>Ga0272448_1005007_pt1 | contig 14789 bp, 11 predicted proteins | sample YNPCB0191_FD_202220 | JGI IMG/M metagenome (GOLD analysis project Ga0272448, IMG submission 202220) | Hot spring sediment microbial communities from Yellowstone National Park, WY, United States - YNP-CB-019-1 | ecosystem: Environmental > Aquatic > Thermal springs > Hot (42-90C) > Sediment...
GGCGCCCTCACGCGACCTGAACGGCGCCGCGATGTTTGCGCGAGGCCCGCTCGATGGCGGGCAGCAGATAGTCCCTGCACACGACTTCCCAGCTCATCCGGCTGGCCAGTTCAAAACCCTGGCGACGAAGTTCCTCATGGGCGGCCTCATCGCGCGGGAGCCGCTGGAGAATCTCCTCGGCGACCTTCCCCGCCACAACCGTTTCGATGCGGTCGCGCTGCTCGCGGTCCATGCGGAGCAGTTCGTCGATGTCCGGCGGCACGTCGCCCGGATCGGTGTAATCCGCCACGATGACATTGGGCGCGCCGCGACCCTCTGTGATCGCCTCGACGAAGCCCGCGCAGCCGCAGACGTTACTGACAACGCACAGGGCCCCGAAACTCAGTGGCTCCAGTTGGGCGATGCCGAACGGTTCGTAGATGCTCTGGCCGAACTCGACGTGAGTGCCGCGGCGAATGTCGAGAAACTCCATCTGCTCCGGCATCCGCATGCCGCAGCTCGCCCGGTCCCAGCCGAACTGGTTCACGAAAACGACCTTGACCTGCCGTGCGCGGGCGTTGAACTCCTGGACGCCCGCATAGTACATTGCCTCGCCGCCGGAAAGGTCGGGCATGCCCTCGCGGTGCGCGACGGGCCACTTCCACCACTTCTCCATGTTCCGCACATCCTCGCTCCGACGAGGAGGGACCTCGGTGGTCAGCATGAACATGACGGCCGTCTGCCCCGTCTTGCGAAACTCTTTCTCGATGAACTCGAGTACCCGGAGATCCCGCCAGAGCCCTTTGCTTACCGCCGTACGGGTCACGTGCGTGAATACGTAGTCGGGCCGGTAGCCGAGCAGATTCTCGGTATACTGGCGCATCCGCTCCTGGCTCACCCGGAGTTCGTCGAGCGAAACGTCGTAGGCCGGGAGGCCGTTGTAGCAGAGATCGATATCGACATGCCGGAACGCCGGATCGAGAAACCGCATCTCGTCCACGACATAATCGCCGACAGCCAGAATACCATCGCAGAAACGACTGGCTCTGACGAGGGCATGTTTGAAGTAATGACGCTGGTCGCCGAAGACGTCCTCGACATACAATCCCTCGCGGCGCGCGATTTTGAGGACGTTGTAGAACATGGTGTCGTGGCCCGGATGGTCCTCGACGATCTTCCGGATCGGCGCCACTTCATGCGCGTAAAAGAGCGTCCGATAGGTGTGCGACCGGTCCAGGATCGCCGCCAGGGCCGTGGGCATTCCCATGAACTCGTGCGCCACGATCACGCATTCGTTGTTCGGTCCCGTGGCACCGAGAGCGTTCAGGCCGGCCAGCGCGGGCGGGGCCAGCTTGACGTACTGGTCATATTCCCAGTATCGCTCGTACTCCAGTGAGCTGACACCGAACTCCTCCCACATCCGCGCCTTGAACTGATTGATGAGGCGCGTGTCGATACGGCTCACGTCGATGAGGAGGACCTCAGGGCTCAGCTTCACGCCCGTCTTCCTGTCCGCGAACGTCTTGCGGCCATAGACGATGTCCGTGGCGAACTTTCGCTGGACCTCGCCGAGCAGATGCCCGGCCGGGTGGCGCACGATGCCGTCGATGGAGCTGTAGAGGACCTCCCCGTCGCGCCCGAGTCGCAGTTCCGCGGGACCCTCCGTCGTGAAGAGCGGCCCGATAAGGATTGTCCGGTCGATCGAGCGGATGTAGGTGGGGCTGGTGAAGAGTCCCTGAAGCACGGCCCCGATGCCCCCCACCTTCTGGACCGCCTCGTGTGTCACGTGTGCCAGTGTCCGCATGGTTCGCCTCCCAGAGCTTTCAACACTGCAAGCATACGATTTTACCCCGCTCGGGCCAACCCGGAATACGCCGCCCAATAATAACCCGCGCCAACCGCACGGAGGTCGGCTCCACACGCTGAGGTGGATTCCCCAACGTGGAACGGGCGGCGTCCATCACGGGCGCGACCCCCTCGCCACGATGAGCGATCGCCGCCGCGCGGCCGTGCAGGATTATTGTGCTCGCAGTCGGGCGAGGCGAACGCCCGAACTGCGCGGCGGGAAAGTCCCGGCTTTTCAGAGGCGTTCGGCGGCGATGAGATCTTCGTACGTCTCCCGCCGGCGGATGACGCGATAGGAATCGCCTGCAACCAGGACCTCCGGCGCCCGCGGCCGCGAGTTGTACTGGCTGCTCATTACGAATCCGTACGCACCGGTGGTGAACACCGCGACGTACTCATCGCGGGCGAGCGGCGGCAGGTAACGGTCTTTCGCAAGGAAGTCGGAGCTTTCGCACACCGGCCCGACGATGTCCACCTCGACGGTGCCCGGCAGGCGCAGGTCGAACTTCCGCGCGGGCGGGCAGTAGCCCTCCCCCGGGCAGACGGGCCAGGCAAAATGTCGCGCCTGATACAACGCCGGACGGATGAGATCCGTCATTGCCGCGTCGACGATCACGAACTTCTTCGTTCCCGACTGTTTCACAAACAAGACTTTCCCGACCAGGATGCCGGCGTTTGCGGCGATCGAACGGCCCGGCTCCATGAGGACGCGCAGGCCGGTTCCCCGCAGAAGCGGAATGACGGCGTCGGCGTAGTCCGCCGCATCCGGCGCCTGCTCCACTTCGTAATCCGCGCCAAACCCGCCGCCGATGTCCAGCGTGTCGATCTCGAAGCCGGCCTGCCGAAGCTGCGCCGACAACGCCACGGCCCTGCTCACCGCCTCTACGTACGGCTCTACGGTATTCACCGGCGAACCGATGTGAAGATGCAGGCCGCACAGATGCACGTTCGGCTGACCGCCGTATTGCTCGAACGTCCTCCGCGCCCGCTCCAGGTCCACGCCGAACTTCGTTTCCTTCTTCCCGGTGGTCGTGTAAACGTGCGTCCGTGGGTCCACGTCGGGGTTGATCCGCAATGCGGCGCGGACCCGCGTTCCGCGGGCGGCGGCGAGGCGCTGGAGATTCTCCAGCTCGGGCTCGGACTCGATATTGAACCAGCCGATCCCGGCCTCGATGGCCTGATGGATCTCGGCGTCGGTCTTGCCCGCACCGGCATAAACAATCTTCGACGGATCGGCGCCCGCCGTGAGGGCGCGAAACAGCTCGCCTCCGCTGACCACGTCGAAGCCCGCCCCCTGCCCGGCCAGCAGGCGGCAGATGTGGATGTTCTGGCAGCACTTGACCGAAAAGCAGATGATCGGATTCAGTTCGGCGAACGCCTCGCGAACGCGGACATAGTGGTCCAGAAACGTCCGCTGTGAATAGACATACACCGGCGTCCCGACTTCATCGGCAATCCGCCGTACGGGAACCTGCTCGCAATACAGCTCGCCTCGCTGATACACAAAGTGATCCATAGGGCCTCGTGATTACCCGATCGGACCGGACAAATCAACGACGCGGCGATCTCCGCCGTGCGAACGCGGCGGAAAGCCGGTAACATGTGCATCGGTGCGAGAGGCCCGAGTCGGCGGCCGCCCTGAACGAATCATGGAAGGTGACTTCGATGAATCTCTCGGGTCTGCGGGATCTGTACAAGACGACGCTCCTCCGCGACGTGATTCCCTTCTGGGAACGGCACGCCCTCGACCCGGACGGCGGGATCAACACATGCATCGCTGATGACGGCCGGGTGCTCAGCCGCGATCGGTGGTGCTGGTCGCAATGGCGGGCCGTCTGGGTATTCAGCAAGCTGTACAACGCGATCGCGCCCGAGGCCCGATGGCTCGAAACGGCCCAGGGGATCTGCCGTTTCGTACGCTCACAGGGACCGCTGGCAGGCGGACACTGGCCCCTCGTGCTCGATGCGCATGGGCAGGTCAAACGTGGTTACGAGAGCATTTTCACCGACACGTTCGCCATCTACGGTCTGGTGGAGCTCTGGCGGGCAAGCCGTCGCGATGAGCTTCTCGACCTGGCGACGGCGACGTTTCGCGCGATCGAGGACGCCCTGAGCCGTGACGCGCTGCCGCCCCTCTTTCCGTATCCCGAACCGCCCGCACCTCGGGCGATGGCCCACGGCATCAGCATGATGTGCTCGCTCGTGTACCACGAGTTGGCTCAGGCGACGGGCGACGCGGCCGTACGCGCGGCCGCACAGCGTCACCACCGCCGCGTCATGGATCTGTTCCTGCGGGAAGACCGCGGGGTGGTCCTGGAGTGGGTGGACCGCGAAGGCCACGAGTACCCGCCCCCGGCAGGGACGGCGGTGCTACCGGGCCACGCGATCGAGTCGATGTGGTTCCAGATGGAGATCGCCCGCGAAGCCGGCGACGCCGCGACGCGGGATCGGGCCGTCGACGCGATCCGCCGCCACCTCGAGATCGGCTGGGACCGCGAATGCGGCGGCCTCTTCTACGCGGTCGATGCCGATGGCCGCGCGGAAGTGGGCTGGCCCTTTGCGGATACGAAGCTCTGGTGGGTGCACACGGAGGCCCTGGTCGGCACGCTGCTGGCGTACGAGCATTGCCGGCAGGACTGGTGCCTGGAGTGGCATGATCGCATTCGCGAATACAGTTACGCGCACTACCCGGTGGCGGAGCACGGCGAGTGGCGGCAAAAGCTGGACCGCAGGGGCCGGCCCATCTCGGACGTCGTGGCACTCCCCGTGAAGGACCCGTTCCACCTGCCGCGGGCGCTGGTCCTGTGCATCAACGCGCTCGAGCGCCTGATGGCAAGCTGACTCGTCCCTCGGAATGTTTCAACCCAGCGGTCCGGAATCCGTTCGCCACCCGCGCAAAGCCTTCGGGCCTGCGACGGGCATGCAGCCGCGCTGCGGATGCACCGCGCTGCCACGTTTGGCCGCAAGATCAAGGACGCGAAGCATACCGACAGGTATGTTCGAGGGTGTAATCCTACCTTGTCGTTGGGAAGCGACACCCTCCGCGGAGAATGGATCCCCGTAAGGTCCGGAACACAACCCCTTTTGGGCAAAGATATTACCACCTGACCCGCGCGCCGGATGCTGCCTTGGCACGCCGTTGGCTATCGGCATAGCTCAAGGCTCGCCACGGCCGCTATCGGGTCTCTCCGGGCGTCGGTTGCCCGGTGGGTTGCGGGCGGCGGCGAACCGGAGCAAGAGGCGTAACGATGATTCGTAAGCGGTGGATCGGCAGCCTTGCGGCTCTGGGCGTGGTCGTGGGCATCTCGGCGGGGTCGGCGTCTGCAGCGGACGCATGTTCCGCCCCAAAGCTCGACACGGGCGATACCGCGTGGATGCTCACCAGCACCGCACTGGTGCTCATGATGACGGTGCCGGGGCTCGCGCTGTTTTACGGGGGCCTGGTCCGGTCCAAGAACGTGCTCTCCACGCTGATGCACAGTTTCTTCTGCGCGGGGCTGATCAGCGTCACCTGGGTGCTGTTCGGATACTCGCTTGCGTTCGGGCCGGACAAGGGCGGCGGGCTCATCGGCAGTCTGCAGTTCGCCGGCCTCAAAGGCATACTCGGAACGGCGAATCCGCTGGCGCCGACGATCCCGGCGATGCTCTTCGTCGCGTACCAGGCGACGTTCGCGATCATCACGCCGGCGCTGATCTCGGGCACCTTCGCCGAGCGGATGCGCTTTCCCGCGTTCGCGCTCTTCATGCTGCTCTGGTCCACGCTGATCTACACACCGTTGTGCCACTGGGTCTGGGGAGGCGGATGGATCGCGACGAGGGTCGGCGCGCTCGACTTCGCGGGCGGCACGGTCGTGCATATCTCCAGCGGGATCTCGGCGCTCGTAACCGCGCTGTATCTCGGCAAGCGATTCGGCCACGGACATGAGCCGATGCCGCCGCACAATCTCCCCTTCACGGTAATCGGCGCGTCGCTGCTCTGGGTCGGCTGGTTCGGGTTCAACGCGGGCAGCGCGCTGGGATCGAACGAACTGGCTTCCACGGCGTTTGTGAACACGAACACCGCAGCGGCGGCGGCGGGTCTCGGCTGGCTCTTCGCCGAATGGCGCCGGGCGGGCCGACCCACGTTGCTCGGGGCGGCCTCCGGTGCGGTAGCCGGTCTCGTGGGGATCACGCCGGCGGCGGGATTCGTGACGCCTCTGGCCGCCATCATCATCGGCGTCATTGCCGGCGTCGTCTGCTACTGGGCGTGCTCGCTGGTCAAGCCGAGATTCGGCTACGACGACGCCCTGGACGTGGTTGGCGTACACATGGTCGGCGGGACGATCGGCGCGCTGCTGACCGGCGTGTTTGCAACGGCCGCCGTGAACGCCGCGATACCGGCCCTGACGGTCACCAACCTCACGGGCGGCCTGCTGTACGGACACCCGGCCCTGCTGGGCAAACAACTGGTCGCCGTCGTCGCCACATACGTCTTCTGCGGGCTTGGCACGCTCGTGCTGCTGGTGACCGTGAACGCCGTCTGCAAACTGCGGGCCAGCCAGGAAGAAGAGATCGTGGGTATGGACCTCTCGCAGCATAGCGAGCGCGCCTACGAGCTGGGCCTCGGCGAATCGCTGGCGTTTCTGCGAGTTCGAGAGCCGCGATCGGCATCGGTGCCGCCGGTGCTGGGCGGTCGCTTCACGGTGGCGATGGAGAACGTCGAACCCGCGAAGATCTCCGACCATTGGAGAAACTTGTGCCAGGACCACGGCGTGCCACCAACCCCGGAGTTCAAACTGGTCTACTCGCAGTTTGCCGTACTGCGGGGGGCGAGGTTCCGCTTCCGTGGGGGTGATCGTGAAGAAATCCGCCGGAGTCTGGAACGGCTCTTCAAGAACGCCTCGCCGATGGCCAGGGCGGTGATCGAGAACGAGGACGCGGCGTATGAGGTGCAGGCCTGGGGACCGGAGCGATCGACGCTCCTGCCCGCGTGAACGGCCTACGCCGGGACGCCGAACGAAAGAACGGATCGACGGAGTAACGGATTGGCGGTTGCGCCATGAAACTGATTATCGCAATCATTCGGGTCGAGAAACTTGAGGCGGTTCAGCAGGCCCTCGCGGACAGCGACGTCTATCTGATGACCGTCAGCGACGTGCGCGGCTGCGGGCGGCAGCGGGGCTTCACCGAGGTCTACCGGGCGCAACAGCACGTGGTTCGCCTGCTGCCGAAGCTCAAACTGGAGATTGCCGTCAACGATGCCTTCGTAGAACCGGCCATCGAGGCTATCGTGCGGGCTGCCCGCACCGGTGAGACCGGTGCGACCGGCGACGGCAAGATCTTCGTGCTGCCGATGGACGACTGCATTCAGATTCGCACGGGCGAGACCGGCAACGTGGCGATCGGCCCGTAACGCGGCCTTCCGCCGCAGCCCACTCCGGGGGGGCGGGCGCCTCGCCCGGCTTCGGAATGTCGGCGGGCCGCGAGGATGTCGCGGAACAGCAGTGCACGACGATTCCGGATCGCCGATCGTTGAAGGCACAGGAGACGGGTGGAATCCGTGGAAGCGGTTATCCGATGAACGTGCTCGTGATCATGCACGCCGAGTCAGAGGGTCCGGGGACGCTTGGGGAATTCCTCGCCGCGACGGGGGCGACCCTGCGGACTGTCAGACTCCATGCCGGTGACACGCTCCCGCGCGATCTGGCGGGCATCGATGCGCTCGTGTCGATGGGCGGGCCGATGAACGTTTACGAGGAGGACCGTTATCCGTTCCTCCGTGACGAGACAGAGCTTCTCCAGCGGGCCGTCGCGAAAGATGTGCCGACGCTGGGAATCTGCCTCGGCGCGCAGATGATCGCCAGGGCGTGTGGGGCGCGCGTCGTCCGGTCGCCGCAGAAGGAAGTGGGCTGGGGCGAGGTGACGCTCACCGAGGCAGGCCTTCGCGACCCCCTTTTTCAGGGTCTGCCCCGGGTGCTGCCCGTCCTCCAATGGCACGAGGACATGTTCGAGATCCCCGCCGAAGGGACTCTGTTGGCGACCTCGGCGGCATGTCCTCACCAGGCATTCCGGTGCGGAAGTGCCTGGGGACTTCAGTTTCACATCGAGGTGACGCGCGGAATGCTGGCGGCGTGGTTCGCGGGCTCGCAAGAGCGTAAGGCGATATTGAGGCGTTTCGACGACCTGCATCAGGTCTTTGCCGGCTACGCCTCACGTTTCTACGAAAGCTTCGTTTCGCTGAAGAGGGATGCGCACCCTTGAGCGCCGGCCGACCCCGCGTCGCGGGCTCAAACGATCTGCAGCATCTGCATCGGAGCCAGACCGGCGCCGCCCGGTTCGAGCGGGCAACTCACCCGCCGTTCCCGCCCGGGGCGCGACCTTGACGTTGACAGGAACCGCCGGATCGTTTGACATAGCGACCTGGTCCAGGGAACCGCACGGTGTCGATCAAAACCGTTCTTTTTCTCCTCGCCCTCGCCGCGGGCTGCATCGGCGCGCTGCGTTGGCCGCTGGTCGGCGTTCTCGGCTACATGGGCGTCTATCTGATCGACCCGGCGTCGCAATGGTGGACGGCGGGCATTCCGTTCAAGCGATACTCCCTCCTGTCGGCGTGGTTCCTCGCGGCGGGAGTCCTGTTGAACTGGCCGCGTCTGGCCCGGTACCGGCCCCGCCTGGGCTCGTTCGAGGCGCTTCTGGCCGTCTTCCTCGCGATCCTCTGGCTCTCGCTGGCAATCGGGCTCGCACCCACCGACAGCAGTTGGAAGCTCATCGACAAGATGACGAAGCTGTTCGTCTTCCTGCTGATGTTCCGCTGGGTCGTCACAACGCCGCGGGCCATCCACGCCGTGTTCTGGTGTCTCCTCCTGGGTGGGCTCTACGTAGCTTGGCAGGGCTTTACGGCCCCGGCGAGTTTCTATACGCAGGGCAGGCTCACGGGGCTCGGGTCGAGCGACTTCGCGGGGGCAAACGACTTCGGGATCCATCTGGCGGCGACATTGCCGATCGCAGCGGCGCTTCTGATCCGGTACCGCAAGATCTGGCAGCGCGGCCTCATCGTGGCCACGGTCGTTCTGATGATGAACACGATCGTCCAGACCCGCTCGCGCAGCGCGTTTCTGGCGCTGGCGGCGGGGTTCATCGTGGCAATGGTGTATTCGCCCCGCCGGTACCGGCTGCCGCTGCTCGGCGCGGCGGTCCTCGGCGTCATCGGCTTCGTGGCGCTGGCGGACCCGGGTTTCTGGCAGCGGATGCACACCATCGAAGAGGGCGAGCAGGAGGCGTCCACCGCCGGGCGAATCATCGTATGGCGCGCGTCGCTCCGGATGTTCCGCGACCACCCGCTCGGCGTCGGCATCGGAAACTTCGACACCGCCGTGCAGGCGTACGTCGCCGAGGGCCAGGCGCGCGACACCCACAACACGTACATCAGTTGTTACACCGAACTCGGCGTACAGGGGCTGCTCGTCTTTTCCCTCATCCTGCTGAACACCTGGCGGTCTCTGGGCCGCTCCGCCCACATCGCGCGGTCGCTCGGCGAACATGATATGGAACTCTATGCGTTCGCCCTGAAAGTCGCGCTAGTCGTGTATCTCGTCGGCGGAATCACGATCAAGCGGATCTATGCCGAGTGTTTCTGGTGGTTTGTCGTGCTCGGGCCGGTACTGCTGCACATCGTACGGGGCATGGAACTCCGCCGCGAACAGCAATTGCCCGAGCCGATCTCCGACCCGGAGCCGCCGGAATCTGTCGGGCCTCGAACGCCCATTCTCGCCGCACGGCGCAAAGCGTAGGCGCGCCACCTTCGCCGCGAGCCACGGCGAACCGCCACCGCTCGGGGTGAAAGGCACTTCATCGTCGCGCCCCGTTCCCGTATAATGCCTTGGGGGCCTGCCCCGGAGAATCCGGAGAACCGGCGCGTTTGAATGATTGAACGACAGTTTATCCGCAACTTCAGCATCATCGCGCACATTGACCACGGCAAGAGCACCCTGGCCGACCGGCTGCTGCTGCGCACCGGGGCCGTAAGCGAACGCGAGTTCCGCGACCAGTTCCTCGACGACATGGATCTGGAGCGCGAGATGGGCATCACGATCAAGGCCAACCGCGCAACCGTCGAATACGAGCTGGCCGGCCGCCGCTATATGCTCAACCTGATCGACACACCGGGGCATGTCGATTTCCACTATGAGGTATCGCGGGCCCTGGCGGCGTGCGAAGGCGTGCTGCTGCTGGTGGACGCGTCACAGGGCGTGCAGGCGCAGACCGTGGCGAACGCATATATGGCCGTCGAGGCAGGGCTGGAGATCATTCCCGTCGTGAACAAGATCGACCTGCCCGCGGCGCGGCCCGAGGATGTCGCGCTGGAGATCGAGCACGTCCTGGGGCTGCCGGCCGACGAAGCGATCTTCACCTCGGCCAAGACGGGCGTCGGAATCGACGAACTGCTCCGGGCGGTGATCGAACGGATCCCCGCGCCCGGCGGAGACGAGGCTGCCCCGCTGCGGGCGTTGATCTACGACGCCAAGCCCGACCCGCACCGTGGCGTGATCTGCCATGTGCGGCTCGTGGACGGCCGCGTCTCGCCGGGCGACAAGATCGACCTGATGGCCGTGGGGCGATCCCATCAGGTGGCCGAGGTCGGCAAGTATCGGCCGCGCCCGGCGCCGTGCGAAGCCCTCAGCGCCGGCGAGGTCGGCTACGTCATCGCCGGCATCAAGTCGATTCGCGAAGTGAACATCGGCGACACGATCACGCTCAGCTCGCGCCCGGCGGCCAAGGCGCTGCCGGGCTACCACCCGCCGCAGCAGATGGTCTTCTGCGATTTCTACCCCGGGCCGGGCACGGAGAGCCCGGTGCTGCGCGAGGCGCTGGAGAAGCTCTGGCTGAACGACAGCTCGTTCACATTCGAGCCGGTGCACAGCGACGCGCTGGGGTTCGGCTTCCGCTGCGGCTTTCTCGGCCTGCTGCACATGAAGATCATCCAGGAGCGCCTCGAACGCGAGAGCGACGTGAACGTCGTGCAGACCGCTCCGACGGTCACGTTCGAGGTGCTTCAGACGGACGGCCGGGTCATCCGCATCGATTCGCCCAGTGAACTGCCGGAGCGGACGAAGATCGCCGAGATCCGCGAGCCGGTCATCGCGTGCAGCCTCGTCGTGCCGGCCGACTGCATCGGCGCCGTGATGCAGCTCGCGCAGGACCGCCGCGGCATCTACAAACGCACGGAGTACCTCTCCCCCACGCGGGTCATGCTGATGTACGAGCTGCCCCTGGTGGAGACGATCTACGATTTCTACGACCGGCTCAAGAGCGTCACGCACGGCTACGGTACGATGGACTACGACATCACCGGCTTCCGCGCGGACGACCTCGTGAAGCTCGACGTCCTGGTCAACGGCGAACCGGTGGACGCCCTGTCGATCATCGTGCACCGCGACAAGGCCGAGCAGCGCGGCCGTCGCCTCATCCGCCGGCTCAAGGAGGAAATCAGCCGCCATCTCTTCGAGATCCCGCTGCAGGCGGCGATCGGCAACAAGGTGATCGCCCGCGAGACGATCAAGGCGATGCGCAAGAACGTAACGGCCAAGTGCTACGGCGGCGACGTCACCCGCAAGCGTAAGCTCCTCGAGAAGCAAAAAGAGGGCAAGAAGCGGATGAAGCAGGTCGGCCAGGTCGCCATCCCGCAGGAGGCCTTCATGGCCGTACTGGATCCGGGGGAGTAACAGCAGATCCCGCAGTCCGGGGTCCGGTGTCCGCAGGCCGCGTGTCCGGGCGCCTTGCGATGGACCCCACGGTACATCCCACGGACGCCGGCGCCAATGCGAGCCGACGTCGTAAGACATCCGGCGCTACTCTCGAAGCGAAGCGGGAAACGGCACACGAATCTCCAAACGCGTACCGCGGCCGGGCTGAGACTGAGTGCTGACGGCGCCCCCGAGCTCGCGCACCACGCCATGCACCACCGCCAGGCCCAGGCCGACGTGACCGCCGGGACCGCCGCCCAGCTCGCCCTTCGTGGTGAAGAACGGATCGAAGATGTGAGCAAGATGCTCCGGAGCGATACCCACTCCCGTGTCCTCGAAGACCAGATGTATCTCCCCGTCGCGGGGAAACAGCCGGATCCATAACTCGCCGCCGTCCGGCATTGCCTCGACCGCGTTGGCAGTCAGCTCCTCCAGCATCGTTCGCACATGCTTGTGCGGAACATCCAATACCGGGATCGGCTTCTCGTCGAACACGAGGTGTATCCGGCGGTCGGCGAGCGTCGGACGCAGTTCCTGCACCCATTGCCGCACGATGCGGGCCAGTTCCATCCGCTCGTCGTCTTCGGGCTGGCTCCTGGCAAACGTCAGGAGGCTGCGGGTGATCTTGGCCGCCCGGGCGACGGAATCGGCCGTTAGCCTCAACGCCCGCCGCGTGGCGCCGGCGTCGGCCGTGGTGAGGGCAAAATCGACGGAGGTGCCGATACCGCCAAGCAGGTTGTTGAAGTGGTGTGCGACGCCGCCGCACAAGGTGCCCAGGGCCGTCATCGTCTGGCCGGCCGCGATCTCCTTCTCCGCCAGCACGCGCCGCGTGATGTCGCGCACGCCGGCGCAGATGCCGATCCGGGCGCCCGCGTCGTCGAAGAGCGGCGAGAGCGTCACGGCCAAGAACCGCTCCGCCCCCCGGGCATCCCGATAGGGAATCTCGAACTCGCTCGTCTCGGCATGCAGCAGCGTCCGGTGAAAAAGACGAAGGGCCAGCGATTGATACTCTTCCGGCACAACATCGAGGAGCGGCGTTCCGATCATCCGGTCGGCTGGGGCGTTGAAGAGCCTCTCCGCGGCAGGATTCCAGATGCGGATGCGGAATTCCGTGTCTGCCGCCACCAGGGGCAGGCCGACATACCGGCAGAGCAGACGATAGAGTGAATCATCAGCCATGTCCGCACCGGCGAAAGCCATCAACGCCGCGCATCGCCCGACGGACATGCGGCGGCGTGCGGAGAGCCCCTGCACCATCCGCCCTCGCGGCCGTCGCCCGTCTCTTCGCCCCGCCCACGTGTCGCTCCCCGTCCGTCATGGATGGATCCTCGCACACCCGCGCCACGGGTTCATCCCCCTACCGGCTGCGTCGCCGTCGGCGGTGTTCCCACGCGGAACACCCGCGGCGTGATGAAGAAGAGCGACTCGAACTCCTGCCCGTCGATCGTATCGACCAGCAGGGCACGGCCGGCCAGCAACTGCTTCTCACTCTGCGGGCTCGGCCCGATGAGGATGAAGTGGTCGGGTGGCACGATCACGTCAAACGCCAGTTCGCGCAACGCACGGGCCGCCTCCGTGGGATTGCGGATAACGCCGTGCGGAGTCACGCGCCATCCCGCGTCGATGTCCTGCTGGCGAACCTCCGGCGTGATCGATAAAGCAACGGAATCCAACTCCGTGGGCGGCACTCCGTACTCGATCCGAATGACGTTCGTACTCGCGGCAAACGTCGCGCCGACCAGGCCGCCGTCCGGACGATACAGAAAAAGCGTCTGGTCCCGCGGCCGCGGGCTGATCTGGAGGATCAGCGGACCGCTCCCCCGGGTGATGAGGCTTTCCGGCTGGCAGCGGGTGCCGCGAGCCGCCTCCAGAATCGCGCGAATCGGGGCCCAGGAACTTGAGGTGCCACGACCGATACGGATGCCGTTACGACGCAGGTGCGCCGCCCAATCCGCCGGTACGACATCCTCATCCAAATGGTTCCAGATCTTACCCGACTTGCTGACCTCGCCGACCGGCACGCACGCCCGCAGGACGTCAAAACGTACCTGCAACAGCACCGGGCGCAGACTCGGCGAACCGGCGAGATCGGCGGCGGCCCCGGGGAAGGCGGCGACGACCGCCGGCGACGTCCGGACCGCCGGAGCGGATGTCGGCCGCGGACCGGCCAACCAGCCGCTGCCCGCGCCGGGCGCACAGCCGCCCAGGGACAACACGCCGCTCAACACCCCCCACCAGACCCTGTGCCTCGAATGCCGCATCAACAACCCGGCGGGGAGTTTAGGTCCGCGACCGGGCCGCGTCAACGGAACCTCTGCCCGGAGCGCAAGGGAGGAATCGACCGACCAACGAACCTCGCGTTCACGGCGCAAGGAGGTCGGGAAACTTCTTCGCAAGGTACCACAGCACCCGGCGGAACGAGACCGTCCCGACAGGCTCGCCGTCCTTGAGCACGGGCACGTGCCGGCAACGGCCGACGTCCATCCGGTTGAGGGCGTAGGCAATCGAGGCATCCGCCCCGAGCGTCACCGGATTCGGGGTCATGAAGCGGCGAACGGGCTCGCCACGCAGTTCCGCATACCGATCCCCCACCTTCATCAGCACATCGCGCTCGGTGAAGATGCCCAGCACCGCCCCTTCGTGCCCGACCATCGCCGCGCCCACGCGGCGCCGGGCGAGGAGTTCGACCACTTCCCCGAGGGAGGTGTCCGGGGCCACCATCAGCGGCGGGTCGGGCTCCACGTTGCCAAGCGGATCCTCCATGACCGTCCGCTCCAGGTCCGTGGACGCCGCGGGCAGGTCGAGATCTTCGAGGTCATGCCCGCACTGGGCGCACACGTCCTCGCCGGGAATGTTGTCGTGACTGCACTGGGGACACCGCATGATGACACCATCCGTCAGGATCCGCCGCCGCGGCCACACCGTGCGGGGTTCGTTCCCCGTCGCGCCGCCGCGGGGCGGTTCCATCGACTCCACATGGGCCTACTCGACCGTCCACGTCTCCCCGCCGTCAAGAAGCCGGGCAAGATCGCCTCTGCCCTGTTGCCGGATGACGGCGTCAATCTGTTCCTCCATCAGCGCGTCGTAGCTCGGCCGCTGCACGCACCGGAACACGCCCAGCGGCTCGGGAAACTGCGGGTAGCGCATCCGGCTCAGGGCAAACGCCAGGGCCGGCTCCGGACTGCTCTCGTCGTGAACGAGAAGGTCCTGCTCCCGGACGCCATTGCCCAGCGTAACCACCTC
>Ga0272448_1005008_pt1 | contig 14789 bp, 12 predicted proteins | sample YNPCB0191_FD_202220 | JGI IMG/M metagenome (GOLD analysis project Ga0272448, IMG submission 202220) | Hot spring sediment microbial communities from Yellowstone National Park, WY, United States - YNP-CB-019-1 | ecosystem: Environmental > Aquatic > Thermal springs > Hot (42-90C) > Sediment...
CTAAGATACCATCGAGTATGTGCCTGGCATCACTATTGTGCCCTTGTGCAATGTACATCTGCGTGATCAACAACTGAGTGTGGCGGGAGATACACTCGCTACCCTCAATTTTCCAGAAGAACCACTTGCTGATTCCGGGTGCCATTAGTATGCTCCCTGAGTATTGCATTGCACCGGCACTGGCGGCCCTGGCACTAATGATGGCAATCACATTGCCTAACGACTGGCAGAATGTTGGTTTGCCCAGTGCAGTGATGCCAAAAAGAACACCGCAGGCTAGCAAAGCCGGAGCAAGCCGTTGTATCCTGATCAGGCGACGCATACTCCAATTGTGACGCTTTTAATCATCACTGGTCCTCTGCACATGGATGGGCCACTATGAGCCAATTGCGTGCCAGAAATTCTTCAAACAAGCCAAACGTTAGGCTGTTGCATCTGCGGCTCTTGGGCCCCCAAAAGTAGGGCTGGACTGACGCCACTGTGTACCCCGAATCATGGAGCAAACGAATTGCACTACGCCGCGTGAAAAAACGCAAGTGTGTCTCGTCAAGGATTCCATCCTTGTGATACTGCCAATCACCGCGCAGGATCAACTGACTCAGGATCAGCCAGTTGCGAACATTGGGAATACTAACTAAGAGTGTTCCCCCGTCGCGCAGCAGGGGCTTTAGCCTCTTGAGTACCCCCCAGGGATCGGCTAAATGCTCCAACACGTCACCAGCAATAATGTAGTCAAATCGTCCATGCAGCCAAGTCAACTCCAGCTCACTAATATCTCCGATGATCACTTCATTCAAGACCGCCGCAGCGATTTCTGCTTGTCTTCTGACGATCTCAACACCACTGACCCAGCTAGCTTTCCCGAGCTCGATGAGTTTCTTGCCCATGTCACCGGCGCCACATCCAATATCCAAGACAACCAGTCCCGCGCCTACGACTAACTCCACCAAATCTGCACGTGAATCAGAGTAATAGGAACTCTGCTTCTCCTCATACAAGTGCATCATGCTATGGCTGGTCATACAGTGCCTTCTCTATCTTGATCAATCGAGCTGCTTTCCAAACCGGGGGCTGTACGGCAGCCTGTCTGAGCTGGGTCATCTGCTTTCTTGTATCGGGCGATGAATGCATGAATATCATCAGAGAGTAGCCAAGGCAAGGCGCTTTTGATGTCGGACATATCCCAGGTCCACCAGGCGATGTTCTCCAAATCTCTGACAACGTCTTCAGGAAATCTAGACCTGATTAACCTGGCAGGGTTCCCTGCCACAATTGAGTAGGCGGGAACGTTCTTTGTGACTACACTACCTGCGCCTACGACTGCCCCATCGCCGATTGTGACGCCTGACAGAATGAGGACGTCGTTTCCTATCCAAACATCGTTGCCAATGAAGACATTGCCTTTTGTGTGAGGATGACCAGGAAATTGCTTCTCTTGGCGAAGCATTACATTGAAGGGATAGGTGGTCACCCAATCGACCCGATGTTCTCCACCCAAGAAGATTTTGACGCCTGCTGCGATGGAACAGAAGCGCCCAATATGCAGTGTTGCACCCTCACCGAATTCAATGATAGTAGGGCGACCGTAGGTCCATTCGCCGATTTCGTAGCTCGAGTATGACTTGAGATTTGCAGTAAACTCGACTGGAGGTCTTGGGAAGAGTCTCCGGTAGATGCGGCGCAGCAGATTCATTCTCGTATGTCCCAAGGATAGGTCACGGGTAGCCTCGTAACGCTCCCGCGCAGCGCTGCACCCACTGGCGTTCACTTACTGTGAGGATCTTGAACCATGCGATTCTACCGAACACGCACAGACTGGCAATCTCGAAAAGGCTCTTTGCGAGAACGCTCATTGGAAAGTTGGTTGCTGAAAAGATAATCAAAACGACCGCAACCGTTAATAGAGCACTCCACATCGCACTCGCAACTCCCGGCAATAGCCGCCAGATGAGGAAGAAGAGCATAACTGTATCTGCAGTTATACGTAACACCCAGGCCATCGCTGCGCCCTCAAGACCCAGAACGCTGATCAGATACCATACCCCGACCAAGTAGAATGGCACCTCCAAAAGAAAGAGCTTGGCAATAAGATCAGAGCGACCTGCGCCCAATAAAGCCGTAAACGGCACCTGTCCGAGACTATTTACAAGAACGCCTAATGCCAGCCAACGTACCACGGATGCGCTCTGGCGTGCAAACTCAGGTCCCAGCCAGATGTTGAGCAGCTCATGTCCAAATACGATCGCCACAGTCAACAGAGGGAACATAGTCAGCGATATGAATCTGACTGCTTTGCTGAAGAGTGCAGAGGCAAACTGGCTGTCCGTTCGATATGTCGAAGCAAAGGCAGGAAAAAGAACCCCAAGCAGCGCCCCGGGGATGATACCAATCTTCATTACTACATCCTGTGGAGAAGCATAGTAGGATACTGCAGATAGAGACATAAGAGCACCGACAAAGTACCGATCCATTGTCACTAGGACGGGTGCCAAGAGGTTGGCCAGAGTCATCCAGGAGCCGAAGTGCAACAATCGCGCCAAGATGGCGATTTTGACCACCCTGGTGGTCATCAAGGCGGGGACCGTGTGTAGGCAGAAAACCAAGTGGACACTCCAGGCCAAGATGCGAACGACCACGAGGGCAGCAATGATTACTGGCAGGCTATTAGAGAAAATCGAAACCAAGAGAGGGCTCACATACATGAGTAGGCCCATGGGGATACGTAGTACATTGACCATGTCGAACCGTTGATGTGCTTCGAGTATACCTCGTAGCGCTGCCGTACTTGTTACAAATGGTAGTGAGCATGCGAGCACATAAAAGCTCAGCAACGTCTCACGCTGAAGAGATGGCAGAATGTTGAAGGTGTCGTAGACAAGCCAGCGTGACAGCACAACGACAAGCACTACTCCTACGATAGACAACATCGCTAAAAAACACAGACTAGTCCAGATGACCTCTGGTACTTCGTGGCTTTTTCCTTCGCCTAGCTTCACTGCCACAAGCTGAGTTAGTGCTGGCCCCAACCCTAAGTCCAGTAGGCCGAAGTAGCCAACCAATACCCACACGAGGCTTAGCAGGCCGAAGCGTTCGGTCCCTAGACTGCTGATAAGCCAGGGTACACAAATAACAGCCGCTAGTACAGGTAGTCCCTGACCGAGCAAATTGTATACAGTGTTGCGGGCCAGATGACGTCTCGGTAGACTAACCAATTCCGGTCCTGCAGTGTCTGCTGTCATATGCAGCTTACTAAAGTGCTCAATGCTTTGTGGATTACTTCCCCCTCTTTCCTCTCGCCGCGCGCATCTGCTCTGCCACCCACGCAAACGTCAGGGCAAAGCTGTCCTTGGGGGCAAGCTTGTGCATGGCAGACGCGGGAGTATAAATGCGGGTGTCGCTAACACTACAAATGACACACCATCATGAAGTAGTCACGTGAGCTGGCCGGCCTGTCACGGGGAAGACAGGCATGAGGCTCCACCCACCTACATTCGTTCGCTTCGAGGATACTCCAGGTCAACATCGCCGGACGTGATCGGCGGCCGGCACGTTCGGTCACGGCGGATACATTCTGAGGAGGAAAAAACTGACCACATGTGCGCAAGCGTCGGGCGCGCTCCGCCATTCCGGGCATATGCGGCTTCATACGCCAACTTATGCCGGAACCCGCCGGGCCACCCCAACGCCAGTCATTGCACCCACATCCGCTGGCTTTGTTGCAGAACCCCACTCCTGCCCACTGGCAAGAACGCAGCGCAGTGGCTTCTGGGTGCGCTTCAGTTGAACGAACATTTTTCTTTGCTCGCCAGAATGGAGACAGCCACGCTGCAGACGGAAACGCGCCCACGTGCACCCCCACAATCAGGCGGGCACATACGGATTCTTGTCTCCGCTGAGAGAGCTGTGCACATCAACTCGTGCACACCGAGGAAATCACTCGTGGCACATTGACAGATCAAGGACAGACAAGAGACATCTCTGCCAACTGTGTTTTTTATACCACATTCCTGATCGGAAATCAAGAGCCCCCACGACGTCCGCGCACCATTCATGCGCATCCATCTCACCGTAGAGACTGCAGAGCTTCATATTCCTGTGCTTTTCCAACATACTCCCTGCCCTACCGGCAGCCTCGGCCTCAACGAGTGCAGCACACAGCGCGACCAGCCACAATCTCCCTTGGCCATTGCGGCCTACGCCTGAAGACCCTGGCCAATCTTGTTTGACACACGCCCGTCAATCGGCTATAATGCGCCATGCTATCGTCCTCTACCAACTTGTCGGAGGAGTTCATGCCGCAAAGCACGCGCAATACGCTGATCTTCATTGCTATTCTCACGCTCGCCGCTGCCTTTGTCGTCTGGCCCGGTAACCCCGGGATCAACAAACCCCTGGGGCTGCCCATCCAGCGCGACATCAAAGTCAGTCAAGGCCTCGACCTGCAAGGCGGGCTGCAGGTCGTCTTGGAAGCTAAGGAATCGCCAGATGCGCCAGTCAACGCCGACACCATGCAGGCCGCCAAAGGTATCATCGAGAATCGGGTCAACGGTCTGGGTGTCTCTGAGCCTCTCATTCAGTTGCAAGGTTCCAACCGCATCGTCGTCGAGCTGCCAGGCCTCAAAGATCCCGAAGAGGCCATTCGCACCTTCGGGCAAACCGGCCTCCTTGAATTCATTGATGCCGATGACGTTCCACCGCTAATCGGCAGTCTGGTCACCACAACACTTGGCGGCCCGTCCGTGTCTCAGTCTACACCCGTCACCGGTACGACCACGCCGTCTGCCACGGCAACACCCACCATCACCTCGACCGCCGGGCTGACGTCAACCGAAGGATTGACGACCACTACACCACTGACCCCCACTGCTCCCATCGCCGCCAGTCGTGTCTATACAACCGTCCTGACCGGACGCCTGCTCAAGTCGGCATCGGTTGGCTACGACGAGCTCGGCAAACCGGAAATTCTCTTCGAGCTGCGCAAAGCCAGCGATCGGCCCGAAGACGACGGCCCCAAGATCTTCGCCGATTGGACGTCGAACAATATCGGCAAGTATCTGGCCATCACTCTAGATAAGAAGGTCATCTCTGCCCCGGTCATTCAGAGTGCAATCACCCAGGGTAGCGGCCGCATCACCGGCAATTTCACCCTGAAAGAAGCACAGAACCTGGTTATCGTGCTCAAATACGGAGCACTGCCGGTTGCCCTTGAGGTGGCCGAAATCCGCAGCGTTGGCCCAACCCTGGGCCAGGACTCGATTCACAAGAGCGTCCTGGCGGGCGCGATCGGCCTGTCCTTTGTCGTGTTCTTCATGCTAATCTACTACCGTCTGCCCGGCCTCCTGGCCGACATGGCGCTCGTTATCTATTCGCTGATCGTGTTTGCCTTGTTCAAACTGATACCGGTTACCCTCACCCTGGCCGGCATCGCCGGCTTCATCCTCTCCATCGGCATGGCCGTTGATGCCAACATCCTGATCTTCGAGCGCATGAAAGAGGAGATGCGCGCCGGCAAGACGCTCGGTGCGGCAGTCGAGGCGGGCTTTGCCCGCGCCTGGAACTCCATCCGCGACTCGAACGCCTCAACGCTGATCACCTGCATCATCCTCTACGCCTTCGGCTCGTACTTCGGAACGAGCGTCATCCGCGGCTTCGCCCTCACGCTGGCCATCGGCGTTGTGTGCAGTATGTTCACGGCCATCACCGTGACCCGCACCTTCCTACGGGCCACACAGACCTTGATGTTCCCTCACCCAGATCCCGAGCAGGAGCCACGCCTGCGCCGCCTCTTCGGCGTGCTTGAATAGATATAGATTCAGGGATCGGGGAGCAGCAGCCGGCCATCCCTGCTTCCCGATCCCTGATCCCCAGCCCCCGTATCAGAATGTCAAGCCGATGCGGTAGATGGCAAATTCCCTGTGCCCCAGTATCTCAGAGCGGGTCAGCTTGCCGTTGGCGACGGCCAAAATCTCGTCAAAGATGCGCTGACCGACGCTGGGCAGCGATTCTCCGGCGCTGATGATTGTCCCCGCGTCGATGTCCATATTCTCGGCCATGCGGCGGAACATCTCGCTGTTGGTTGCCACCTTGATCACCGGGCAGATGGCGAATCCTGCCGGCGACCCGCGGCCCGTGGTGAAGACAATGATCTGTGCTCCACCCGCTGCCTCACCAGCCAGCGAGGTTATGTCGTTGCCGGGGGTATCCATCACCACAAGGCCATGTTTTGTCGGCGGCTGGGCATAGCCAACAAACTCCTGCAGCGGCGTTGTGCCGCCCTTGAGAATCGCCCCCAACGCCTTCTCCTCGATCGTCGTCAGTCCACCGGCCATGTTGCCGGGCGTCGGCTGCGCCCCACGCGGGTCCACGCCCTGACGCCGCACCTCGTTCTCGAAAGCGTAGATGGCCGCCAGCAGCTTATCCACAGCCTCGGGCGATGACCCGGGCCGGTTGATGAGGTGCTCGGCACCGATAAACTCCGACGTCTCGCCCAGTAATGCTGTGCCACCGACGGCAACCAGCAGGTCGCTGGCATACCCCAAGGCGGGGTTGGCCGTAATGCCCGACCAGCTATCCGAACCGCCGCACTCCAGGCCAACGATCAGGCTCGAGACGGGACAAGGCTCGCGTTGCACCTCACGCGACTGGCGCAGGAAACGACGGGCGATCCTCTTGCCCGCCTCAACGGCATTCGTCGTGCCGCCCACCTCCTGGATGGTGATCATTTCTGTCGGCTTACCCGTGGCGGCAATACGCCCCGCCACATCCGCCGACGGCAGCCCCTCACAGCCTAGGCTAATCACGAGGGCAGCAAAGACATTGGGGTTGCGGCCAATGCCCGCCAGCGTGTCGGCGGTCTGCTGCAGGTCGGCGCCCACCTGCGAGCAACCGTGTTCGTGAGTGATGCCGATTGCCCCCGGCACAGCACGCTCAATTTGCTGCACCACGGTGTTGGCACAACTGACGGCTGAGATGACAACCACATGATTGCGCACCCCACATGAGCCGTCGGGGCGGCGGTAACCGAGAAAGGTCTCCAATTTGTCTTCTCCCCCTGAGAGATCATATGATGCAGAACGGTAGATTCCAGAAATCTCGGAGATTCCGGGTATCAGAACTCGACACTAGCCGGCCCGTGCGCTCACCACATTGTGGATGTGCACATGCTCGCCGGGGGCAATATGCTGGGTGACGACGCCAACCGGCTGCCCATATTTGATCACCTTATCGCCGGGGCCAAGTGCGCATAGAGCAACCTTGTGCCCCACCGGGATGGCCATGCGCACCTGCAGCACAGATCCCAGAGGTGATCCGTCAATTGCCACCGTGTCGCCGGCTTGCAGCGGCACCAACGCCACAGCAACATTGTCGCCGGGGTGAAGAACGAGCACCCTGTGCTGATTCATCTTCTGTATCATCTGGCCCGACCTGCTGAGACTGCATGTCGGCAGCCGAGAATGTTGTGATCATAGGTAACGGTAAGCTCACCACCAGGTGGAACGACCAGGAAATCATCATCCCAGTCGCCGTAGGTCAGCTTGCGAATGAGCACCAGGTCGCCGGCCAGTTTCTCAAACATCCAACCTTTGCTGCTCGCTTCCGCCCGTGCCTGCGCTTCGACACCTGTTGCGTCTCCGATACCGAGGTCAATGAACGCGGCCCGGTTGTAATGTGCCATCCAGCCGCCCATAACCTCCAACAGATAGTCGGCATTATCCTTGCCGTACTTCTGCACATACTCCTCATAGACTTCCTTGCGCCGGGCATCGCTGGTCGTGCCCAGGGGGACAACCGTGCCTCGCCTGTCGGAGCGCTCGATATAGTCCATAGCATAGTAATATGTGCCGGGATGAGATGTGAACTCTTCATTGTAGCGCGCCCGCGAGCCGAGATAGAGCGTAATGCAGTCGTGGGCGCGGGGAATAACCAGCGGCACATTGCGGGCAATAAGACCAGCGGTGGCATTGCCGCATAAGGCATACCCCAGACAAATGGCGTCGGGCGGCAGAGCAGGACTGTCGGAGTCTTCCTGGGCCACCTGGTCAATCTGCTTCTGGATCTCAGCGCGCAGCACATCGGGTGTCTCGTGCAGACCGCGCCGGATGAGTGAAATATCTATGATGTGCGGCGACGTTGCTGCACAATAGTAGAGCTCGCGAGCCAATACCTCACAGGCAATGATTCTCAGACGCATGAATTGTTTCCTTCCTCTCCACGTATCTCCGGAGTGCTTGCCGTGTGCTCATCAGAGCCGCGGGTAGTACTGTGTTGCATCATCACGGTCTCTTCATCAGAAAGTCAAGCAAGGTCCTCTGAAACTCCAGCGGCGCTTCCATCGGTGGTGTGTGCCCGGCATCTGCTATCGGGTGGGCCATTGCACCCGGTATGCGAGCTGCCAGGAGTGGGTACGACGATGGATTGAGCAAGGCATCGCGCTGCCCCCAGATGACCAGTGTTGGTACGTTTAGCTTGCCGAGATACGGCAGCAAATCGGCATCACCCCTGAAGCGCGACAGACCCGGTAGCGAGAAGATCACCAGATAACGAATCGTGTTGCAGACGAGCGGCGACGCATTCTGCAGATAATCGGCCACCATGCGATCAAGGAAATCTGCCGGGAGTCGGTCGGGCCGATGAAAGCCGCCCCAGGGTTGGTTCATGAGCCGGCGCATGACCCCGGCCGGCATCAGCCGAAGGGCCAGCTCGCCAAGCAGCGGCAGGCCGGCCACGGCCAGCATCATTTGAGCCCGCGTCCGCACAGCCTGCCGCAGCGGACTGTAGGCCGGGCCCACCAGGACCAGCCGGCTCACCCGGTCGGGGTGCTGCAACGCATAGCTCAGGGCAATGTGCCCGCCCAACGAATGCCCAACCAGATTGATGTTGTCGAGCCGCAACGCGGCCAGCAACCCTTCCAGGTAGACGGCATAGTCGTGGGGGGTATAGCATAGCCGCGGCTTGTCCGAGTGACCGCAACCAATGTGATCGGGTGCATAGGCAGAGAAACCGGCCCCGGCCAGCGCCAGCATCGTGTCCTTCCAAAGATACCACGACGCACCCCAGCCATGGAGCAATACGACCGGCGGACCGTTGCCCGCAACATGACACATGACGCGGGCGCGGGAGGGCAGGTCAATCAGAACGTCATGTATGATGTCGGCAGCCGCTACCACGTTTTCCTCCCGCAGGTATGCCGACTCCCGACGTTTGCGGAAACATCGGGAGTCGGGCGAGCGCTCCTATAGCCCCATCGCTTTCAGATTACGCAGGCTGGTAGCAACGCTTTCGAATGGATCGCGCACAAATGTATCTTGTTCCACAATATGCACGGTGATACCCACCTCACGGCAGGCGTCGAGGATAGCCGGCCAGTTGAGGTTACCCTCGCCCACCTCGAAAAAGGTGGGTGTGCCGTTCACCACCCCCATATCCTTGAGATGGACAATCGTCTGGCGGCCCTTGAGCCGCCGAATCCATGCGGCAGGATCGCCGCCGCCGTGCTGCACCCAATAGGTATCAATCTCCGCCAGCAGGTAGCGCGGGTCGCTGTCTCCGTAGATAATATCCATGCCCAATCGCCCGTTGAACTTCTCGAACTCGAACGCGTGATTGTGGTAGGAGAAGGTCAACCTGGCCTCGGCCAGCTTGCGCCCGATTTCTGAGCCCTCGTGCGCAAAGCGGACGAAGCCGTCATAGTTACGCATCTCTGATGGCAAAGAGCCTAGGGCAACGTTTGTGCAGCCCCAAAGATAGTGATTGTCTATCACGCGGGGGAGATCGTTGACAAGGCTGGGATAGGGAATATGCGTTGCGCACACCCCCAACCCCTCGCCGTCAAGAATTCTCTTCAGCTCTTTCGGCTCAATAGGCCCCAATCCTGAGATCTGGACGAGCTCGTAGCCCATCGCCCTCACTTTGTGTAATGTGTTGGCGATGTCTTGGGGTGTCTGGCAGAACTGTCTGAGCGAGTACAGGTTCAGGCCGATCCTCGATGCAGTCATCTCATCGTCTCCTTCGGTTATTAAGTAACCAGGTATGTGTTATGTACCAGCCGCGTCATAGCAGCGCCGTCAGTACACGGTTGATCGCCCGAATCAGGCTGCCGATGTCCTCATCTGTGAAGAGGGGATTGACATTAAGGTGGACGGCGCGGCCCAAGAGTGACAGCGTCTTGGGGCACATGTCTGGACTGTAGCTGATGGGGCGTTGTGCCCAGCGCCACGGCCCGCCACGGGGCGTCCACGTGCGCTGATTCATAATCGGCGCCCAGTGGGGATAGATGTGATAGTCCACCACATCGGGGCGATAGATCACAGAGGCACCGACGTTTTCGGCGCGTAGGGCGTCGGCGACCCGGCTAGCCAGGCCGGCATTGGGCATAAAGAGAATCAAAGCCACTGCTGCGTCGCCCTCTGGATCCGGAATATCCTGGAGAACGACGCCTTTGTTTCGACAGACCTCGGCAATGCCGGCGATAATCGTTCGCTTACGTGTTCGCATGGCGGCGAGCAGGCCATCCAGCCGGCGCAGTTGCACCAACATCACCGCGGCAAGAAGCTCGGGCATGCGCAGATTGATACCAAGAAGCGTCTCACCTGGCGGGATATTGTTGCGCTGCCCGGCGACGACATCATGGAACATCAGGGCACGCTGCCAGATGTCGGTGGTGTTGGTGATGACCATTCCCCCTTCGCCGGAGGTGAGAATCTTGTTAAACTGCAGACTGAAGCAACCGACATCGCCGAGTGAGCCCAGTCGTCGGCCGTGGTACGATGCGCCGTCGGCCTGGGCCACATCCTCTATGACTTTGAGGTTATGTTTGCGGGCGATGGCCAGCAGTTCATCCATGCGGCAGGGCACACCGCGCATGTGCACCGGCATGATGGCCGCCGTATATGGTGTGATCTTGCGCTCCACATCCGGCGGGTCGAGGGTCAGTGATTCATCAACCTCGGCCAGCACAGGGATGCCGCCCAAAGCAGCCACCGCCGCAGCAGATGAAATCCAGGTGTAGGCAGGGACGATCACCTCATCGCCGGGGCCAACGCCGATCCCCTGCAGGCCGCAAAGCAGGGCTGCCGTCCCCGACGATACGGCCAGGGCATAGCGTGTGCCCATAACCGTGGCAAAGGCTTGCTCAAGCTCCTGAACCCTCGATGGCCCTGGGGCAGGTCCATAGTAGCGGAAGAGACGCTTGCTGCGCAACACATCAAGGACGGCCTGCTCTTCTTCCTCATCAATCAACATCCCACCCGGGTACATAGGCGGATCAGGGCGTTGTTTGGCGGGGATACCGCCATCAATGGCCAGCCTGTCTGCCGGCATTGTGTCAGACATGCTCCCTCCTCGTGCTGTCGGCACCGGGCGCGCTGCTCAACGAGCCCACAGTGCAGCAAGCACCATCCCTACGTTTCGGGAATATCAACCCAGCGCCTCGTACGCGCCGACTCGGTGACGGCGTCCAGGACTTGTTGACAGCGCAAGCCATCGTAGAAGTCGGGATGCACCGGCTCATGGGCAGCAACGGCCAACAAGAAGTCGCGTACCTCGTGAATGAAGGTATGCTCCCAGCCGATGATGTGCCCCGGAGGCCACCAGGCGCTGATATATGGCTGGCTGGCATTGGTGACAAGGATGGTGCGGAAACCCTGTTCGGGATCGGGTTCTTCGCGCGAGTAAAACTCCAGTTCGTTCATACGTTCGAGGTTAAAGCCGAGGCTACCCTTGCTGCCGAAAATCTCCAGGCGCAGGTAGTTCTTGCGCCCCGTGCACATGCGCGAGCTAAAGAAATAGCCAATGGCGCCGTTTTGAAAGCGGGCCAGGAAGGTAGCAGCATCATCGGCCGTAACAGGGTGCACCGTACCGTTGGCCGCCCGACGTTCCTTGATAATGACCTCCTGCACGCCGGTGACTGCTGCCACGTCGCCCACCAGGAAGCGGGCAAGATCAACGATGTGGGCATTCAAGTCACCATGAGCGCCGGAGCCGGCCTCTTGGACATCGTTGCGCCAGCCATAGAGCGCCCCGGCATCGACCAGCCAATCCTGGTAGTAGACAGCATTGAAGTGGACGATGCTGCCGATTTTGCCCTGTTCGATCAGTTGCTTGGCCAGCACCAGGGCGGGAACGCGCCGATAGTTGAAAGCAACCATGTGACGAACACCGGCGTCTTGTGCCGCCTCGAGCATCTGGCGCGCTTCGCCGGCATTGCGAGCCATTGGCTTCTCGCAGATGACGTGTTTGCCGGCCTTGGCAGCCGCAACGGCAATGGGCATGTGGGTCAGATTCGACGTGCAAATGTCCACTACGTCAATATCGGCGCGGGCCACCAGCTTTTCCCACGAGGTCTCGGTGGTTTGCCAGCCGAAGCGGGCGGCGAAGGACTGGAGATTGGCCACATCGCGGCCACAGGCTGCACGCATCACCGGCTGCAATGGGAGATCGAAGAAGTGGGCAACGTCGAGGAATGCGTTGGAGTGAGCCCTGCCCATGAACCGGGTGCCAACGATTGCCACATTTATGTTTCTGGCCATCATCGCCCTCCTGTGAGGAAAGGTTCTTTGCGAACGATCAGAGGTTGTCACAATGCCATCATATCATACCGGCATGGCGACGTCAATTTTGTAACCTTTGGTGATTGGACACCTCTGCACGGCAACTAAAGCTGCTCCTACAATGGAACAACGCCGACCTTCGTCGGCAGGCTTAATGACCCTCTCGCAGGTTCGGGTAACCTGCGGGAAGGTATGCGGACTGGTGTGCCTGTCCGGCACAGGACAGGCAACTGCCCGCAAAGATGTGCCCAATCACCACTGTAACCTGGCGTAATTGTTCACCGTTGGGGTAACATGAGCCCAAGGTAGTAGTTACAATGGGTGGTCAGCAAATGTTCATTTGTACCTTGACAGGACGTGTCAGAACGTGGTATGTATTCACATTAGCAATGACCAACGATCGTGCTGGCTTGCCATCGGCTACGGAGGAACCCCTATGCCCCACCGCCACCTCGCCCTGAGGCTGATTGCCTTGTTGATGTCGATCTTGCTGACCTTGATGGGATTCAGGGCAGATGTCACCGGCATGTCAGCCTTTGCGCCGTTCACCCACGCCACCCCCTGGCCGGAGATAGGGACCGGCCGTAATGTCTCCCTCACCGTCTACCGGGACGGCACAGCACGCTTCCCGATGCTTCCTGTGCGCCTATCGTTTGACATCCTCACCGCCTTGGCTGCCGACGAATCGCCTGCCGCAAAGCCGGCGCCCACGGACACCCCTACTCCAGAACCCGCGCCCACGGACACGCCTACCCCTGAGCTGGAGCCCACGGACACCCCTACTCCAGAACCCGCGCCCACGGACACGCCTACCCCTGAGCTGGAGCCCACGGACACCCCTACTCCAGAACCCGCGCCCACAGACACGCCTACCCCTGAGCTGGCGCCCACGGACACCCCTACTCCAGGGCCCGCGCCCACGGAAACGCCGACAGATGTCCCGATCGCTACTCCCACGCCGGCGCTGATCGTCGTGAGCCGGGTCTACGTTTCGGCAGACGGCAGGGGGGCCTATCTGCTGAGCTGGCCGGATAGGAAAACGCGTGTCCGCCTGTGGCCCGACGGCACGATGATGGGATTCATCGCCGAGTTTCCTGTCGGTTGGGGCATTGTCAAAGCCCCCGACGGCTGCATTGGCTTTATGCTTCTCAGGTACCTGTCTGACATCTGGCCGCTGCCGACCAGAACCCCCACGCCGGGCAGAACCTCGACGCCGACAGCAACGCACCGGGTTACGACGACACCGACTGTAACAGCAACCCTGACTCCAACATCAACGGCTACAGACACGGCCACTCCATCGGCAACCTCAACACACACCATGACGACAACGCCAGATGCCACAGTGACGCCGAGTCCATCGGCAACGAGCACAAGCACACCAACAGCAACCTTATTGCCGACAGCAACAGCAACGACTGCCCCCATAGACCAGACGCCGGACACGCCAACGCCAGTGCCTCCACCCACTCAACCGCCTGCAGACAGGGGGACGGCGACAAACACGCCGACGCGCACAGAAACGCGGACGCCAACATCAACACCCACGCCGACCTCGACGGCAACGCCGACACCAACCGCAACCAGTACGCCGACGGCAACGCCCACACTGACGCCGACAGCAACGCGTACCCCAATGCCGGAGAACATCATATACATCGAGGCCGAATCCGGCCAGCAAGAGACGCCCATGTCTGCCGTCTACGATATGACGGCATCCGGCTGTTACTATCTCACCTCAATGATAGACGATGCCGGCACGGTCGTAATAACCTTCACCGTGCGTGCCGATGGTCAATACAATGTCTGGGGGCGCGCTGTGGCCGTTGATAGTCAAACCGGCCCGGCAGATGCGCATGACACCCTCTATTATGCCTTTGACGAACCGCCGACAGCCAGTAGCGCCGTCTGGCAGATGCCCCACCAAGAGTGGGCATGGGGACTGATCGGCACGTTCGACCTGCCCGCCGGTAATCATTATGTCATGTTCAAGCAACATGCCGGCGAGGGACGGCTGGATGCCATCATCGTCACCGCTGATGGGGCCTACGTGCCGACCGGCCTTATTGCCTGCGAACCGCCGGTGGAGCCAACTCCAACGCCGCGCCCCACAGTACCACCCCTTTCAGGAGCCGGCTTCTACAATCAATACGATTGGCCGTGCAAGTATCCCCTGGTCTACGGTACTCTGCCCGACGGTCGGCACATGTGGCTTTGCCCCAACGGCACGGATGACCGCGG
>Ga0272448_1005009_pt1 | contig 14787 bp, 19 predicted proteins | sample YNPCB0191_FD_202220 | JGI IMG/M metagenome (GOLD analysis project Ga0272448, IMG submission 202220) | Hot spring sediment microbial communities from Yellowstone National Park, WY, United States - YNP-CB-019-1 | ecosystem: Environmental > Aquatic > Thermal springs > Hot (42-90C) > Sediment...
CGTCCTTCGGAACGGATCCCTCACGTCCGAAGTACCCGACTCCTCTCACCCGAGGCGGACAGGAGAGATCTCTCCTTCCGCGCCGCACACTACAGATCGAACTGGTACCCCAGGCCGAAAAGAAACGTCGCGTCTGTCTTCTTGAATCCAGGCGACGGTACGGAACGCTACTGCCTTTTCTCTGCCGAAGTCAAAAGGACCTGGGGAAGGATGGGAAAGCGTCTGCGATGAGGCAGCCATGCAGTTCGGGTCTCGAGGGTCCAAGCCAGTCAGGGGAAATCCGGAAAAAATCCTATCCCCCCTTCTTGTCGCCAAAAAAAATAGGTCTGTCCCCTTTTTCTTTGGTAGCCGTCTTGACAAGGCGTTCCTGCCCGGCATATAATTCAATTGTCGTTGAACTTTCATTGTGCGAGAGGAGGCGGTCATGGTTCCAACCTTCAGGCGGGAAAACACCGGGGCCTACCTGGCCGTTCTCGCCGTCTATGCAGCGGCGGTGGTTCTGGAATGGCTGGCCGGGACAATGCTTCTCCCCGGCGGAGTCGGCGTCGGAAGCGGGTGGCGGCTCCCCTTGCTCTGTGCGGCCTGCACCTTCGCCGGCATGGCCATCATGTTCGTAGCGTCCCTGCTCAACCTTCGAAAGATGAAAGCGGGATTTCGGGAACTCGCCGAAGGAAACCCGGCGCCGGCCATTCCGTCGGTGTGGTGCCCCGTCCTGACGGAGGCCCGTCTCGCAGCTTTGGAACTCGCGGCCAGGCTGGCGGCGCCCTCTCGCGAGAATCCGCCTCGTGCGGGCGAAAGCGGACAGCCATGACCCAGAAACCTCGCCGGGCAGCGAAGCGAAACCCCGAAGCCCCCGGGCTTCCCGATCTGGCCGAAGCCCTCCGCCTGCTGGCGGACCCGACGCGGCTCCGCATCCTCGAGTGCCTCATGGGTGGCCTCCAGTGCAACTGCACCATCAAGGAGAGCCTCGGCCTGCCCATGAACCTCATCTCCCACCACCTCAAACTCCTGAGGGAGGCCGGCCTCGTCCGGGCCGAGCGGGACCCCTCCGACGCCAGGTGGATCTACTACGAAATCGACCCCCAGGCGCTGGCCACGCTCCGCGACGCCCTCTTCGCGGCGCTCGCCCCTTCGCGCCTCAGGCCCCGGGCGGACCACTGCGGCCCGCCGGCCTGCTGCCCTCCTTCCAAACCCCGAAAAGCTTCTATGAGGAGAACCCCATGAACCCGTCCCAGCCCCCCTCGGCGGACCTTCGCCACCCCTCTTCTCCGCTTCGAATCGATATCTACGATCCTCCCATGTGCTGCTCCTCCGGCCTGTGCGGCCCCGTGCTCGACCCCATCCTCGTGGCAGTGAACGACGCCGTGCTGGCCCTCACGAAGCAGGGCGTGGCCGTAACGCGCTACAACCCCGTCCAGCAACTCAAGGAGGTCATGGCCAACCAAGAGGTCGCCAAGGCCATTCACCGGCAGGGCAAAAAGGCGCTACCCATGGTCTTCGTAAACGGCCGCCTCTTGAAGAGCGGCGCCTATCCCAGCTACGAGGAATTGTGTGAAGCCCTCGGCCTGACGCCCCTGGCGAAGTCCAGGCCGTTGACCGTCCTCTCCGCGCCGGCCAAGAACAGCGATCCCAAAAGAAAGGAGTGACTCCATGGTAACGATGACTCGTTCCGCCGCCGAACAGCTCCAATCCTTCGTCCAGGCCTCCGGGATTGCGGGAGGGACCGTCCGCCTTTTCCTCACGGGAGGGGGCTGTTGCGGCCCCGGCTTCGCCATGGATGTGGTGCCCGCGCCCGAGCCCGCCGACGTGGCCGTGGTCCAGGACGGCGCCACCCTTTACGTGCAGAAGGAAGCGGCGGATCTACTCGAAAACGTGGTGATCGATTTTCAGGACACCTTCATCCTTCGCGGCCTCCAGTCCTCCGGCTGCTGCGGCTGATCCCTCATCACAGGAGATTCCGATGCGATTTTTCTTCTCAGGCAAAGGCGGGGTTGGCAAAACCACCATGGCGTGCGCAACCGCGATCTATCATGCGCGGAAGGGCAAAAGGACCTTGCTCGTCTCGACGGACCCGGCTTCGAACATCGCCGACGCCCTCGAACAGCCAATCGGCTACGGGGTGGTGCCCGTGAAGGGCACGCCGAACCTTTGGGCCACCGAAATAGATCCCGACCAGGCCGTCCAGGAATACAAGGCGCGGATCCTCGACCCCTATCGCGCGATCATGCCTGAGGACATCCTCGCCTCCCTCGAAGAGCAGCTCTCCGGTCCGTGTACGGTGGAGGTCGCGGCCTTCGACCGGTTCATCGATTTCATGGACGCTCGCGACTACGAGGTCGTGGTCTTCGACACGGCCCCCACGGGCCACACCTTGCGCTTGTTGGCCCTCTCCGTGGACTGGTCCAAGTACATTGAGACGGCGGCGCAAGGATCGGGCCAGACCTGCCTGGGCCCGGTGCAGACCATTCAGGGCGCCAAGGCCAAGTACGACGAGGCCACGGCCCTGCTCAAGGATCCCTCCGAGACCCAGTTCGTGTTTGTCATGCGCCCTGAGGCCCTTTCGGTCTACGAGACGCTGCGGGCCGCCAGAGAGCTAAGCGGTCAGGGCATCGTGCCCGCGGACCTCATCGCGAATGGTGTCTTGCCCCCGGAGGCCGGCGATGGTCCGGCCACGGAGCGGAGGCGCCAGGAACAAGAGGCGAAAATCCGGGAAGCGGAGGCGGCTCTCGGTCTTCCCGCCCGGCGTATCTTTCTCCGGCCCGAGGAGGTCAAGGGGACCGAGGGGCTGTTGAGCGTGGCCGCGGAACTCTACGAGGGCCAAAGACCCCGCTTGGGCATCCCCCAAGAGCACCGGCCACCGGAGACCACGGCCATTCCCGCGCCGGACCTGGAGGCGCTCTCCAAGCCCTTGCCCGGCCGGACCAAGGCCTTCTTCTTTACGGGCAAAGGGGGCGTGGGCAAAACCACGGTTTCCTGCTTGACGGCGCTCCACCTGGCGGGCCGCGGTCACAAGACGCTTCTTGTGACCACCGATCCGGCGGCCCACCTAGGTCGAGTCCTGGATAGGCCGGTAGGCGCGGAGCCGGGGCTCGTGGCTCCCAACCTCATGGCGGTACACATTGATCAGGTGAAGGCCTTCCAGGAGTACAAGGCCCGCGTGCTCGAGGAGGCGGCCAAGACGGCGTCGGAGGAGATGCTGAGGGCCATCGCCGAGGAATTGGACTCGCCGTGCACCGAAGAAATGGCCGCCTTCGACAAGTTCGCCCGCTACTTCGAGGATGAGTCCTACGACTTCATCGTGTTGGACACCGCGCCCACGGGCCACACCCTGCGCCTCCTCGACTTGCCCTTCCAGTACGCGCAACAGACGGCCCTGGCCGCCACCGAGGTCCAGAACGCCTCCGCCGCCCAACGCACCGCCGACACGCGTTTCCAGAAGCTCATCGCCCGGCTGAAGGACCCGACCCTGACCGCCTTCGCCTTCGTTTTCTACCCCGAGGCCACCCCAATCCTGGAATCGCACCGGGCCTTTCTGGACCTGAAGGCCGCCGGCATTCATGCGCAATTCCTCGTGGCCAACATGGTGCTTTCTCCAGAGCAGGCATCGAACGCCTTCCTCGCTCGCCGCCGGGCCATGCAGCAGCGCTACCTCTTGGAGGCCCACCGCCGATTCGGCCTACCCGTCCTCACCATCCCTTCTGCGGATGCGGAGCCCAAGGGGCTCGCCGCGCTGGAGGAATTAGGGGTAGCCCTGGAGTCCGTTGAAGCGGCCGCGTAGTAGTAATCGAGAACGTTGATCATGCCTTGTCCATGGTCAACGAAACCGCAAAGCAGATAAAGGGATGCGTGACGGTTGAAATGGACAGGTCTGACAAAGCACCTTTCTCGGTATCTCTTCAACGCATTCTGGAGCCTCTCACCGGCCATTGTGCTCCTCCCCTTTCGGTAAGATCGCAAATGGCTCGATACCCCTTTCGGCAATAGATGGCGTGGGCTGTCCCCTTGACACCTACGCGCAGTTCTCATAATCTAATGAAATAGTAAATTAGTAGAGGAGGGATCCTCATGAGGGCATTACCACCCGGCATCAGGAAGAGGGCCCATGCCAGGCGTTCCGAGATCCCGGACCGTGCAGCCCACGAGAAGGCACGGATCCTCAAGGCGCTTGCGCACCCCATCCGGGTCAGTATCTTCGAGCTGCTCTCGCAAGGAGAAAAGAGTGTCGGCGAGATCGTGGAGAGCTTGGGCATCAAAGAGGCAAACACCTCCCGGCACCTTGCCATTCTCAGGGACGCAGGCCTGGTGGCGGCCAGGAAGGAAGGACTCAACGTGTACTACTCGATGAAAATGGCCTGTCTGCTGCCCATGCTCTCCTGCATCGTCGACGCGATATGCACCAGGGCGGACGAACAGATCAGGATCGCCGAGGGGATGAGAAAGTAGCCTCGGTGAGGGTCGCGGCGTCCGTCGTCCTCTCAGGAAACACCCGACCGAAAGGAGACCCACCATGACCGGCACCTCGCCCAATCCAGGGACAGCGGTTATGAAGCGGCTGTCGTTCCTCGACCGCTATCTCACCCTCTGGATATTCCTCGCCATGGCCTTCGGCGTGGGTATGGGATACGTATACCCGACAGTGGCGAAGTTCTGGGATCGCTTCAGCGTGGGGACGACCAACATCCCCATTGCCATCGGTCTGATCCTCATGATGTACCCTCCCCTGGCAAAGGTACGCTACGAGGAAATGGGCGAGGTCTTCAGGAATTACAAAATCCTCACTTTGAGTCTGGTCCAGAACTGGGTCATTGGACCTGTATTGATGTTCTTGCTGGCCATTATTTTTCTCCGGTCCTACCCGGAATATATGGTTGGATTGATCATGATCGGTCTTGCCCGATGCATCGCCATGGTGATTGTCTGGAACGACCTTGCCGAAGGCGATCCTGAGTATGCGGCCGGGCTGGTCGCCTTCAACTCGGTGTTCCAAGTCCTCTTTTTTTCGGTGTACGCTTGGATTTTTATCACCAAGCTACCCCCGCTGTTCGGGCTTTCCGGCGCGGTGGTAGATATTACCATCTCTCAAATCGCCAAAAGTGTCTTTATCTACCTTGGGATTCCCTTTATCGCCGGGATCATCACCCGTTTCAGCCTGATCGCCCTTAAGAATAAGGATTGGTACCACAAGGAGTTCATCCCTAGGATCAGCCCGATGACGCTGCTCGCACTCCTTTTCACGATTATCGTGATGTTTTCCTTGAAAGGCGAATACATCGTCAAGATCCCCATGGATGTGGTAAGGATCGCTATCCCCTTGCTTATCTACTTCCTGGTCATGTTCCTTGTGAGCTTTGCACTCTCGAAGAAGGCTGGCGCCGACTATGCCAAGTCAGCCACCCTGAGTTTCACTGCGGCCTCGAACAATTTCGAGCTCGCTATCGCTGTCTCTGTGGCCGTCTTCGGCATTCAGTCAGGCCAGGCCTTTGCAGCCGTGATCGGGCCGCTGGTGGAAGTCCCTGTGCTGATCAGCCTCGTGAACCTGTCCCTGTACTTCAAAAGAAGGTACTATAGTTGATCCTCGACTCGGCACGGTGACACTTAGCAGGAGCCGGCCCATGCGGCAGGAATACGACATCGCTTTTCTCGGAGGGGGTCCCGCAGGGTACCAGGGGGCGGTCAGGGCCGCGCAACTCGGCGCCAGGGTGGCTCTCATAGAGCAGACGCATGTGGGCGGGGTATGCCTCAACAACGGGTGCATACCCACAAAGACCGTGCGGGCCTCGGCAGAGCTCGCCCGGGCCATGCGGCGGGCGGTTCAGTACGGTTTCAAACAGGTGGAGGTCGTACCCGATCTGGCCTCCATCCTTGCCCGCAAGGAAAGGGTCGTCTCCGGCCTGCGGCGCAGTGTGGAGCAGCTCCTTCATGCCTACAAGATCGATCTGCACAAAGGGCGGGCACGAATCGTCGGCCCTCAGAAGATCGAGGTGGAAAAGGACGGTGCGGCCGCGGGGCTGCACGCCCGGCAGGTGGTGGTGGCCACCGGTTCGTCTCCGGCCGGGCTGCCGGCCCTTCCCCAGGGAGCGGGCGTGTTTCTCGCTGACGATGTCCTTACGATCCCCTGCCTGCCCGGCCATCTGCTCGTCGTTGGCGGAGGCAGTATCGGAGTGGAGATGGCCGCGATCTTTCGGGAGCTTGGTTCTCAGGTCACCCTGGTCGAGGCAAAAGAGCGGCTCCTGCCTGCTGAAGATGCCGAGATGAGCCACTACCTTGCGGGGTTGTTCCAGCGGCGAAAGATCAAGGTCGTCTGCGGGTCCTTTGTCGCCTCGGCACAGCCGCATATGGAACGGTACCGGGTGGAGCTTTCGGACGGGACAGTGCTCGAGCCTGACGCGATACTTGTCGCTGTAGGCAGGGAACTCAATACCAACGACATCGGGCTCGAGGCAATCGGGGTCGCCATGGACCGCAGCAGGATCCTGGTCGACGAACACATGCAGACCAGCGTGCCTTGGGTTCACGCCGCAGGGGACGTGGTCGGCGGCTGGCTCCTCGCCCATGTGGCGTTCGCCGAAGGGGTATGCGCCGCTGAACACGCCTTGGGGATGGACACACGGGTCACGTACCGCGTGGTGCCTCGGACCACCTTCAGCATCCCTGAGTACGCGGCAGTGGGTCTCTCGGAGGAAGAGGCGGGATCGCGCTATCCCGTCAAGGTCGCCCGGTTCCCCTTCAGGTCGCTCGGGATGAGTCAGGCCTTGGGCGAGCTCGAGGGGCTCGTCAAGGTGATCGCCCATGCCGAGAACGACCAGATCCTCGGCGCCCATATCATCGGCACCCACGCCGGGGATCTCGTGGCTGAAATCGTGCTGGCCATGAGCGCACGCATCCCGAGCAAGGTCATCATGGAGACCATTCACGGTCATCCCACGCTCTCGGAGGCGCTTCTCGAGGCCGTCCAGGGTGTGCACGGCAGGGCCATTCACTCCCTGCCAAAAGGAGCCGCCTGATGTCCCGGCCGACCCCCTCATGGCTTACCGAAATGGTCCGCCAGGCCAAAAGGGGTGCGGGCACTCCCACGGTGGAGGCGACGCGCTCGCTGCTGGCCCGCCTCGAACTGCCCACTGTCTGCGAAAGCGCCCGCTGCCCGAACAGGGGCGAGTGCTTCTCCCACAGCACAGCCACCTTCCTCATCTTGGGCGATGTCTGCACGCGGGGATGCGCCTTTTGCGCGGTAAAGAGAGCTAAGCGGCCGCAGCCGCCTGCTCATGATGAACCCGACCGGCTGGCCCTGGCGGCGATCGGACTCGGGCTCCGCCATATCGTCGTCACCTCGGTGACGAGGGACGATCTCGAGGACGGTGGCGCAGGCCATTACGCGGCCGTGGTACGGGCCCTGAGGAGGCAGTGCCCGGGCGTGACCATCGAGCTTCTCGTTCCTGATTTCAGGGGCTCTGCCGATGCGCTGCGCACGGTAGTCGCCTCGCGACCTGATATCCTCGCCCACAATATCGAGACTGTCCCCCGGCTCTACCCCGCGGTGCGCAGGGGCGCTGAGTACCCCCGCTCCCTTCGCCTGCTCGAGCTCGCCAAGAACGAGGAGCCTGAACTCGTAACCAAATCAGGCCTGATGCTGGGCTTGGGTGAGACGGACGCAGAGGTCGACGAGGTGCTCGAGGATCTCCGCCACGTCCGTTGCGACATGCTCACCATAGGCCAGTACCTTGCCCCAACCATGCGTCACGCCCGGGTCGAGCGCTACCTCACCCCCGCAGAGTTCGGCCGGTGGTACGAGAAGGCGCTGGCTATGGGTTTCAAGAGCGTAGCCTCAGGACCGCTCGTGCGGAGTTCCTACAAGGCCCCTGTCTTTTATGGCGACATGCAGGACGGCAGGGGGGCGATGTGCGGCCGGAGGCCCGGCGCCGGCTGCGCCGCCTCCGAGCATGGTGAACCGAGCCCTCGAGAGGGGGGCTCGCCGAGGCAATCAAGCATGAGGATGGCGAGGAGGTTCGATGCCCAGTGATAAAGTCACCCAGATCATGGTCGGTGGGGTCCTGGTGGGCCTCGTCGGGCTCGAGGAGGCCATACTGCAGGCAAGGCCCTTGTGCGGCCGCCCTGACGAGGAGATCGCCAGTGCCCTGCTGGCAGAGCTTCGCAAGAGGAATTACATCCCACCCAAGGCGGAAGAGGAATACCGAAAGGCGTTTGTCCTGGAATTCAAGAAGGCAATGGGGGAGAGGGTCCAAGAGGAAACTTCCGGAATCTGTATCAAGATCGTCGGGGCGGGCTGTCCGTCCTGCGAGAGTCTCGAGCAGATGGTCCTTTCGGTGCTGGCCGAGCTGGGCCTTGCGGCGGATGTCCACCACGTCAGGGATCGGCAGGCAATGCGCGAGTTGGGCGTGACGGCAACGCCGGCCCTCGTTATCGACGGAACGATCAGGGCAGCGGGCACATTGCCCGCGAGAGAAACGCTCAAACAGTGGCTCGTCAACAAGGCCGGGTAGCCAGGGCGGCCTCCACCGCATAGTGAGGGCGTCGATTTCATGAGCGAACGAAAAAAATTCATCTATTTGGTGGCCGCCTTTCTGGCGGCATACCTCGTCCCGTTTTCCCACCCCCGTGTGGCTGCCGGTATTTCAGAGGCGTTCTTCATGCTCCAGGAGTATGCCAGGGAGCACGTACTGTTCTGCCTGATCCCTGCCTTTTTCATCGCGGGCGGCATCGCCGTATTCGTCAATCAGGCCTCGGTGATCAAATACTTCGGCGCAGAGGCCAAAAGGGTCCTCGCCTACGGCGTCGCCTCTGTCTCGGGGTCTGTGCTCGCCGTCTGCTCGTGCACGGTCCTGCCCCTTTTCACCGGGATCTACCAGAGGGGCGCCGGCATCGGGCCTGCCACCGCCTTTCTGTATTCCGGGCCTGCAATCAATGTACTGGCCATCATTCTCACCGCCCGCGTTCTCGGGTTCGAGATGGGGCTGGCCAGGGCATTGGGTGCGGTCGTCTTTTCCATCGTCATAGGACTCGCCATGGCCGCGATATTTCGTAAAGAAGACACCCAACGGCTCTCCGCGCTCGGCGTCCAAACCGGCCAGATCGAACGCAGGCGCCGGCTGTGGCAGGACCTCGTCTACTTCGCCTGCATGGTGGCGATCCTGGTCTTTGCCGCCTGGGGCAAGCCGTCCGAGCCTGTCGGGTTCTGGAACGCGGTCTATGGGGTCAAATGGTATCTGGTCGCGCTCTCTTTGCTCCTCTTGCTCCTTGCCCTGCGCCGTTGGTTCGAAAAAGACGAGCTCAAGGACTGGGTGAGGGAGACCTATGGTTTCTCCCTCCTCATCATGCCCCTGCTGTTCGCCGGAGTGCTTGCCGCAGGATTCCTTTTGGGCCGTCCGGGCCACGAAGCACTGATCCCGAGCAGATATGTCGAGGCAGCGGTGGGAGCGGGACCAGAGCAGTTCTTCGCCCTTACCGGTATCGAGCCGGGCCTCCTCTCCGACATCGTCAGTGTGGTGTGGCCGGTCTGGACATGCTTTTTTGCCTCGATCGCCGCTGCCTTCATGTACTTTGCGACACTGACCGAGGTGCCGATACTTCAGGCACTCTTGGGCGCCGGGATGGCAAAAGGGCCTGCCCTCTCCCTCCTGCTGGCCGGCCCTGCGGTGTCGCTGCCCAGTATGCTGGTCATAAGAGGTGTCCTGGGCACGAAGAAGACCCTTGTCTACGTTGCCTTGATCGTGAGCATGGCAACCCTGACAGGACTGGCGTACGGATACTTGGGGAGCTGAACGATGATGGACGGGCACCGGCACGCCGAATGCCGGACGGCCGCGCAAGGCCACGGGCCGAGAAGGTTGTCCCCTTTCGGCCGTCTGTTTCGATTGATCGGGTGGTGGTATGGGTTTACCGGCCTCTACACGATGTTCACTGTCTGCCCGTGCTGCGGCCAGCAGGTCTGCCCGGTCGGCCTGGGGATCGCAGGAACGGTCGGGGCGTTCCTGACGCTTTGCGTACAGGACTGGAGACGTTTTTTCAGATTTCTCATGCACAAGCTCGGCCGAAAAGAGAAAGGGTACGACAATGCTTGAGATCACGCGAAAGGCCCTCACCTTGGAGCCCCAGGAGGTCATGGAACTCGAGCGGATCATCACCGACGAAGACAGGGATGCGGCGTACACATTTCTCAAGAAGACCATTTACCGAAAGCTGCTGACATCCCAAACAGATCGGCTCAAGTCCCACCTCGACGGCGAGCGAGACCCGTCGGGTTCCTTCAGCAAAAAACACACGTGAAACGAAAAGGCTCGCAGAATGGAGGGAGTTCGATGACGGACCGCAGTGATCGCGGCGTGCGTGCCTCCTTGTCCCTGTCGAGGCCGGTCCGAAGGGGTGTTGCCGTACTTGTTGTGAGTTGCGTGGCACTGTATGCCGCTCTCCTTTTGATGAGAGGGCGGCATGACAACAACCGCCATCACGAGTCACCGCAGGGAGGGGAGGCAGTTGCCGCCTCCGCTTCGGCGGCGCCACAGGCCCAAACCGTCTCAGGCAAGGGCCCGGCAAGCCCTGCTCAGAAGGTCATCGCCTACTACTTTCACGGCACCTTCCGTTGTCCCTCGTGCCGCCGGATCGAGCTGTACACCCAAGAGGCCCTCGAGACCGCATTTGCCGACGCACTGCGCGACGGCCGGCTCGAATGGCGGGTCCTCAACATAGATGAACCCGAGAACGCGCACTTCATAAACGACTACCGTCTTTATACGAGGTCGGTGATCCTCTCCGAGGTCCGCGAGGGCAAAGAGGTCCGGTGGAAGAATCTCGACCGCGTCTGGCGGCTCCTCGGCGACAAGGAGGCCTTTCTCGACTACGTTCGCACCGAGGTCGCCGCTTATTTAGCTTATCCGGGGGGAACATAAGAAATGTTCTCATGGCCGTATGCCACTGCGCTGTGGCTGGGGATACTCACCTCGATCAGTCCCTGCCCCTTGGCCACCAATATCGCAGCCATCTCCTTTGTGGGCAGGCGCGTGGGAAGGACCGACAAGGTGCTCTTGTCAGGTCTCTTCTATACCATCGGCAGGGCCGTGACCTATCTGGCGGTCGGGGCCGTCGCCGTGGCAGGGGTCTCCTCCATACCCCAGGTCTCCACTTTCCTCCAACGGTATATGAACAAGCTTCTCGGCCCTCTCTTGATCATCGTGGGCTTGATACTCTGCGGGGTCATCCGCTTCGATCTCCCTAGTCTGGTCAGCAGCAGGCGCGCGCAAGAACAGGCCGAGCGAGGCGGCGTCCTCGGCGCAGGCATACTGGGGATCATCTTCGCCCTGTCGTTTTGCCCTGTTTCGGCCGGACTTTTCTTCGGCAGCCTCGTCCCTTTGTCGATCGCCCACGACTCGGTGCTCGTCATGCCGTCGCTCTACGGGATCGGCACTGGCGTGCCGGTTGCCGTCTTCGCCCTGCTCGTGGCCTTGGGGGCGCAGTCCGTGGGAAAGGCCTTCAACATCCTCAGCCGGGTCGAGTGGTGGGTCAGAAGAGGCACGGGGGTTGTTTTCATACTCGTGGGTGTTTATTTTGTCCTGAGCCATATCCTTGGGATAGAGGTGCCTGCATAGGCAGGGCTTTCCCGGCTGGGCCGGGCGCCCTGCCGCAGTGCGGAGGGGTCGCGGACGATCCCTGCAGGCACACAGCATGCGAAGAGGAGGGATACAAATGGCCGTCCTGAACATCAAGGTCCTGGGTCCGGGGTGCATGAACTGCAAGAAACTGCTCGAGACCACGCAGGAAGCAGTGAAACAGAGCGGCCTCGAGGCCACGATCGAGTACGTGACGAATATGAGCGAGATCACCAAGTACGTCATGATGACCCCGGCACTCGTGGTCAACGAAAAGGTCATGCACCAGGGCAAGCCGTTGCCCACTGTCCAGAAGATAAAGGACCTGATCGCGAGGGCGCAGTGAACGCAGGAGCCGCACGGCGAGGCGTACGAAGTCACTGTATCCTGCCGAGCGTGCGGCGTCTCCCCGCGGGCGGCTCCACGTCGGGCAGCCGTTCCATGACCCGAGGCCCGCATCCAAACCAAGAGGACTGACGAGGAGACTCTCGAGCGATGGGCAGACGTCTCAAGGTCTTGTTCTTGTGTACCGGCAACTCCTGCCGGAGCCAGATGGCCGAAGGGTGGGCCAGGCACTTGAGGGGCGATGTCATCGAGCCTTACTCCGCAGGGGTCGAGCCGCACGGTCTGGACCCCCGCGCTGTAAAGGTCATGGCCGAGGCGGGCGTGGATATCTCCGGGCATCGCTCCAAACATCTCGACGAACTCAAAGCGATGGAGTTCGATATGGTGGTGACCGTGTGCGACAGCGCCCGCGAGGCCTGTCCCTATTTCCCCGGTCCTGCCAAGAAGATCCACAAGGGTTTCGACGACCCGCCGCGACTCGCCGCCGGCGCACGCACCGAGGAGGAGGCGCTGCTTCACTACCGCCGCGTACGGGACGAGATCCGCCGCTTCGTCGAGAGCCTGCCGGTGGGCTGACGAAGGAACGGATATCGCGTCGGCGGCCGGCCGGGAGGGCTGGACATACTACAGACGGGCATCCTTGAAATGGGGCACGTACTGTTCGGTTCTTGCTCGACCTTCGGGACTCTCTCGTTTTCCCGACTCCGCGTGGATGGGCATTCATCGTGGAAGATGAGACTGCGGTAAGAAAAGACGGCACGATCGATATCCCTGAGGAGCAGCGCGCGCGATGGGGACTCGATCCCGGCTCCAGGGTACTTCTCCGCGAGACCCCTTACGGCCTGCTCCTTAGGCCGGCAGACCCCCCGCTCTCCAAGATCTATCTCGAGCCCACCACACGGTGCAATCTCAGGTGCCGCACGTGCCTTCGCTCCTCGTGGTCCGAGCCCGAAGGCACGATGCCTCTGGCGACCTACCGGGTGCTTCTCGAGGGCCTGAAGACACTGCGTCGCCCTCCTGCCATCTCCTTCTGGGGGATCGGAGAGCCCCTGCTTCACCCGGATATCGTCGAAATGGTCCACCGGGCCGAAACACACGGCATCGAGACAGAACTCGTTACGAACGGGACGCTTCTCGACCGCGAAACAGCCGACGGCCTCCTTACCGCGGGTCTCGCCAGGATCGTGGTCTCCATAGACGGCGTAACCGAAGCCTCCCATGCCGAGATAAGGCCAGGGGCGGATCTGGCCTCGGTGAAGAACAATCTTGCCTACCTCGCCGCAGCGAGGCTCTTCGGCGGGCATGATCGGCCCGAAATAGCCCTCGAATTCGTTCTGATGAGGAGGAACCTTCACGAGCTGCCGCGCGTGCCTGAACTGGCCCGCTCGATAGGCGCCTCGCGCATCATCGTGACCAATGTGATGCCGTACACAGAGGAACTCAAGAACGAGTTTCTCTATGGGGTCACGGCGGCAGAGTGGCCCCATTCCTCCAAGCGGTTCGGCACCTCGCCGGATGTCGTCATGCCCAAGATAGATGTGCGATCCGACACCAGGGAGGCGCTGATCGGCTTTTTCGTAAATGCCGGGGCGGTCGGGCCGCACCAACGCAGCGTGCCCGAGCCCGATCTTACTGCCTACTGCCCCTTTGTGTGGGAAGGCAAGACAGCTGTCGCCTGGAACGGTGCGGTAAGCCCATGCATCGCGCTGATGCACTCCCATACCTGCTTCGTCCTCGGCAGGCACAAGAGTATACGCCGGCACTCGCTCGGCACTCTCCAAGCGGCACCCATCGTGGATATATGGAACAGTCCTGAGTACAGAGAATTCCGGAGGCGGGTCATGGCGTTCGAGTTCGCCCCGTGCATTCAGTGCGACTGCGATCTGGCCGAATCCAACGAGCAGGACTGCTTCGGCTCTCCTTTTCCGACCTGCGGCGACTGCCTCTGGGCGAGGGGCGCAATCGTGTGCCCGTGAGGTCTCGAGGGGATATGCCCTATGAATCTCAAGAAGGTCATTGTCGAATTGGATGTCTCTGAGGTCCAAGAGATCCTGGCGATCGACATCGATGAGGATGCGGAACGGGCGCTGGCCTTTGTCAAGAAATCCCTGGCCAAACAGGTCAAGGACGCTCTCAGGCCGCATTGCGTGCCGGTCTTCGAGGTCACGTACGGACCCGGCCAGAAGGACCGCTTTTCCCGGTGAGACCTCGACGGGGGTGGTGCGCAGGACGTGCGGAGAGGGCCGAAAGGGAGTGCGACCACGGCCTGAAGCGAAGGACCTTAAGAGAAGGGGAAGGAAGAAAAGACAAGGAAGGATATGGGCGAGTATCGCAGGAACAGCCCTCGGATCGGCCGGGTGGCACGGTGGAGCCGGCCGAACGTCCGGCTCGAGAGAGGTGGCCCGGTGAGGATGGTAGTGGGCGCCGGTGTGCTCGTTTTCCCCTTCCTCATTTTCCTCTCTCTCGCACGGGCAGACCCCCGAGACGTCCAAGAGGGCATGGACGCGCATCTCGATCTCAAGGGCATCGAGGCCGGCCCGTTCAAGTTCGATCTCGGCGGTCAGGTACGCCTCCGCTACGAATATGATAACGAGTTCAATGTCAAATCCTACAAGCCCGGGACCTCGGATACGTTCTTGCTCGAGAGGGTCATGCTCGATGCCGACATGAGGTACGGCCCGCAGGTGCGGTTCTCCCTCCAGCTTCGAGACGCCCATGCCATGGGATCCAGGCTGGGAAGGGAGGATTTCCCCCAGAGCAACCCCTTCGAGGATCATGCGGACATCCGTCAGGCCTTTGTGGAGTGGATCGGGATAGGGGGAAGCCCTTTGGGCATGAAGGTAGG
>Ga0272448_1005010_pt1 | contig 14786 bp, 14 predicted proteins | sample YNPCB0191_FD_202220 | JGI IMG/M metagenome (GOLD analysis project Ga0272448, IMG submission 202220) | Hot spring sediment microbial communities from Yellowstone National Park, WY, United States - YNP-CB-019-1 | ecosystem: Environmental > Aquatic > Thermal springs > Hot (42-90C) > Sediment...
TTGTTTCAACAACAAATCGTATTGTTGAAGAAAAAGATGGAAAGAAAATAGTTACTTTTAATTTTGTGAGATTTAGGGAGTATTAAAATGAAAGTATTATTTCATTTTGTTTCAGGTCAGTTAATGCCAAATTATATAGCATCGAAAATAATTCAACCTGATATAAATGTGTTTTTGTGTACAGATGAAGCTGATAAACAATATGATAAATTAGTCTCATATTTTGATAATCCTCAAAAAGAAAAAGTAGATGCCTGGGATTATGATAAAATTCAATTACAATTAGAAAAAATAATTAATAAATATTCTGATGATACGATAATTCTAAATTTTACTGCTGGTAATAAAATAATGTCATTAGCAGGATTTAATTTGTTCAAAAATATTCAAAAGCAATGCTATTACATTAATACAGAAGATAATGAGTATATCAAATTTGATTTTGTTACAAATACAATTATCAAACAGGCGTTAGATATTAAATGTGAGTTAAAGGATATACTGATGCTAAATGCTCAAAAAGTGGAATTTAGTAACTTTAAAATTGCACAAGCTCATAAACAATTAATCCATTTATTAGAAAATAATGAATCACTAAGTTCTAAACTTTTACCCATTATTAATAAAATTAATTTAACAAAAAATTTTAATAAGGAAATAGATAATGGCAAACTAAAAGGTTCTTTGTTCCGTTGTCAAAATAATTCCTCATTTGTAAAAATTGTTATGGATGACGTTACTTTATATGAACACCAAGAATCTGGAGAATTTTTAATTGATTTATTATTCGGGAAATGGTTCGAGTACGTTTGTTTTGAAAAATTAAAACGGCTGAATTATTTTGACAATATTGAATGGGGATGTAATATAAAAAGAAAAGAACGATCGCCTAATGATACTTACACCGATAAAAATGAAATTGATATAATTGGAAACAGAGGAATTTATTATTTTATATTTGAGTGCAAAGCAGGTAACATTAAAGCTGAAGCAGTTGATAAACTTGTGGCGATTAAAGAAACTTATATTGGTAGGTACTCATCCTTATTTTTCATATCTAAATATCCCTTGGATAAAAATAATAATGCGCACAAAAATGTTCTCGAAAAAATTAATGATAATAATATTATCCGTCTCATTTATAAAGATTTAAATGATAGAGAGAGATTATTAAATTATTTTAATAGAAGAGCCAATTTGAGGTAATCAATGACCAATAAAAACATACTCATCTGCGTCTCTGGTTTAACTCCGCAGATTGTCACCGAAACCTTATTCTGTCTTGCTGTTAAACAAAAAACTCCCGTTGATGAGATTTATGTGCTTACCACAAAACGGGGCAGGGAAGTGATTCTTGGCAAAGACAAACATCCGGCAACTCCTAAAACTTCACTCAGAACCGAAATAGAAAACCTGTGCAGCGAATAATTTTATGGACAAGCATTTTCACAGGCGTAATTTACCACATTTATATTTTAATGAAGGGATTTATTTTATAACAACTCGATTGAAAAATTCAATACCGTTAGAAAAACTTGAACAACTAAAAAATGAAACGAAAAATATTTCCGATGAAAAACAAAAACGATTGTTCAAAAAATATGATGTTTTAATGGATTCGGGTGAATATGGTGAAAAATATTTAAAAAATCCTAAATGTGCTGAAATTGTTAAAGACACACTTCACTATCCTGATGGGAAGGAGTATAAATTAATCTGTTATTGCATAATGCCAAATCATTTTCATATGGTTTTTGAATTGTTACAAAATAATAAAGGTATTTCTAAAATTATGCAGTCAATAAAAAGAATATCAGCGCGTGATTGTAATACAATTTTAAGTCGTTCCGGAGCTTTTTGGCAAGATGAAAGTTTTGATCGCTGGGTGCGTGATGAAAAAGAATTATATTTTGTTATCAGATACGTTTTGTTGAATCCAGTCACTGCTGGTTTGGTTAGTGATTGGAAAGATTGGAAATATACATATTGTCATCCCGATTATTTAATACTGTAGCACAGATTAGTAATCTGTGCTACGAAAAATTAATGGAGCCAAAATGAAAAACTTAATTATCTCTACTGTTGGAACAAGTTTATCATTTTAGAGTTGATCTTGGAATAAGAATAAATTGCATTAAAAAAACTAATAAATTATTACTTATAGAATTTGGTACTTACGATCAAACTCAAACATAAATTATGCTAATTAACCTCTCTAATCACCCGAGAAATAAATGGTCTGAAAAGCAACTTTCGTCAGCTTTAAGAAAATATAAATCAATTGTTGATTTACCTTTTCCACATATATCTCCAAATGCAACATCAAACCAAGTTAAGTCAAAAGCAGAAAAGTATCTTGAGAAAATACTTCTATTGCTTAAATCTTCTAATGACAAAAACAACGCAGTTCATCTAATGGGGGAATTTACATTCGTTTATCATCTTGTAAGTATGTTGAAAAAGAAAAAAGTAAAAGTTATTGTTTCAACAACAAATCGTATTGTTGAAGAGAAAGATGGGAAGAAAATTGTTTCTTTCGATTTTGTAAAGTTCAGGGAATATTGATAATATTAAATTAAAATTTAAAAGAGATCCTACTGATTTTTTAATATCAGTATTTCAAATTCCAATGATAAGCACAAGTATTAATTAAATATTATAAAATCAAAGTAGTATAATTTATTTGAAAGTTTTTTAGCTAAAAAAAATACTTTTTTAATGATCTATAACTTTTTAAAGGATAAATAGCTGGATCTGAATAATTGTTTCTTAATATTTTATGATTATAATTAATTATTTAACTTATTACTTCTGCGAACCCAAAGCCCAGACTATTATTACAACCAAAGCCGGCTTCATAACCAACTTTTATTACTTCTGGATTACCCGTGATTTCAAATGAACAAAGGTAACCTTTAACTTTAGTTTCTTCTTTCCTATTCTCACGAATTGTTATTAGTTTAGGTTTGAAATCTCCAAAAGCTTTTACTTCTTCAATTCCTTCAGATTGAACTGTTTTATTGAATGTCAGACATTTGGTTATATATTTCTCATGCAGATTTCGTTTCAATAATATAGGAAAAAGTATATGATCAGGTCCAATGTAAGTAAAGGTATGTTTATCAGTATTTGGAGATTTTAAAATTAAAGGTGTTCTGGCGCGGAACTTCATTTGAGATGTAAACTTTGGATCTGGTAGCGCTTCTACAGTTTTTACAAGGAATTCTGCCTGATATTGCTCATTATATATTTTTAATGTTTGTTCTGAAAATAATCCAGTTATGAAATGCATTGCAGATTCATCAAATGGTAAACTTACTATAAGGCTAATATAAGGAGATTTAACTATTAATGTGTTATTGTTGATTTCTCTTTCAGGAATATTAAGAAATGAAAACGTAAAAAACTTAAATTTCTTTGAGCCGTTAGCATAACCATTATCGTGCAGCCATTGACTATAAAAACTATCAGATTTCTCCATAGTGCGGTAAATAAAGGAAGAAATATTGTATTGGTAGTTAATTGGAATGATTTGATTATCCTTTTTTTGCTTTAAATTAAGCCTGATTCTCATTTTTTAAAGTTTTCCTTCAAAAGAAATCAAAAGAGAATTGATTTAACTTTAGCTAATCAACAGGTTAAAACCTTGCTTTTAGCAAATTATATAAATTTTAACTGTGGAGATAAATTATTAAAAAATCATTATTGTATCAAGTATATTTTAAAGAAATATTTTATTGATATAGTTATTCAAAATTGAAAATATTGAATAAGATTTTTCAAAACTTTTATTTGTTACCGATTAAAGCAGATTGAAAATTTTAATGGTATTTACATCAGGTTATAGTAATAACAATTTTTCCTAATTGAGACGAAAGGTTCATTTTTTCAAAAGCAAGGTGAATGTTGTCAAGTGTGAATGTGCTATCAACCACAGGTTTAATTTTATGTTTACAGACAAAATCATACATATTCTGAAAGTCTTTATCTGACCCCATAGTTGAGCCTAAAATATTTAATTGTTTCCAGAAAATTTTTCTTACCTCAAGTTCTGGAGAATTTCCAAGTGTTGCTCCATAGGTTACAAGTCTTCCACCGGGTTTAATAACGTTGATACATTTATTAAAGACATTTCCTCCAGTTCCATCAATAATTACATCAAACCCATCTTTAACTATATTGAGAAGATTCTGGTCCCAGTCTGGTTGTGTGTAAAGAACGCCAGCTTTAGCTCCAAGCTCAACAGCCTGATGAATTTTTTCAGAAGATGCTGAAGTAACATAGGAATTTACCTGAGCGGTAACAGCAAATAGCAGAGCAAAGGTAGCAACACCTCCACCAATACCTGTTATTAAAAGATTTTCCTGAGATAAAATTCTTGCACGGGTAAAAAGTGCGCGATATGCCGTTAAACCAGCTAAAGGTAATGCTGCTGCTTCCTGAAAAGTAAGATGAGCAGGTTTTGGAAAAACATATTTGCTTTTTACTTTAACAAATTCTGCAAGTGTTCCATTATCTGGAAGACCGAGTATTTTGAAATCTTTTGACTGATGAGATTCGTTATCACCCCAGTTGAATGAAGGGTTAATAATAACTTCGTCTCCGACTTTAAAGTTATTTGTATTGCTACCTGTTTTTTCAACAATTCCGGAACAATCAGAGCCAAGAACAACAGGTAACTTAATTCCTGCATAAAGACCTTTTGTAATCCACAGATCACGATGATTGAGTGATGCGCATTTAACTCTTATTAAAGTTTCATCTGATTCGACAGTGGGAATTGGTAAGTCTTCGATGGTTAGATTAATTTTTAATTCACTGATATTAGATATTTTTTTTAATACTGCTGCTTTCATAATTTAAACTTTAATTTTAATTGATACAGGACAGTGGTCGCTTCCCATAATATCTGTATGAATTGAAGAATCTATAACATTTGATGCAAAATCTTTCGATACCATAAAATAATCAATTCTCCAGCCAATGTTTCGTTCACGAGCACGGGTAATAGGATCCCAATAAGTATACCAGCCGGATTCGGGATGAAAAGTACGGAATACATCAACGTAGCCAAGATTAATAATTTTATCTATCCATTTCCTTTCTTCTGGAAGGAATCCGCTAATCGTAGAGTTTTCTTTAGGATGTGCGAGATCAATTTCTTTATGTGCGGTGTTGAAGTCACCTGCAACAATAATACCTTTTTTTCCCTGATAATTTTTGAAAAGAAAGAAAAAAAGCTCGTTATAAAATTCAAGTTTGTAATTCACTCTTTCAGCTCCACGTCCTCCATTTGGAAAATAAACATTTGCAAGCAGAAAAGTTTTATATTCAGTGAATATGACTCTTCCTTCTTCATCAAATTTTTCATTATTAAATCCATAAATAACATTTTCAGGTTTTAGTTTTGTATATGTAGCTACACCTGAATAACCTTTCCTTTTTGCTGAAAAAAAGAAAGATTGATAACCGTTAATATTTATAAGTTCAGGAGAAATCTGCTCAGGAGATGCTTTAGTCTCCTGTAAACATATTATATCTCCTGTACAAGAATTAACCCACTCAAGGAAATTTTTTTTCTGAATGGCACGTATGCCATTTACATTCCATGTATATATAGTAATTGTTTGCATTAACAAAAATTAAAGAACAAAATGAATAAAAAAAAGTAAATTATGTGGAAAGACATAATACTGATTGAAAAAGTAAAAGTATTAATGAAGGCGGATTTAATATATTGTTGTGTTGTAAGTATGTTACTTACATCCTTTCACAATAAAATGAGTTTTATTAGCAAATCAATTTTGATAAATTATAATAAATTAAAAAAACAAAAATTTATTCCGATATGAGTAAAAATCTTGACAATTTTTTTTATCCTGAATCAATTGCGATCATTGGAGCTTCATCAAGGGAAAAAACACTTGGCTGGGAGTTAATCAGTAATCTTTTAAAGTTGGGTTACAGAGGCAAAATATTTCCTGTAAATCCTAAAGCTGAATATGTTCATAGTATTAAAACCTATCCAAGTGTAACTGATATTTTAGATAAAGTTAGTCTTTCAATCATTATGGTAGGGAAAGAGTATGTTCTTTCTGCGATTGATGATTGTATGAAGAAAAGGATAAAAGATGTGATAGTAATTACTGCAGGTTTTAAAGAGGTTGGGAAGGATGGAGAGGATCTGGAACGTTTAATGATGGAAAAGATAAAAAAATATAATATGAATCTTGTTGGTCCAAATTGTATGGGGATAATCAATACAAAACCAGAGGTTATGATGAATGGAACTTTTGTTCAAGGAGAACCAAATGCTGGAGGCATTGGATTTGTATCTCAGAGTGGAGCATTAGGTGCTGCAATATTGAAAATTCTGAAGCAGCGAGATATAGGTTTTTCACAGTTCTTAAGTATTGGTAACAAGGCAGATATAGATGAGAATGATGTTTTAGAATATTGGAGTAATAATGAGGATGTAAAAGTAATAACATTATATCTTGAAAGTTTTTCAGATATAAAAAGGTTTAGGGAAGTTGCAGGAAAAATTACGAGAAAAAAGCCAGTAATAGCAGTTAAAGCTGCAAGAACAGGTGCGGGTATGAAAGCAGCAAGTTCACATACTGGGGCAATTGCATCTTCAGACGCATTTGTAGATGCTGTATTTAACCAGACAGGTGTAATTAGAGTAGATACTGTAGAAGATTTATTTGATCTTGCAAAATCTTTTGATAGAACCATATTACCCTCAGGGAATAGATTAGGAATCCTTACTAATGCTGGTGGACCGGCAATATTAACTGTTGATGAGGCTCAAAAATGGGGTTTGACAATTCCTGAGTTAACATCAGTCACAAAAAAGAAACTTCAGAAAATATGTGTACCAGAGGCATCACTGCATAATCCAATTGACATTTTACCACCGGCAACAGCAGAGGTGTATGGTAAAGCTACTGAGTTAATGCTTTCTGATAAGAATATAGATTGTGGGATTGTAATTCTTGGTCCACCTTTGATGCATAATACACTTGAGATAGGAAAAAAGATTTGTGAAGCTGGAATAAAGTCTGGTAAATCTGTTGCAGTTGTCTTGATGTCTCAGGATGATGTGATACAAAAGCTTGCGGAAAGTATAATACCTCATCCTCCTATATTCAATAGTTGCGAGTCGGCAGCAAGGGTTATGGGACTTATGTATAAATATAAAGTTTATAAGGAATCAAAAGTCGGAGAATATGAAAGATTTGCCATTAATACTAATGCAGCAAAAAAAGTGATTAAAAAGTATTCAGGCAAAGGAGAGGTATATATGGAGTTTGGAGATGTGGTTGATTTATTACTTGCATACCGTTTCCCGATAGTTGAATCTGTTGTAGCGAGAAATGTTCAAGAGTCTATAATAATGACGGAGACCATAGGTTTTCCAGTTGTAATTAAAGCAATTGGTAAAAAATTAATTCATAAATCAGATGTTGGTGGAGTAGTTTTAAATATTAAAAATGTAGAAGAACTTGTTCAGGCTGAAAATAGGGTACTTGCAAATTTGAAAGAAAAAAATTTGGATAAAGCCTTTGAGGGTTTTACTATTCAACCATATCTTGAAGGTGGTGTTGAAACGCTCTTAGGCAGTATTAGAGGTCCTAACGATACTAATTTTATTGCATTTGGAATGGGGGGTGTTCTTGTGGAGGTATTTAAAGATGTTTCGTTCTGTATGGCTCCTTTAACTGACAAAGATGCTGAGAACTTAATAAAAAATGTTAGGGTTTATAATATTTTGAAGGGTGTTCGTGGGAAAAAGAGCGTTGATTTTGATTACGTATCTGAAAATATACTAAAACTTTCTCAAATGGTAATGGATTTTCCTGAGATTCTGGAAGTTGATTTTAATCCGTTTGTATTTTCAGATAAATTAGAAAGATGTAAAATACTTGATGCAAGAATAAAAGTTTCAGTTAAATAAAAAAATATAAAATGAAGATAGCAAAAGAATATAGATGGGAAATGGGACATCGTTTGCCTAATCATCCTGGATTATGCAGAAATGTTCATGGCCATTCATATAGAATGATTGTTGAATTGGAAGGTGAGGTTAATGATGATGGAATGGTTATAGATTTTTATGAACTTGGAAAAGTTGTCAAACCAATTGTTGAAATGTTTGACCATAGTTTTCTGGTTCATAAAGATGATAGTAAGTTAATTTCTATGCTTGAAGAATTGGGATCTCGTAAGGTTGTTGTTGATTATCTTGCAACCGTAGAGAACATTTGCAAAGATATGTTGCAAAGAATAATTAAAGATATTAGAGAAAAGGGGTTTAAAAATATTTCAAGAGTTACGGTTACTTTGTTTGAAACACCTAATGCTTCTGCAACATTAATGATGGAAGTCTAAAAATGATATACGTAATTTTTTTAATATTGATTTTTATTGTTTATATATTTCTTCCACGTTTTGGTTTACTTGCTGTATTGAGGCTGAAGGAAGAACTTAATATGAAGATACACATTGAAGATACGCTAAAACATATTTTTGATTATAATCAAAAAGGTTTAAGTACAAGTTTCAAATCAATAGAAGGGTCACTTGGAATAACATCTGGTAGGGTGAAAAAAGTCATTGGAGAAATGTTGCGTTTAAAATTAGCTGAATTAAAAGGTGAAGTAGTAAAATTGACCTACAATGGAGAAGAATATGCAAGGAAGATGATAAGATTACATAGGTTATGGGAACGATACCTTGCTGATTCAACGGAAGTTTCACGAACTAAGATTCATAAAATTGCAGAAAAAGAGGAGCATATTCTTACTGAAGATAAATTAAAAGAAGTCTCAGCCCACGTTCTGAATCCAAGATTTGATCCACATGGGGATCCGATTCCTACAAGATCAGGAATGCTTCCTGAAATTAAAGGTCATTCTTTATTAGATGCTGAACAAGGTAAGATTTATCGCGTAATTCATATAGAGGATGAGCCTTATGACAATTTTAATAAAATACTTAAATCTGGTATTCAACTCAATGAGACTCTAAAAATTATCAAAAAAACTACTGAAGAGATACATATTCAAACTTCAAGAGGAAGTAGTGTAGTTCTTGATTATCAAACAGCTTTGAATTTAAATGTTATTGAAGTAGATGATTTTGGTTTAGAACGAAGGGAACAAACTACGCTTGCAGATTTAGAAATTGGTGAAGAAGGAATTGTTAAAGGGATTTCATCAGAATGTAAAGGATTAAAACGTAAAAGGATGCTTGATCTCGGTATTATTCCCGGAACAATAGTAAAAGTTGAGTTAAGAAGCCCAACAGGTGATCCGACAGCTTATCTTATAAAAAATTCTCTAATTGCTTTAAGGAAATCACAGGCAAAAATGATTGAAATAGAAAGGCATTTATAATGAATACGAAATGTAATGATTGTCCTGTTAGTCAAAATTCTCTTCTTAAGAAGAATCGAGAAGATACAAGTAACTTTGATTATATTATTGCCCTTGCAGGAAATCCTAATGTTGGCAAAAGTACAGTTTTTAATATGTTAACTGGTCTTCGTCAGCACACAGGTAATTGGCCCGGGAAAACCGTGGACCTTGCTATGGGCGGGTTTACATATAACGGGAAAAAATATAAAGTTGTTGACCTACCGGGGACATATTCTTTACTCTCTATGAGTGCTGATGAAGAAGTTGCAAGAGATTTTATCCTTTTTGAGAATCCTGATGTAACTGTAATAGTAGTCGATGCTACTCGTCTTGAAAGAAATCTTAATCTTGTTTTACAAATTCTGGATATTACTGATAAAGTTGTTTTGTGTGTAAATCTTATAGATGAAGCAGAAAGGATGGGTATAAAAATTGATGATCGTTCTTTAAGTCGTCAACTTGGTATTCCGGTTGTTTTAACCTCTGCACGAAGAAACAAAGGGCTTGATGTTTTGCTTAAGTATATTGAAGAAGTTATTACGAGTAAATACATCTGTAAGCCAAAAAGAACAAAAATTAAAGATAAAAAAATTTCTGCGGCAGTTGATGAAATAGTTAAAAAACTCGATGAAATTTTTCCAGACCTGATAAATAAACATTGGATAGCTATGCGCCTGATTGAAGATGACCCTGGAATTAAAAGATGGCTGGAAAATAGGTTAAAAGAAATTTCTACCTAATGTTAGAAGAGAAAGAAAAAAAACTTAGAGAAGTATTTACCATTGCTGATAAACTGCAATGGGAAATTGGAGAACAGTTTCACGATAGGGTAATAGAAGAAGTATATGCACACGCAAAAGAAATTGCAGAATCATCTGTTATAAAAAGTCCAGATCATAAATATAGTTTTGAGACCCGAGTTGATAAAATAATAACAAGTAAGATTTTTGGTTTTCCTTTGATGTTGCTTCTGCTTGCTCTTGTATTCTGGATTACAATTGTTGGAGCAAACTACCCATCCAAATTACTTAGCTATATCCTTGTTGATAAAGGGTTATCAGGATTAAAATATTTAGGTGAAATGCTAAAAATGCCTTCTTGGCTTAGTGGTTTTTTGTTTGATGGGATGTATCTTGCAGGGGCATGGGTTGTTAGCGTAATGTTACCTCCAATGGCAATTTTTTTCCCAATTTTCACTTTGCTTGAAGATTTAGGATACCTTCCAAGAGTAGCATTCAACCTTGATGGAATTTTTCGTAAAGTAGGAGCTCATGGTAGACAGGCTTTAACAATGACTATGGGTTTTGGTTGTAATGCTGCAGGTGTAGTAGCTACCAGAATTATCGATAGTCCTCGTGAAAGATTAATTGCTATTTTAACGAATAACTTTTCTTTATGTAATGGTAGATGGCCTACTCAAATTCTGATAGCAACTATTTTTATCGGTGCTCTTGTACCACAACATCTTTCGGGTATTGTATCTACAATTGCTGTTGTTACAGTGGCTATGCTTGGAGTTGTGTTTATGTTTCTCACTTCTTATGGACTTACACGTACACTACTAAAAGGAGAACCTTCTGCATTTAGTCTTGAACTTCCTCCTTACAGGCCTCCAAATATATTACAAACTTTATATAGATCTATAATAGATAGAACCATAGTTGTACTGTGGAGAGCGATTGTCTTTGCATTTCCAGCAGGTGGTGTAATTTGGCTTGTAAGTAATATACAGATCTCCGGGATGAGCATTGCTGAATATTTAATTAGGATACTTGATCCAATAGGGATTATCATTGGTTTAAATGGAGTAATACTACTTGCATACATAATTGCAATACCTGCTAACGAAATTGTAATTCCAACTGTTTTAATGCTTACAGTATTAGTTAATAAGGTTGGCGTAATCTCTGCAACTGCTGGTGTATTAATGGAAGTTGAGTCTACAAATGAAATAGCTCAAATTCTTAAAATGGGTGGATGGACTTTGTTAACAGGAATTAATTTAATGCTCTTTAGTCTTTTACATAATCCCTGTTCAACAACAATTTATACGATTTATAAAGAGACCCAAAGTTTAAAATGGACAGTCGTTGCAACTGTATTGCCGATTATATTTGGTGTTATAGTGTGTTTCATTGTCGCAAGGATATATTATCTTGTACTGTAACATATTTAACCAGTCATTATTTTCATAAATAATTTATGAGTTTAATTTTTAACCTTCAAATTTTTTCTTTATGAGAGGTTGATAAATTTGTCAAACTTTAGAAAATTACATTTATTAATATTGTTTTTTTTAAATTTCCTTTTTATTAAATTATTAGGTAATTAAAAAATTATATAAATATGAAGAAATCAGCTCTCATTTTTTTACTGCTGATTGGATTGGTCAGCCAGTTAGCAGCTCAGGAGAAGTGGGTCCTGGAGAATATGCACACCAGGAAGCCTCCTTTTGACCCAACAAAATTTTTTAAAGTCCCGGTTACATATTGGGAAAACCCTAACAAAGAAATTAGATATTTATTAACTCCTGTGGGTTTTCTTGCAATTGGACCTAATTTTCGTGTATTGCCTAACACAAATCAACAGGACGAAGTAATTTTATCAAGCTGTACACAGAATCCAAATTTACTTTTTGGTTCTGCAAATACTACTGTCGGAGGAAGTCAGTTTGGACAGGGTTGCTATGTATCAACTAATGGTGGACTGAATTGGTATGGTACGGACCTTATGCCAAATATGCCAAGTTCAACTTCAGACCCTGCTCCTATAATTGATAAAAACCAGGTTTTTGTTTTTACTACTCTCAACACTGTTAGTACAGCTTTTATGATCGGGAGTTATTCAACAAATTTTGGTGTTAACTGGTCAACTCCTTACACGATTTACAGCGGCTCATCAGACAAAAATTTGATTGCAACAGATGATGTTCCAACGAGCCCATATTACGGAAGGACTTATACAGTCTGGACAAAGTGGACAAGTCCTTATCCCATTGTAATTTCCTGGACAACAAATAGTGGCGTTAGTTGGTCTTCTATGTTGCAAATAAATAATTCTCCTTCCGGATTATCTCAAGGTGCGGATGTAATCGTAGGACCCAATGGTGAAGTATATGTAACCTGGTCAGCGCAAAGCGGAAGTGTTTCAGACTATGTTGGTTTTGCAAAATCTACAAATGGTGGTACATCATGGACTGTTACGGAAAATGCTTACGATGCAAATGGTATTAGAACTAACAGTTTTAACGGTTGGGGAGTTAGAGTCAATGATTTCCCAAGAATTGGAGTTGATAAGACAGGTGGTCCGAGAAATGGTTGGATATATATAGTTGATGCAGAACAGAATTTAGCCCCAGCTGGCAGTGATCCCGATATTATATTTCATCGTTCTACCAATGGTGGAGTTACCTGGTCAGCTGGAGTAAGAGTCAATCAGGATGCTTTAAACAATGGTAAAGTTCAGTTTTTCCCCGCAATCAGGGTTGATGAAAGTGGTGGTATTAATGTAGTTTATTATGATAATAGAGATTTCCCATCTGTTGGTGATTCGTGTGCAGTTTATATGTCACGTTCAATAGATGGTGGAAATACCTGGACTGATGTTAAGGTTAGTGATCATAACTGGAAACCAAAACCAGAACCTGGAATGGGTGCATATATGGGGGATTACATTGGTATAACATCGGGTAATAATAAGATTTGGCCCTTTTGGTTTGATGATAAATCAGGTTCATTTCAGGCATGGACATGTGCAGTTGAATTAGGTCCTTCTATAGTTCATACTCCGCTTGGAAATACAGAGCAAACAACTGGTTCAAGGCCTGTAAATTGTCAAATTAATCCAGCTGGTTCAGGGATTAATCCATCATTAACAAGATTGTATTATTCTAAGGATAATCCAAATATAACTAACTATGTCCAGATGACTAACACAGGTGGTACTAACTGGACAGCAAATCTTCCACTTTCAGGAGCAGGTTTATACAGATATTATATTACAACCACAGACTCATTGAACAGGGTAGCAACAGCACCAGCTGGAGCTCCAGCAAATTATTATTCATTCACAGCAAGTCCAGATACAGTTAAACCTGTCATTAATCATTCTCCTTATACTCAAATTCCAAAACCAGCCTGGCCTGTAACTGTAAACTGCGTTGTAACTGACAACATCGGTGTTGACTCAGTGTGGGTTGGTTGGAGAAAAAATTTCAATGGAGCATACAAGAGATTTAATCTTGCTCGTGGTTCTGGAAATAGCTGGTCAGGTACATTTAATTCAACAAATTCCGAAGTTGCTCCCGGTGACACAATTTATTATAGAATTATTGCAAGAGATGCTTCTTCACAACAAAACAAAGACTCAACAGTTCTGTACAATCCAGTAATAATTAATCAAACAACAGCTTGCATTGGTACTGGGACTACATCTTCAAACTATCCATTTACTACTTATTGGATGGATGGTAGGACACAAATTCTATTACTTGCCTCAGAAATTCTTGCAAATCAGGGCGCAGCTGGGAATATTATAAAAGTAGGATTTAATGTTATAACAGCTGATCCTGCTCCTATGAATGGATTTAAGGTACAAATGCAACATACAACAGCTACTTCTTTGACAGGTTTTGTATCAACGGGATGGACAACCTGTTATTCTGGAACATATACATTACCCGGTACAGGTTGGCAATACATTAACCTTACAACTCCTTTCCTCTGGAATGGTACAAGTAACCTGTTGATTGAGGTTTGTTATAATAATTCATCATGGACAGCATATTCCCCTGTATATGCAACATCAGCAACAAGTATGATGGTTGGTCAATATTCTGATCTTTCCACCGGTGACGGTTGTACACAATTAACATCACCTTCTGTTTTGACATATAGAGCTAATACCTGCCTTGTGATTAACATTGCAAATAAAGTCTCTAATAATACTAATGGTGTCCCGGTAGAATACAAGCTGTCACAAAACTATCCAAATCCATTCAATCCTGTAACCAAGATTAGTTTTGATATACCAAAGCAAGGGTTAGTGACATTGAAGATATATGATGTGCTTGGTAGAGAAGTAAGAACGCTTGTGAATGAAGTAAAGAATGCAGGCAGTTACACAGTTGATTTCAATGCAGCAGAGCTTTCAAGTGGAGTGTACTTCTACAAGCTTGAAGTCAATGGTTTCAGTGATGTAAAGAGAATGATGTTGATAAAGTAAGATATATTTAGATAATAGTAATTATTAGTAGCCCTGTGTGAAGAACGCAGGGCTACTTTTTTTAAAATCTGATAATTCTATCAATTTTATAAAACTTCAAGAAAATAACATAAATAACATACCTGATCATCTATGCATACT
>Ga0272448_1005012_pt1 | contig 14784 bp, 11 predicted proteins | sample YNPCB0191_FD_202220 | JGI IMG/M metagenome (GOLD analysis project Ga0272448, IMG submission 202220) | Hot spring sediment microbial communities from Yellowstone National Park, WY, United States - YNP-CB-019-1 | ecosystem: Environmental > Aquatic > Thermal springs > Hot (42-90C) > Sediment...
GTACCCTGCCTGGGCGCTCCATCGCGTCTGGTTTTCGTTCTTGCACAGACGCGCAACACTGCGGCCAGTATCTGGGCTCGGCCGCTGGGCTCAAACTTCGAGACCTGCGGCGCCCTCTTCCGCCTGAACTCACGCCAGACCTGCTGAATGCCCTCCTGTGCGGCCATCTCGGCCTTATCCTCGTCGCTGAGTACATAATAGGCCAAAGTGAAGGCCTGGTCCTGTAAAGCTGAGATCAGGCGGTTCATAGCCTCCATATCCGGCGAGGGTAAGTCGCGCGAGAGTGCGGTGCTTTTCATCCTCGTAATCCTGGTTTATATTGATTTCTTACCCCGGCATAACGCTCTCATGTGCGGGCGGCAGGATGGGATATAGCTCTTTAAAGAAATTCAGGCGTAACAGCTCGACGAAATCGCGCTGAGTTAGCAGGGCGTAAATGTTTCCATTGACTCCGGCAGCAACACTGTGTTCAACGTAAACAAACTGGTCGGCCAAAGGCACCCGTGCGATGCCCCAAAATTCTGCCGTGGATGTGTAGCACCGCACCGTCAAATCTACCTGGAGGGGCACGCCGCTCCATACTTCTTGAACCAGCAGGCAGAAGCTGCCGTCCGTCTGGACTGAAAGTAAATCCAGCACGTCAACCTGGTTGGGTGCGGCGATCTCGATCGTATCGTCTCCAGCCTGGAAAAAGGCATGGTATGGATCTGCACCGGCCCCGAGGTTGCGGTAAATCCTGCCATAATAAATATACCCATCCAGCTCGCGAAAAGTTTGCTGGCCGTGAGCATCCACCAGCTCGACCAGCTTGCTGCCCGCGTATTCAGCGATAATCTCCCCCTTTTCGCCCACCCTGAAGGTTCTGAGGAGGCCGTAGGTCTGTTGATACGATTCGGGCAGACCATAGCTCGCCAAAACCTTGCCATCCTCGCTCAAGCGGAACAATTTGGGCGGCACTGCGGCCGAGTCGAGCACATAGATGTCCCCTGCGTAGGTATGCACATCGCTCACACCGACCGCGAAATCCTGATAATTAATCTTTCCAAGCAGCGCCCCGTTGGTGTCGAAATGCATGAGCCTTTGCCCGGGTCCATCCACAATCCAAAAACTGTCATCGGGCGCAAGAGTGAAAGCCGTGGGTCCCCACCTGAACCTTTCCGGTTGGTCGACGCCTTCGTAATGCAGTCCGTTCTCGCCGGCCGGTGTGGTAAAAAGGACCTCGTAGGGTCGACTGCCTGTTGGCTGAATTGGCGGTAATAACGGAGTAACTTGAGTTGTCGGTGCCCCGATTGTTATGGCGGCAGTGGGGGTGGGACGATCCTTCCGGGATTCGACCGCCGCCATGGCGGTCTTACTCGGGAAGGTCGTTTCCTCCACCTCGATTTCCACTGTAGTAGCGCAAGATGGCAGTCCTGATCCAGCCAGGATCATGAACCCAACGATGATTTTCGCCATCTCTTGCCTTGACATCACATTCCCAACTTTCTACACCGAGGGATGGGCCCGCAAAATTTCATTCAGGGCGCGGTCACGGGCTTGATTTCGCGCCAGGCCAGGCCGCCGTTGGAAGTCGCCACCAGAGCCTGGGCGTCTCCGGCCCGGGCTGCCACCCACCCGCTCTGGCTGTTGACGAAATCTAAAGCGCCCGTCCATCCCAGGCTGACGATCGGCTCCCAGGTGGCGCCCCCATCAACTGTGCGGTACAGGCGGATCTCCGCAGTGGCTTCGGTGCTGCTGGCGCCCAGATACCAGCCTTGCAGCGGAGAGAGGAATTGCACGCTACCATAGGCGGTGGGTAGCGCGTACGGCGTCCAGGTCTGACCGCCATCCAGCGTGGTATAAAGCCAGGATCGCGCCCGGGCGGCTCCTCCTGGGAAGCAGCGCACCTGCATAGAACCGAATCTACCCGGCAATAATTCGATGGTGGTCACGCCGCAGCTATTGCGCGCATCCTGATACAGGTTCTGAAAATCCGCCGGCGGGTTCAACCGCTGGGGCTGCCAGGTATGCCCCCCGTCGGATGTCTTGAACAGGTATACGCCGGGCACGATCCCGCCGCAGTCCCCCACAATCCAGCCATTGAGTGCATCCCTGAAGGCCGCGCCCGATTTGGCGCAGGCATCGCTCAATGCTCCAGTCCCCGGATCAGTGCTGCGTTGCCAGTTCATGCCGCCATCCTGGGTGGTAAACAGAGCCACCGCATCGCGCCCGGCGGTCACGCCCAGATGCACCAACAGCCAACCATGTTGGTTGTCCGTAAAGCCCATATTGGATGGGACGTAGAGATCCAGGGGAAGGTTGGTTAAATCCAGCGGCTGGCCTGCGGTCCACGAAGACCCGGCATCGGCCGTGTACCAGACCACCGCACTGATCGGGCGTGGCGCAGGCGGTCGCCGATAGAAAGCCACCCAGGCGCGCTGGGCGGTCGAAAAGAAACCCACCGCGCTGACGTCCTCGCCCTCGGCCAGGTCGTAGGCGCGCCAAGGGGTCACATCCCGCCAGGAATAGCCGCCGTCAACCGTACGAAAGACGCGGGCGGATGTGTCGCCGCTGGCCTGGCCGATGGCCCAGCCCATCTCCTGGTCGAGCATGTGGATGGCAGTGACGGTAACCGGCGTGCCGGGGCCCAGGCGCACATCGGACTGGCTCGTGCTGATGATCGTGGGTGTCGGCGATGCCGTCGGGCTTTGCCGGGTGGCCGTGGGAGAAAGAATTGCAGGGGTTGGAAAGGAAGTTGGCTGGGGCGCGCCGCCCGGCATTTGCACTTCAATAGTCAAACTGCCACAGGCCGCCAACAACAGACCCGCGGAAAGGGTGAGAGCTGCCAGGACCTTTGAGCTGGGCTTCATCGGGTTGTGCCTCCATGGGAACCGGGCAAGCGCGCAAACCGGCCTGAATTCCCCTTCCCTGAATTTGAGCATACCACAGGGATGTTACCGGCCTGTCACTGTCCTGTTACGAATTTGAAACAATCAGGCCTGCGGCAGGCGCACGCTGAAGACCGTCCCGCCGCCCCCTTCTCCGGTTGCACGGCTGCGGACCGCCACGCTGCCGCCGTGCCTGGTCACAATTCGCTGCACCAGGGCCAGCCCCAGGCCGCTGCCTTCGCTGCCGCCTGCATTCGCTCCGCGGTACAGCTCCTCAAAGATGCGCGGTTGATCGTCTGGGTGAATGCCTGGGCCGGTGTCGGCGACCTCGACCAACAGGGAATGCCCGTCCTCGAGCGCGCGCACCTCGATGGCGTCATCGGCGCGGGTGAATTTGAGAGCATTATCGAGCAAGTTGTAAAACGCCAGGCTTAACAGATCGCGGTCTCCGATCACCGGGGGCAAACGCCAGGGAACCTGGGCGACCACCAGGCTCACCTTGCGCCGGGAATAGGCCGGGTGATTGCTGGCGGCCTCCACCACTTCCTCCAGCAATTCGCCCAGATCAACCGGGAGCTGCTCGATGGGCCTTTCCTCAAGGTCAGAAAGCTTACGCAGGTCGGCTACCAGCCGGCTCAGGCGCTCGACGAGGCGCTGCGCATCCTGGGCGGTGCGCTCACCATCCGAGGTGGTAATTTCTGCGCTCAGGTTGGCCAGCGCTGCGCGCAGCGCGGTGAGTGGGTTTTTCAACTCGTGATCCAGGCGGCGCAGGAAGCGACGGCGGGCGTCATCGGCTGCCGCGCGTTCCTCCTCGATGAATTTGCGGCTGCGCCAGCGCATCCGCTGAGAACCGGCCAAGTACAGCAGCGCCAAGGCGCTGATCAGCCCCCCTATAACATACAGCCAGGTGCCCGGATCGGCGCGCACCACCAGCAGCGGTAACGGATGGTAACGCGTCTGAATCCACAGGCCAGCAGCCAACGCCAGAAGAAGCGGGGTTACCGCCAGAATCCAGGGCAGCCAGCTTCGCTTCACGCCGCCGCCTTTACCGGAGCGATGAAACGGTATCCTTCCCCCGGCAGGGTTTCGATAAAAGCTGGCGCCCCCGGATCGTCATCCAACGCCCGGCGCAGTTCGGCCATGCGGGTATCCACCGTGCGCGTGCCGGTCGGGTAAGCCCAGCCCCATACGGCGTCGAGCAGACGCTCACGGGTGAGCAATTCATCTGGATGCACCATCATATATTCGAGTAGTGCGTAGGCTTTTGGGGTGAGGGAAAGCACCTGCCCATTGAGCGTGGCGCGTCGCGCTCGACGATCGATGATCAGGGCGCGTTGTGGATCGCCTGCATGACAGGAGAGCTGCCAGGCGCTGGCCAGCGACGGACGACCAGGCGTGGCGCGGCGCAGCACGGAATGAATGCGGGCCACCAGCTCGTACGGATCGAAGGGTTTGTTCAGGTAATCGTCGGCGCCTTCTTCGAGGGCCAGGGCTCGTTCCGCGGATTCGCCCACCTGCGTGAGCAAGATTACCGGCGTCCAGTCGCCGGAATGACGCAGCCGGCGCAACACCTCCCGTCCATCCAGCTGCGGCATCAGCACGTCGAGGATGATCAGCTCCGGGGAGTGACTGGCCGCCTGCTCCAGGGCGGATTGGCCATCGCCGGCCGTGATCACGCGGAAACCGGCCCGCTCCAGAAACGCTGCCAAATTGGCGGTTATGGCTGTCTCATCATCCGCCAGCAAAATGAGTCGTTTGGTTTCCGCTTGCATGGCCCTCGATCCGACTTTGCCGATCTACCCAATCATAACCCACCCTGGAAAGTTTTGGAATCTCTCAAAGGAGAGACGAATTGATTACCCCTTAGGATTTCACGCTCGGTTAAAAGCCACAATGGGTGGTGACTGGCTGATGGTGTGAAAGTCCTCCGCGCCGACCTTTGTACGATAACCCATCACCCTGGATAGCGCCCGCCAGGCGCCGGGATGCCGGCGCGCATAATCCCGCAAAATTTGCTCACCATATTTAGCCGGGAGTACCATTGCCAATGCATCGAAGCTCCGGTGCCCCGTCCGAATTCTCACATGAGGCGTCTTCTGAATATTGAGGAACCAGTCAGTCGTTTCGCCAAAACCACGCGCAACGTAGTATATATCCTTCTCGCGGTCGTGCGCGACTACTTCCAGAACTGCCCCGCGGGACAAACCAGACTTGCGACCGGTATGGGTGAGCAAGAGGAAACGTTCACCCAGCAACCATCCCAATCCTATCCGATAAAGCCAGATAGGAATTCTCAACAACAACCGTAACAGTCCTCCAGGCGGTTTCCTTCCTGTGATCGGTTGCTGATGCTTCATCGGTCCTTTCACCTCCACACACTCACTGGAGAATCACAAAACGCGCAGGCAGCCATGCTTCACGCCCCAATGCGTCTCGCGCTTCGATCCAGGTCTCGCCATTAACATTCGCCCTTTCAGAAAGGACCACTAACGGTGCGCCTTCCGGCAGGCTGCCTGCGATGGGCCCATTGGGGCTGCTTCGGATATATACACCTAAACCTCCCGTGTTGCCAACACGAGCCATAATCGGCGTAGGAGTAAGGGTTGAGGTGGGTGTATTCGTGGGTGATGGAGAGGCCGTCGGTGAAGGTGTGAATGTGAGAGTTGGAGTAAACGTTGACGTTGACGTTGGCGTTGGGCTTGGCCCTGGTGTGGACGTGGGTGTCATTGTGGGCGGGATCAATGGGTCAAGTTTGATGGTCGGGATGAAGATTACCTGCAAGGCCACAGGTCGGCCAAGGCTGGTTGCGAGCTCCGATTGCAGGGCCACGATTTGCTGATAACTTGGTTCCACCGACGAGCGGATGGTGGCGACCACGTGAATAGTAGACTGTTCGGTCGTATAACCCAGGCTGACGATCTGAGCGTCGGAAAATTGGGCCAGGCGGTTGGAGAGGCTCGAGCGGATATTTTGGGCCAGATGTGCCTCACCAACAAAGCGCAAACTTAGCGCAACCAGTGGAATGGTGACCAGCAAAACAAGGGCTAGCGCCGCGGTCAGGCTGCGACGCAGATTTCGCCCGTGCTCTTCGTCGCCCACCCTCCACGGACGGAAACCGAGAGCCGCAAATACGAGTATACCGGCGAAGGAAATTGCTGCCAGGTTTGTTAAAAAGAGTAACAGAGCCCCGAAAACCACATCAGACCGGCTAAGGGATAGACCAATCCCAATGACACAAAGTGGTGGCATCAACGCAGTAGCAATGGCTACGCCTGGAAGTGCTGCGGAAAGTTGGGGTTGTGCCAGAGCATAAGCGGCTGCCGCTCCGCCCGCCATGCCGATGATCAAATCTAGCGGCGAGGGATGCATGCGTGCGATCACCTCATTTGGCAATACGGTGAGCAAATTTAAAGGCAGCCATTGCGCAAAATAGCTCAAAAGGGTAGACAGCGCAACCGCCAGAATCGCACCATAAAATAAGCCAATCAGGGCACGCTGGAACATGCGCCGCTCGCCCATGACCGATGCAAGGGATAAACCTATGATTGGGGTCATCAATGGGGCGACAAGCATTGCACCGATGACCACAGCAGCCGAATTGCTAATCAGACCCAGGGTGGCAATGCTTGAAGATAAAATTACTAGAAAAAAATAGTCGAAATTCGGGGATGCAGCCTGACCCAGTTCTTTGAGTACCTCGTTTTGCCGTGCTCTGGTGAGAGGTTTGATCCACCTTCGGATACCAACATGACCCACCATCTGGCTAGTGGCCAATACGATCAGGTTTTGAAATAACCTCCTGAGCCCATTTGGCTTCATTTCGACGGCTACACCATGACCATATTTTCTTTACAAAAAGGTTCGGGCACAATATTTAATAATAATATGAGAGACAACATAAGATCAGATTGTGGAGGGATCCTCTCATCTACAGGAAGCCGATTAGTTATTACCACAATATACCTAAATTATATTTCCATGCCCAAATTATGGTCCTGTGCAAGCAAATCTTTCTCTTCATTCGATACGATCGCGAGTAACTGATCGTTTTCTTGTAAGATTAGATTGTGATTCGGTAAAAGCATATGACCGTGACGGAATATCGCGATTATTTCATCGTGATTATGATCATTAAATGGCAAAGTCGTTGATGCAGGTAAACCGATGAACTTACAACCGGCCTTTAATCGGATCATGATCATTTGATGATTATCGGGTAAATCAACTGGTATGCCAGAACTCAAGAGTTTTCGCAATTTCAAATGAGTGACTGTGGCAGGGACAACCAGCCTGTCTTCACTGATTAACCTCAATACATCTTCGATCTGCTCTTCATGATGGGCTGGCGAATTTGATCGGAAAGGAACCTGAGCCTCATATAAGCTTTTATATTTTAGACGAGAGGAAATATTCACCTGAATAAAATAGCTTAAAGTGACTGTAAGGGCCACCGGAGCAAGAAGGTTATAGCCCCCTGTCATCTCTGTAACCATCAGCATGGCTGCAAACGGCACTCGTGCAGCTCCTGAAAATACTCCTGCCATACCGACCACGACGAATGGAGCTATAGGTTGATTGAATAATCTTGCGACAAATCCCCCCAACATCCCGCCCACAAACAGACTGGGGGCAAATACACCTCCAGATCCACCCGAGGATATTGTTAATGACAAAGCGATCATCATTCCAAAAACCAAAATAAGCATCGTGAGGGCATCGAGTTTGCCGTCAATCGCTGCCTGGAGCCAGCCATATCCGCCGCCCAAAACCTGGGGGAGCACTAAAGCCAATAAACCGACCATCAATCCACCAATAGCCGGTTTAACTTGAGCGGGTAAAGGAAGCGTTTTAAAGCCATCTCGTACACTGTAAAATACCATCGGCAGCAATGAGGCTACCACTCCTGCAATAAGGCCAAGCAGGGCATACCAGAGATATTCCATCAAATGAGGCGGAGAAAATGGGGGAACAGTAAACAGCGGTCCCCAACCTACAAATAATCCGTTAATCGCATAGGCGACCACGGAAGCCAGCATTGTGTAAATGAGAGCCCCTGTTTCAAATTCCATATTTCCATACAAGACTTCAGTTGCGAAAACCGCGGTACCGATAGGAGAACGGAAGATGGCAGAAAGACCTGCCGCCATTCCCGTTAAAACAAGAATCCGCCGCTCTTTATCAGATCTTCGACCTAATGTGGCGTATATCGAGCCAATACCCGCACTGATCAGCGCAGTGGGGCCCTCTCTACCACCGGCCCCTCCTGAGCCGATAGTTATAGCGGAGGCGATTAATTTGAGGAACGGCACACGCGATCGTATATAACCTCCGCTCTGATGAAAGGCTTTTACCGCTGTATCGGTGCCATGTCCTTCAGCTTCGGGCGCGAATGTATATACCAGAAAGCCAGTGATTAAACCACCGATTGTGGTTGCTAATGGAATCAGCCATAAACCATGCGGACCGAGTATCTGCTTCGGCGAACCGCCTTCGTTGATTAAGCCCAGCGGCGTGTAGCCCGCAATGCCTTTCAAAAACACGGTTTGAGCGAGCCGTAACAACAACATAAAAAGCTGAGCGCTTAGAGCGCCAATAATTCCTAAGAAAATAGCATCAATAATCAAGCGGTGCTGCTCTCTCAGCGCCCATACCATCCATTGATGGAATTTGTTTTGTATATCATCTGGAAAAAATCTTCTCACTTCCTCCTCCTAAAAATTATTGGGTACCAATTAAAAAAAGGGATGTCGATGAGCTCAACGTATATGATCATTACAGAAAGAACCAACTTCACCCGAAATCTCTGCTGATCAGGAAATCCCTTCAAGGGACCAGTTGCCTCCTACTGGTATCAAGCATCGTGTCTTTCTCTCTTGTTGATGGCCAGCTCATTTACGAATATTTCTATCGTCTGCACGATAGGCTACTTTACTCAAAGAAATTATTATAATCCTTCTTACAATCCGAAAAATAATTAAATGCGCAGCAGGTTCCTCCATTTTATAATATGCAATTTAGTGTTCAGTACGCAGTCGAATCCAGCGCATAGAAAGACAGAATATCTATGCTTTAGATAAACGCAGCTCATTCACTAGACCGCATTTACGCAGCAATAAAATCAAGATCGATAAAAAGGGTCCATGATCTCCAGCAGCCGCTCCGCTGCCCAAGGAACTGCGGCTTCTCTATTGGGAGAATCGAATGCTTCTAGCACTTTAATTGAAGGACGGATATATCCCTTTTCGCTCAATTTCCTCAATACATGACGGGCACTATCCAAAAATTGGGTGGAGCGATATCTTTCGGGCTTTATTACCTCTCTGAGCAAAGGAATTACGCAATCGTGTCCCATCATGATTAAGCTTTCGGCGGCTCTCCAGCGAATTTCGAGGACATCATCATCGAGGAGATCCAGCAACTTTGGTATCGCGGCCGGGTCGCGTATTTTCCCTAACAAAAACGCTGCCTACAGGCGCAATTCCCTCTGCGAATGGTCCAGTAATTCGATTAATGCAGGCACTTCTGGTTTTCTGATTGAACGTAGACGACGTCTGGCCTTTCTTCGTTCACCAAGGTCCTCTGAGAAGAGAGATTCCAACAAATTCTCAACATCCTCTACTGGAATTCCTTGACTGGCTCGAGCGTTCATTTCTTCAATTTGAGGCGGTATAATTTGGATGGCTGATCATTTTATTAATATAGAAAGAAATCGCTTAGGTAACTTCTCCAAAACACGGTAAGCAACCAATTTGATGCGATCGTTGATCAAGAACCATGCGAGAGCATAAACCCACACAAACAAAGCCCAATTCCAGCCGATCGGTGACATAAAAATGCCGTACACAGCGATCAAGGTAGCGACTAGTTGTGTCCCTGCTACCGCTGCTAGGAGAATTGGAGCTGGTCTAATGGACCAAAAAGCCTTGCGTGTCCTTGTGACAAAAATGGTTAGATGCCCTGCCACGGATAATTTCAGATACATCAAGGATTGTATAATCTCGCGGTTAAGATGAAAAACCCGTTCACCGATGAAGAATAGCCCGAACGACGCTAATACGCCAAATAACCCCAGTACGGAAGCAATCCAGAGAACCCGCCGCATATTCCAGGCTTCGGGCCGCTCAGACTCCCGGACATTATCATAGGCGATGGACAGTATTGCTCCATCATTCAATACCGCGAGAAGAACAATCATGATCGCCGTGACCGGGTAGAAATTAAACACCAGGATGGATAACGTCATGAAGAGTAATATGCGGATTGTTTCAGCTATGCGGTAAATTGCGTAACTGTTCATGCGTTGGAATATTCTGCGACTCTCACGAATGGCATCCGCAATGACCGAGAGGCCGGGCGTCAACAATACAATATCCGCTGCCTCACGAGCTGCATCCGTGGCTCCCGATACGGCGATCCCGGCATCGGCCAATTTCAAAGCCGGTGCATCGTTCACGCCGTCACCAGTCATCCCGACAATATGATTTTTCTTTTTTAGGGCTTCCACGATACGATATTTATTCTCTGGATAGACCTGGGCGAATCCATCCGATGCTTCGATTGCTTCTTCCTGGCTCTCGGATAATTGCGCTTCTTCCCCATCGAGTGAAGTCGCAAGCGAAATGTTTGGGCCCAGGCCTAACTGGAGCGCAATTTCTTTCGCGATAGCCAGTTGATCACCGGTGAGCATCTTTATTTTCACCCCCATTTTTTCGAGAGTTTGGATGGTTTCGCGTGAATCATCCCGCGGTGGATCATAAAGGGGAATAATTCCAAGGAATTGCCAATCTCCATCAGTGTCTTTACGTGCAACCCCCAGTGAACGAAAACCATGAGATGCATTCTGCTCTACGATTTTTTCCACCTCTCCGGCTATTTCATCTTTATTAGCCGCCAGAGACAAAATTACTTGGGGAGCGCCTTTCGCGACCGTAAATCGGCAGCCGTCTTGGCTTACCACGCTGGCCCGGGTTTGTTTGCTGACCGGATCGAAAGGCTGAAAATCTATTACACGATATCCATCGAACTGGTGCTCATCTTTGACACTGTTCAGAATAGCTAAATCGATGGAATCTTGATCTTCAGCTCGGGATGCCAGGCAGGCGTCCATGATGAGGGTTTTTGGATCGACTTGGCCAATGGGAATAGGTTCACCGATCGTTAACTGATTTTTTGTTAATGTGCCTGTTTTATCGGAACAAAGTACATCGACCCCGGCTAATTCTTCAATCGACGCTAAGCGACTTACAATGGCTTGTTTTGCCGCCAAGATGCGGGCCCCAATTGCCATCGTCACCGAGAGTACAGTTGGCATGGCGACCGGTATCGCAGCCACTGCTAGAATTAAAGCAAATTGCAACGTGGTTATGATCTTATCCCCACGCAGTATGGCCACTATGAGAATAAGGGTAACTAAGACAAGTGCGATGACGATCAGATAATCCCCGATTTTCAATACCGCTTGCTGAAAATGACTCCGTATATGGGTCGATTCGATCAGTTGGGCTGTCTTGCCAAAATAAGTATTTTGCCCGGTGCTGACCACCTCTCCATCCATTTCCCCGCGTTTGATGATGGTTCCAGAATAAACCATCTCTCCTGCGGAACGCGTTACCGGTAAGGATTCACCTGTCAATGCCGATTGATCCACTTCGAGTGGCTCGCCTCTGACAAGTTTTGTATCCGCAGGAATGATGTCACCCAATCTTATCCGGATGAGGTCTCCCGGGACGAGCTCACGAGCTGGAATACTTCCCCATTGTCCATCGCGCATTACGCGCGCCTTCAGAGCCATTTTCCGCTTCAAGGCTGCGATTGTGTTACCTGCCTGATATTCCTCCCAGAATCCAACCACACCATTGACAATTAACAGCACCATTATGACGGCGAAATCCTCCACATGACCAACAGTAATGGATAATGCCGCCGCAATCTCAATCATCCACGGAATAGGTCCCCAAAAATAAGACAGAAACTTCAACAGTGAATTGGCCTTTTTCTCGGGTAACTCGTTGTACCCGTATTGCAATATTTTGTATGCGGCTTCTTGGCTGGTTAATCCATTTGGCTTGGAAATTTCTTCCATTTGCGGCTTTTCAATTGAAGAAGGTGGGAATTCAGAAATATTCATTTTATTCCTTTCCATTATCTATAATATAGATCGGTATAATAGTAATTATCAATAAGTTGAATTACCTTGAATATTATACTTCTGAAGAGATTGGCTTTCATTAACGTTTGTGAAATAATTCATTGATTTTCCACTAATTAGGGCTTTTATAAAGAAAGAATGGAGCATGGCATCCCAAAATTATCATCAGCTTCTCCTGGCCGTACGTCGCTGATATTCACTCGATTATCTGTTCTTTCTTATATAAATATTCGGTTAATTTCTCTGTGCACGCCGCTGCCGTCACGGCTTTACCGGAATGAACCCGTACTTCGCAAGGATGGCCTGCCCATCGGCGGAGAGCGCCAGATCCACAAAATCTCTTGCCAGGGATGGGTGCCGGCTGTCATTCAATACGGCGATCGGGTAATCAGCCGACACATTCAGCGCATCAGGGATGGGAATTTGTCGCACCTTATCGGCTTCTGCCCCGCTCGCATCGCTGATGTAGACCACGCCGCCATCGGCCTCGCCCAGCTCAACTTTGCTCACCACTGATTTGACATTTTCTTCATAGGAGACAACGTTGGCCAGCACTTTTTGCTTGAAATCGGCGCCAAAGGCGGCATTTTCAGAAGCCTTTTCCAGGAAAATCATTGTGTAGCTCCCAACCGGCACCTCTTCCGCGGCGATGACGAGCTTTAACCCCGGCCTGGCCAGGTCCTGAAGGCGGGTGATGCCGGCTGGATTGCTCCGAGGAAGGATGACCACCAGGCGGTTGTGCGCGAAGGCAACCACATCCCTGGCCGCCACTCTGCCGGATTGTTCCGCTACCTCCATTTGTTTGCTGTCGGCGCTGGCGAAGACGTCAGCCGGGGCACCCTGAGCGATCTGCTGCGAAAGCTGCTGTGAGCCGCCAAAATTAAACACCGCTTTTACGCCCGGATGGCGTTCTTGATACAATCGCCCGATCTCCTCGAACGCATCCGTGAGCGAGGCAGCCGCCATCACCGTGATCTGCGCGGATACCGGCGAGGTTGATGTCTGCGATGAGCTTTTGGCCGGTGCGGCGCAGGAAGCAAGGAGGGATATCATCAGTACCCATACCAAAAACGGTTTTATTTGCATAGGATCTTTTCTCAACTCTGGATGAATTATATTCGGTCATCGAGTTTTGGTTGAAATGAGGGCGTTTTTTCACTTCTAAAACGCTGTAATAATTTCTCAGCCCATTCCTGTATCCCATATTCACAAAGAGGGTTATATTACTGGGTGCAGTACAACCCGCTTTCTGTGAAACACCTGCTAGTTAAAACCAAAGTCAAATACCAGATGTAGGGATGAGATGATGCTCACGATTGAGAAAGTCGACTTTTCCAACCCATCACAGATTCATCGCTTCGTCATGCTCCCGTTCCGCCTTTACAAGGATTCCCCTCAGTTCGTCCCGCCGCTCATCAGCGACGTGAAGACCATGTTAAACCCCAAGAAACATCCTTATTACGAGCATTCCCAGGCGGAATTCTTCATCGCCGTGCGCGACGGCCGTGATGTGGCTCGTCTGGGGGTGATGAACAATGACCACTTCAATAAATATCACGGGAAAAAACAGGCTCACTTCACCCTGTTCGACAGCGAGGATGATTCCGAAGCGGTACAGGCGCTTTTCGAGCGCGCCTTCGATTGGGCGCACGCACACGGCCTGGTCGAGATCGTCGGTCCGCGCGGGCTGGCATCCTTCGATGGCTATGGTATCCTCATCGACGGATTCCAGTACCGCCAGATGATGAACATGTACAGTTACAATTTCCCATATTATGCTCGCCTGGTCGAAAACCTGGGATTCGTGAAAGAAGTGGACTTCACCTCCTTCCTTTTGGAAACCACCACCTTCCGTTTTCCTGGGGAAATCAAAGAAATTGCCCGCCGGGTGATGGAACGGAACAAATTCGAGGTTCACCCGTTCAAGAATAAACGCGAACTGGTAAGCTGGGCTCACCGCATTGGCGAGGCTTACAACCATGCCTTCGTAGAAAATTGGGAATATTATCCCCTGACGCCCCGCGAAGTAGATTTCATGGTCAGCCAGCTCTTGACCATCGGCGATCCCAATCTGATCAAGATCATCACCCTCAAAGATGAGGTCGTCGGCTTCGCCCTTGCATTCCCGGACATCTCAGCTGCTCTCCAACGGGCTAAAGGACGGTTGACGCCCTGGGCAATCGCAGATATATTGCTGGAGATTCGCCGCACCACCTGGGTTACAGCCAATGGCGGAGGCGTGCTGCCCCAGTATCATGGGCGCGGCGCAAACGCCTTACTTTACAACGAGATGCTTAAGCTGATGGACGTGTACCACTTCAAATACGTCGATATCCCCCAAAACGCAGAGACGGCTTCCCAGATGCGCAGCGACATCCTGCGCATGGGCGGTAAACCCTACCGCGTCCATCGGGTTTACCGGCGCAACCTGTAAGCCAGCGTTTCCTTCCATGATTGGATGGGCCAGGAGGGAGAATTGCTCGATACCAGATGCTCGTGGGGATGACCAGCAGGTCGAACTGCATCACTGATGGGAAACAGCATTGCGGCAGGCGTTTATCATCTCCACAAACTGGTAACGATAAGAGCGGGGCAGAAGGATGATCTTCAGAAAAGTGGGCGCTTTCTGATCGACAAAATAAACAGGAAAATCGGTGTTTACATGTGACATTGGGTCTGTACAGGGAGGCTCCAACCCATGGAGTGCACAGTTACGCAATTCAAGCGCTGTGACGTTGTGAAGGTCAAGGGACGCATCGATAACTTCAC
>Ga0272448_1005013_pt1 | contig 14783 bp, 19 predicted proteins | sample YNPCB0191_FD_202220 | JGI IMG/M metagenome (GOLD analysis project Ga0272448, IMG submission 202220) | Hot spring sediment microbial communities from Yellowstone National Park, WY, United States - YNP-CB-019-1 | ecosystem: Environmental > Aquatic > Thermal springs > Hot (42-90C) > Sediment...
AGATTTTTCCCCTTTCTGGATATGGGGCACCGATTTTATACCTTGGACAATCAACCACCTGGGAAAACGGTTTTTTGATTGCCCTTATGCTGGATTATGACGCTATTGATCCTGAAATAGACGATGGAATCCTTTTGGGTTATGGGGATGGGAATTTTCAGGTAAACATTCAAGGGAATACGATTACGGAAATTTATGTATCCTCAACGAATTTTGAAGTTGGGATTGAAATTGAACCTCCTAAAAAACTCGCCTTTTATATACGGAAAACTGGAACAGAAACCTCTAAAACACATTGGGGATCAACAACATTCCACATCTTCTCCCTTCAAATATACGACGAGTCCGGATTAATTTTTTCCTCAACCGCAGCAACTCAATGGTTAGACCCAGGGACACCAAATTTTTTCTCCTCCTTTCCCCTCTCATACCTTCCCAAAATCAACACCCTCATAGGGAAAAACGGCCCCATAACCCAGGATGATATAACCACCGCCCTCAATCTTTTAGACCGCCTATATTGTGATACGGAAACCGCAACAAACCTTATTAAAACACTTTTGCCTTATGCAAATAAAGGAGAACTGTTCAATTTTCTCCTCAAGTATTTTACCGATTATGAGGAAATCAATTTTGATACCGATTTTGTCAATGTTCTTACATCATTGTTATTTTCTTCAGGTTTCAATGTAATCAATTATCCGCTATCCGATTATAAAAATGATGTAGAATCCATAGGAGTATACCCACTCAATCCATCTTCTATAGATGAAACAGGACCTGACCAAATAAAAACTTCTACTATCATAGTAGAAGTTCAAGCCAATAATAATGATAGGCTTCTTGAAATCATAAAAACTATAAGGGGAGTAGTTGATTATTTAAATTTTGCTACTCCCATAAAAATAAGTAGAGAAGAGGTGTGGAAAACAATTGAGACAGACATAAACATGGCGTTTGCCCGCCTCACAATTGAGGCGAAGACTTTTAGAAGGAGGGAATAAAAATGGCAAACTTATACTGGAAGCCAAAAACCTGGGTAAAATACCAGGATAGCTATGATACTTTACCCAGCAGTTTAGTTGATACTGATTCAATCCCAGCCCTTGTTAGCTTTTCTGCAGATGTTCAGACAGAAGAAATAAAAAACCCAGCAGAAATTATTCAGTTTATTGACATCATTGAACTTGAGAATATTAGAATAAAAGCATCCCTGAAAATGAACCTGAACAAAGAACTCTGGGAAGGGAAAGTAATTTCAATCCTCAAATCTGGTGCCTTCAAAGATGTAGGGTCAACAGGTAAAGTTTTAGCCCTTGGAGCCCCCGTATCTGAAACCTACTTATCATTGTTTTTTGACATAGATGGCATTAAGTTTGCAATAAAGAATGCACGACCAAATTTATTTAAACTCGCAAAATCTAAGAACTCAATAATGGAGTTTCAGTTCGATGTAGAAGGAGAACTTGTAACTACTGGTCTACCAACCTATCCAGGTTATTCAATTTCTTCCGGGACTCCAATAACCAATGCAAATCTGCAAGGTAAATCTAACTACTGGACATCCTGGGAACTTGACATAAAACACGACTACTATGATCAATTTGACCATTCTACAGGTAAACACAAGCTTTTACTTACAGGAGCAGAAACCACAATGAAATTTGATTATGATGCTGGAGTATTTGCAACCTGGACCTCACTACTTGATGTAGGGACAGCCATCAGCGGAACAATTCTGCTAAATGGCCTTGCAAACGACAACCTGATTTTCAATGGAAAGCTTTTGAATCCAGCAATACTCAAAGAGAGAGATAACATAGCAAGCCAGGACATAGAAATAAAATTAACCAGCCTTGAAACCCACCACGGAGCATAATTATGACAATTAAAGAAAAGCTAACGCGAGCAGAGCAAAAATACATTTTATGGAAATCCTCTAAAATAAGGAATGAATACGGAGAGGATGATTTTACTGCTTCAATGCTAATAAACTACCTTGTTTTGTCAGTAATCCTGAAGGCAGATAATCCAGAACAATTAGAAATAGAAAACACGCCATTTGGCAAAATAGAAAGAGTAAAACAGGATTTTATAGATCAATACCTTGACACCCACGGAATAGATGACATAGGCAAAGAATTAAAGTTCTTTGAAAATCTGATTAATGAAGCCCCTTGCCTTTTTTTCTTGCGAAACATCGGCAGGACAGGTTCAGGTTCTGGGTATGGGGAAAATTCACGGGCCACAGATGTAGAGAATGCGACCCCATAAGTGATAATGACCCACCGCCTATTGTGTATATTTTTGATGAGAATGAGATGCCAATAAATGATATACCTTACAGCGGATGCCCATTCAATATTTCTGAATCCGATGATTTTCTATTTGAACATTTTCTATATGAGTATGAAAAGACCAACGGAGAAGACATTGACTATAGCATACCATTCAGAATCATTGAAGAGGTTCGCAGTTTTATCGAAAGGGAGAGCATTAAAAAATGGCAGAAAAAACGGCAAGGATAATATTTGAAGCCGTTGATAAAGCAAGTGGAACTATCAATACTATCAATGAGAAAGTAAAAGTATTTGAAGCTACAACGACAAGTGCAAAAAATACATACTCAAGCCTTGGTAATCTTTTGTCTAATATAACCCCATGGGTAACCCTTGGAGCCTCTGTAGGTTCTACAATAGCAATAATCAAGGAATCAATATTTGCCTGGGGAAAAGAGGAGCAAAGCATCCTGAAGCTTCAAAATGCCATTTCCCTGGCCTACAATGATGTTGACAAGGCAAACAAGTATTTTGAGAATTTGGCCCAGAGGCTACAGGTTTTATATGGTGTTTCTGATACAACAGGCAGGCAGATGATTCAACTTGCAATAAGATTTGGAGCTCCGACCAATGAAATTGAAAGGCTTGTTGAGGTTGCAATCAACATGTCAAGAGCAATGGGTATTGATAGCCAGACTGCTATAGAAATGCTAATCCGAGCTGGCAGTGGCTATACTATGTTTCTCAGGAGAATGGGAATAATTATTGATGAGAATGTTGTAAAGCAAAAGGGACTTACAGGAGTTTTAGATGAATTAGAGAAAAAGTTTGCAGGTCTTTCTGATAAATACCTCAACACATTAGAGGGTAGTTTTACAAATCTTAAGAATACCACTGATGATTTAAAGGAAGCAATTGGCAAGTATATAACAGAAAATTCAGGGCTAATTGTAATCCTTCAATACACTGTATATATGTTAAGACTGGCCCAGGATGAAACAAGTGGACTCGGAGAGGTGTTCAAAGCGGTTGGCTGGATAATTGGAGCTGTTGGCAAATTTATTATTTTGACAATAGACACTATCATAACTGGATTTAAAGAGCTCGGAACCCTTGTTGCTGGTGTAGTTGCTTCAATCTACTTTGTGATTAAAAGGGATTTTAAAAATGCTGGAGAGACAATAAAACAAACATTCAAAGACATACAGAAAACAGGTAATGAGTGGATAGATAGAATGGCACTCCTCTATACTAACAATTCCACTGCTTTTAGAAATATGACAAGGTCAATGATAGAAAACTCAGTTGAATTCAATGAAAAGAACAAACAAACTGCTGAGAGTGTAGAAGGTTTAGTCGAAAGGTCGGAGGAATTAAGGAAAGAGCTTCAGAAACTAAAAGAGCAAATAGAAAAATACAACATAAATGCCCTTGCAATCCTTAAAAAGCATTATGATGAATCTAAAAAATCTGTAGAGGAATTTAACCTTGCTTTTATGCAAATCAAGGAGCCAGAAATTAAACTACCAGAAAACTACAAGAATGAATTAAAAGGCCTTATAGTTTACCAGGATGAGATAATCCATAAGACAATGCAAATGTCAAGTATGATTTCAGATGCGTTTATAGATGCAATAACAGGGACAAAAACATTTGAGCAAGCATTGAAAGACCTTATAACACAAATAGGTATTTACATAGCAAAAGCACTCATAATGACAGCAATAACACAAGCATTGTTTACAATCCTGGGAATCAAACCAGGACAGGTTGCCAGCACATTAGGAGCAGAGAGTGTAGGTTTTGGCAATATGTTTATGAGGCTTTTACTTGGTGGCGGTTATAAAGAGGGTGGAGTAGTATATGGATTTAGACCTGTTCAATTTCAGGAGGGAGGAGTGGTAACCAGGCCAACTCTTGCGATTGTAGGAGAAGGCGGAGAACCTGAATACATCATACCACGTTCAAAATTGCCAAAGACAGAAATAAATGTTGTAATTCACAATGCCACCCCTAAAACCTATGTAGAGGTTTTCAGCTCAATGGATAGAAAATCACTGAAGATAATGAGGGAGATTTTTCTAAATGCATAGCAAAGGAGTGATAAATGGCGTTTGAATACTGGATTTACTGGTTATCTTCAAACAATACAACTGAAAGCCTGAACATCACAGACAAAGTTATAAGGGATGAATATCCATTGAATGTTATTCAATCTGCAAATTTAGTAAATGAGGCTGAGGGAACAATAAAAGTAATAGATAAGGATGGGACTATAGAAAAAATATTACTTGGCATAAGTGAATACAACCCCACAGGTGGAGCAGTTAGATTAGAAATAAAAGAAGGCGGACAAACAAAATACACTTACTGGACCACAGGTAAATTCAGAAGGAACAGAGAAATACTGGAGTTAGAATACAGTTCTGAAAAAAGAGCTTTACTTCCAAAAGAAAATCAATACAAAATAGCCGATGCTAACAGGCTTTTACAGATACTGTATGGACTTTCAACTTGCTCCAGCAAAACCATATGTTCAAATTCAACCAGGTTGCTTTTGAAAGTTTATGCTGGAGTTGACATACCAGAAAATTTAGAACCGCATGAAATCTCCTGGCTCAGAAATGGTAATACCCTCTACGTGTTATACAGGAATATACTTGTTAAATACAATGTAGTAGAAGTTCCATATAGAATTGATGCCGTCCTTGACATAAGCACAATAGTTAGTCAAAATGAGAGAATAACAGTATCCAGTTTAATCCAGGCACAAGAGGACACAGACATAGCAGGTAGAATTGTAGGACTTAACGGAACCAGTATAGAAGTAATTCTGAATATTGCAACTACTGACAGCAACCAGACATTCAATTGTTTTAAGGTGTTTACTATTTCTTCAAACCTTACATCCTGGACAAGTGGACCATTTCTGGTAAAAAAGACAGACATAAATGCAATACCATTCCCCTCTTATAGTTTTGTAGCTAAAGTAGGTAGCGCATGTGCTTTCCTCTTCAAAGGATACACCAATGGAACACTTATAATCTCAGACGGAACAAGATATTACAGTTCCGTTGTATCAATGCCAGCTAACGAAGTAATAAGGATGATAACAAAAGGATTTAGTTATCTTGACAGTTATGGAATTTACAATCTTTTTATTCTGGGAATCAGAACCTTATGGCTCAAGGTAAACATAACAACCAATGGAATAAACGTAAGTACGCAATCATATGTTGATATACCATTTCAAAATGAAGTTGAAAGCATCTGGGATGGTTACATAAGCCCCGATAATACATACATCCTGTATGTTGCAATCAGAAAAACCGATTTAACAGAAACTGGACAATTTGGCAAAATAACAATAGGTAGTTCCACTATCACAAGCCAGACTTTCAGAACCCTTTCAAATTATCCTACTGGTAGTATTAAAGGTTATGGCTTTGACTCATACTATAGAGTAGCAGATGTCTATATAACCTATAATGACAGCGGAGTAAACAGAACAAAAAGGTTTGAAACCGGATACACTGGCACCACAAACGATGTTGAATTTGCTGTTTACCTTAACCATGCACACATCATTAGAGCTGAAGACATTGGCATATACTTTAACACAGGGACAAACAAAGGAGGAGTTGGAGTAATCGGCAATTCAGCAAATCTCTATATGACTGACTGGACCGATGATGTTTTTGATGTTGTGCCATTTGGCTTTCTGCTCAACCATCAGATTATTACCTGGTCAGAAGCGTTATCCTCTTCCATTACTCTTGATAGAAGTAAATATTTCAATTCAAAGCTTGTAGAAGGCAGAGAATATGATGCCCACAAGAGATTAATAATCCAGACCGTAGATGGGGAAACTATCATAGAAACAAGCCAGTCGTGGGCATATGTTGATAATTTGGTTAGTTTGCCAGTCACTGGAGAGATGGCAAGAACTTTACTCTTGATGAGAAATGCCTATAAAAAAATAAAGCACTATAAAGTTGAATCAAACGAGGATATAACTGAAGCACTGGCAAAGAAATTCGCTTTTACGGATCCAGAAGGCAGGCCCCAGGATGCTTACCTGCTTGGATACACACAAAACACTGATGGTATTTTTACATATGACATCTATGTAACAACACCTGCAGGAGATATAAGCTGGGACATACCTGAAGACTATCCAAGCTACCTTGTTTTGGATACAAGTTTTAGCCATTCTTTCACAGAAAGAGGCACAAGTTATGAGTATGTTGTAAAAGTTCAATACATAAGCCAGGGGATAGAAAACCCTACAAGGATTAGATATAGTGTAATTGATATGGTAAAGAATGAAAATGTTTACAGTGGCTGGTCTCCACTATCAGGCGGAAGGACAGGAGTTTATAACATAAGGTTTAATTATGTTTATTTATCCAATTTCTCTGTTATTGTAACCTTCTCAAGTAGAAGCTCCAGCAAAATTTACACACACAACATTAATTTAGTTCAAACCAACCAGCCTAAAACCACAAATCTTAAAAACCTTGAAGATTATACCAAAAATCCAATATACCTAAATCCTAATTCTAATTTTACCGAAGGTCTCTCCCATTGGGTAAGTGATAGCGGGAGCACCATCCTTGTGTCGGGTCAGAATATCATTACGGATGATTATTACCCGATCCTCCTGAAGGAAAATGATAATGAACACTTTATCCTGAATGTTGCGGTTAAAATTCGGTCAAACATCAATGCCCGTTTAAAACTTTTGGTGTATTTTTATGATGAGGATTATAATCCGGTTGGTAATCACTATGAGGATTCCCTATATTTTACTCAGGATTATGTGGTCGAAAAACAAACGAAAACCGTTGAGATGGATATAAATTCCTCAGGATTAAAATATTTTAGGGTGGCGGTGAAAAATGTATCATATTACCCCATAGATGATGATATTGAGGTTGTAGAGTTTGGGATTTATTACGATTTTGTGGCGTATGATTCCGTGAAGTTGGGTGGTCGGTATTATACGGATTATGCCCTTACTTCACACACCCACGATGAGAGATACCTGCTGAAAAACCAATCCGGAACCCTTTCAGGAGACCTTACGGTTACGGGGAATTTACTTGCTACCCTATTTTTTGGCAACATCCTCACCGCTGAACCCACTCCTGACCCTGGGAAAGTGATTTTTTATGCCTATAATGATGGAAATTATGTGAGGGTAAAGGTTGCCTTCAATTATCAGGGAACTGTGGTGAGGTATATAATTTATTCTTGGCTGATCCCTTAATAAGGGGGTGGAAAATGATTGCAAAATACCTCTCAAGGCGATTTTTGGTGTTTATGGTTGCCACAATATTAGTTATAGTAGGCAAAATCTCTGACTGGATCTGGCTATTAACTGGTATAGCATACATTTCTCTTGATACGTTAGAAAAAATTATCGGAGGAAATAAAAATGGCTAATTTTTTTCTTTTAACAAGGCTTGATTTGATGTTTACTGAAGGCAATAACTCCTATATGGAATCTTTTCGATCAGACGCAGGCCACTACATTCGCATCTACTATGAGCCGCTTGACGAGCATGTAGAAATGGCCGACCTCTCTAAAATAAAACTATCCAGAGGTAACAGGCTAAAAATAGAAATAACTTTCATTGAGAAGGACTCAGTGATATACCAGGACATCCTCAGAATGTGTAAAAACAATGACTATGTAACCATAGCGTATTCTGAGCCATTGGATTTAAGCGGTTACCACCTTGTAATAACAGATTTTACTGGAGAACCTATAACAGCTAACATAACAAAAGTTAAAGTAGTTGGCTACATAAAAGAGAACCTTTATAATATACCTAACCTATGAGGAGGCATAATGGAAAAGTTATCTCAATACATATTCAGAAAGGATTTTGAATGCAAATGTGGATGTGGTCTCATAAAACCAGAAGGAATAGAGTTAATCATACCAGACTATAAAAATTTTCAAAACATTATTTTTGCAGTATATGACCTTGTTGCTGGCAAATGGGAGGCTAAAATAACATCAGGATACAGATGTCCAAAGTGGAATGAGAAAATAGGTGGAGCAAAATATAGCCCGCATATTTTTGGACTTGCTATAGACTTTATAGTAGACATGCAAGTAAGAACAGAAGTAATAGAGTATTTGAAGTATTTACAAAAGCACATAAATATGAGAATAGGACATAAAAAGTATTATCCTGCTCCAGGACATATACACATAGATGGAATGCCCATTGTAGCAATGGCACTATACCACCATGATAAAATACCACTTGAAGTATTCTCAAGCTATGTGAGGGTAAAAGAATGGTAAAAATCCCTAAGGAAATCTCATACCTGATTTTAGGTGTTTTCATTACCCTTATTTTATTTTCAATCTGTAGAAAAAAACCAGAAACAAAACCAATAATCCAGGTAAGAACAGACACAGTAGTAGTTGAAAAAACAAAAATAAAAGTAAGGACTCTACCACCAGAGACAATTCATATTCAGAAAGTTGTAAGTGATACCATCAAAGTAGAAAATAGAGTAATCCAATGGAGAGAATATTTATACCAGGATAGCCTGTTTACACTTTCATTAGAGGCAGACACCATCAGAAAAATTGCATATTCAATTATTCAAAAACCAGCAAAACCAAAAACCCACCATGTTATACTCCTTGCAACTCCTACTTCTATAGTAGGATTATCAAACATAACAAAGAATATAGTTTTAGGTGCAGGGTGGAACTTCAGGACAAAATCGCCAGAACTTGCAATAGGGTTTTCTCTTCAGTGGTAAAATGGAGGCAATATGGATGACAGTGAGTTCAGAGAGTTGTGTGAGCGTGTGGCAAAATTAGAAAAGCAAGTTGGGAATGGATTGAGAGAGGACATAGAAGAGATTAAGGAGGTGCTAAAACAGATGCGTTCAGTTATGGAAGATTTAATAATCTCCATACATACAACTAAAACAATGCAATCTATCCAGTGGTGGCTTATTGGACTTATAATAGTTGGTTTTGTTGTTGCAAAATTTTTCAGATGAACCTTAAAAACTTATATGTTGTTTTTAAGTTATCAGATAAGAAATCAGATTCAAAGGGTGAAGTAGAAGTTATCCCTGAAGCATACCAGATAACCATATACCAGAAAAATATAGAGAGCATAAATGATGTCCTATTGACAGTAGCCCATGAATTATTGCATGTTTTAAATCCTGGATGGAGTGAAAAAAAAGTAGAAAAGGAAGCTCAGAAGTTTGTGAAAACAATAGTATTCAGGGAGTGGGTATGGAAACAAGCGAAACAATACGAGTTATTAGCCAGTCTGTTCAAAGCAATGATAGAGTAATAATATACCCAGTAGGAGACCTGCACATTGGAGACCCCACAGCAAAGATAGATTTATTTACATCCCTTATTGATAGAGTAAAAAAAAGTAATAATGAATACCTGATACTCCTTGGAGACCTAGTAAACAACGGAATAAAATCGAGTGTCTCAAATGTTTATAATGAAATCATACCACCAGGAGAACAGAAACGACTTGCAGTTGAGTTATTGAGACCAGTAAGCCAGAAAATAATTGGGTTTGTGTCAGGCAACCATGAGTATAGGACAAAGAAAGAAGTAGACCAGGACATCAGTTTTGATATAGCACTTGCATTAGGTATAGAGAACAGGTATGACCCACACCATTTGTTAATAGATTTACTTGTAGTGAAATCAAGGTATATAATATACATATTCCATGGGCATTCAGCTACCAGACTACCAGGAGGAACAATTAATGCCTATCAGTATGTTCAATTTAATGTATTTGGAGTAGACATATATATACATGGACATTCACATTATCCTTATGTTGTTCCTTATACTACATTCTTTTATGCTCACAATAATAAGAAAGTTCAGCAAAAAACTTTTTACGATATTTCAGTAAGCCCCTGGACTACCTGGTCGGGCTATGCCATCAGGAAACAAATGAGACCAAGGCCAATCCTACCAATCGTAATAGAGCTTGAAGCAAAACGTAAAAATATAAAAATATTTTTTGAAAACTCAGTCAATACATAAAATTAAAAAATTTTGTTAATTTTCTTAATTCTTTCATTTTAAAAAGTCCTCAAGTTTTACATAAAATCAAGCAAAGAAACAACTTTTACAAAACATAGCTAGATTTAAGATTTATCAATAGATGGAAAGTGGGTAACCAAAACTTGACAAAACATACCCATAAGAGTATACTTTTAATATGACAGAATATAAACCAAAACCTAAACCAAAAAAGGAGGTAGCCATGGAAACAATAAAAGACATCATAGAAAAAGTAAAAAGAAGGCTAACAGAAGCCTTCCCTGGCTATAAATTCAGTGTACATATAGAAGGAAACATACATGAAGTAAAAGTTAACATCGAGGAAGTAAACCCACTAAAGGAGGAGCTATAATGTCAAACATCTGGTTTTATACAAAACTAAATACCATAAAACAATGTCCCAGGTGGGGATATAAAAAATTCTATGAGAAAGCCGTACCTGTAAATTTTGAAGCAGATGAATTTCAGAGAGGAACTGACTTTCACGAGTTAATACAGGACTATATGACATATAGAATAACAGACACGGATGACATCCCCGATAGAATTAAACCACAACTTGACTCATTGAGGAGCGAATACACAAACCTAACGCCTGAACATGAGATAGTAGTAGACCTATATGATATAGTTCTTATAGGTAAAGTTGACCTCTACACTGAAGGTGTTATAATGGAAATTAAGAACTATCCAGCAAATCCAGTAGAACAAGGAGAGTTTTATCTGTCACTTGTTTACTTGCAAAATGATAACAAGATCCCTTACAAAATCATAACCATAACTCCTATAAAAGTTAGTGTAGAAACGTATGAATATGACCAGCAGGAGAACGCATTCAGACGGACTATGAGAAGAATAAGTGATGTAGAGGAAAAAATAGAAACACTTAAAGATACTCCACAGATAGGAGCCCATTGTTACTATTGCCCCTACAGAGAGGATTGCCCTGGTTTAAAAGTTAGGAAAGACTTGAGATATATAATAGAGAGTAAGGATGGACAACTACTGGCAACTCACATTTTCAAACTTGAGCAGAAAGTTAACGAGCTCAAAAAGGTAGCAAAGGAATTTGTTAGCAATGGTATACCAGTACGATTTGGCAATTATGTATATGATTATACGTATTACGAGGAAATAGAAGACTACGACCCTTCAATAGTTGTTTACCTAACTCAAAAAGGAGTAAATCCTTTTGAAATAAAATACCCCAGGTGGAAAAAACCTAAAAAGCTTTTCAATCTCAACAAAGAAGTTTTGGAAACATTAATTAAAGAAGATGAAAAGATAGCCCAGTTTGTAAATTTTTCTGTTAAGTCAGTTTTTAAAGGTCAAAGAATAGATGAAAAGCAAGACCAGTAATATAAAAGGAGGTAGCCATGGAAGAACTTAACAAAATGGAAGAAACACAAAAAGAAGAAAAACAGACTCCACCAGAACCAGTAGGTGGAGCTATAATCTCTGCTTCAACTCCAAGCGAGCTATATATACCTGAAAATCTATTTGAAAAAGCGCTTGAAAATCCAGAAATCCTTACAAAAATCATGGATGTTAGAAGGGAGATAAGAGACGAGATAGCCAGGAAAAAATTCTATGAAGACCTTGCAAAAGCACAATCTGAGATTGGACCAATAGAAAAGAACATGAAAGTTCTGAATAAAGACGGCACAATCAGGTATAAATATGCAAGCCTGGACAAAGTATTGAATGCCATTAAACCTATATACAAATATGGCTTCAGTATAAGGCATGAATCAGAACTAAAAGATGGAAACACATATATTATCACCACATGGCTAGTTCACAGTGGAGGCTGGTCAGAGAAATCAGTTTTTATAACAAGAGTAGGACAGTTTGATCAATCAAGAATGTCACCTATACAAGAGATAGGAGCCATAGAATCCTATGGTAGAAGGTATAACATATTGAAGCTATTAAATCTTGCTGGAGATGAGGACATCGATGGAGCAGATGCTGTAATCGAGAAAGACAATACCATAAGGGTAGTAGACCAAAACATCAAACCAGAAACTCCCACACAACCCCAGACACTACCAGTAAAAAATGGCAGAATGAACTATAATGAAATGCTTCGCACTTGCTTTTCAATAATTGGCAAGGAGTTCCCAGGCACTACCAAAGACCAGCATATAGAAACATGGCATAAGTTCCTTAATGAAACCTTTGGCATCCAATCTTCAAAACAACTACCATCAGATGTAGGATATTCTGATGTTATTAAATTTCTAAACAACTGGATAGCCTCACAAAAGCAGACAGAACATACTGACAACCCTGAAACTAAAAACACAGAAGATGATTTACCTTTTTAAAGGAGTATAGAAATGAAAATTCAAGAAATAAAAGTGAGACTTGATACTCTTGCAAAAGAGTTAGATGCTTCTATAAAAACTACCAGGTCATATGCCAATGAAATTAGAGTTTTGCTCAGCACCTTGCGTTTTGAACCAAAGGAATGGACAGACTTAACGTATATAACTAAAAACGGTATGCTGGCAACAAATTCAAACGGCTTTCTCTGTATGAAAAGTATCAAAACACAAGCCATCTGTTGGATTTTTACTGAACCTCTAACCCCGAAAGTAAAGGAGTAAACAAATGGCGACACCGAGCCAAAGACGAGAAAGTGCCACCCGTTGGTGTGCAGGGTGGCAAGGATTTTCACAAAATGTATATTATAATATTACTGTTAGCAGTTGTTTTGACTTTTGTAATAACGATGTTTGGCATGATTGCCTTAATTGACAAAATTGATTATCCTGATTACACTAAATATTTCAAAGAAACCATAGTTAACATGCTCCAACGAGTTGACCAGGATTTAATAGAACTCCGCAATAAAATCCTAACAGGAGAGGAAAGAGACAAAAACATCTATGCACAAAACAGGATAGAATCTATCTATAATGACCTGTTATATATTGCATATACAGGTTTTTTCAAAAAAACCAAGAATAAGGAGGAAAAATGAACAGAAAAAACAAGGTTTATACCAAAAAGATAATAGTAAAATGCAGTGAGGAAATGCTAAACAAACTCAAAGAAATAGCCAATGAGCAAAACATAATATATAGTGAAATGATTAGAGAAATCCTGAGGAAGTATATAGAAGACAAAGAGAGGAAAGACAATGCTAAATAACATAGGATACCCTGTAGCCTTTTATCCAAAGCTTGTCAAAATAGTAGGTGGAGTTAAAGAAGCTATTTTTGTGTCTCAAATTCTATACTGGCAATCAAAATCCACAGACGGATGGGTATTCAGAACTCAGAAACAAATAGAAGACGAGACAGGATTAACCCCACGTGAACAGACAAGTATAAGGAAGAAACTAAAAAGAGAATCTATTCTTATAGAAACTAAAGAAGGTATGCCACTGAGAACATTTTATCAAGTAAATATAAACCTACTTAACGACTTACTAAATAAATTAAAAAACGATAAATCTTTTGAAAAACAAGGAAATTCTCCTGATATGACAATTTGTTGTAACAACAACTTGTTGAAACAACCAAATGTAGAAACAAGATCATACGATTTGTTGAAACAACAGAATGTCGTATCAATGGCAAAATCAAGGAATTCGGAGGACAATAATAATATAGAGACTAATATAGAGACTAATAAAGAAAAGAAAGAAAGAAATATAATAAATAAAGAAAGAAAAGAAAGTAAAACTAACCTAACAGAGAATGATGACTCAAAAATACATCAGTTTGAACCTAAAAAATTTATCAAGGATGTAGCAAATAGCCTTAAATTAGACACTTTACCAGCAATAACTCCAGATGTAGAGGAAACGTTAATTCAGGCAATGTGGCGATGTGGCTTCCCACGGAAAACCCTTCGCTCCAGAATAGACAGAGAGAATTTAGAGACCTTACGTATACATCTTGGAGCAACCACCTATGACCAGTTAATAGGATTTTTTGAAAAGCTTGCATTACTCCGTGCTAAAGGTTTTTTGGTTGAATGGGACTGGGAAAAAATACTGAAAAAAGCTGACTATATTGCCACATATGAGCCAATGCCAGAAATAGATTTTAACAGGTATGACAACTGGCGGGCACTACTCACATACTTTATAACTCAAAAACCACCTGCCATGTATGTAAGAAAAATAGTATGGGGCTGGTGGAAGTTCCATAAATTCACTGATATAGACTATAATTGGATAGAGAAGTTCATTGCCAAAATAATGAAAGAAGCTTATGGAATTAATGAAGCAAAAAAGGAGAACAGCAATGGCAATGTTCTTAAAGTGTGATAAAGGTTACTACTATTTTGATTTTCTCAGGACACACACATACAACTTAGCAGATGAATGGGTTAGAACTTTTATGAGAGACAAAATCAGAAAGATGAGAAAACTCCAGAAAGATATAAAACCAAACCAT
>Ga0272448_1005015_pt1 | contig 14767 bp, 9 predicted proteins | sample YNPCB0191_FD_202220 | JGI IMG/M metagenome (GOLD analysis project Ga0272448, IMG submission 202220) | Hot spring sediment microbial communities from Yellowstone National Park, WY, United States - YNP-CB-019-1 | ecosystem: Environmental > Aquatic > Thermal springs > Hot (42-90C) > Sediment...
AGCAAAGGCAACCGTTCGTCCGGGTCCGGAACGTAGAAAACACGAAACGTAGGTGCACATTTTAGCTTTCATATGCGGAATTTTGACTGGCTTGCGAACTTGCCGGCGGGGTTGCATCACGCCCTCTGGCAGTGCCGAAGTACCGCCAATTCCCTCCCTCCGTGGATTTGGTCTAGTTTTCGTTTGGGCCTTTCCGGCCCGGCTCAAACTACAGGTCGGGCTTTTTAGAAAAGCTTACGCGGTCAATTTATTTGCTTTTTTAACCATGGCGTCAAGCCAAATTTTTGCCCTTATTCAGTCCAACCTGCACGCAGAGTCAAAAAACGGGGTTTTGAACAAGCGTCGAAGCACTTTCGATGTAAGAACCGCAGAATCCGCTTCCGAATTGGGGTTATTGAGGCTCCACTGCGTAGGCGCGCAGCACTTTTGCCGGCGCAGTTACGCTTTGAAGCCACACTTAACCCGGCTTCGACCGAGGTTGCCGACTCATGGCTGGCTGAACCGGCGGGCGTGAATCATAGAAACTTCCAAGAAATCTGAAAGGCCTTGCGGAGCTGCAAGCCATGGCTTAACTTTGCCCGCGCGCTGTGACAGCCAACTGGACCGGTGCGAGTAAAACACAACTGAAGACCGGTAAAGCCTTTTCGGGTTGGTAGCTCAGCACGGTAGAGCAGCGGCCTTTTAAGCCGTTGGTCCCGGGTTCGAGTCCCGGCCAACCCACCAATCTAACCGGCGGCTTAGCCATACGCGCGGTGGCTGGCCCGGATATGCAGTTGTATAGGTGCGAAAGTGGTATGTCCTCAATGAAAGTCACTTACTACGGGCACGCGTGTGTTGCAGTTGAAGTTGCGGGTCGGACATTGCTGTTCGACCCGTACTTTCCGGCAACAAATGCACGTGCGAGTTTGGACCCCACCAAAGTTCACGCCGATTACATTCTGGTCTCGCACGGACACAGCGACCACATCGGCGAAGCAGCCAATATCGCAAAACGCACAGGCGCAACCGTGGTGTCGAACTTTGAAATAACGCAGTGGCTCGGTTCTAAGGGCGTGAAAAAGACCTGGCCGCTAAACCTGGGCGGAGTGGCACGGCTGGATTTCGGCACGGTCAAGTTCGTCACTGCAGTGCACTCGAGCAGTCTGCCCGACGGCAGCTATGGTGGGTGCCCGGGCGGTTTTGTGGTTGAAACACCCACAAGCAGCTTTTATTTCTCCGGCGACACAGCCCTGACCTACGACATGAAACTTATCGGCGAATCAACCAGACTGACGTTCGCTGCACTCTGCCTGGGCGACACCTTTACAATGGGCGTTGATGACGCTCTTAGGGCAGCCGAATTTCTCCAATGCAACCAAATACTCGGCATGCATTACGATACCGTGCGTGTGATCAGGATTGACCGTGCTGCAGCCGTTGCAAAGTTTGCCGCTGCAGGTAAAAAACTCATCTTGCTTGAAGTCGGACAAAGCTATTCGTTTTGAACGAGCAGGGCCACATAGATGAACCAACCCCCGATCCAGTACGCCAGCAGGTGTGAGCGCATTCCTTCAGACAATGACAAGTCAAACCAGACGGTTATTTTTGCTTGCATGCGCGGTTGAACTTGCGTTGCTGGGCTTCGCAATAATCGGTAGCTGGTTGTTCCGCGTCAGTCTGCTTGAGTCAGTGCGATTGAATATCCCCGATGCCGGCTTCGGCGTACTGGCAACCGTTCCATTGCTCGCCCTGTTTTTCTGGATGCTACATGCGCAGAGGGGTCCTTTGGCTGAGATCCGGCTGTTTCTCGATAACATTGTGCGTTCAGCATTTCGTTCATGGACAATCCTTGACCTGGCGATAATTTCGCTCCTGGCTGGCCTGGCTGAGGAAAGCCTCTTCCGCGGCCTGATTCAAGGGGGTTTAGCCGGCCGAATTGGTCAGCTACCAGCCCTTTTACTCGCAGGCGTGGTATTTGGCCTTTGTCACGCTGTCAACCGGCCGTACGCAGTTGTGGCAAGCGTCATTGGCGCGTACCTTGGCCTCATTTTCGTTGCGACTGGGAACCTGCTCGTCCCGATGGTAACACACGGCTTTTACGATTTCGTTGCACTGGTTCACTTTCTGTGCCTCAGGCGCGGGTGATATAAAGCGCAGTTTTGCACGGCCTGCATTGCCGACAGGGCTTTTTTTCATTGCAACAAAACAAGAACGCCGTGAAGTCGCGTTTAGCGGCGCGCTGCAGCCCAGCTTTGCGTGCCTGCTTGATGAAAATGTTGGACCGGGCCTCTCTCATTTGCGGAAAGAAAAGCCAGAACAGAATCACGTTCACCAGCCTCTTGCAAAAACTCTGCTGTGCCAGCCATTTACGCCACGGTTAGCCCATCTTTACACAGCTTCGGTACGGCCAAACCCGGCGCCCGGCGCAACCAGCCGGAGCAGGCAGGTGCCCACAAACAGCTTCAATTTATTTTGTTCTGGGCCGTAGCGCCAGCGCGGCCAAGCCACACAGCCCAAGGAGCGTGAGTGCGGACGGTTCAGGGATTGGTGCGATTATGCCGATCAGGTTTGAAAAATTACCGTCAAAGGTTGTGTCGCCATTTGCAGCAGCGAACAGTGGGCCAGATAGCGATGGCCAAATACCGTCGTCGTCAGTTGCCACCCCGAGCAATGTGTTACTGCCGATGTCCCAGTACTCGACACGCCGGATGCCGTTTGCAAGTGAATTTGGGACGTAGGCCGCCCACCGACCTTCAGTTGCGTTGGTCTCAGATAGACTGAAAGTTGTGGTGATGCCATCACTTTCGACCCAGGTCGCCCAAATCGGCCGACTGCTCCCAGCCACATTGTCGTAAAGCAGCACCATGGTCTCGCCCGGCGCGCCAAGGGAGTCGCCAATGATCATTGTAGCCGCGTAGGCGTCGGTGTTGGTCGGCCCGAGCATTAACAGCGTAGTTGTGCTACGCAAGCGCGCGGCGATGCTCGTTCCACCAGCGCCATTGTTCAAAACCACACCCATTTGAATTGAGTTGCCGGCGGCGAATCGCGGATTGCTTGTTGGCACCAAAGCAAACCAACCAGTGTAGCTCCCCGCACTGTCGGTGGTGAATTCAGAATACCGATTCTGGCTTGCAAACTCGTTATTGGCGAGCAAACTACCGGCGAGACCCTTTTGCGAAGTGTACCCTTGAATGTAGCCGGCTGCATTAGCGGTGTTGTTGATGCCGAAGTAGTTACCTGCCCCGTTGTCAGTGGCGGCGTCAGTGGGCAACCATCCCGACACGTAGTAACGGTACGTTGCATTCGGCGTCAGGCCGGTTATCGAAAACCGTGCGGCTGTTTGCAATCGTCCCGCCGTGTCGTTGCCGTTTGCGGCGTAAAGTGGCAAATAGACCTCTGTAAGCGTTTGAGCACCGGTACTCAAGGCCATGGCTGTGACCGCAATGACTGAGCATATAACTCTGTTCGTCTTCATAACGCGATTTTTGCTATGTTGTTTTTGTTTCAATTGCGCTACCGGTTCGGTGCGCCGGGTGTGGGCGTCATGAACGTCCACACGTCGGGGTTTTCGTTAGAACGCCCGTATGCCATATCCGTAATTTGCTGACCAAACACGATATAATCAAGCACACCGTTTAGATTTGCGTCGGTGTCAATCAGGTAAATTGCTTCTCCGGATTTGGACAATTTAAAGCTTGCGTGCAGGCCTGGTGTATCGCCGTCGTCTTCGTCTGCCCACACAAGCAGGTAACCATCCGGTGGGATGACTGTACCTACGGGGAATTGCCACTTCCGGGGTTTTGTTGGGTCATCGGTCAGATACCGACCCGACATATCCACCGGCTCGTCGGTGATGTTGTGCAACTCGATCCAATCGTCATACTCGCCCTGCGGATCGGCAATTGTACTGACATTGTCGGCCATAAACTCGTTGATCACAACAGGTGTGTTACTGGCTGTGGTCAGGCCGACCCGATACCAGTAGGTCTGTTCCTCAGCGCGCGGGGGTGAAAATGCAGCCGCCCTAGCCGGGTTGGCTGAACGCGCCTCGACATAGAACCGCACCTTTGTGCCAGCCGGATAATTCGTTGTTGGCGCCCCAAATATGCCATCACCAGCCGCGCCATCTCCATGCGCGCCGTCGTCAAACATCTGGCAGTAAGCAAACTTGCCGTAGGATTTACCACGGTGATAAAGCCACACCGAATGGATACCGTTTGTGCCATTCGGCTCAACTTTTGCCGTCACAAACGGAATTTGTCCGGCAAGAAGGTTCGACTTAGGGGCATACACAGCAACTATTTTCGGCGGTAACGGCCGTAAATCTGCGTTTGTAACAGTCAGGTACAACCAACGGTTCGTGATGAATGTCTTCAACGCAACCAGATCATTTGTGTAGGTCGGCATGCTCGCATAACCACGATATGGATCAGCGGCAATGGCACTCACACTCAGCCGATGAAAATGCTCGACAAGCGCGATTGCATTGGTTGGATTAAACCACTCCTCGAGCACGGTGCGCATGTGCGCAAGGTACCGCTGCCGCAGCTCGGCATTGTTGAGCAACCGGTACAGAATGGGCCGTTGCGGATTAGTTGCCCCTGCCAGAGGCGATAGCGCCGCATTCAGGTTCATTGCAGGCGTGAGTGCCTCGTTACCGTCGTGCTCGACCGGATGTACACGACCGCTTTCCGGCTCGTAGTAAAGGATGTAGTCGGAACCTTTGTTGAAATAGCTGTCGTCATCCACAAAAATATTTTCCAGCGCAAGGAACCAGAGCCACCTATCAACGGCAATCACATCCTCAGCGGTGTCGCGGATGTTATTTGTGGGGAGGGTATTGAAAACGTAAATGGCGTTAATAAACCGTTGCCAGGCGGTGTTGGTATCAACCGTGGTGTGTTTAAGTTCGTAGTGCGGTGTGTAAGTCGAGATGTTCGTGTTGCCCAGATATACAAAGGCCGCGCTGCCGTCCATGTTCGCCGCGCGAAATCTGTCACCGTCATTGCTCGGGAAAAACTCGCGAATCAACGATCCATCCTGCTGTTGCACGTGCGAATACACCCCGCGGTACTCGCCGTTGATGTACACCTTGGCAAGACACGCTGCCGGGCACACCGCGTAGTTGCGCATGATGGTAAAATACACCGCCTCGCGCATCATGGTTTCGTCGCCGAATGCATTGTTGAGGTTCAAGTTCTCATAATTCATCAAATCTGCGTTGGTTACGGTGTAGTCAACTGTTATCGCTATTGATTTCTTGCGTGGTGCTGTGCTGCCTGGCCCGCCTGTGAACGAAGTATTGCCGCGCCAGCGTGCACCCACACCGAGATTCGTTGCGCCGTTGTCAAGAGCAAGTACCGAACAATAAACATTCGAGGTGACGGTGTGGGTCTGATTGTAAAGCCACGCCAGATACATCAAGTTCGACCAGTTGGCCTGTGTAAACGTTAGACTGATTGTGCGCAGCAGCCCGATGTCATACAGCCCGCCTGTCTGCCTTGCCCGATAAAACTGCACAGTGTTGGTTGGTTGACCTGCGAACCGCCACGGCGCATTTGTTTCGTTGCCGGAAAGCAGTGTGCCGAAGTTCGTCATTGTAATCCAGGTGGTCAGGTTGGTGGAGCACTCGATCCACCAGTCGTTGTCTTTGTCGCCATCTATCTTGAGCCACAGCGCATTGGTTGTATGTGAAAGCACAACCGTGCCGGTAGCGCCGCGCGCAAAAGGGACAATGCACCACACCATCACAAGCGTGGCCAACCAAACCAGTACGTTTGGCCTATGCATGCCCGCAACTGCCAGCTCGCCGCACAGCCATAACCTCCACTTGCCGGCTTTAGCCAAACGCCTCAAGAAACAAGACCGTAGCCCCGTGGGTTTGGGGAGCAATTTTGCCGCCATATGTTTCATAGGCTCGGCCCTTGCTTAAGGCACGCGCAACCGGTAAAAGCGTAAAGGTAAATTCGTCGCTGTAACGTCGGTGAAAACTGCGCTGCCATTGGTTAACTGCACTGTGCCAACTTCTTCCCACTCGAGCAAGTTTGTTGAGCACAAAACAGTCACCTGCGATGCACCTGGAACTTCCAGTGTCAATTGCACGTGCCCGTCTGAGTGTCTGGTGACCGCGTGCGGATCAAGCACCGGCACGTCAATTATGGTAAAATTCGCGTCGCTTACGTCCCACAACATTGCATTGGTCACGCTGCGTACCATGATGGCGTAATCGTGGGCCGGCATAATGTCAAAGCCAATCTCCCATTGGTAGGCGCCTGCACTTGAATTTGTCGCAATCGGCTTTAGCAAGCTGCCGCCCTTGTAAAGCTCGATCACAACACTCTCGGCGATGTTGTCGTTCCACCGTATGAAATATTTCAGGCCGCGTCGTAGAACTTCGCCGCCATTAGGAAACGTCACCTGGAGCGTCGGGGGCACAGTCTGGAATGAGCCAGTTGACCAATCGCTTTCGCCGATTGTGAAGTCGTCGTTTTGCGTGAGCGTTTTGACGCGATAATAATAAGTTGCGTTGGGGATCGCATTACTCAATATGTACCGCGCTTCTGTCATCCAGGTTGCATCAACAATCAGGTGACTAAACCCTGCATTGGTCGAGACTTGGAGACGGTACCATCTGGCCAGTCCCTTCGGCGACCAGGAAAGCAAAATCGGCAATTCTTGGTTGACTGTATTGACAACACCGGTCTGCGCCAAAGGCGGCGCGATAACATTCGAGAGTTGGATACCACGATAATTCTCGGGTTTGTTCAATAGTGGCGGGTACGCAATATCAGGCATGTCAGGGTACCCGAAGATAAACTCGCCAAAATCACCCCCAATCGAACTTAGCGTTACTTGGGCCAATAACTTTTTGGTTACCGGGTTGTAGGAGGTAAGCTGTGGTGCGAATATACCCTGGCCTGCGCGTGGCCGGTAATAAACGGTTAGGTTGCTCGGCTGATTAAACCCAAAACTCTGCACGTCGAATGAAACGATGGCTGTCATGGATGGTATGGCGTTCTCGGTCAGTTTGACCCTAACGGGCAATACACGCGGTGCCTTCCATGTAAACACAGGGTCAACCGGTGCGTACGGCTCACGGCCGACTGTCAGCATGTTGTACCCGCCGCCGCCGTCTAGTACCTCGATGCCAACCCCGGTATCGCCAAAGCTGTAACTGTTACCTGTAGCCAACTCGTACTCGGTATGCTCGATTCTTTCCTCCGGCGGCCAAGCGAACTTAAAAGCGCGATAGGTCTCGACAAGCGAGTTGGTAAAGTAAATCTCGAAAACCTTTTGGCCCGACGATGTCACCTCCGTACAAGCCGGGATCGCAGCACCGCTTGCGCCACCCCAACCAATGAGCGTGTTGCCATTAGGCAGGCGCTGTGCGTTGCCCCGATGCCAAGCCTTGATCGCAGGAGAAGACGTGTAGCTCCAGACGCGTGTTGCGAGTTTGTTGATTTGGTCAAGGATATACTCATGCACCTTTGAAGGAGCACCGCTCGGGCCGCGCCCACCATTGTCGTAAATCAAATAATGACCGTTCGGCAGCAGAGTAAAAGCGTGCCCGCCCAGGTCGCCTGGCGCACCCCCACCGGCAAACGTGAATTCGTTTTCATCCCCATCCAAATGCCAGATGATATCGCCGGTTTGACGGTTGATCTTTTTGACCCACAGTGGCGTGGCAAAAATGATGTGGCCATCGAAATCCTGCATGACAGTGTTAACGTGAAAAGCGTTGATAACGGCATTGGTCGAGGTGAGATTGGTCTCGAAGCCGTAATGGTCCCACGTTCGCCATTGAAAGACGACGTTTCTCTGCGCATCGAGTTCTTGAATCACAGCGCCTGAAACAAGCGCTGCCGGATGCCCGCCCTGTACAATTTTGCTCATGTCCACCTCGCTCATGTAATAGCAGATTTGCAGCACGTGCCCGTTGGGCAACAACTGGAAATCGTGCCCTTCGGCAACGTAGCCGTTGCCGCCTGTTATTGTCTCTTTGTGGTTATAGTTCGGGTCGAGAATTTCGTGCACGACGTCGCCCCCACCTGTCCAGCTATGCGGCTCGACAAATGGCGCGTAGTGCAACAGGCCGCTTGGCAGCACCTTAAAGTCGTAAATCTCGTCGTTGTGCGCTTGGCGGTACCAGACGATGCTGCCGTCATTGGTTACTATGAGGATGTAATTGCCCACGTCGGGTAACTCAGATGCAACAGCCAAAAACACGCAGCCGGGTGAGACCGCCTCCGGCATGTAGTTGCTTACGACCAGGCCCGGGAAATTCGGCGGCAGCTCGCACTTCGCCACGGGACAGAATAACCCGAACCCGGCTAGTGCAACCATCAAAGGCAAAATCGGTTTTTTCATGCTAACCAGACCAGTTTTTACCACAGACGCATTCGAGTTTGTTCCAACGGCAAAAAGTCGCACACGAAGTCTATTTTACGGTACACGCAGACGATAAAACCGGCAGGTGAAATTCGTCGCCGCATCATCCACAAACACACCACGCCCATCAGTTAGCGGCAAGCTGCCGAGAATTTCCCAATCCAACAGGTTGGTTGACCCAAGCACGGTAGCCTTCAGCGCGCCCGGGACCGAAAGTGCAATTTGCACCCGGCCATCCGATAGCACGGTAACAGCACCCGGATCGAGCACAGGCGGTTCAATTATACTGAACGGTTCGCTGAAATCGTAGACGTTTTGGTTGGTGACGCTGCGTATTTTGATTGTGTAATCCGAGCCTGGCGGGAAAGGCTGAAACTGACCGACAGTCCATACATAACAACCGATACTTGGTGTACTGGTCACAAAGGTTCGATTTGACACGCCCCCCTTGTACACATCAAGCGCCACATTTTCGGCTATGTTGTCAATCCAGCGGATTGTAACCACCTGAAACCGGCACCATACCTCGCCACCAGCCGGATATGTGATCTGTAGAACCTGCGGCACAGTTGTAAATGAAGCCGTGGCCCAGTCGCTTGTACCACCTCCATTGCTGACATTAACTCGCCAGTAGTATTGCGTGTTGGTTTCAACCGTCTCCAAAGTATATCGGCTTTCAGTGAGATTTGTATCAACTACAAGATTGTTGAACTCGGCGTCTCGGGCGATCTGCAGGCGGTATGACCGGACGAAGCCGCGCGGTGCCCAATCCAAAACAACAGGTTGTTCCTGGTTGACCGTGGCAAGGTTTGTCGGCGAATAGATCAGCGGTGTGAGTGGGATTTCCGCCAGATCGGGGAATCCGAAAATGAACTCGCCCAGGGACGCATTTGTCACGCGCAGTGTTTGTGTATCCAGCTCATAGACCGTGGGCAAAGCCGTGAACATGCCGAACCCGTTGGTTGGCCGATGATAAACGGTTAATTCAGCCGGGTCACGGTACAGGGGTGTATCGAAGCAAAACGCATTGTTCGGCAGGGCAAACTCGATATCGGCTGAGATCGAATCAATTCCAGTACCGCTTAGTGTAACCCGCTCGAGCAAAACCTGCGGTGCCCTGTCATCGAATTGCGGGAACCTGGCCGCCTCGAAATGCCTGCAGACAATCAGTTCGTTCTCGGGCAAGCCGCTGAAACTGTTTACACTCACAGATACGCCTGCTGCAGCCGCGTCATAGATTTGACCCGCCACAATCCCGGAATTCGTCACTGCAACGGCCAACTCGGTGCTGTTCCACACCTGCTTTGTCATGAACCCGGACGGGCCGGCGTTTGGGTATGTTATCTCGAATACAACATTGCCCGAAGGCGAAACCTCGGTAATCAGTGTTCCGCTCGATGCAATGCCACACCCCCAATCAATCAGCGTGTTACCGTTTGCGAACCGGTTGACGTAGCCTGTGCACGGCGCCGATATGTCTGGTGTATGCCGATATTCCCAAACCAGTGTAGCAACCTTGTTAACCTCGTCCAATTGATATTCAACAATGCGTGAGTAATCCCTGTCGCAGGGTGTTACACCGCCACCGGATATGTTGCCGTTGTCGAAATAAATCAGGTGCCCATTGGCAAGCCGATGCATATCGTGCTGGCCAACGGTGTAATATGGCGCATTTTCCTCATGTTCCCCGATGAACGTGAACTGGTTGCCCTTGCCACCCAAACGCCAGATCACCTCGCCAGTTTGCCGGTTGATCTTTACTATCTCGGACGTCGTGCGTAGCGAGATGAGAAGCTGATGATCTATCGGGTCTAAACCCACAGCGTTGATGTGTGCATAATCAATGTTTTTCTGCGTCAGGTCATAAAACGAGTCGGTAATCGGGATATGGTCGAGCGTGTGCCATTCGAAAACGACGCGTTTGTTCGCATCAATTTCCTGAACGACATTGCCCGTGACAAGTGCATCAGGCCGGCCACCGGGAACAACTTTGCTCATGTCAATTGGCCGGACCTCCTTGCTCATCAGCAATGCATGTCCGTTACACAACAGATGCACGTCGTGTGTATCCAGTGTGTACCCTTCTGGAACCGAAAGAAAATCCACCTCGCGAAATGTCTCGTCAATGAACCTAAACCCGTTGCTGCTCGTTACCGCCACGGCAATCAGGCCATTGGGCATGACAAAGCGCGAAAGAGCCTGTGTCTTGCTGTAGAACAACACGTTTGTGCCGGTGTTATCCAGCACAACGTAGTAGCTTTTCGTGCCGTCTGCAGTGCGCCCACCCAATTGCCCAATTAAACTGCCTGGGGCTGCCCCGCCGTAATTCACCACATTGTACCGCGGAAAATCGGATGGTAGCTGTGCACGTGCACCTGTGAAACACAGCGCGAAAAATACCACCACTAGTGTGCCAAACACTGCCGGAGTTCTCGTGTTCATCGTCTCGATCTTTTTTGTAGTCGGTTTGCGATCGGATTTTTCAAAAATCTTAACTTGCACAAAACTCGCGCCGCTTCTCGCATCCATGGCATTCGGTTGTTTCAAAGCAGCGCCGCAAGCGCGCGCCTTACAGACAAGCTGCTTGCTCAGCGGCAGTCGCCGGTCAACCAATTCTGTCCAAAGATTGCGAAATCTTTAAGATCAACCTTGCCGTCCCCATTCAAATCAGCCGTGATCCCGCTGCCCTGTTGCAACCACTGTGTAGCTAATAGAGCAAAATCATTGGTACCCACGCAACCGTCCAAGTCAAAATCACCCGGCGCTACCATCATAAACGAGATGTTGTCGAGATAAACATCGAACACAGACAGCCCGAGATTAAACGACAGTGTCACATTCGACTCCGAGGGTTCGTCCATTGTGAACACGTATTTGAACCGGTTGTGCATAGGCGTGATATACGGGGTGAAAATCTCGTATGTTGTGCCTGGTGTATATGTTTGGCGCACACGCACTTCCATGTAACGCGGCAAGACCGACCACGCATCAAACTGCAGTATGTACAAGTGCCCTTGAATCAATTTCAATCCGGACTGACTTAACTGAATATCCGTCACTGCCACTCCCGGATTGTTTATGTGCACATAGCCGGCGCCGCTTGCCACGTCTAATGTCGCCGATGCACCCCCGCTCAATATCAAATCCCATGGTTCTGTGTCCTCGGTAAAATCGCCATTCTGGACCATGTTCTCACCCGGCCGTACGATGTTTACGAACGTCGAGACCTGGTCTGAAAACTGGCTTTCAGTGCCGTCGTTGGCGACTGCCGTGACACGGAAGTAATACGTCTTTTTGTCTTCCAGGTCATCCAGGCACAGCATGGTTACTGTTGATGTCGCAACTACATTGGTTGGATTTGGCGTCTTGCCGCCATAGACGCGGTAGTACGCCACGTTTGTATCGCCGAATTTGTTGAACAGTAACACAACATTCGTTGGGGTAGACTCGACGATTAAATACGGCTTAAGCGTCATACCCTGCCACCGATAACGCCATACACGGTAGGTTTCATACTTGTTCACCCAGTTCATCTCGAATGCCTTTGTACCATCGGGCCTGACTTCAGTTAGCTTGGGCAAATTTGTCACAGCCCAGTTAATCAGTGTGTTGCCGTTCGGTAGCCGCTGGACATTGCCCATGTACACCGAGAAAAGATTTGTTGTGGGTGTAGCCGGGTACTGCCAAACCAATGTGGCTGTCATGTTCGTCAGGTCCAACTCGTATTCAACCGCGCGTGACACTGGCGGGTTGTGTAGGTTCCCATTATCGAAAAGGATGTATCTGTTGGTGCCAGTTGCACGGACCGAATGTAACCCCCAAAAACCGTCCAACGGGTCGTTCACAAACACAAAATCGCTGTGTGCACCGCCCAACCGCCAGATGATTTCGCCAGTGTCTTTGTTGATCTTTGTGACCTCGCTGAGATTGCGCGACGAGACCAGAATATGGCCGTCTTTATCAATTTCGATCGAGTTCATGTGCGGGAACGTCATGCTCGATGCCAGCGGGCTTTCAATATGCAGATCGCGTATGTCGTAGTTGTCCCATGCACGCCACTGAAAGATCAGCTCACCCGCTGCGGTAAACCCCTGGATGACCGTTTCCTGGACGTTCGCATTTGTCTTGCCCCCAACCACATATCTGCTCATGTCTACTGTGTTGTACCGTGCGCCGATCAGATAGTACGACCCATCAGCGAGCACTTGCAGTTCATGCTCATCTACAGTATAACCGTTGGTTGTGCTGTATGTGGCGGCCTGTACGTAATTCGAGTTCAGGCCGATAGCGTTTCCCCCAGGATGCGCCTCCATAGTTAGCATTCCGTTCGGCTGGACTTTCATGTCATGCCATTGACCCGTAGTGCGCTGGTACCAAATCGGGCAGCCGGTGTTGTCAAAGATCACATTGTACGGTTTGCCTCTGCCGCCGCGGTTATCAATGAAGATGTAGCCTGAATCAGGATTGTCATTTACCGTGATCTCAATGTGCGGAAAGTCGCTCGGCACTGATACACCATTGGGCATGATACCCGCCCTGCCAGGTGCCGCCGAAAGCTGCGACACATGTTCGTCACCATCCGTTTCGGTTTTTTGCGGCTCGTCATTCGTCTGCGCGTCACCCTGAATCTCAACCGGTTTGGTGGTATATACGGACAACGACCCCGGCATTGGACCAGCAATCGCAAACTGGTACTGGTACGGCGCCAATGTACCAGTTGCGCCTGGACGTAGCTGCGGGTTCAAGCTGACCGTAACAACTTCCTTGCTAGTGAAGTCATTTGTCATTCGATAGATCACCGTCCGGCCGTCGGTTGCGACCCAGACTTGGCCCGTGTGACTGCCGCTGCTTGCGCCTTGGACCGTTATGAATGTGGTTGTGAGGTTGGTTACATCGGCTGGAGTAACAGTTGCGAATCGTACCAGGACAAACCGCGTCTGCGGTGCCGTATATTCAGCACCGGGTACAGGCGACAGATAAAGGTAACCTGCCTGGCGGTAATCCGCCCGCACACACATCAGACCGGTAACCATTAATCCGGTCGCCATCGCAACTTTTATTTTCCAATCCATGTTCGTCAAACTATCCCCGTCCGTAACACCGTCCAGCTGCAAACTAAAGTCGTCGCACTCGAAAGAACCTCGCTGCACATTCTGAAACTGCTTCGGTATGCACGCCGCTTGTATTACCGGTGGCCGTCCATGGGCCTGTCGGTGACGGTGCCGCAAGCAGTTCACCGCCTGTAAAACGAATTGTAATAACACCGTCCACAAGCGCTATGCTGATGATTGCAGGCTCGGCAAATCCCTCTCTAACTCTGAAGAACCTGGCCTTTTTCCCGACAACGGATTCCCGGTACACGCCACTGAAATTACCCGTGCCCGTCCAGGGGCCGTCCGGCGCAGGCGCGGTCAACAGCTCGCCGCCCTTGAAGTATATTGTGATGACGCCGTCGGCCAGCGCTACGTTTGTTATCGCCGGCCCAACCATTGCACTGCAGAGGGTTGTGTTGACGGCGATATCCGGCTTGTTTAGCACTATCCCTCCCCGACTCAGGTTCGCCGCAACTGTAACTGTCGCGGGTTCGCTGATGTGAATCGAGCAAAGTGTCCCCGTTGCCGTTGGCGCAGTAGCCGGTAGTTTCGCATCCCAAAGCGCGCCAAACACAAGCGTTACTCCGTTCGAACCAATCCCCGGCAGTGTGTCATCGGGATAACTACTCGCTGGCTCAACAGGCGTGTAATCCGGATGATCCCAGTTCACATTTGAACTTGACCCGCTCCAGACATGGTCGCGGAATGCAGCGGGGAAAATACCGTAACCTTGGGCTTCCAGAGTGCACGGTCCCCTGAAAAAGTTCGATATCCCGACTATCCGGCCACGGTTAACCCTCACATCAAGTGCAAATGCACTGACAACCTCACCTGCAGTGCATTCGTACTTGAGCCAGGCCACGCCGTCTGTCTCTTTCACAAAAACTCGCACCTCGGCACGCGCCGACACAATCAGCACGCACAAAAATAAACATATCCCACGTAGCCTACCCATTGCTTCGATTGATGCCATCCTACACGTTTCAGCCTGCCATTTACCACCGAGTGAAAATAGCGAATTATTATCCAACCCTCTCGAGTTGAACCGGCGTTTGCCGAGTCACACACGATTCGCTGACCCTCGCAATCCAAGGCACAAACTGAAAAAACTCCCAGCTCACCCGACCCATAACCGTGTTCGCCAACTCTACCGCGTAAACCACCGCATCAGCCTGTGGCGTTATATCCACATAATTCGAACGACATTTTGGCAAAAAGTACCACCAGACTCGCTACGCCGCAACCGAGCATCGTATTCTCTTAACTAACTCTTGGCGGGCTTAAGCCAAATTAAGCGCCTCAAACTG
>Ga0272448_1005016_pt1 | contig 14767 bp, 12 predicted proteins | sample YNPCB0191_FD_202220 | JGI IMG/M metagenome (GOLD analysis project Ga0272448, IMG submission 202220) | Hot spring sediment microbial communities from Yellowstone National Park, WY, United States - YNP-CB-019-1 | ecosystem: Environmental > Aquatic > Thermal springs > Hot (42-90C) > Sediment...
TCAGCCACGTTGACCGTTGACCGTTGACCGCCGACCGATCGCTGTCCCCTGTCCCTTGATCCCTACCCCCTGAACCCTGAACCCTGCTGTAGTAGATGCCACGGTGCTCGTTATACGGAACAGCGTACACCAGGTGCAACACGTCGCCCCGCGGGTCGGCGATAATATCCGGCCAACCGCCCACCGCCGATAGCGATGGCACTGCCTCTGGCTCACTCCAAGCCGACGGCGAGGCAGCATCGCGCCCGCCAACCCAGCTATACATCACCTGCCCGCTCGTCCCACCGCTCCACACGGCGTGCAGGCGTCCGCGGCCATCAACGGCCAGCGCCGGCTGATCGGCCCTCAGTTGCGCCTGGCGCACAATGCCCGCCGGATTCGCGGCGGTGGTGAACAGGCGGGATGCCCGGCCCCAGCGCATGCCGTCCCAGGCTGCCAGGTAGAGCGATGGGCCGGCGTCCGTCCTGCCTGCTCCCTGGCTCCACATCACGTACAGGCGCCCCTCGCTATCGGCAGCCACTGCCGGCAGATCAACCGGCCCGGCGTTGCCATCCGAGAGCATGCTGATCGCACTCCACAGCGGTCGCAGCGCCGGCACAATCTGATCCAGGGGCACAGCGTTGGTTGTCGCCCACACGTCGCCCTTGTCATCACAGCCAACGACGCCAATGTGATCGCCCCCCAGCGCCACGCTCAGGCAGCCCAACGTCGCCGACCGCCCGCTCGCCGGATTCTGGAAGCTAATGCTTACATCCACAGCGTCAGACCAGGCCTTGCCATCCCAGGCGGCGAGCGTGGCCGTCTGTGCTGTATTCTGATCGGCTGCGGGCAGACCAAGCAGCCACAGGCGGCCCGCACTATCGCTGCTGAACTGCCAGCGCGCCGGGCAGCGGGCAAGGCCGGTCAAAATCCGCTCCGGCGCGCTCCACGTCTGCCCACCGTCGGCCGAGCGCCGTTGGGTCAGTCCACAGCCACCGCTGGCGGCGTCCTGCCAGATCAGCAGAAACTCGCCGTTGGCCGCCGCGGCTACACGGACGTGCTGCACGCGAGTGGACTGACGACCGACAACAGGCAACGGTGCGTCCCAGGTCTTGCCACCATCTGCCGATCGGCTGAACACGCTCTGATCGCTCAGGGGATCATCCCACACCACCAGCGCCTGCCCATTGGCCAGGCCGGCGACACCGACATGAGCAGCCTCCGGCTTGACAACCCGCAGGTAAGGGGACGTGGACACGGCCACCGGAACGCTCCAGCCCGATCCCCCATTGGCCACATAGTAGATGCCACCGGCAGCGCCGGAGCGGGCATAAGCCAGCCGCACCGTACCGCTGATGTCGCTCGCCACGTCCAGAGCCTGAACCGACGTCGCCAGTGTGATCGCCTGGCCCCATTGCAGGTCGCTGGCTTGCGCCGCCATGAGCTGGCCGTCGGTGGTGAACCAGAGAGCCTGCACAGCGCTGCCGCTGCCGGCCATCAGCCGCACATCGCGCGGAGCGGCCAATGCTGTTACCTGTCCCGTCTTCTGGTCCAGTTTGCGGTCGCCCACGATCTGGGGAGCGGCCACAGGCGTCGCCTGCAACGTGCCAGTCAGCGCGTTGGCACGGGCATACAGCGTGCCATCGAAGGCATCCCACCACAGCACATACAACGTGCCGTCGGCGTTCACGGCGACCACCGGCTGTGACGCAGCACCGGACGCCGACAGATTCACCGGCGGCGCCCAGGGGCTTTCCGCCGACAGGCGGCCGGCGGCCAGGGCGAAGGCCAGGAGACTTGCACACAACAGGAAGGCTTTCTTGAACAACGAGAGACCTGTCAACTTGCCACTGCACCTTGGACAATAGTCACTGTCTGCTCCCGTCGGGCACAATGCCGGGCCTCCGTCTTCTCCCTGCCAGACACCTGATGTCTGCGAAGACATGGGCCGTCCAGGCGAAGTCACTTTCAACTGAGTCATCACGCGCTCCCGGCAAACCGCGAGTGCCACACATGCCTCAGCTCACATGCACCACGAGCCGCAAGAACGACCAGTGCTGGGGCTACGGGCAATGCCACCCGCGTTCCACCAGAGAAGATGAGGGCCAACAGAACATACCAGCCCAGGACAAGCGCCAGGATCGCACTTGTTCCTGACTTGTGAGTTCTTACCCAGCCAAAGATAGCGACGAACACAAACAGCCAATATGCAAAATCAATAGGTACTGCCCACTTGCCCAACGGATTTCCTGCTGTCTTGATCGCAGTAGCAGAGAAAAACTTGAGCAGCTTAAGCGGCAGCAAGCGCAAAAAGGCTCTTGGGTTGGCTGTGATCCAATCTAGAGCTCGTCCGGCCAGCAGCCTATCTGACTCTACCTCAGAGACGTCAGGTAATGCAAATATCTGGTCCCGCGGCAAGCCACCGTCAGCCAGTGGATTATTGGCGCCATAGAGATTGGTGCCTGTGTTGGTTGCCAGCAAGACGATGCCCCCATGCGCGCTGTAGTTGCGCACCGTCCAAGGCAGGATCATGACGACCAAGACCGCCTGTATGACCATAAACACCTGCAGCCGTTGCCGGGGCCAGCGCAGCAACGTCCCAACAATCGCGGCAAAAAGGGGAAAAGCAAAGATCTCCGGACGAACGTATGTTGCCAGACCCAAGGCCATTCCTGCAGCGATCGTATCGTGAGAAGAGCCCCCTTCCCATGCCCGTACAAGTAGCCACAGACCGGCCCAGAGTAGCAGTAGGAACAGAGTCTCGCTGTAGAGCCATCCGCTCATATAAATCAGCAGTGGGTGCAGTGCAATGCCAAGACCTGCCAATACAGCTATACTCTCTCCCCCCAACCTCCGGGCAATAGCAAAAACTGGGATACAGAGTAATGCGCCGAGAACTGCCTGCGTCAGTCGCACAATCTCGGAACTCTGGCCAGCCACACTGTAGACCAGCGCCAAAAAAGCCGGATAGCCGGGCATACGATAGGATGTGGGAGTCTTTCCATCCCATGTGAGTCCCCATCCCTTAACAAGGTTCGCCGCCAGCAGGTTGTAACCTGACGCGTCGCCGTAGAGAGGGTCATGAGACAGAACTGGGTCCAGCCGGGGGGCAACCAGTACCCATCCAACCCTGGCAATAAGAGCCAGAAGGAAGATTGCCGCCAACCAGCGCCATTCTCTGGGTGCCATTGAGACCGTCCCTACCTTATCCGTTCTGCCAGCGCCCGTGCCCATCCTGCCCGCTGGCTATCCTTGTTGCGATCGTAGCGCACCCAGGCCACACCTTGCAGCCGAGTGACCATACCCGGCAACCCTGAGCATAGGGCATACGCCTCATCCAGCCGCCCCAGCCCCAGGTAGGCCTCGCCCAACAACTCACGGGTGACCACGTTGCCCGCGTCTGCGCGGTATGCCGATTCCAGGTATGCCCTCGCCACATCATGCTCGCCGCGCCCCAGGGCGATCAGCGCCAGCCGCTGGCGAGCGGTCACATTCCCTGGATCATACGCCAACGCCTGCCCGAAGTAGCCTTCCGCCGTGCTCTCATCGCCATCGTGCCGCACGTAATCCACCAACCGCTCTGGAAACACGTAGTCTTTCAGCTCCACTTGCGTCTGCACCACGCTACCCAGGTTAGCGTACCAGAGGGCAGCCAGGCGGTTCCACGAGAGTAAAAAGCTGACAACAGAAAGCAGAACGATGAGGCCTAGGGTGACGGGCGACCGAGGACCGTCGACCGAGGACCGAAGCCGGATGAGCACGGACCGTTGACCGTCCTCCGTCACCCGTCCCCTGGCATCCGGCTGACTACTGACCAGGCCCATCGGCACCAGCATCAACGGCAGCGCCCGACTGGAGTACAGCCCCACGTCCACCAGCCCGTGCACCAGCAAAACGCTGGTTGCCAGTACCCCACCAACCGCCAGCCAGGAGAGATCGCGGTGCGAGTGCCATGCCCAGGCGTAGAACGCCCCCACCAACCACAGCATGGCCACGAACCCCAGCAGCCCTTGCTCGATCCAGACTTGCAGGAACAGGTTGTGAGCATGCGTGAGAAACGGCACCCAGATCAAGAGAACGTAGGTCGAGAAGACCATGGGGAACATGCCCAGCCCGCTGCCGGTGAACAGGTAGTCACGAATGAGCGCCAGCACCTGCCCATACAGCTCGCCCCGGCCAATAGCCTGCTCGCCGCCGGGAATCGAGCCCAGCAGCCGGGTCAGCAGATCGCCCGGATAGGCAAGCAGAGCAGCCGTGACGGCAAGGACAGCGACGGCCAATGCCGCACCAATCACCCACCCCTGCAACCGCTCTGGCACTCTCTGTAGACCCCAGGCCAGGATCACCGCCAGCGTGCCCACCAGCCCCAGCGCCAGCCACGCCCCACGCGAGGTGGTCATGACGATGCCGAGAGACATTACCAGGCTGGTCAGGATAAGCATAAGTCGAAGCGCTCGCAGTGGCGAGACGTTCTGAGCAGCGCCCTGCATACCCACTACGGCGGCAATGCTCAATGGCAGAATAATCTCCAGCGCGGCGGCGACGATATTAGGATGCGGTCGGTGTCCGGGCACATATGGTACGACACTGTTGATCCACTGCCCCAGCCGGGTGATGAGCTCGAACTTGCCCGGCTGGGCGCTATAGTCGAACTGGGTGACGAAGTAGACGGCCAGGGCGGCACCGAACAGCGACAACCCGAGCACCATCAACACGGCAAACCACTGCTCGGCCGCACGGCTGGCCAGCAGGTAATAAATGGCGACGGCGCTCACAATGAGTAGGAACTTGACCCAGGCGGTGGGCCGGTCGTAGGCCGCCCAGATACCGATGGCCGCGCTCACCACGAACAGCATTAGCGGCAGGTCCAACGGCGTGCGCCTCGCCGGTCGTCCCGTCGCCAGCCAGCGCAGCAGGAACGAGCCTGCGAGCAAACCCACGCCGGCCCACATGTACGGCTGGAATGTGGTGGACGAGAGGAAGACGAGAATGGCGAGGGCCACAGCAACCGTTTCCAGAACTACAAGCACGACACCCAGAAGCGCGTGACTCTGCGCGGTCACTTCCATTGGTCTTTGAACCTCGGCCCCCGGTCGTCCATCATCGGTCATCATCAGCTTTCAGCTTGCTGCTTGCTTCTTCCCCAGCCACACCAGATGCTGCAGGCCGGCATCCAGTGCCGAGCCCAGCGTCGCCGGATCGGTCAGCATCCTAAGATAGGTCAGGATCGGGCCGGGGCGCATCACCCACTCACGAAAGGCCCGCTTCTGCCAGTACTCCAGCTCCTCGGCCCGCAAGTGGGGATAGTCGAGCACGGTGGACTCGTCCATGTCCACTTCTTCCCACTGCGTGCCGGGGCGGAACCAGTTGTTCTCTAGCACCTCAAAGAAGAAAGGCGTGCCCGGATAGGGTGCAGCAATGTGGAACAGGGCAATGTCCACCGGCAGGGCTTTGGCGTAGGCGATCGTCTGCCTGATCGTGTCCACCGTCTCGCCGGGCAAGCCGATGATGAAATAGCCCCAGTTCATAATACCGGCCTGCTTTGCCCAGCGCAGGGCCTGCGGCACCTGCTCCGGCCGGTAGCCCTTGTGGATGCTCTTGAGGATCTGCTCGTTGGCCGACTCGATGCCCCAGGCAATCATCCAGCAGCCCGCCTTGCCCATCAGCCGCAGCATCTCTTCGTCCACATAGTCCACGCGGCTATTGCACATCCAACGGATCTTGAGCCCTTCCTTGATGATCAGGTTGCACAATCCCACGACCTGCTCGCGGCTGACGGTGAACAAGTCGGCATACATGTGGATATTGTGGATGCCCAGCCTGTCCAGCAGGCATAGCTCCTGCATGATGTTTTCTGGAGAGCGCACGCGAATCGAGTACTGGTAACTGACGTGCTTGATGCAGAACTTGCAGCCGGCGGTGCAACCACGGCTGGTGACGACGAAGGTGAACGGGCCCTTCATCATCGGCGCCGTGTACTTTTGAAGCGGCAGCAGGTGATGCAGCGGCAACGGCAGATCGTCCAGGTTGCGGATGAAGGGGCGGTCGGTGTTCACCACCACCTCATCCCCCCGCCGCCACACCAGCCCCTTGATCGCCGCCAGCCGGCGTTGCTCAAGGTCAGGCTCGCTCCCATCCACGCTCCACGCCGGCCGCCAGCCGGGATCGGCATCCCGGCACAGCCGCTCGATTAGCCCGTCGGCATCGGCCACACGGCCGTCTTTGCTCTTCAGTCGTCCGTCAACCAACTGCCATTTGCCAACGGCTGACCGATGACCGTTGACCGGCGACGGGGCACACTCCAGGGTGTCGATGAGTTCGCGCAGGCTCAGCTCCGGCTCGCCGCGCAGGGCGAAGTCCAGACAGGGGAAGGCCGACATCGTCTCACGGGGCATCGGTGTGGCGTGCGTGCCGAAGGCGATCGTCGTTGCTCCCAGGCTGCGCGCCAGGAAGACGCCGTACATATCGTTGGTCAGCGTGGGCGCGGCAAGCTGGGTAACGTAGTAGCGCGGCCGCTTTTGGCGCAGCAGGGCCTCGAACTGCGGCCAGCTCATACGCAGGGCAATGGCATCAACGATCTCCACCGTGTAATCGGGATGGAGCAGGGCAGCCAGTTGGGCCAGGCTGACCTGCGGCCAGATCATGTTCTCGCGGCTGCGCCGTCCTACCCGGTGCTGGCTGCGAATCCAGATTGCCCCATCGGGCGCCGGCGGGTTAACCAGCAGCACATCCACCGTATGCGGCGGTCGTCTGATGCCTCGCGCCACCACGGCCAGGTCGGCGTCGGCAAAGCGCGGCTGGGGCAGCGGCCGCAGCGGGCGGCTGCCGAGGTTGTCATGTATCGCTTGTTCTTGAATGCCTGTTTCTACCATTATCCAATGAGACCGATGACCGATGACCGATGACCGAGACGTGCGGCTTACTGTTTTCTGCTGGCTCCCTGACCCCTATTCTGGACTGCGACGAATCCGTCGTCGCACGCTGTCATGACAGTCATCGCTAGAAGTCGTCTCGGACGCTCACCCTATCAAATGGGTAATCTCTCTCGATACTATCCAGTGCGCTTGGCCACTGTTCCTGCCACAAACGATATGTGCTGTACCCATACAATTCGGGACGCGGTACAAGCCCATGCTTGACCGGGTTCCAGTGTACGTAGTTGATGCGAGTGTAGAACGACCCTTCGCTCGTTAGGCACGTATCCCAGTAGTTCCACCAAACCTGCCGTCTTGGGGTCCCATCTTCCTTGTTCCATTGTGAAGCTGTGAACCTGTGTATGCTGTTGATGATTGCAGACAACCGCTGAGCGCCGGTATCGGGAGCACGAAGCACTGCGTGATAGTGGTTACTCATCACAGAATAGGCAATGAGCTGCCAACGCTCCTTGTCAAGGGCAAAGTGCAAGGAGGCAATGACTTGCTGCTTACGTTCATCAGCTTGCATGTGCCGCATCTTGTTGTAGGTCGCCGCGGTGACGATATACAGACAGCCAGGAATGAAGAGATGCGGTGGGTTATGCGGGAAGGTTTTATAGATCGCTTCTCCCGTGCTACACCTCCGACAATATGTGAACCAGAAGCCAACACTTTCATGTGGACTACGACGAATCCGTCGTCGCAGACACGCACTGCAGGCGGCGACAGGTTCGCCGCACCCCAGAGCCAACGCTTTCATGTGGACTGCGACGAATCCGTCGTCGCAGGCACGCACCGCAGGCGGCGACAGATTCGCCGCACTCCAGAGCCAACGCTTTCATGTGGACTGCGACGAATCCGTCGTCGCAGACACGCACCGCAGGCGGCGACAGGTTCGCCGCACAGAGCCAACGCTTTCATGTGAACTGCAACGAATCCGTCGTCGCAGACACGCACCGCAGGCGGCGACAGGTTCGCCGCACAGAGCCAACGCTTTCATGTGAACTGCAACGAATCCGTCGTCGCAGACACGCACCATAGGCGGCGACAGGTTCGCCGCACTCCACATGCCACTCCAGCCTTCTACCGCGCGATCTTTGTCTCCGCCGCCAGATCATTGCCCACCAGCACATCGCGGCGGCTGACGTCCTCCAGCACTCGCATCACAATCCAAGAGATGATGAGCTGCACGCCGATCAGGATGAGCATGGCGCTGCCCAACAGCCACAGCCACAGGCGCGACATGTCCCACCCGCCAAAGCTCAGCCACAGGCTGACAGCGCCTACCACCACACCGGCAAGGATCGCCAGCCCGCCCAACCACCAGAACTGGCGATCGAGCGGGGGATCGAAGAGCGGTCTACCCAACATGCCCTGGCGGATGGGACGTTTGTGGAAGATGGCCAGCAGGTAGTTGAACATGGCGCCAAGGTTGAACAGACTGACCCCGGCCACTCCCAACACCAGTGCCAAATACACGGCGAAGACGCCCCAGGGGCCAATGTGGGTCACCCCGGCCAAACGCATCAGAGCCAGGATGGCGACGACCAGGACAGCCACGCCCACACCGGCCAGGCCGATCGCCCCCAGAATGCGCACCGGGTTATAGCACATGGCCGTCCAGAGGATGGAGTTCAGGAAGCGCATGCCGTCGCGCACCACGCTTAGCTTCGAGCGTCCCACCCGCTCGCTGTAAGGGATGGGCACCTCCACCATCTTAATGCCTTCATGAATGGCCCGCGTCGTCATCACCGGGGTGAAGTTCAGTCCGTCGGGCAGGGGATAGACCCGTTCGAGCACGCTGCGGTGGAAAACCCGCATGCCGCTGGCGCTGTCGCTGACATGATGATTGCCCACCAGCGTCACGAGTGTGGCAAAGATCGTGTTGCCCAAGCGACGCACGGCGGGCATGTGGCTGTCGGCCCCCGACATGCGCGAGCCGATCACCATCTCTGCACCGCTGAGCGCCTCCTTGCACAGGGCAGGTAACGACTCGGGCGGATAGGTGCCGTCGGCGTCAAGAAATGATAGTAAATCACCGCTGGCCTCGCAGAAGCCAGTCTTAAGGGCGGCGCCGTAACCGTGGTTGGTCTTGTGGCGCACCAGCCGTACATCCGGGTAGGACAGGACGCACTCCGCCGTCCGGTCGCGGCTGCCGTCATCCACCACCAGGATTTCGGGCCCATCTACCCCAATCGCACCCAGCGCCGAACGGACACTGTGCACACGGTCGAGGATGGCGCAGATGCCATCTTCTTCGTTGTAGGCAGGAATCACCACCGAAAGCCGGTGCGAGCAGCTCGCTGCCGCTGGCTGTCCTCTCAGACTTCCGAAGTCTTCGAAGACTTTGGAGGTCTGGATGTTGTTATGTAAACTATCCATCAACCTCACCTCTAACTTCTGGGAGGTTGTGCGGCATCGCCTCGCCGTAGATGGCTTCCAGTTGTCCCACAATCGCATTCCAATCGTGGTGCTCTTCCACGTACTGCCGACCTGCCCGGCCGATGCGCTGCCGTAGATCGGAATCCACGAGCAGGCGAATGACAGCACGGGCGAACTCGTCTGGCTCTTGGGAGACGAGCAGATGCCTACCCGGCTGGGCCTGGAGTGCCGAGATAGCCTGGGGTGTGGCCACGACCGGCGTGGCGCAAGCCATAGCCTCGAGCACCTTGTTCTGAATGCCGGCGCCATAGGGCATCGGTGCCACGGCAACGAATGCCCGTTGCAGATAGCAACAGAGGTCAGGAACCGAACCGGTGACCGTGATGCGTGGATCCGCGCTCAGGGCGCGCACCTCGGCGGGTGGATTGTGGCCAACAATGGTAAACGTCGCTCCGGGTATCCGTCCCCAAATGCGGGGGAGGATGTCGCGGCTGAAGTGCAACACGGCCGTGACGTTGGCGTGATAGCTCATCTTGCCGGAAAAGACGATGCTGTTGGGCTGCCGGGGTGCCGTAGCCGGGCAGAAGTGATCAAGATCAACCCCGTTGGGCAAAACGGTGATGCGTTCACACAGTGGGACGTCTGAACGTTCCAACGCTCCTGAGTTCAAACATTCAAACGCGTCCTTGTCCACCGGCGATGTAACCAAAATGCGATCGAACTGGCCACTCAGCCAGGCCTCGTAGCGCCGTGTGCGCTCCAGCTCCAGGCGGGTCATCAGGCGGGCAAGAACGCTGGTGCTGCTATGGGCGGCCTGCTGGAAGAGGTGAGTGATGCAATCAACACTATCCCAGATGATCGGTGCCGACGATGAGTGACCGTTGACCGACTGGAGCCATAGCCCGTAGCGAGCACCGCGCAGGTGCTCGACATGAATCACGTCGTAACCATCGCTGGCCAGCTCGCGGGTAAGACTGGCGAGCAAGGCCGGTTGCCAGCAATACACGGCCTGCAGAGGCGTCGCTCCTGGCAAGGCACACAGGCTGTTCCACAGTGAGCGGAGTTTCGGCAGATGGCTGGCGACGACCTTGACTCCGTCCTGTTCCCAGTCTTCCAGATATGCTCGTTCTTCCCCGTTCTCCCACAGCGTCGCCAGGGTTACCCTGTGCCCACGCCGCAGCAGCCCCCGCAGCAGGTTATACGGCCTGGTACGGATGGGTGTTGGCGCATAGGGAACAAGGAACAGGATGTGCATGTATTCAGAAGAAGACCTTTGCCCTGCGTCCTGGCTGCACGCCAGGTTGAATCTCCCGGAGGATACGGGCCGGCACACCACCGACCACCGTGTGCGGTGGCACATCTCTGGTGACGACCGCGCCCGCCGCCACCACTGCGCCCTTGCCGATATGCACGCCGTCGGTGATCACCGCGCCGGAGCCAATCCACACATCGTCCTCGATGACGATACCCTCTGCCGTGATGCCCTGGTCAATGAAGGGGCGGCTGGGATCATCGTAGACGTGGTTGACGGCGACGATTTGCACCAGAGGTGAGGTGTAGACCCGGTCGCCGATGGTCACACCGCCCTGGCCGCGGATGACCGTGTACTCGCCGATCAGGCTATCCCGGCCAATGCGGATGCCGGAATGGGGCATATTGCGGAAGTTGTAAACGTGCAACACCGCACCATGCATGACCAATGTACGTGGGCCGATCTCCACCCCGTTCGGGCAGGCGTGGATGTAGACGCCCTCATCCAGATACGCCCCTGAACCCAGCCGGATGTTGCCGGCGAAACGCAGGCGGACGCCGTTCTCGATGGCAGCCATACCATCCACGTGCAGGATCAGCCGGTAGAGGATGGCACGAACGGCGATGCCGATAATGGTCGGCATCCAGCCGACCAGCGACAGGACAGCCTGCTCCAGAACATAGCGCCCAGGGCTTGCCGCCTGGCGACTGAGGTAGAGGCTCAGCGTTTCAACGTTTGAACGTTCCGACGTCGTCGCCATTCTCTTCGATGTAGATGATCTTGCTGCCCTGTGGCTCAAAACGGAAGCTCACCGGCCGTAGCTCTGGCAAGGCCCGCATGATCTCTTCGTGGCGATCGGGGTGAGCATAGAGCAGCAAGAACCCGCCCCCACCGGCTCCCAACACCTTACCGCCGATCGCACCGTGCTGGCGAGCGATCGTGTACCAGCGGTCGATGCGCTCATTGCTGATAGCCGAGGCCAGACGCTTCTTCTCCATCCAACCCTGATGCAACAGCTCACCGAAACCATCAATGTTGTTCTGGCAGAGGGAGTCTCGCACCTGCCAGGCCATCCTGACCATTCTCTGCAACCCGCGCCGCCGCTCCTCATCGCTCTCCGTGTTGGCACGCTGCTCACGCAGGATGTCGTCGGCCGAGCGGGTGATGCCGGTGTAGAGCATCAGCAGGCTGGACTGAAGCCTGATCTTGATATCGGGATTGCAGATGATTGGATCAACGTACACCGTCTCATCGGGGTTAAACTGGATGTATTGCAGCCCACCGTAGGCGGCAATATACTGATCTTGCTTGCCGATCGGTTTGCCACAGCGTTCGATCTCGATGGTGCAGGCCTCGCGGGCCAGGCGCTCGGCCCCGGCATGCACACCGATATAGGCATAGAGGGCGTTGAGGAGACCGACGGTATAGGTGCTGGATGAACCAAGGCCCGTGCCCTGCGAGGGAATGTCGGAGATGGAGGTAATCTCGATCCCGCCATCAACGCCAACAACCTTCATCGCCTCGCGGATCAGCTCATGGCGCAGCTCATCAACGTGATCCACCATCTCCGTCACCGAATAGCTGGCGCGGATCTTGTGGTCGAACTTCTTGTTGACGGTGATGTAGATATACTTGTTGATTGCCGTGCTGACAACGGCGCCGGGCTCACGTCGGTAGAAGGATGCCAGGTCGCTGGCGCCGCCAACGAAACTGATGCGCAGGGGGGTGCGCGAGATAATCATGTTTTCTGCTTGCCTGCTTTTGGGCATGCTCCGCCATTTCCGGCCAGTTTTGCGTGGTGGAACTGGCGGAAATGGCCAAGGCCACTGCCACAGCCTATGTCAAAGCCTCGAGCCAATCCTCATCTACATCGCAACGGGCATCCTGACCCAAGACTCTCAAGAGCACGCGCACTCGGCCGGACGCAGAGAGCTTACCGTCGAAGACGGCCGCCAAATCCTTGAACGGCCCCTTGGTGATGCGGACATAGTCGCCCGGCTTGAAGCGCGACGGTTCGCTGCTCAACATCGTACTGGCCTGCTTCTTGATAAAGTCAATGATGGTATCGTCAACAATGGCCGGCTCGCCACAGAAGCTGACCACACAGCGCAGGCCTTGTGTCCACTGCACGGGATAGAGGCCTGTCTCATGAAGATTAAAGTTCGCAAACAGATAGCACGGAAACAATGGCTCTTTGGTTTGCACCACGCGCCCCTTCTTGAACAACTGTAGGCGCGGTAAGAAGACCGAGAAACCCCGTTGTTGCAGCAAATCATGGACTTGTTGTTCTTTGTGTGGCTTGGTGTAGAGGGCATACCAGTGTGCCCCGCCATTGCCAGATCCGCATGCGTCTCCATTGCTTGCCATGCCACCAACACCTCATGCCTTTGGTATAACAATATTTGGTCGCCGGCCGGCCGCGATCCACGGCGTCCCATTCGTTAACCAGGAGAAGAAACGCGTTCGCTATTGCACTCCAACACGGCTGCTGACCTGCCATGAAAGCGGTAGCCGATGGTGCGGTCGTTATAAATGTACTGCCTGTCAGGGTCGCACGCCTGGAGCTTGCGACGCAGGCGGTGAATGTACACCTTTACAGTGCGGCCATCATTGATACCCGAATCCGGCCACAGTGCCTCGGCCAATTCAGTTACCGTCAGCGAGCGATCCGGTTCTCGCAGGAAGCGCAGCAAGAGCTGCGACTCCACTGGTGTAAGATTGACAACTTTGCCTCGGCAGCAGACCTGCTGGAGGGTGACGTCGAATATCAGCACACCGTCGCGTATCATTACCGGGCTGCCATCCTTGTTACCGTCGTAATGCTGGGCCAGGTTAGCCGCCCGAGCCATGATCTCGGCTGTTGTTACCTCGCGTAAGGCAGCGTCGTCGGCTCCGTGGCGTAGGGCTGTCAATGGCTGCTCGTTTGGGCGACCGGAAACTAAAACCAGGACCGGCACATCCGATGTGTCGTGAATATGTTCACAGATGACCCATGCGGTGTGCGCACCGGTTGTCTCCAGGTCTATGACAACCGTGTCAACGGCATATCGGTAGAGCGCGCGTAGGGTTTCCACACGTTCTCGCACGGCAAGGATTTCCCAGCGGCCCTCAGCAGCCTCTGCCTGTAGACGCGACACAAGGGAGGCATCCTCGGTGACGACCAGCAATCGTTTCATGCCAGCTACGCTCGCCAGTGATACAGACCGTGAACGGATAGCGCAGGCACCGATGTAGGCTAGGTGATGTTCAGACGATATCCAATTCCTCGTTCAGCGATAAGTTGGATTGTGCCGTTCCTACCCTTTAGTTTGCGGCGGAGACGGGATACCGTTTCACGAAGGGCATTGAGCCCCTCGTTATCGCAGGAAAGACCAAGAGAGACACACATTTCGTTATGATGAACCACACGGTTGCGCGAATGCAACAAGAGCTTCATGATGACGTGTTCGTGTGGTGTGAGCGCAATGATATGGTCCCCGTGGGCAATCAAGCCATGTTCAGCATCGATAGCCAGGGTCGGGTTGATGATATGGATAGGATGCACTGGGGAAGAAGCCTTGCGGTCGCCCAAGAGGGCATCAAGGCGAAGAACCAGTTCGCGGGGGTTAACGGGACGTGCCAGGACAGCCGAGGCCCCGACACGCAGGGCTTTAAGCTTTAGATCAGGGCGGTCTGCTGCCGTAATGACCAGGCAGGGTGTGCAAAAACCTTGCTCAGATACTGCAGGACGCCCCAGGCAAATGACTGATCGTCAGGACCGACATCAATGATTGCAGCCGCGGCGGCATAGAACACCGAGACAATGGGAGAAAGGGCAGAGATCTCTACACAACGCGGCGCATAACCAGCCGAGGAAAGTACAGCCTGAAGATCCTGTACCAGAACCTGATCGGACGATGCCACCAAGACGCGTACAAGACAGCGGCCAAGCGACGATTCCATGATGAACTCCGCAATGATTAGCCGATGGGCTCCGCGATGAGCAGCAGCCGAAGAAGTTTCAGTCCACGTCACCTGAGAAGGAAACCACCACGATATGCTGCCAAGAACGGTGACGCCTGTCCCAGAAATCTCTGTCCTTCATTAGAGGAGTATAACAGAAGATGCTAACTCTGTATGGTGGCCTTGAGTCACGGCTGCTGACAGCACAAATGGCTGCCCTGCCGTTTGGCATGGCAGCCAGACCACCTGTTCTCGTAACACCCATCTGATCATACCCCATTCTGTGCTTCAGGCGTTG
>Ga0272448_1005017_pt1 | contig 14763 bp, 13 predicted proteins | sample YNPCB0191_FD_202220 | JGI IMG/M metagenome (GOLD analysis project Ga0272448, IMG submission 202220) | Hot spring sediment microbial communities from Yellowstone National Park, WY, United States - YNP-CB-019-1 | ecosystem: Environmental > Aquatic > Thermal springs > Hot (42-90C) > Sediment...
AACTGTAAACAATGTCCTGCGTAACTACACCTTGACTATCAATGCCCAGAATGGCTCAGTAACCAAAGAGCCTGACCAAACAAGCTATCCTGAAGGAAGCAAGGTTACCTTAACTGCCAAAGCTAATGTAGGGTATCACTTTGTTGGCTGGTCAGGGGACCTTACTGGTTCATCTAACCCTGCCAGTATTACTATGGACAGCGACAAGACTGTGACTGCCAACTTTGTAATAAATACCTATAACTTAACTATAATAACATCTCACGGCCAGGTAACTAAATCTCCGGATAAACCCAGCTACAACCATGGCGAGCAGGTTAGTTTAACTGCCATCCCAGCTAGCGGCTACAAGTTCGACAGCTGGTCAGGAGACCTTACTGGTTCAAGCAACCCTGCTAACCTAACTATGGATGGGGATAAGACTATAACTGCTAACTTCGTAGTTGCCAACACACCTCCTGTAGCCCAAAGTAAGTCAGTTACCACCCAGGAGGATACTGCCAAGGCAATTACCTTGGAGGCAACTGATGCTGATTCTGATACGCTTAGCTATATTATCGTAACCAATCCTTCTCATGGCAGCCTTACAGGTAGTGGAGCCAACTGGACTTACACCCCTTCAGCCAACTACTCTGGGCCAGACTCTTTTACCTTCAAGGCCAATGACGGCAAGGCTGATTCTAATATCGCTACTGTCTCTATTACGGTTGCCCCAGTTAATGATAACCCAGTATTAGCTTTTGTAGGTAATAAAACAGTCAATGAAGGCCAGCTTCTTACTATTCAGCTATCTGCTACGGATGTAGATAAAGATACCTTGACCTATTCAGTCTCAGGCTTACCGCAAGGCGCAACCTTTAATCCTACAAGCGGAGTCTTTAGCTGGACCCCTGACTATACTCAGGCAGGAAGCTACTCTGTTACCTTTAGTGTCTCTGATGGAAAAGGTGGAACTGACAGTGAAAGTATTACCATAACTGTAAACAATGTCCTGCGTAACTACACCTTGACTATCAATGCCCAGAATGGCTCAGTAACCAAAGAGCCTGACCAAACAAGCTATCCTGAAGGAAGCAAGGTTACCTTAACTGCCATCCCAGCTAGCGGATATAAGTTTGACAGCTGGTCAGGCAGCCTCACCGGCTCAGCCAATCCTGCTATTATAAATATGGATGCCAACAAGACTATAACTGCTAACTTTAGTCCTATTATTACACCTCCTGTTGAGCCTTATCCTAATTCAATCTTAGATACAATTACTTTGAATCCCTCAGGGGCTATAGCTGGTACAGGATATGACCTTTTTGGAGCAAATACCCTTTCTGGTAAGGATTATGCCTTTGGATTTGCCTTTAAAGTAAGTAAGAGCCTGACTATTTCTGCAGTTGAATTTTTAGCTAAACAAGTTGAACCCGGCTCAAATATCCGGGTTCTACTTTATAAAGGAAGGAATATTCAGGGAAGCTCTGATTTATATTATTGGCTTCCACATTATTCTTGGATGCCAGAAGCCACCTTTAACTTAGTTACTCCTTTGCCTGGTTCAAATAATACCGAGCCTTATTTATTCCGTTTTCAGGCAACTACACCCTATAACTTGCAACCGGATACCCCTTATGTCATAGTTTTTGACCCTGAACCAACCTCGGATAATAAGGGAATATATGCCTTACTCAGTATAGCTGCCCAGGAAGGATTTCTCAGCGCAGAAGGAACACCTAATGAGGATGTCGTTATGCCCTCTTTTCTGGTTAGGAGGTTGTTGGATGTGACGAAAAGCTACTACTATACCCAGTGGAGCCTTTCGCGAACTGACAGAAGGTATCTGGTAAGATTATTAAAATAAGGATGCCAAAGGATTATTTTGAGGTCTCTGAGAAACTCCCAAAAAATGTTTCAGGGTCCTCTGATTACACAGATTATTTAAGATTACAAAGATTTTTTCCGAATAGCATTTAATCTGTGTAATCTGTTTTTTAATCTCTGTAATCAAAGACCTCAGCATATTTTTAGACTTTTTCAGAATTTTCATTTTAGGTTATTTTTTTTGATTGAGGCATGCAGAATTGCTTTTGCTTTCTCCTTCCAGTATAACTTATTGCCTCCTTTCTATAAATAACCTCGAGTAGAATCAATAGCTTATTCATTTTTAGGTAGGGTAGGCTATGAATATTTTGCGTTAAGTTCAATTTAAAATAACTAAGATAAGGCCTTAAGATCTAAACATAATTGTTTACAAAGTTAATTTAATTATTCCTAAGATTTTTAGAAAAGTAGAAAAAATTAATAATTGACAGAGCCGTTGGTTAAGAATATTATAGAAAAAGAGGATGCATAGAAAGGAGAGGGGAGATGAGACTTATTTTCTTTGCTATCGTTATTCTTAGCTTGGTATATTTATCTTGCATTCATCGTCCTACTATTAATCAGATGCAAGATTCTTGTGTTGTTTCGGTCGGTCGGGTTTCGCAGGCAGCAGGTAAGACGGTCGCAGTTCCAATTAGCATCTCAAGAATAAAAAGCGGGATCTTAGGAATAGACCTACAGGTAGAATACAATCCAGATGTTCTTAGTTTTGTAAGCTTAGAGCCTGGGCCATTGGCGAAGGATTGGCAGTTGTCTTGTAAGGAAGACAAAGGTAACGGCAGATTAAATATCGGTATGTATAGTATCCACCCCTTAGAAGAAAAATCTGGGGTTTTCTTGGTACTTAATTTGGAGGTTAACAAGGATGTTACTGTTGGTTCTACATCTGTTTTGCGCTTAAACAGAGTTATCTTAAATGAGAAGCCTGCAGCAAAACTTGAAGACGGTTTGATTACGGTAGTAAAAGAGTAATTTTATCTACCCTTCTAGTTAATCCAATAAGCTGTTGACTTAATTACCAAAATAACATATAATTTGGGCTTCAGGCATAAGAAGGAGGTGAAGTAATTGGTTTTACTTAAAGAGAAGAAAAACAAGATTATCGAGAATTTTAAAACCCATGCCAGAGATACAGGTTCGGCCGAGGTGCAGATTGCGCTTTTAACCGAAAGAATCAACGCCTTAAGCGAGCATTTCAGGCACCATTCAAAGGACTTTAGTTCTCGCCGCGGGCTTTTATGTCTCGTTGGCAAGCGGCGTAGGCTCCTAAGCTATCTCAAGAAGAAGGATATCAAACAGTATGAGTTGCTTGTTAAAAAGCTCAACTTGAGAAAGTAGGTTTGGTATTCAATCAAAAAATTAAGGACGGCTGAATACAATGAAGACGAGTTTTGGCAGAAATGATATCATTTTCAATACAGGTAAATTGGCGCGTCAGGCCAATGGGGCTGTTACTGTGGAATACGGAGGAAGCGTAGTCCTAGTAACTGCATGCATGTCAAAGAATAAAAAGGAAGGCCAGGATTTTTTCCCGCTTGTGGTGGAGTATCAAGAAAAGACCTATGCTGCGGGTAGGATCCCGGGTGGTTTTTTTAAACGCGAAGGCCGTCCATCCGAAAGCGAGATTCTTACGGCCCGGCTTATTGACCGACCCATTAGGCCATTATTTCCCAATGGTATGTTAAATGAGGTTCAGATAATGGCAATCGTCCTTTCCAGCGATGGGGAAAATGACCCCGACATCCTGGCGGTTAATGGCGCTTCTTGTGCCCTGATGATATCAGATATCCCTTTCCTTGGACCACTTGCTTGTTGTCGAGTAGGTTATTTGAATAAACAGTTTATACTCAACCCAACTTATGCCGAATTAGAAAAGGCAGAGTTAGATGTGGTAGTGGCAGCTAATGCCAAGGGTATAGTAATGTTGGAGTCTAAGGCGGCGGAGGTTGGTGAGGATATTTTTCTGGATGCTGTAAGGTTTGGTTTTGATAACCTGCAAAATATCCTGAAGTTACAGGAAGAGATGCGAAGGGTCTATGGGAAGGAGAAGTCCGAGATAAGCCTAGCTCAGTTAGATCCTAACTTGTATTCTAAGGTTGAAGGTTTAGCCTGGGATAGATTGCAAAAAATTTATACCTTAAACAAAAAAGAGGAGCGCGAGGATGAGCTTGAGTCCCTGGCCTCTGATTTAGAGACCCAGCTTGTTGCTGAAGGCTATACAGCCGATATGGTAAGGCGGGCATTGGTTGAGGTTGAAAAGAAGCAGGTTCGTCAGGCGATCCTTGTAGAGGGTAGAAGGTTCGACGGCCGAGGCTTTAAGGATATACGTCCGATTAGCTGCGAGGTTTCGGTTTTACCACGCACCCACGGTTCAAGTCTTTTTACCCGTGGTCAGACCCAAAGCCTGTGTGTTACTACTTTAGGAACCGGTGAGGATGAACAACTTATTGAGGCCTTAGAAGGGGAGAAATATAAATCTTTTATGTTGCATTATAGTTTCCCTCCATTTAGTGTAGGCGAGATAGCCCCAGTGCGCGGGCCAGGTAGGCGGGAGATTGGGCATGGGGCATTGGCAGAGCGTGCCCTATTAGCTGTTATGCCTTCCAAGGAAAAATTTCCCTACACCATTAGGGTTGTGTCTGAGATTTTAGAGTCAAATGGTTCTTCCAGTATGGCCAGTGTTTGCGCTGCGACGCTTTCGCTCATGGATGCCGGTGTCCCAATAAAGGACGCAGTGGGCGGGATAGCCTTAGGACTGGTTAAAGACAACAAAAACTCTGTTATTCTTACTGATATCGCTGGCGTTGAGGATCACTTTGGCGATATGGATTTTAAGGTTGCCGGGACAAGGCAGGGGATAACTGCTGTGCAGATGGATTTAAAGATCGATGGCGTTGGCCTTTCCTTACTTGAGAGCTGTTTGCAACAGGCAAAGGGGGCAAGGCTTTACATATTAGAAAAGATGAGAGAGGCCTTGGAGGCCCCCCGTAAGGAATTATCCCAATTTGCTCCTCGTATTGACATAATTAAGGTGAATCCGGAAAAAATTGGTGCTCTTATAGGCCCAGGGGGAAAAACCATAAAAAAGATAATCGCGGCCACAGGGGCGGGCATTGATATACAGGAAGATGGAAGCATCTTTGTGTCTTCTGTTGATTCTGCCAAGTCTCAAGAGGCAATCAAGATGATTCGTGCTATTACGGATGATATTGAGGTTAACCGTGTATATATAGGTAAGGTAAAACGAATCATGCCATTTGGCGCTTTTTGTGAAATCGCCCCTGGCAAGGAAGGATTAGTCCATATCTCGGAGTTATCTGATTCATTTGTGCGGGATGTGGAGTCAGTGGTTAAGGTTGGCGATGAAATTAAGGTCAAGGTTATTGGCATTGATGAGCTAGGTAGGATTAACCTCAGTAAAAAGCAGGCAGATAAAGAATCTTCATAGTAGCAGGAAGTGAAAACAAAAAGAGCAAATGAGATAAAAGGAATTATCTTATTATCAGTAGGGTTGATTGTTCTAGCCAGTCTTATCTCTTTTACCCCTTTTGACCTGCCGTTTTATACCTCAAGTCCCAATGTCCCAGCAAAAAACTGGTGTCGTTGTTTTGGTGCTTATCTTGCGGGAGGTGTTATGTTTTTGTTTGGCTGGGCAGCTTATATTATCCCTTTTTTTATTATATTTTTAGGCTTTCGGATTTTTACTCAAAGAATCCCTGATCTGCGTTTGCCTCGGATTTTTGGGATATTGGTTTTACTTCTAGCCACCAGTGGTTTTGTGGGGTTATTGAATACCTCGAATCAGGCCTTAGCATTTTCTTTTGGCGGATTTCTAGGATATATTTTTTCTAATTTTTTCGCAGCTTACTTTGGCAGGTTGGGCGCCTTTATCCTTTTTTCTACCTTAATTATTTTATCCTTTGCCTTAGTAACCGAGATTTTGATTTCTACTCTTTTTCTTAACATCCACCGGTGGTTAAAAAAACTTTTTAGCTCCCTTATGTGGAGATTCCAAAAGAAGGGGAAAAGATTAACAATTATTAAGGCCGAAGCTGTAAAGGAGAAAAAGCCAACTATTGAGAATATTGCAATAAAAGAGTCAGTAGTTTCGCAAACGCCGCCTAAGCCTATGGATGGCCCTGCCAAGCCCAAGATTCAGATTATTGCTAAGACAAAGGAAAAAGACACTTCAGCTATTAAACCTAAAGATATCAAGGTGGGGGATTATCGTTTACCTTCTATCGACTTGCTCGATTCGCCTCCGCCTTTTGAGGCCAGACAGATAAAAGAGGATTTGACTAACAATGCCAGGATTTTAGAGGAGACCCTGGATGATTTTGGCATTTCAGTAAAGGTTACAGACATTGAGCGCGGGCCAGTAATAACGCGTTATGAGTTAGAGCCTGCCCCGGGGGTGAAATTAAATCGGATTGTCGCTTTAAGCGATGATATTGCCTTGGCAATGAAGTCTCCCTCGGTTAGGATTGTTGCCCCTATACCAGGTAAGGCACGGGTAGGGGTTGAGGTTCCTAATACCCAGGGAAGCCTTGTTTATTTGAAGGAGGTTTTGGCCTCGAAGGAATTTTTGGATTCAGAGTCTCCGCTTACCTTGGCCTTGGGCAAGGATATTGCTGGTTATTCGGTAGTAGCAAGGTTGGATGATATGCCTCACCTTCTTATTGCCGGCACTACAGGTTCCGGCAAGACGGTTTGTGTCAATTCATTAATCGTTTCTCTTTTGGTTAGGAATTCTCCTTTTGACCTTAAACTTATAATGGTTGACCCCAAGATGGTAGAATTGGCGCCATTTAATGGCCTGCCTCACTTAATCTGTCCGGTGGTGACTGATGCCAAAAAGGCCGCTGTTGCCTTGAGTTGGGTAGTTAATGAGATGGAGCAGAGATACCAACTTTTAGCAAAAGAAGGAGCCCGTAACATTGCGGTATATAACGAGAAAAAAGAGAAAATTCCATACATTGTGGTTATTATCGATGAATTAGCGGACTTGATGATGGTTGCCCGTGACCAGATTGAGAGTGCTATTACCCGTCTAGCGCAGTTATCTCGTGCTGTGGGTATCCATCTTATTATGGCTACCCAGAGGCCATCGGTTGATGTGGTGACAGGTGTAATCAAGGCGAATTTTCCGGCACGCATATCTTTTAAGGTTGCCTCCAAGGTGGATTCCCGCACTGTCTTAGATATGAATGGGGCTGATAAACTGTTAGGTAAAGGGGATATGCTCTTTATGCGCCCCGGTGAGGAAAAACTCATTCGCGCCCAAGGCGCCTTGGTAAGCGATAGCGAAATTGAAAGGATAGTTAACTTTATTAAATCCCAGGCTGAACCCGAATACGATGAGGATATATTGCAAGGTCAACAGAAGGCGGCCATGGGGATTGGCGATAAGGATGAGTTGTATGATGAAGCAGTTCGGATAGTAATGGAGACGAATCAGGCCTCGGTTTCTATTTTGCAGAGGCGTTTGCGTCTGGGGTATACGCGGGCTGCCCGTATTATCGATATGATGGAACAAGAGGGTCTGGTTGGTCCGTTTGAAGGGAGTAAGCCGCGTCGGATTCTTGTGGACCGTCAGGCGTGGTTGCGTGCTAATCCCCTGACACCAGCTAACCACAAGGAGGGTAGCAATGAATGATACACCTACCCAGGGGTCAAGATTAAAACAGATACGTCTGCAGAAAGGGATATCTTTAGAAGAGGTACATAAAAAGACCAAGATACATATGAATATTCTTCAGGCAATTGAAGATGATAACCTCAATGTGGTTAGTTCTGTTTATATACGGGGTTTTTTAAAGATTTACTGTAAATTTTTAGGTGTTAACCCTGCTGAGGTTATCCCGGATTATAAAGAACCCCAAGGTCAAATTCAGTTGAAGATTACCGAATTTCAATCTTCACCTATCCCTGCCTCGCTTTTTCGTAAGAATTTTATTACACGGATAAAAAATTTCGTTCCTTTAAGGTTAATAAGGAAGAATCTGCCTTTTGTAATAGGTGTATTGCTTTTTATCTTGGTTGCTTTTTCTCTCATCAAGCTCATATCTTCTAAGCACAATAAACTGACAGTTGCTACTGCGCCCAAGGCATCGGCATCGTCTTTAGCTATACTTGAGAAGGAAAAAAAGGAGGCCAGGGTTGTTCAAAAAACAGCCTCTAAGAAAGTAGATACAGTTTCAACCGCCCCTCAAGAGACTAGGTCCAAGGCCTCGGGGGATTCTTCCGGAGCGGTTTTGCCTTCAAGCATAAAATTGATTATTCGTGCACAGGAGGATTGTTATATCCAGGTTAAGACCGATGGTCATACTGTTTTTCAGGGGACATTAAAGAAAGGCCGTTTCGAAACCTGGCAGGCCAAGGAGAAGATTATTTTTTCTTTGGGAAACGCGGGTGCGGTTTCCTTAGAGGTTAATGGTCGTCCAATCCCTAGTATAGGTAGAAAGGGACAATCCTTAAAGAATATCACTATTACCAAAGATGGTTTGGCTATACCGTGATGCAGATATCCCAACGCCCTACTGTAGGCATACTGAGTTTGGGGTGCCCGCGTAATCTAGTTGACTCCGAGATTATCCTCGGTCGGCTGAGGCGGAAGGGTTACTGCCTCGTCGATATCACTAAGGCAGATGTAGCTATTGTCAATACCTGCGGCTTTATAAAGGATGCGGTTCAAGAATCAATAGATGCTATTCTGGAGCTTATTGAGCTGAAGAAGAAGCGTTCTTTAAAAAAAATCATAGTATGTGGTTGTTTGGTCCAGCGGTATAGGTATGATTTAGTAAAGGAACTACCTGAGGTGGATGCCTTTTCGGGCCGGATAGCCTTAGTTGGGCAGGCCGAGAGGTTTTCTTTGACACCGCGATATTATGCCTATCTTAAGATTTGCGAAGGGTGTGTACATACGTGTAGTTTTTGTATCATCCCTAAAATCAAAGGAAGATTTTGTAGCTTAAGCGAGCAGGAAATAATTAGTACAGTTCGTGGTTTTAATAATAACGGTCTTTCTGAGTTGAATATTGTTGGCCAGGATACAAGCGGTTGGGGGCTTGATTACTATGAAAAAAGGAGATTACCGCAGCTTTTAAAAATGATTTTAACCGAGGCGCCGGATATCCACTGGATAAGGCTGCTTTACCTTTATCCTCATCCTGTAGTTAAACAGATAGCTAAAATGATGCGCCAAGAAAGGCGGTTGTGTAGGTATATTGATTTGCCTATACAGCATATTAATGATAGGTTATTAAAATTAATGTGCCGCCAGACTAGTAAAAAAGATATCAAAAATCTTATTGATGCAATAAGAAGGATAATACCAGATTCTGCCTTAAGGACTTCGCTTATTGTAGGTTTTCCCTCAGAGACTGATGAGGAGTTCGAGGAACTCTTGGATTTTGTCCGGGAGGTGAGATTTGAGCGGTTGGGGGTTTTTATGTATTCCCAGGAGGAAGGAACCCGTGCCTCTTCTTTGAAAGGTCAGGTTCCCTACAAAATCAAGGAGGCCCGCCTTGATGCAATTATGTCTGAACAACAAGAGATTTCCCGCAAACTGAACCAGAGGTTTTTAGGTAAGACTATTGAGGTATTGGTAGAGGGTAAAGACAAAGACTTATACCTTGGCCGTAGTGAATATGATGCACCTGAGGTTGATGGCCTGGTATATATAAAGTCCCAAAGGGCGCTTAGGCCGGGTGAGTTTGTGAAGGTAAAGATTTATGATACTTTAGAGTATGATTTAGTAGCAGAGGTGTTGTCATAGATGAATATTGCCAATAGATTGACGATGTTGAGGATTGTCCTGACGGTAATTTTTCTTCCGTTTTTACTCTGGTGGAATGATATCTGGTGGACAAAACTGATAAGCCTTTTAATCTTTAGCTTTGCTGCCATATCGGATTACCTTGATGGCAGGATTGCCAAGAGAAGAAATATAGTTACTGATTTTGGTAAGTTTTGGGACCCCATAGCGGATAAGATCTTAGTTTTAAGCGCCTTTGCTGCATTTTTACAGATGGGTCTTATGAATATCTGGATGTTTATGGTTATCATCTCCCGGGAGATATTAATAACCTCTTTGCGCATTTTTGCCCTTAATAAGGGCAGGGTCATCTCTGCTAGCAAGGCGGGCAAGCATAAGACTGTTTCCCAGATGATAGTTATATTTGTTATCTTGGTTTTTATTTCCTTCCAGGAGATTATGAAGACCTTCTTTGTCTGGAACCCGGATTGGGAGAATTTTTTTCGGCAAGGGGTTTATATTTTAATGCTGATTACAGTTGGCCTTACCCTTTATTCCGGGCTTGCCTACCTTTGGGAAAACCGTAGACTTATTACTAAAATTTAAAAGGATATCTTGGGGATGAGAATCTTTATACGTAAATTTATTATAAAGGGAGTAGCTACTTTTTTGGGGGTAGGTTACCTGCCGCTTTTTCCCGGCACCTTTGGTAGTTTAGCAGGTTTAGGGATTTATTTTTTAATTGCGAAGAATTTGCTGGTTTACCTTTTGGTTACTGTGGTTTTGTCTTGTCTGGGGGTTATTTGTGCCTCTGAGGCCGAAGACCTATTTTCCCAAAAAGATAGCCGTTACATTGTTATTGATGAGGTAGTAGGGATGCTGGTAAGTCTTTTATTCCTGCCTTATTCTTTGCCTACGTTGGTGTTGGGTTTCTTTTTATTTCGTCTTTTTGATACCTTAAAGCCATTTCCTGTTGCCAGGCTTCAGGATTTGCCTTCCGGCTGGGGGGTTTTGGCGGATGATTTGGCCGCGGGTTTTTATACAAATATTACCCTTCAGATACTTGTCAGATGTGCTTCCTTTACGATTTCATAGATTGGGCCTTGGGGGGTGAGGGTGCTTTTAAAGAGTGTAATTTTTGTTACTGTAAATTCCATGCGAGCATCGCGGGGAAAAGATTTCAATCGGGCAAGTTCTTGCAGGAGTTTAGTTGAGTTTTTACCTGAACGGACCCTGCCTATGGTAATGTGGCTGGAAAACAGCCTTTTTTCTTTGTTAATGCCTATTTTGGCTGCCTTGGCTTCGATATCCTCAGCGATTTTTTTAGTCTCACTCTCGCCTTTAGAAACCCCAACCCATATAACTCTAGGTAAGCCGCTTCTTGGAAAGGTACCAACTTCCGAAAGGGTTGTAGAGTAACTGGTATGGGTTTTGGCAATTTCTTCCAGTAATGCCTCTACCTTTTTTATTTTCTCTAATTCCAACTCACCCAGAAATTTTAAGGTAAGATGTATGTTTTTAGGCTCCACCCATTTTACATCTCCGTTGCTGGCCTTTAGGCCTTCTTGTAGCTGGGATAACTTTTCTTTTAACTGGATGGGTAGCTCAATGGCAATAAATGTACGCATTCATAAAATCCTTTTTAATAATAATAGTGCCTGTTTAACTGCGGTTTCTCTAACCTTGCTTCTATTGCCTTTAAACTGGTATCTTTCGCAGAGGCAGTGTTTATTATCTTGTACTGCGATAAAAACAGTTCCTACAGGTTTTCTCGGGCTTTCTCCCTTGGGTCCAGCAATACCAGTAATACCAATACCGATATCTGCCCGAGTAAGCTGGCAGATTTTTTCAGCCATTTTTAGGGCAACCTCTTGCGAAACAGCTCCTTTTTTGGTAATTAAGCCAGCCGGGATACCTAAAAGCTTAGTCTTAGCACGATTACTGTAGGCAGCTATTCCCGCGATAAAGTAGGCGGAACTGCCAGGGGTTTCAGTTAACTGCTTAGATAGTCCACCGGCTGTGCAGGATTCGGCAACAGCTATGCTTTTTTTATTTTTTATTAAAAGGTTATGTATTTGTAAAACAAGGGGATTCATTTCTAAAATAATTATAGCTTAAAGGAAATTACTTGACAAGCCAAGTTTTTGTGTTATATATTAGATCAGTTAATCTTCGGGGTAGGGTGAAATTCCTAACCGGCGGTTTAGCCCGCGAGCCCTTTATCTTAAAGGGTTGATCTGGTAAAATTCCAGAGCCGATGGTGCCAAAAGTTTATGTCTTTTGGCTTTCGGAATTATAACTTTTCCGAAAAAAGTCCAGATGGGAGAAGATTAACAGTCCCCACTTTACCCGAAGATCATCTTCGGGTATTTTTTTAATTGGGTTGAGTAAATTTTAGGGTGAACAAAAAGGTAAAATATGTTTAATAGTATACTTGAGGTTTTGGAGGATTTAAAAAAAGGTCGGATGGTTATAGTCGTGGATGACGAAGGTCGAGAGAATGAGGGAGACCTGGTTATGGCAGCGGAATTTGTGCGGCCTCAGGATATAAATTTTATGACGAAGTTTGGCCGGGGGCTTATCTGTGTCCCTATGCAGGAAGACAGGCTTATGGGCCTTAAGCTTGAACCAATGCTGCAAAACAAAGAAAGGCCTTTGCCGACAGATAGGTTTTCTACCTCTTGGATGATATCAGTGGATGCTGCCAAAGGGATAACTACGGGGATATCGGCATTTGACCGGGCGCATACCATTGCTATCTTAGCCAATCCTAACACAAAACCAGAGGACCTGGTAAGACCAGGCCATGTCTTCCCCTTGAAAGCAGTGAAGGGCGGGGTTTTGGTCAGGGCTGGGCATACCGAGGCAGCTGTAGATTTGCTACGCCTGGCAGGGCTAAGGTCTATTGGGGTAATCTGCGAAATACTAAACGATGATGGGACTATGAGCCGTCTACCTCAACTTTTAGAATTTGCCAAGATGCATTCCTTTAAGATTTGTTCAATTAAGGATTTGATAGAGTACCGCCGGCGTTCAGAGAAATTGGTTGAGCGTATCTGTAGTACTAATTTACCGACGGAAAGCGGCAATTTTGTTTTGCATCTTTATCGCGACTTGATATACAAGGATAACTTAGTTGCCTTGGTTATGGGTAATATTGATTTTGAACCAACCTTAGTTCGGGTGCATTCAGGCTGTCTTACGGGAGATGTGTTTGGTTCTTTTCGTTGTGATTGCGGTAAGCAGTTAAAGAAGGCAATGCAGATGATTTCGAAAGAGAAGAAGGGGGTTATCTTGTATCTTTTAAGCCAGGAGGGCCGCGGCATAGGCCTTTTGGATAAGATTCGTGCCTACAATCTACAGGACCAAGGATTAGATACGGTAGAGGCAAATAAGGCCTTAGGTTATGAGCCAGACCTGCGGGATTATGGTATTGGTGCCCAGGTTTTGGCAGATTTGGGACTTAGACAAATTCGGCTTCTGACTAACAATCCTCGTAAAATAGTAGGTCTAGAGGGTTATGGTCTGAAGGTGGTTGAGCGGGTTCCGCTCGAGATTGAACCCCATCCAGCCAACTACCACTATCTAAAGACCAAAAAGGAAAAACTGGGACACCAATTGCAGATTTGATATAGGATAATTTTAGTAGCAGAAGTCTTTTATTAAGTAGAAGGGAGGTATTTTATGGTTAAGGTAATTGAAGGTAATTTGATTGCCAAGGGCAAGCGATTTGGTGTTGTTGCCTCGCGTTTTAATGATTTCATTACTAAAGAACTTGTTTCAGGTTGTCTCGATACCTTATTACGTCATGGCGCGGATGAAAAGGATGTGGTTGTGTTTTGGGTTCCTGGTTCTTTCGAGATACCGATGACATTAGCCAAGTTGGTTAAGTCAAAAGACTACGATTGCCTTATAAGTTTAGGGACAGTTATCCGCGGGGCAACGCCACATTTCGAGTATATCGCCTCTGAGGTGGCTAAGGGAGTAGCTCGGATTTCTGAGGAGAGTGGCCTGCCGGTTATATTTGGCGTTATTACCGCCGATACCATTGAACAGGCTATTGAGCGTGCCGGAACCAAAGAAGGAAATAAGGGGTCCCAGGCAGCCTTAGCTGCTATTGAAATGGTAAATTTATTTGACAAGTTGAAATAATATGCGCAAGAGGACAAAGGCGAGGCATTTAGCTATTCAACTTCTTTATCAGATTGATATAACCAACGATAGCCTCCAAGAGGCGTGGAGTAATTTTTGGCTAAGTCAGGATAAAAAGATAAGCGAGGATGTTATAAGCTTCAGTCAGCAGTTGGTCACAGGAACAATGGAGCACCTTAAGGATATAGATACCGCTATCGTTGAATTTGCAGATAATTGGAATTTAGAGCGCATGGCGGTTGTAGATAGAAATATTCTGCGCCTTGGATGTTATGAGATTCTTTTTTGTCCCGATATCCCTCCCAAGGTCACCATAAATGAGGCAGTGGAGTTAGCCAAGTGTTACTCTGGTCCTGAATCCGGGAAGTTTGTCAACGGGATACTTGATAAGATAATGTCTAGAAAAAAAAGTGAAGTTTGCTGATCTACACCTACACACCTTATATTCCGACGGTACCTATAGCCCTGAATCACTTGTTCATGAGGCTGTAAATTCTGGCTTCAGTTGCATCGCGGTAGTTGACCACGACACTGTCGAGGGAGTGGAAGAAACTATTCAGGCTGGTTTAAAGGTAGGGCTCGAGGTGCTTTCAGGGATTGAGCTTACTGCCGAATACGATGGGGTTGAGGTTCACCTGCTCGGTTATTTTATCGACCACCGTTCGCTATTACTTAAAGAGGAGCTTTTAAGATTAAAGAAAATTCGGGTTGAACGGGTTTATAAGATTATTGAGAGATTAAAGGTGATGGGGGTTTCGTTGAAAGCCCATACTGTATTTGAGCTCGGAGGTAAAGGCACTGTGGGAAGGTTGCATATAGCCCGGGCAATGGTAAAGGAGGGGATAGTTTCTACAACTGCTGAGGCCTTCGCTAATTTTATTGGAGACAATTGTCCGGCATATGTGTGTGGTTTTAGATTTACGCCCCAAGAGGCAATCGCACTTATTAAAAATGTAGGGGGGCTGGCGGTTTTGGCTCATCCTTACAGC
>Ga0272448_1005019_pt1 | contig 14759 bp, 11 predicted proteins | sample YNPCB0191_FD_202220 | JGI IMG/M metagenome (GOLD analysis project Ga0272448, IMG submission 202220) | Hot spring sediment microbial communities from Yellowstone National Park, WY, United States - YNP-CB-019-1 | ecosystem: Environmental > Aquatic > Thermal springs > Hot (42-90C) > Sediment...
AGGCGAAAGACGCGGCTGCCGTGTCGCCATTCGCGCTTGCCTTCCTCCGCCGGGTTCAGCGCGTCTTGCAGCACGCGGTTCAGTTCGCCCACGCCGACCTCGCCGCGGTGCATCGGGCTGAGCACCTGGATGTCAGCGAGGGGGTCCAAACCGAACTTGCGCGGGATGCGGTGCTTGACGAGATCGACGACGCGCAGCGCGGCTTGCTCCGGCTCGCTCTCCGCGAAAAGGAAAAAATCTTTTGCCGTTTTCGAGAACAGCGGCATCTGTCCGCGATTGACGCGATGGGCATTCTCGATAATCAGACTATCTGCCGATTGCCGAAAGATCACGTCGAGCGCGACGACCGGCACGAACCTGGACGCGATCAAATCTTTGAGCACGTTCCCCGCGCCGACCGGCGGCAGTTGGTCCGGGTCACCAATGAAAAGCACATGGCTCGTAATGTCGATGGCTTTCAACAGCGCGTTCATCAGCAGCAGATCGATCATCGACAACTCGTCGACGATGATGAGGTCGGCGTCGAGCGGGTTTTCGCGGTCGCGCGCAAACTTGTTGCCCTCGAACGGTTTGAATTCGAGCAAGCGGTGCAACGTCTGCGCCGGCTCGCCAGTCGCTTCGCTCAAGCGCTTTGCCGCGCGTCCGGTCGGCGCGGCGAGCTTGAACGTGCGCCGCTTGGCTTTGAGCAGTTGAATCAGCGCGCGCACGCTCGTCGTCTTGCCGGTGCCGGGTCCGCCAGTGAGAATCGACACCTTGGATGTGAGCGCGGTCTGCACGGCTTGCCGCTGCTTCTCGGTCAGCGCGATCTTGTTCTTTGCGGCAATCCACTCGAACGCGGCGTTCCAATCGGTCGCGCGAAACTCCGCGAGCCGGCTTTGCGGGCTGGCGTGGATTTGCTTCAACCGATTCGCGACGCCGATCTCGGCGTAGTAGAATGGCGCGAGATAAACCGCTTCATCTTCGACGTACAACTCTTCCGCTTTCGTCAGCCGCGCCATCGCTTCTTCCACCAACTGCGCCGGCGCGCCGAGCGCGTCGACCGAATCGCGAATCAGATCGTCGCGCCGCGCAAAGACGTGTCCCTCGTCGCTGAACTTGCCGAGCACGTACCGCACGCCGGCTTCGATGCGCGCCGGAGCGTCTTCCTTGATGCCGATCGCGCGCGCGATCTTATCGGCGGTCAGAAAGCCGATGCCGTAAATGTCGCGCGCCAGGCGGTACGGCTCGTTTTGAACGACGTGCAGCGCGCCATCGCCGTACTGCTTGTAGATTTTCACCGCGAGCGACGTGCTGACGCCGTGGCTTTGCAAGAACAGCATCACTTCCTTGATCTGCTTTTGCTCCGCCCAGCCGCGCCGGATAATTTCGATGCGTTTCGCGCCGACGCCATCGACCTGGCTCAGGCGACCGACATCATTCTCGATCACGTCGAGCGTCTCCAGTTTGAAATGCTTGACGATGCGCTCGGCAGTGACGGGACCAATGCCCTTGATGAGTCCGGAGCCGAGATATTTTTTCAACCCTTCAATCGTGGCGGGGAGTTGCAGCGAAAAACGTTTGACCTCGAACTGGCGACCGTGCTGCGGATGGTCGAACCAGACGCCTTCGAGCAGGAGCGACTCGCCGACGCTCGCGCCCATCAGGTTGCCAACGACGGTGACGACGCTCGATTTGCCTTCGGGTAGAAAGCGCGCGACGGTATAGCCGTTCTCTTCGTTGTAGAACGTGATGCGCTCGATCGTGCCGCGCAGCGAATCCAGCGGAGTGCTCGGTGCGTTCACGCTGACAATTATAATGCAAATAGCAAAACTCAACAACGATACCGGGACGGGAACCTGCGACGCATGTGCCCCTATTGCCTTGACATTCCTTTTCCATCGTGGTATCCTATTGCCACTTTCCCGCTGGGAGTCACAATGCCGTGACCGACGCCCGTTACTGGGTTGGCTTTAGTCTCATTCCCCAAATAGGTCCCGCCAAAGCACGCCGTCTCCTCGACTACTTTGGCGACCTTGGCGTCGCGTGGCGCGCCAGCGCGATTGATCTCGCGGCGGCGGGGCTGGACCGCCGCGCGTTGGAGAACGTCCTCGCCGCGCGTCCCAAAATCGATCTCGACATCGAAATGGAAAAAATCGCGCGCGCCGGCGTCCGCGTCCTCGTCTGGGACGCTCCCGACTTTCCGCGGCTCCTGCGCCACATTCCCGCGCCCCCTTTTGCGCTCTACGTCAAAGGGGAAATCACGCCGGCGGACGAATGGGCGATCGCCGTCGTCGGCACGCGGCGCGCCAGCGGATACGGACGCGAGGTGACGCGGCAGATCGTCGCCGATCTGGTGCGCAATCGCATCACGATTGTGAGCGGACTCGCGCGCGGGGTGGACGCGGAGGCGCACCGCGCCGCGCTCGATGCCGGCGGGCGAACGCTCGCCGTGCTCGGCAGCGGCGTGGATGTAATCTATCCGCCGGAGCACGCGAAACTCGCACAGCAGATCGTCGAGCGCGGCGCGCTCGTCAGCGAATATCCGCTTGGCACGCAGCCGGACGCCGGCAATTTTCCGCCGCGCAACCGCATCATCAGCGGTCTGTCGCTCGGCTCGCTCATCGTCGAGGGCGATGAAGATACGGGGGCGCGTATTACGATTGAGGACGCGCTAGAGCAGGATCGCGAAACGTTCGCCGTGCCGGGCAGCATCTTTCGCCGTGAGTCGCGCGGACCGAACAAGATGATCCAGCGCGGCGAAGCCAAACTGGTGCTGTGTGCCGAAGACATTTTGGAGGAACTGAACCTGACGATGGTCGAGCAGCATCAGGAAGCGCGCGCCGCGCTGCCCGAGAACGAAACCGAATCGACGCTGCTCAAACATCTCTCCGCCGATCCCATGCACATCGACGAACTGGGACGCGAGACGGGCTTGCCGATCGCCACGGTGTCCAGCACGCTCGCGCTGATGGAACTCAAGGGCATGGTGAAACAAATCGGCGGAATGAATTACATCATTGCGCGCGAAGGCACTGCCAACTACAAAACTGACGAATGACGGAGGACAACGCCGAAGGTCTTCCATCCTTCGTCCTCCGTCAACATTTAGGGAACACAGTCATGTCGATCAAGAAAAACAACGAGTCGCTCTTCGCACTCATTCTCGCCGGCGGCACTGGCACGCGCCTCTGGCCGCGCAGCCGCCGCGAAAGTCCCAAGCAGCTCCTCCCACTGTTTTCCGCGCGCACGATGCTGCAAGAAACCTGTGACCGCATCCGGCCGATCATTCCTCCCGACCACATCTTCATCGGAACGAATGAGGGCTATGTCGATGCCGTGCGCGAACAACTGCCGGACGTGCCACCGGAGAATGTCATTGGCGAGCCGGAGGGACACGGCACCGCGCCGTCCATCGGTCTCGCCGGGCTGCACATCCAAAGGATCGACCCGGATGCGGTGATGATTTCGCTGCACGCCGATCACTATATCGAGAACGCGGAGGGCTTTCGCCGCGCCATTCAAGCCGCAGAGCAGGTCGCGCGGCAAGGTTACCTCGTGACGCTCGGCATCCAGCCGCGCCACCCGGAAACCGGCTACGGCTATATTCACCGCGGTGAGCTGATCGAACAGATCGGCGAGCAGCCCGTGTATCAAGTCAAGGCATTCATCGAAAAGCCGGACGAAGCGACGGCGACGCAGTTCGTCCAGAGCGGCGAGTACTACTGGAACAGCGGCATCTTCGCGTGGAAGATTTCGACGCTGTGGGAAGAGTACGAGCGTTATCAGCCGGTGCTGTGCGAGCAGCTGAAGAAGATCGGCAGAGGATTGGGCAAGCCACGCGAACGCGTGACGATGCGGCGCGTCTGGAAGGACATCCAGAACGAAACAATCGACGTGGGCATCATGGAAAAGTCGCAGCGCGTCGCGGTGCTCCCCATCGATGTGGGTTGGAGCGATGTGGGTTCGTGGGCGACGCTGCTCGATTTGCTGCCGAGCGACGCGCAGGAAAACGTCGTCGTCGGCGAGCACATTGGCGTGGATACGACGTCTTCGCTGCTCTACAGTCCGAATCGCTTGATCGCGACCGTCGGTTTGACAGACATGATCGTCGTCGATACCGGCGATGCGATCCTGGTTTGCCCGAAGAGCCGCGCGCAAGAAGTAAAACACATCGTCGAGGCGCTCAAGCAGAACAACAAGCACAAATACTTGTAGCAAGTGGCGAAGCGCCCAGCGTGAGATACCATCGATGGTAAACTTGGAACTTGACCCGGCAGAAATTCTCAAACTGGAATTTGAGTACGCCAAGGAGACCGCTGCGCAGGCGCAGAACGATCGCACGACGGTCGTCAATCTGTATCTGCTTCTCGTCGGCGGCGTGGGATCGATTGGCGTCGCGCTGCCGCAATTGGGATCCACGAGCGGCTTGGGTGTGCCGCGCCTCGGGTACGCGCTCCTGTTCGCGATGCTCGGCATCATCGGATTCTTTACGGTGATGAAGCTCGTGCGGCTGCGCCAGGCATGGTACGATAGCGCGCGCACGATGAGCCGGATCAAGGATTTCTATCTCGAACGATTTCCCGACCTCGCGCCGGCGTTCCGCTGGCAGACGGAGACCATCCCGCCTCCCGGCAAACCCTGGACGATTACTTTCATCCTCGCACTGCTCATCGCGCTCATCGATTGCGCCGCCGTCGCCGTCGGTCTTCATTTCGCCGATCAATATCTCGCGAATGCCGATGCGGTTGGAATCTTTGCGGCGGTGCTGTTCTTCCTCTGGCAAATCTGGTTTTACTTTTACCAGCTCCCCACGTCCGGAAAATGAACGCGCCGCGAGCGTTCAGTGGCGGCTTACCCACCGGCTTCTCCGATTGTGAAACTCGACATCGCAAACACAAAGAGCGTGATCGCCGCGTACATCCAGTCGCGCTCGAGCACAAAGGCAATGACGGACACGGGGACGCACATCACCGGAATGGCGATCAAGATCAGCAAGCCCAACGAAATGACCGCGTACGGTCGAAGCGCGAGCATGCCCGCCCAGACGCCGCCCACCGAACCCGGGAAACCAGAACCATCGGCGCGATAGGGGCGATGAGACGGTCCGAGTCTCCCCCTTGGGTTTGATAGCCCGTCTGGTTGGTGGCGATGAGCGCGACCACGCCGACCCTCACGGTCCCAAAACTCAGGGGCACGCCCCAGCGCAGCAAACGCGCGATGAACGGTTCGACCTGCAGCACGCGATGGTCATTCCTGATGGGTGGGGAGTGTATCGGTTCCGCCATTTCCGCCTTCCCCCGCAATCGTTCCCGGTGGGTTGGGAGCGCCGCTCGAATCCGCTTCGCCGGCGTCGTCATCGATCTGCGCCGGGCTGAAACGATCCATCGCCCAGAGCAAGCCATTGAGGAAGACCGCGCTCGCCGCCGCGCCGAGCAACGCGGGGATGACGGCGATATCGGAAATTACGAGGACGTTCACCGAAGCCAGGTTGGTGGTGAAATTCCCCAGCGCGTACCACGCGCCCAGGAATGCCATCACCCAGGTCCCTGCCCACAACAATCGATCAAACACCGGCGAGTGACGCGCCTTGGGAATCAGCCAGACCGCCGGCAGGGTCACGACCGCCGAGAGGATGGCTATGATCAGTAATTGCTCCGTCGACACAAATCGCTCCTCTTTTAGAAACTGGAGTTTGGCCAATGCGGAAAACGGTGGAACAGAACCCACAGAAACAGCGCGGGAACCAGGATCACGCCTTCGCCCAAGCCCAACGATGCGCCGAAAATCCCGGCGCCCACCGAGACCCCAAAGGCAAGGGATGCGGAATAAAATCGTGGATCAGGGTATGCCTTCAACGACTGCGCGCGTGTGAGCGCACCATCCGCCGGCACTGTGGTGTATCGGCTTATTATACACGCGAGACCGGATTAATCAAATGCCCTCACCGGCAGCGCCGTGAGATTTGTTCCTCGCGCGCGCCGGCGATCGACTCTTTGCGCGATCATTCCTTTTCCGGTATAATGTTTTGTGTTGTAACTTTCGGGACGGGAAGCGAAACGGAATGAACAAGATCAAAGTCTTGATGACCCAGCGATTCAGCGAAGACCAGGTCAACCGCGTGCGCGCAGTCTCACCGCAGCTCCACGTCGTGCAGAAATCAGTGAAAGGAGATTGGGACCCCACCGATACCGCCGGCTTTTTCGACGGCGACGAGGAAATCCTCTACTGCTTTATGCCGCCGCGCGATCTATCGATTGCGCCGCGCTTGAAATTCGTGCAGCTTCACAGCGCCGGCATCAACCACCTCACCCACCATCCGATCCTCCAGAGCGACATTCGCATTGCCACGTCCAGCGGCATCCACGCGACACCCATCGGCGAATTCGCGATAATGATGATGCTCGCGCTGGCGCGGCATGTGCCGCGGATGGTGCGCATGCAGGATCGCGGCGCCTGGCCCGAGCATCGCTGGAAGATGTTCCTCGGCGTCGAACTGCGCGGCAAGACGCTGGGGGTCGTCGGCTATGGCAGCATTGGGCGCGAGACGGCGCGCATCGCCAAGCAGGGGTTCGGAATGCGCGTGCTGGCGCTCACGCGCGGCGGCGACCGGCGCGATCGCGGCTACCACGAGCCGGGCGTCGGCGACCCGGAGGGCAAACTACCGGACGCGTGGTTCGCGCGCGAGCAACTGCACGATCTGCTCGCGCAGTCGGATTTCGTTTTGATCGGCACGCCGCTGACCGATGAGACGCGCAACCTCATTGGCGAAAAAGAACTGCGGGCGATGAAACCGACCGCCTACATCGTCAACATCGCGCGCGGCGGCATCGTCAATGAACCAGCGCTCATACGCGCGTTGAAGGAAAACTGGATCGCCGGCGCGGGGCTCGACGTATTCGAACAAGAGCCGCTGCCGAGCGACAGCGAATTGTGGAAACTGGAGAACGCACTGCTCGCGCCGCACGTCTCCGGCGCAACGCCGAGTTATGACGACCGTGCCGTGAATTTGTTCTGCGAGAACATTCGGCGGTACCTGCGCGGAGAAGAGTTGTTGAATCTGGTCAATCGAGAGAAAGGATATTGAGAGAATTGGACATGGGTGAGCGCGGACAAATGCGGAAGAAAACGAAACTTACCCGCGTTTGTCCGCGGCAATCCGCGTCCAGATCGGGTCTTGGCGATGATTCGTGGAGTTATCTTTGATCTCGGCAGCACGCTGATGTACTTTGACGGCAAGTGGGAGGAGGTCGATCAACCATCCACCGCGTCGCTGATCGCGTTCTTGAAATCCAACGGCGTGGCGGTGGATGATACGTTCCCCGCCCTTTTCCTGGAGCATCGCCAGCGCGGCTGGAAACTCGCCGAAGAAACCCACACCGAGCATACGGTCGAGGACGCGCTGCGCGCCGCGCTGACGCAAATGGGGCATTTCTCGCTCGATGGCTTGCTGCCGCGCGCGGTCGAAGCCTACTTTGCGCTGGGCGAGAAACAGTGGCGCGCGTACCCCGACGCCGTCGAAACGCTGCGCGCGCTTCAAGCCCGCGGCTTGCGCCTCGGCTTGATTTCCAACGCAGACGATGACGGCTTGGTCCACCGCGCGGTCGAGCGGCTGGGCTTTGCGCCGTATCTATCACCGGTGTTGAGCAGCGCGGCGGAACCGCGCTGGCGCAAGCCCGACCCGCGCATCTTTCATCTTGTCTCCGACGCGTGGCAATTGCCGCCAGCGGATATCGCCATGGTGGGCGACGCGCCGCGGTATGATATTCTGGGCGCACACCGCGCCGGGATGCGCGGCATCCTGATCGATCGCGGCGAAAACGCGGCGTGGCAGAGCATCCCGGACGAACTCGCGGACGATCCGGCCGTGCGCGCGGACGCCACGGTGCGCGCGCTCGCGGAGATTCCGGACGTCATCGGTAAATGGTAAGGAGAATCTCCGATTCAAGGCTAATCACCCCATGACGAGTTGACCCGTTGGCTAATCCGCTCAAGATTTTGATGCTCTCCGCCGAAGTCTTCCCTTTCGCCAAGACCGGCGGGCTCGCCGACGTTGCCGGTGCACTACCGCGCGCGCTCCGCGCGCTCGGACACGACGTGCGCGTCGCGATGCCGCGCTACGGGCGCATCGATCCCGCGCATTTCAATCTGCAGAAAACACTCGATCCCTTTCCGGTACCGCTCGACAACACGAGCGAAGACGCGGCGATTCTCGAAGGCAAACTGGAACCGGACGTGCCGGTCTATTTTGTCGAGAACAAGAAATTCTTCGACCGCGAGGGGATTTATATGTACCCCGACGACGCGGAGCGATTCATCTTCTTTGCGCGCGCCGCGCTCGAAATGCTCAAACGCTTGAATTGGCAGCCCGATGTGATTCACTGCCATGACTGGCACACCGCGCTCATCCCCAACTGGCTCCGCACCATCTACGCCTCCGATCTCTTCTTTGCGCGCGCCGCGCTCGAAATGCTCAAACGCTTGAATTGGCAGCCCGATGTGATTCACTGCCATGACTGGCACACCGCGCTCATCCCCAACTGGCTCCGCACCATCTACGCCTCCGATCCCTTCTTTGCCGACACGGCGACGGTCTATACCATTCACAACATCGCCTACCAGGGCATCTTTGGCTACCGCATCCTCGAAGTCGCCGGGCTGGCGTCGTACGGATTCATCGTCCACCCCAGCGTTGCGCCAGAGATCAACCAGGTTTTCGATTTCATGGCGCGCGGCATCTTGTTCGCCGATAAAATCAACACCGTCAGCGAAACGTACGCGCGCGACATCCAGACGCCCGAGTTCGGCGAGCGCCTCGACCCGATCTTGCGCGAGCGCCAAGACCGGCTCTCCGGCATTTTGAACGGCATCGATCCCGCGGCGTACGATCCCGCGCACGACGCGAACATCGCGCAAACGTTCGACCGCAACTCGCTAGCTGCGCGCGCGGCGAACAAACTCGCGCTGCAAAAGGAAAGCGGCTTGCCGCCCGACCCGGACGCGCCGCTGCTCGCGATGGTCAGCCGCCTCACCCACCAGAAAGGCATCGACCTGGTCGCGGATAGCCTCGATCATCTTCTGGACACCCTGCCCGTGCAATTCGTTCTGATGGGCACGGGCGAGCAGTACTATCACGATTTCTTCTCGCAATTGCAGACCAAGTACCCGCGACGCGTCGCCATCTTCCTGACGTACAACGACCCCCTCGCGCGGCGAATGTACGCCGGCGCGGACATGCTACTCATGCCTTCGCGCAGCGAGCCGAGCGGCACGAATCAGATGATCGCCATGCGCTACGGCTGTATCCCCATCGTGCGCGCGACCGGCGGACTTGCCGACACCGTCCAAGATTTCGATGCGCGGCAGGGTCGCGGCACCGGGTTTGTGTTCAGCGCGTACGATCGCTGGGCGCTGTTCGCCGCGGTCGTCCGCGCCGTGCAGACGTATCAATCGCCGGACGTATGGCGCGCGCTGCAAATCCGCGCCATGTCGGCTGATTTTTCCTGGGACGCCGCGGCACGAAAATACGACGCGCTCTATCGCGACGCCGTGGAACGTCACGGGCAGGCGACGCGCGCGGCGCGCGCACTCGCGCTCGACATTCAGCACACAGCGGAGCGAATCGCCGCGGTGCCCACGCGTATCGCGCGGCTCGGCGAGCTGGCGTACAACATCTGGTGGGGCTGGAATCCGGAAGGACGCGCCGCGTTTCAGCGTCTCGATCCCGACTTGTGGGAGCGGGTCTATCGCAATCCGGTGCGAATGCTGCGCGAACTGCCGCCGGACAAATTTCTTTCGGCGAGTCAGGACGAAAAGTACTTGAAGGTGTACGATGCCGCGCTGGCAAATTTCGACGCGTATCTGGAATCGAAAGCCACGTGGTTCGACACGACGTATCCGTACCTCATCGATCATTCGATCGCGTATTTCTCGTTCGAGTTTGGTTTGACCGCCTCGCTGCCGATCTACTCCGGCGGGCTGGGCGTCTTGTCGGGCGATCACACGAAAGAGGCGAGCGATCTGGGGCTGCCGTTCGTCGGCATCGGTTTTCTATACCCGCAAGGATATTTCACGCAACGCATCAACGCGGCTGGATGGCAAGAAGCCAGTTACGAGAAGATGAACTTGGCGCTCGCGCCGGCGGTGCCCGCCAAGAACCCCGCGGGGCACGAAGTCATGATCGAAGTGGAATTGCCCGGGCGCCCCGTGTACGCCAAGGTGTGGCGCATTCAGGTCGGGCGCGTGCCGCTGTTCCTCATGGACACGGATGTCGATGCGAACGCGCCGGCGGACCGCGAACTCGCCGCCCATCTGTACGGCGGCGACCGCGAGCTGCGAATCATTCAGGAATATGTTCTGGGAATCGGCGGCGTGCGCGCGCTACGCGCGCTGGGCTATCAGCCGCGCGTCTGGCACTTGAACGAAGGACATTGCGCGTTCTCGGTGCTGGAGCGCGCGCGCGAATTTGTGCAGCAAGGGCTGACGTTCGATCAAGCGCGCGCGGCGGTACGCGCGACGACCGTGTTTACGACACACACGCCAGTGCCGGCGGGCAACGATGCGTTCCCCTTTGAACTGATCGAAAAATACTTTGGGACATTCTGGCAGAAGCTGGGCATCTCGCGCGAGCAATTTTTCGATCTGGCGCGACAACCCCTGCCTTGGGGTACCGAGTTCGGCATGACCGTGCTCGCGCTGAAATTCGCCGGCGCCGCGAACGGTGTGAGCGAGCTGCATGGTCAGATTTCGCGCAAGATGTGGAATTTTCTCTGGCCCGACCGCCCGGAACACGCGGTGCCGATTGGATCGATCACGAACGGCGTTCACTCGCTGACGTGGCTGGCGCCGGAATACCACGCGCTCTTCGATGAGTATTTCCCGGGCAATTGGCGGGCGCGGATCGACGACCCGGCAATGTGGGAAAACATCGAAAAGATTCCGGACGAACAGTTGTGGGCGACTCATCAGACTTTAAAGCGGCGGCTGATCGAGCTGGCGCGGACGCGCGCGGTCGGCGCGAGGCATTCGCCGGAACAGACCTCCGGCGAAACCACAGCCGCCTCGCCCCTGCGCGAACAGGTACTCACCCTCGGCTTTGCACGGCGGTTTGCGACGTACAAACGCGCGGTGCTGGTCTTCCGCGACCTCGAGCGGTTGAAGCGCATTCTGAATCATCCCGACCGCCCGGTCCAAATTCTGTTCTCCGGCAAGGCGCATCCCGCCGATGATCCCGGCAAAGAGTTCATCCGCCAGATCGTTCAGTTTTCCAGACTGCCCGGGTTGGCAGAGCGCATCGCGTTTCTCGAAGACTATGACATCATGGTCGCGCGCGCGCTCGTGCAAGGCGCAGACGTATGGCTCAACAATCCGCGGCGTCCGCTGGAAGCCAGCGGGACGAGTGGGCAGAAAGCCGCGTTGAACGGCGCGCCGAATTTCAGCGTGCTGGACGGCTGGTGGCGCGAGGGCTATATCGCCAACGTGAATGGCTGGGCGATCGGCGAAGACCGCGCGTGGGACGACGCGGACGCACAGGACGCCGCGGATGCCGAATCGTTCTATACGACTCTGGAAAGCGACATCGCGCCGCTCTACTATGCGCGCGACGCGGACGGTGTGCCGCGCGCGTGGATACGCAAGATGAAGAATGCGATCAAGACCATCGCGCCGCGCTTTTCGACGATGCGGATGGTCAAGGAGTACACGACGAATTATTATGTTCCCGCGGCGACAGCAGAACTGAGAGAATGACGTTTGACGCTTGACGCTTCACCTGACACGTAACGATTCTCGGCATGCCCTACTCTCCCGAGTACTTTACCGCGCGCGAATCTTGGCGCGATTGGCGCATCGAAGCGCGGAATTTGATCACACGGGCGCGCGTGTCGCAAGGCACGCGCGTTTTGGAAATCGGCTGCGGCGGCGGCGGGCTGCTGCGATGGCTGGGCGCGCACGGCGCGCGCGCGGTCGGCGTCGATACGCTGGCAATAGCATTGAATCGGGCACGAGAAAAGTTGGACGCGGACGAACACGGACAAACCCGAATAAAACAAAAATCTCCGCGTTCCTCCGCGGCGATCCGCGTCCAATTGCTCCGGGTTGGCGAGGATGGCGCACTGCCGTTCCGCGATGGCGCATTCGACGCGGTGATCGGTCAGCACGTCGTCGAGCATCTGGCAGATGCAGACGCCGCGCTGCGCGAATGGCATCGCGTGCTCGCGCCGGGCGGACGGGTCGCGTTGGCAACGCCGAATGCCGATTACCCCGACCCGGCGCATTTCGCGGACGCCGATCACGCACACATCTTTTCGCCGCGCGAGTTGGCGGAGGCAGCAGCGCGCGCGGGGTTCGCAGTCGAAATGTGCTACACGCTTTTCCCGTTTCTCACGCGCCGGCGCGCGCTGCGCGCCATCGGCGTGATCGGCTACCGGGTGTTCCAACACGCGCCGTACTGGGCGACGCGCGGACGGACGATTATCTTGAGCGCGCGGAAAGATTGAACCGCGAAGGGCGCAGCGGGCGCCAAGGATTGCATTGGCCACTTGGCGCCCTTTGCGGTTTAAGGTTTGGGTTTTGAAACAACATCTTTGTCGCGTCATCGAAAACCGTGTTCTCTGGGCAGACGTGCGACTCCTGACGTTCGACGCGCCGGAGCTTGCTGCGGCAATGCGCCCCGGTCAGTTCGCGCTGCTCCGTGATCCGGCGATATTCGATCCGTACCTGCGGCGGACCGCGTGGCTCTATCGCATCGAAAACGAACGCGTCGCGTGCACGTTGCCTGCCCGCGATCCGCTCGCCGCGCGCACGCGCCCCGGCGATCGGCTCGATCTGCTTGCGCCGCTCGGCGGCGCGATCGAATTCAGCGCGAACGCGCGCCACATTTTGCTGATCGGCGAAGGCGCGCGCGTTGCGCCGCTAATGGCAGTGGCGGAACGCGCCATCGCACAGCAGCGCGAGGTGGCGCTGGTTTCTCGCGGCGCAGACGCGTGTCCAGCGCATTTGCTCGCGCCGGAGATCGAGTATCGCACCGACGCCCGCGCACTCGGCGACGAGTTGATCGTGTGGGCGGATGCCATTGTTGCAAACGGATCGAACGACCTGTACCACCTCCTCATCGATCTGGTCCGCGCAGCGCGCTATCGGCTCGAGCCGGGCTGGGTGCGCGGGCTGATCGATCTGCCGATGCCGTGCGGCACCGGCGCTTGTTACGCGTGCGCCGTCGAGACGCGGCGCGGCATCCAGCTTGCTTGTGTCGATGGGCCCGCGTTCGATCTGGCAGAGTGGGCAAGTTGGAAAACGCGATGAGCGACTTTATCGAACAACAATCCGAACGCGTGCTGGAGCTGGCGCGCCGCGTCGACGCGCGCGCGAATTCAATTCCCCCGATCGGCGTATTGCTCCAAGCCGTGCGTGCGTTCAACGAAGACCGCTGTTCGCTGCTGGCAGCGGCATTGTCGTACTATGCGCTACTCTCGCTATTCCCCCTCGCCCTTTTCATCCTCGTCGTCGCGAGTCAATTCGTCGAAACCGAAACGGCAACCCGCGCGGTCACGCGGTTCATCACGGCGTATCTTCCCTCCGGGTCGGTGATGGTACGCACCACGCTGGAAGAAGTGACCCGGCTGCGCGGCGCGCTCACTCTCTTCAGCGCGACCGGATTGCTGTGGTCCGGCTCGAACGTCTTCAACACGATCCAGTTGGGGATCAACCGCGCGTTCCGCGCGCCGAGCGAACGACCGCTCTGGCGCGAGCGGCTCGTCTCGTTGGGAATGGTCATCGGCGCGGGCATCTTGTTCATCCTGAGTTTTACGATGACGACGGCGCTGCGATTGGCGCTCCACTATCGGCTGCTCCAGCGCAACACACTCATGTTCGAGTTGCTGCCCATCGCCGGTTCGATTCTGCTCGGCACCGGCATATTTGGGATGTTGTACCGCTATCTGCCGTTCCACGCCAACATACGCTGGCGCGATGTGTGGCTGAGTGCGCTCGTCGCTTCCGTGTTGTGGGAAATCGCCAAGCTGATTTTCGCGTGGTACATCACCAACCTGGCATTGCTGAACATGGTCTACGGTTCGCTCGGGACGATCATCGCGGTGATGCTATGGGGCTATATCTCCGCGGTGATTCTGTTAATGGGCGCGGAGATCGCGGCGGCTCAAACCCATGCGCGTCAACGCGACCGAACCGGTACGGAATGGTGGGCGGTTGTGTCGCCGTGAAATGTGACGGGGGGTGGACGAAGGAGGAAAGAGGTAATGTCCATCCCCCATTTGAAGAATAATGTTGATCGAACTCGCTCCGAATCACAAACGCAGTCTCACGCTGACAAACCCGCTGATCCTTTCGTCCGCATTCGCGACGGACGCGCGCGTCGGCGCGCTCGTCACATTGCCGTTGACGCGGCACGCGCGCCACGGCAGCGCGCCGCCGCGCGTGGTCGAACTCCCCGGCGGCTTGCTGATGCGCACCGGCGCGGCGAATCCCGGATTGGAGCGGGTCCTGCGCGATTACTCGCGCGCGTGGTCGCAGAGCGGGATGCCAGTCATCGTCGCGCTCGCCGCGCAAGCGGTACTGGATTGGACGATGATGGTGGCGCGGCTTGAGCGCGTCGAGAGCATCGGCGGCGTTGAATTGAATTTGAATCCCATGCTAGATGCTGTGGGCGCGATTCGCGCGACGCGCGCCGCGACCGAGCTGCCCATCCTCGCCAAACTCGATCTCGACAACGCGGTCGCAATCGCCGCGGACTGCGCGGCGGCGGGCGCGAACGCGCTGGTGATCGG
>Ga0272448_1005022_pt1 | contig 14757 bp, 12 predicted proteins | sample YNPCB0191_FD_202220 | JGI IMG/M metagenome (GOLD analysis project Ga0272448, IMG submission 202220) | Hot spring sediment microbial communities from Yellowstone National Park, WY, United States - YNP-CB-019-1 | ecosystem: Environmental > Aquatic > Thermal springs > Hot (42-90C) > Sediment...
ACTTCTTCCCAGTCTATTTTCCTGGCCAGAATACATATTGGCCTGTTCAAATCAATGAACTGCACCAACGGTGTATTAAAAATGTCTAATTGTGGATTTTTTTCAAGTTTTCCTACCATTTTTGCAAAGTTTTTGATAAATTTATCAATTTTCTTGCAAATAAAGATGGCCTTTTTTATAAATTTATTCACTATATGAATGATTTATCAACATATCCGATCATTCTTCAGGGACGACTATATACCTGTTGCCTCCTTTATATTGCCTCCGGAGTGCTGGAGCGAAAATTTCTTCGGGCCACAGCCGGAAGCGCAGGAAAGATTCCTGCAGAAATACCTTGGTAATAAGATGGCTGAGGATTTCATTGCCAACATGCGCCAAGAAGCAGATCTCTATTCGCGCTATGGCGAATATTACGGCTATACATTTTTTATCGGCCGAAAACGCTGATCGTTCATTCTGCCCGGCACCAGGTACCCTGAACGGGACCGGTGCCGGCAGGATATAATCACGTATGAGTGGTTTTAATGCTCCATCCGGGTTTATTGTATGGTATATCAGAGGGGGTTGAATCAATTATCGCAGTCGACGATTTCGGAGTACTGTTTAGACAGCCTGTACAAGAGCTTGGTAGGAGTAGTCGACTATAACCCAAATAGCGCCATAAAACCTGCGCAATGTGCCCTACGGGCTGCCTTCACTGCGTTTCTGCTGTGTTAATCAGGATCCCTGCGCTAAATGACAACCCGCTGAACATTAGTTCGTTTGCTCTCCTCATTGCTAAAGATTTATTGTGTTTCTATTGACTCATTTCCTTTAAAAATAATTCACTATAGCCTTGTCATTTTAACAAAAGTTTAAATTTCCTCTACGATGTCTTATGGCAAGCCTATTTTCTAAGGGCTTTTCAGGCAACTTCGGTTCCAGACTTAATGTGTTCTATAATTAGGTCGTCCTTGTTTAGGCTGGACAATTTTTTTGTTCCCTTAACCTGCTGGATCGTGCTTCGGCATGCTCCCTGTTCTCAAACTGAACTCTTAAAAACAAATCCTCTCCCGTCTAGTTGAGGCAGGATACTGACCTCATACTTTGGCTCTATCATAGTTAGTAAAATTTATAACTGTAGATGCCAAAGTTAATAAAAGGAGGCTATAAAGCCTCCCTATTTTTATTTGTCTGGTCGAATTTGTTAATTCATGGTACTTCGGATAAAACAATATGCATCTGACTGAAGATTTACGAATAGATCGCGGAGAATAAGGCTTGTAATTTCCGAGAAAAGCATTAATTTTACGGTGAGAGTTGGTTTTTTGGTTAATGTAAAATTATCACTTAATGGGAATATCTCCAACTCCCATTTTTAACTACAAAATTTTATTTTGGGCGGATGTGATGTTAAATGAATCTCTTGTAGAAATTCTATTTCGATGTAACTCCCTGTTTTTCCATGGTGGCATTGGATTTTCATCTACCCAGAGCCCTGTTTTTTTAGTTTTTGCTTCTAACTCTAATTCCGATAATTCAGAGTCAGAATTGTACTTTTTGTAATGCCAGGCTAATCCCGCTTTAATCATTTCATGACTAAGTTCTTTACCATCCTCAAGGTATGAATAAGCAAGAAAACGTTCATGATTATCAACACCTGTAATTTTAATCTTTATCTGCTTTCCGAAACACAAATATGAAAGATATTTTTTTGATTTTTGATAAAAAGGCATACCCTTTTCGGGAGCGTCAATACCTTCCATCCGCACTCTAACTATTTTTTTACCTTGAAGCAAAACATCATAAGTATCGCCATCAATAATAGCAATCACCTTTCCCGAAACAATACTTCCCTTTTTTAGAGATAGGTTATTTCCACTTTTTGAAGTGCACGATATTATTGGAATGAATAACAGAAGAAACCATATTATTGAAAGCTTTTTCATTATTCAAATATTATAATATTATTTTTATTGTCAATTGAAATTTTGCCAAATTTTTCTAATGCACTTTGTCCAAGCAGCAAAGGGGCTTCAATCTTATCAATTACTGTCGCTTCAATGTTTTGCAAAACTCTATTACCAATTTTTACTGTTCTTAAATTTATTCTCGTTCCAGCTGATACTTTACCTGTTGCATCTTGAAAATATTGAATATCTATAATATCTTCTTTTTGTAATGTTCCTTGTCTATATAATACATTAGCTTCCGCAGTTGAAATAAAGATGCTACTTGCTCCAGTATCAAAAATAAACTTCAGTTTTAAACCGTTGATCTCAACCCAAACATATTTTATACCATTGACGTTTTCCATTTTAACAATGGTTTTGCATTGTGAATAATTTGTGCGAGAATCAATATTCTGTGATGAAGTTCTTGAATTTTTAATCGATTTATCTTTGAGACCAGATTTAGAACAGCCACCACAATCATATAATGATGTTGTTATAAACACAGTTAAAAAAAATACTTGAATATATTTATAACTTTTCATCTACTTATTTTGAGACCTTCGGAATTATTTGAATAGAGAACCTTTTATTGTTTTCCTCGATTGCATCACGGCACAAACCATTAAAACCGCTACCGCAAAGCATAACCTCAACATTATAATCACGAAAGTTTATGTTGTTCCTTAACCACAGCTTGTAAACTGATAAGGCTCTCTGATAGCTTGTCAGGTAGCCATAGTTTTCATCCTTATCAATACGTTTGTCAAACGTATTAGCCATATTACCTTCAATAACTAATAAATACGAGAATTCAGGATTTTGACTATTTAATTTTTTAAGAAAGTTTTTAATTTTATTTCCAACATCTATAGCTGTATAGATATATTCTTGCTTGATTGTAAATTGATTTGGTTCAAAAATTTCAATTCCCATCAAATCTCTGGCAATAAATTTTTTACATGCAGGCAAATAATAAAAACTATTATCTTTTATTAACGGTTCGAATTGTTTTTCAAGATTTAACAATTTTTCAAGTCTCTCTTTTTCTTTTATTAATCCTTTTTTGCTTTTTAATAGTTCATTATTTTTAATTTTCAAATATCCAATCGCTAATACAAAAAGAACAAGCATAATAAAAAATAAGCTTGTCATCAGGTCGGAATAGCTAATCCAGAAAATGTTATTCTTTTTCATATTTCATTTTACTGTATAATAAAAAATAAACAATAATCATTAATGCCAGTAATAAAATGAATAACCAACCTAAAATTTGAAAATAAACTGGTAAACCAGGACTTACAATTAAATAAAAAATGAAAGCTAACAGAATAAATTCAATAAGAATTATTGGAAAATTATATTTCATAAGTTTTAATTTTTGATAAGAAGAATAAGCAAACAAAATTAACCAGATTGAAAATAGAGCATAAGAGTAAACTACCATGTCAACTGCAATACATGAAACATGAACTGGAATATTTGATTGACTCAATGTCTTTTGTAAGGTTGATAATTCATATAAACAGTACATTTGCGGATTTTTTATTAAATACGATTGCAATTCATTTCCATATGAGGTGCAAATTAAAAAGAAAGTAAGTACAGGAAAAAGTATTAAAATGATTATATTTCTAATAAAGAAGTCTCTTATCTTAAGAATTAAACTATTTTCCATATTATTAACTCTTAAACAGTTTATTAATTGCTTCAAAAATTGTAACTGGTTTTATTTCCTTTGGAGGTATTTGTGGATTATTTGGACTGAAACTAATTTCTCGGGGTGTCTTGTTTTTTTTCTTTAAAGCTTCTTCAATTGATGATAGTTTGCTTAATAAATTATTATGATTAATATTTTCTTTTATTTTTAATACTGAATCATTTAAACCTTCAACAACCTCAATAAATTTCCTGCTATTATAATTATTCGTAAACTGCTCCCTGATTACAGTTAATTCAGTTAAATGTTTTAATTCATCAAACTTAGGAACAGCTTCAATAAAAGTGGTATTTAATTGATCTATATGTTCTTTAGTAATTATTTTAAGTTTATTTCCAATATCATTATATATTTCAGAAAGTTTACTTTCATGGTCTGCTGCATTCTGGTTTATTTTTTCAGTTCTTGTTTGAATTTCATTATTAAGTTTATCAATAGCCTCAGCGAATTTTGAACTAGATTCCGTTATTGATTTGTATAGGTTCTCAAGTGTAATCTCCATTTTGAGTCTTAGTTTATCAATGGCATCACTAAAATGAGAATCTGCAATATCAACAGCATTTAGAGCTGCCTTCCCCGCATTTTCAATCTTATTAAAATGACTTGACAAGAATTCAATTAGTCTTTTGTTTTCTAATAATGAACCTTCAATATGTTTTGTAATGCTGTCAATATTAGCTGTACGTGCTGCAAAATCTTTCAACTGATCGGAGATACTTCCCATTAATTCAAGATAGTTTGCAAATTTATTAAACGACTGAATATTTTTCTCCAATTTATCTAGTAAGTCCAGATTTGTTTTCGAAATTCTTGTAACACCAATACTTTCAATTTTTTGAATTAATTCATTTTGATTTAATATAATCTCATTCTGGATTTTAAGATTAGATTCTGTTTTTAAAGTTGTATTGTAAAGGATTGTTGCCATTCTGATCGTATCTCTCCCAAATCCGTCAATGCTTGCTTTAAGTCCAGAAATTCCAGATTCTTCAGCTTTTAAAAGCTCTGGAAGCAACATCGCCTGTAAATAGGAAATTTGTTTGTTCTTTTCACCAAGTACATGTTTTTTTGCTTGCTTATAGAAAAATGAAGACAAAATGGTAGTACATACTAAGCCGAAAAGGCTCCCAAACATGGCTAATTTAACGCCATTGATTAAAGAATCAATACCTTTAGAAAAATGGTCGCCATTTAGCTCAGGCATAGAAAATAATCCAAAGATTATCCCAATCATTGTTGCTGCAAGACCTAAATATAAGGGTGTAGGTATTAAATGGGATATTTCTTCATCTTTTATTTCAACCTCTCTATCCACTATGTCTTTGATGATGCTGAAATTGACTGTCGCGCCATAATTATTTAATAGATAGTTATTTATGTCGTCACAAATGCGTTTAATAATCCCCTTACCTGTTGTATCAGCTATTGAAATCTTTACAATTTTCTGATTAGAAAGCAATTCATCAGTATTTTCATTATTATCTTCAATAAAAACAATATCTTCAAGAGATTTTTCTTTTTTTCCTAATTTGATTTTTTCAATAAACCCATTCTTGATAATAATACGATGGTTAAAAATCCCCTTTAATTCCTCAATACTTAAAAAAACTCTAATTGAATGAATAAATTGATAAATAATTACACAGATAATTAGAACTATTTCAAAATAATACCAGAAACTGTGACCTGAACTGATAGCAGGTGTGGCATTATTTAAATAATCTGAAGAAACCTGAAGCAATATCATATCTATACAAGTTTAATTTTTACTTTATGGTTTGTGTCAATTACCCAACTGTCAGCATTCTTGATTACTCTGCCTTTTTCTAAAAGTTCAATTTTGGAAGCACTTTCATAATTTGTAATGTTATCAATATCACATACAGGTTTCAAATAAGAGTCAAGACGGTTTATAGCCCTTTTGTCTTGTTGTCCGCTAATATAAAATAAATCACCTTCGCCTGAGTTGGTTCTATACACAATTTTGTAATACTTTGAGCCATCATTAGTTTGTTCACCTTTATCAATAATAAATCTCCCATCGTTTTCAGGAATACTAAAGAAGGATTCTGATTCATTACCGCCATCTTTAGACAATTCAATTGGTTTGGCTGGGTTTTCATCATTTACTTGTTTTTTTTCAGCATTAATAGTATCCTCGTTGTTAATTGAAATAGAATCGTTTTCAGGTATAGATTTTTTTTCTAATTTCTCGATTTTGCTTTCAAGCTCTGTAACTTTATTTTTATATTCATCCATTCTTTTTTTTAACAAGCGAAGAATTGAGAGAAAGGAAAACAAACTTTTAGAAACGCTTTTCTTATAGGTTTTTTTATCATCATCAAGTAAAGAATAAATACTTGATTTAATCATGAAGTAACAAATGAATATTCCAATTAAAAAAAACAAGAAACATAATAATGAAACAAAGATCCAATTTTGATTTTCAGGAGATGGTAAATTTGGTACTTTATCACCAATAAAAGTATTGGTCGTTTCAGAAGTGCCTTGGGAATTATTGCCGGTATCATTCTCGGGTTTAAGTTTCTTTAAATCTTCATTGTAGCCCGAAAGAATTTTCTCAACTGTTTTATTCCAGTTATTCATTTTATTGGAATAGCCAGGAATAACAGTGCTTTTTTCATTTCCTGCTGGCTTTAATGTTGAAAAGAAATCATTATTCAGTTTATTTTTCTCCCTTAGATTAATAAGAAGTGGTTGAAGCACATTTTTTTCAGCACCTGACCAATTATTATTTTTCAGAAAACTGGAAACTTCATATAGTTTGGATGATAATTCATTAATTTCTATTTTTTCTAAAGGTGAGATAAACTGCTTTTCATACTCCTTTAAACCATTCGTTTCTTTAGTACATTCTTTTATCTTCTTTTTGGGTAATGAAGGGTCCATAACGGTGGTTATATAATCGTTCATGTAGGCATAGACGACTTCAATAACTCCTCTTTTTGACCAATATTCATAAACCTTTGTACTATCATTAAGGTCATGCTGGGCAAATAGGAAATTGCATTTTATCAAAAAGAAGACTGAGAGAGCAAATAATTTAAAATATCTCTTTATAATCTCAAATTTTTGCAAGTTCATAAGTTAGTTTATTTAAAATGCCAACTAATGGATAAAAGAACAAGGTTTCTTCAATATGTCTTTTTTCTTTTTTATGAAAGGCTTTTAATCCTCGAGAAAGAAAATCATCAATATCACCTTCTCTTATTTCAATGAACTTATCATAAGCATCCTGTTCAATTAAAAATTTAGTATCAAAACGGACCGTTTTAATGTATTCATCAAGTAAAGAATAAAACTCTAAAATGGACTGTTTAAGTGAAGCCTTTGAAGAATCGTTAATCATTTCATATGTAGGCGTAATTTCTACATCCTTTTCTTTATCAATTACTTTATCCCAAATACCATCCTTCACACCGCCTAACCAAAATTTAATAGTATTCTCTCTAATACTTTCTGTGATGCCACTATTAAGTGCTCCTTTACATGTTAATTCTTTGGGGTTTTGTGAAACTTTTAGGATTATCTCTCTGTCAAGTTTTTTCTGATAAACCTTTTCGAAAATGTATTTAAACATTGATGATAAATTGTTGAGATTTTCCGAAGAAGAGTCAAGCATTGATGCAGTCTTTGCCGCTGTGCCGCTTAATAAAATATTTTTAGGGATTTCAATTCCTGATTTCTTTAACAGATTTGCAGAATAATAAGCTAATGCTCCATAAAAGACTAAAATGGAAAGTTTTAGTTTTTTATTCTTTTCAATTAACCGGGTATAGCTGAATTTCTTAGATTTATTGTTTTCAAGACTAAAAAGAAAATTACTAAAATCGGCTGAATCTTTTCTGGATAAAATATCTTTAAGAATACCTTCATACTCTTTTCCTGCAATGGTATTTGCTTCCTCTAAGAATGTTTTAACCCATCCATTGCTGTCTGAATTTCCTTTTTCACCTATTGTAGAATAGCCATCTCCAAAAATTGCGTTGCCAGCAAACTTAAATGAAGAAATAAGAATTGCATTTTCACTATGTTCATCAAATACAGCAATGTCTGAAGAACCACCACCAATGTCAATTGATAAGCTTAAACCTGAAACATGATGATGTTTGTAAAAAAGATATGGAGCAACACTTTCTGGTATTTGAATAAGGTTATTAGTATTATCAAGTTTAAAAACTTTCTTATATGCTGTTTTCCATATTTTTATAAAAATTCCTAATTCGCCATCTGAGTTCTCTGCGCCTTCCATACTTACCGGATAGAACCATATAATCTTCGAATTAGCAGGGTTTGCGCCCAACAATAATGCTTTATAAAACACAATTGTTAGTAAATATTCAATATAGGCATTTACTTTTAATTCATCCTTGTCCTCACTGTAGTTACTCCATTTTAACTGGGTATCTGGTTTCAGGTAATGTTTTGGAACAGTTCTTTTCTCGTACAACAAGAAATTATTCACATGTTGAAACAGGACATACGGATTATCCTTTGAAAAACTATAATCCTTATTAAATACGATTGCGGTGCGGAGAGGAAATTTAACATTTGAATCCTCAGTTGAAATTGTATATGGCAGCATTTCATTTTCAAATGTTTCTTCATTAGCAAATATCTCTGGATCAATATTCCGATCATTCCTGTCCATTATAGATTGCCATAATGGCAAAGTTCCAATATTATCCAATGGTATTGAATTATTTCCACCAATTGAATATTCAATGTGAGTGTTTGTAGTTCCAAAATCAATAGCAAAAGTAACATCATCAATTTCAGAGCAGGGAGTTAGCTTCGGAATGATAAAGTTTTTCACAGACCCAATTCCAAAACAGATTGAATCAAATGGTGAATTGAATTTATAGTATATACTTTTTACATCATGAATTCCAGGATTTCTTACCACAGATGAAGCACTTACTTGTAATTCTTGTCCGTTGTTTAGGCAACTTAATGAAATGTTAACTGATTTATCGGGGCGGTCATCAATTATACCAATTGTATAATCAATGTTACATTGTACTGGTTTTAAAAAGGGCAAAATAGCTAAATGAACCTTTAATTTTACTATATCATTTTGATGATATAGTTTCCTATACTGTAATGTTCCATTTTGAACTGGAACATCTAATATAGCTTCAACGCCTCCACCTGCTCTTTCTTCAATTTTTAGGTATTTCTCAAGATTTTCAATTCCATATTGTTTAATAAATGCATGTGTTACAGGCAATAAATGCTTTTTAGCGCCACAAGTTTTAAACTTTGATGAATCAATGGAATAAGGGAGCTCAATTATCTTGTCCTCGAGGAAACTTTTTTCTATTCCTAATCTAAACCCTAATACTTCGCAATAGTCTTTCTCATCAAAGGAAATATGGCACTGCTTATAGTTTGTAATGCTCCCATCATTTAAATTAGCAACTACAGTACGCATGCTGTCTTCAAGTAGATAATCTCTAATATTATCCAAGTATTTTGACACCTCCGGAAAAAGAATTGAGAAATTATTATTTTGCTTAGCAAATGCATACATATATTCAATAAAAGTAACTTCCCGTTTATGCAGCGGGAAATATATGTCGTCCAATAAGATGTCCTGACCACATCTTATTTCCAATCCATTTATGGAATTCTTTGCATCAGGGGCAGCAAAGAAAAGGGTCGCAGGGGAGGTCCCTCCTATGACTTGTTTTGTATTTTTATTGATAACAAAATATAACCTATTAACGCGTTCGAAGTTATAAAGAACCAAATTTCCCTGATCAGCTTGTGCTACACTATCTTGTTCCCAATAAATGCTTAAAGTTTCGGCAAATAGTTTGTGTCTGTTATTTAAACTGTTTTCAATTATATCCTTAAATCTGTCCTTGGGTTCCCATGCAATAATCTCAATTTTATCTTTTAAGATTGGATATTTAAAAAACAACTGAGCAATATCTAGTGCATCTGAAATAAGCTTATTTTGAGCTGTCTTCCCCTCTATAATCTCTCGAATTTTAATCTTATCTTCCCTTGATATTGTAACTCCTTGAGGATATGAACCCACTATACTACTTATCTGATAATTTATCCAGTCAAATGCAGATTTCACCAAATCTAACCTTGCAAAAGGACTAGGAATGGATGAGGCAATATCTTTGCCTTCTGTTTTTATTGTTCTAAGGGCATCTTTATCAATAACTGAACTCACGAACCAGCCCGTACCTTCCTGTCCCTGATGTAATCGAAATACTTTTATTACTTTTTCAACTTCATTATTAAATCTCACAGGTAGTTTTTGATAAATCTTGCTAGAGGAAATTCCAAACAATTTTATTAATGTTGTGTGAATTTGTTTGGGGTTGCCAGTTTTCGTATCCTTCTCTGACCGTAATTGTAAGTTATCTATATTCAGACAGTTTTGAGTATCAATTTTAGCGTAAAGGTTATTTGGAATAATATCGAAGAATGGACTGAAGGCAGGTTTATTCCTGGATAATTCATCAATCCAATCCTTAAAATGCTTATTGAATGCAACTATTTGATTTTTATATTCAGTCGATTCAAAATATGATTGGTTACAGGGCGACTGTTTTTGCTTTGGAACAAGCCAAATGTTGTATTTGGTCCATCGGGAAATGTTAATGGCCCTTGTCAAACCTTCATTCAAATATTTTGAAAATAACCAGAATTTTGATAATGGTTTGTATAACTGTTCTTTATTATCAATATTGAGGTCGTCAAATGAAATATTATCATTTGCACGTTCTATTCCAAACTCTTTTATTTCTGTTGGCCTTGTTGATTGTGCATTATCGCAGGTATAGTTCCCAATGTTTTTACAAAATTCAATAATTGATAGTGCTCCAGCAACTTCAAGGAAGTGTGCCTTGTTTTTTTGTCCGGCACCACCAACGGCATATTCTTCTGCGTTTGTATTTCCACGGTTTCCAATAAAGTGCAGGACATTTATTTTTCTCTGTTTAATGATAGTTCGGTTATAATAATCAATAGCAATTTTTGCCTTCTCTTCAAATGATTCAGCATTAATTTCATCATTTCTGTTTAGTGTGAAGTATGGCAGGTATGTTATTCCCCCAATTGGTGCATCCTTGATTTGAGCTGCATGAGGGATATTAGGGTTTCCACGAAGATTTTTCAATATTAATGGGAAACCAGCTGCACCGGTACCTCCGAAGATGGAATTGATGATAAAAATTGCATCTTCAGATCCAAATGTTTGCCCAAATCTCTTAAAATCTTCGGAATTAGTAAACTGATTCAACACGATTGAACCCATATTAGGATTTCCTTTAAAACCGATGCTTAAATCAGAATTCAGGTTGCTGTTTGAATATAGTAGTTTTACAAAACTTTTGTCATCTTTGGATATTCTATATTCGTCAGATAATGAATCAAATCCAATATATTGACCAAATGTTGTGCTATCAACATCATCAAGTTTGAATTGAAAAAAATCCGGACTGATTGTTTTGTTCTTCTGGTCAGCTAACTCGTTCACAGTTTTAATTTCTTGTTTAAAGAAATCTTCAGGGTTTTTTATTTGATTTCGAACTTCCTGATATAACCTTAGAATATCCTTTGTCCGGTTTAAGTCACCGTTTTCAGTATCAGGGTCGATAATGATTGGAACAACTGTATCGAATCCGTTTTCAAGTTTAACACCAGCAGCCAGTAACATTGCCAATGATTTAATGACACGTGAACCAGTGCCACCTATTCCGAAAATATATAGTTTCCTTGCCATAATTCTATGATTTAAAAAGGTAAATGAGTTTGAACTTTACTGAATTGCTTCATTATAAAGCTATAAATAATGGTTATTCCTACTGCTAATATGCTGTTTATCGTTGCATATTTTATTGGTAGGGTTTGTGCATAAGCTTCGTAACCAGATTCAGTATCAGCAATTGCATCTATTAAATCCTGATTAGATGAACTTAGTATTTCTGAGTTTGCAACACCCCACGTTGTTCCAAAAACAAGGATAAAAGTAACAACTAACCATAATAACCAATGCCACCACCTTCCGTATGGATACCTCCATATATAATAAAATAGCAACCAACAAACCAAAGGAATTAGTAACCACGTTAAAACAAATTTCAAATAGCCGCCATCATTATATAATGCGGTGAATATCAAATCATATGCCTGGTTGTATAATCCAAACATTGTTTCATAGATTGAAGCCAAAATGTCTTTCATATACTAATTATTTTAAAATTTCAAACTTAAAAGTTGCTATGTTCTGTTGTTTGTTTTTATACTGGTAGGCTTCAGTAATTGCATTAGTCAAATACTGAAAACCAAAAGTATGTTTCGTGTCACCAATAATATCTGATTCATTATCTGAATTGGTTTCCGTTATCCAAAAAGGGATTATGTATTTTAGAGTCAGTTCAATATTTCCGTAAGGGCTTGATGATGTGTTTATAGTTATCAAATGAGTTGGATTAAAAGCAGTAACATCTGGTATCTTTTTGGTAGGTGTATAAATATCAAGCATTTTATAAGTTCCACTAAGTTGATAGTTATCTTTAGTTTTATAATAAGCATCCGGAAATGGAAGGGATGAATAATCAATGGCTATTGAGAACTGAAAACCCTGACCACTTCTGTCTTTTTCTGCATTTATTAATTTGTTTTTATTGGATTTATCAAATTTAAAAGTGCCTTTTGAATTCTGATTTGTTGCCTGATAAGGAATTATGATGTTATCAATCTTCATAAAACGAGCCATTGAAAGATAAGCCGATATTTTTTTTGAGATATTTTCTTCAGTAATATGCTTGTTAAGAAGTTTAGAATCACCGAAAATAATAATGTAATATGGTCGTTTTTGATTTATACTCTGTGAACCTTTTTTAGATGCAAAATAATAATTACCTTCAAATTGTGATTCGGCTTTAATGATAATGGTTTGTATGTTTTCAGTTTTCAGTCTATCTCTAAAAACCTTTTTAGTTTTTTCTGTTTCAATTTTAAGAGCTGTCAGAGGATCGGACTCTTCACCAACATCATAAATACAGTCTGACACAAGAATAGATATTTCATTACCTTTTGCACAACTCAGTGCTTTCTCAAACATCTTGGTCAGATCGCTGTATTTGGGATCGCCATATTTATTAAAACTACTCTGGTTTAAATTATTTTTAAGAAGTTCTGGATCAGATCCAATAAAATTCAGGCAAATATTTGATTCCTTGATGGTGTTACTTTTGCCATTAACAAAATAGAACTCTTTTTTAGAATTATCAAACTCAGGGAAATAGGATAAACTGACTATTGCGTTTTTATAGTCATTGGCTTTTTTGACATAACCAAGCATACTTCCGGAATTTTCAATAAAAAAGGTTACTTTGGAAATTGTCTGTTGTTGATTTTCAGTGGAGGATTGCGTGATTATTTGATATGACTTCCCAGAATCAGGTATATTTTTCTCGCTGTCAATAACTGGTTTATCTGCGTGTTGATTATTCTTAACTCTTCCAAGTCTTTCATCTCGGCTCCCACAAGATAAAAAGATCATTATTATTAGAAAGCATACTGATAGAATTTTAAATATTGGCTTCATATTAAATGATTTTACTTTTTTCAAAATAATTAAATTATTCGATTTGGAAGCGTTGATAAAATTGCACTCTTTGGTAAGTTTTGGTTTGTGTTTCGGCTTGTGGAACTTGCATATGTGTGCTCTGCGGTTCGACAAGAAATAAAACTTTATCGGGTCGTCTTGAATTGTTGGCAGACATTCCGATTTGTCTTACTTTTCTATCTTGATATATCATCTTGTGAATTTTCATATTGTTGGATTCTTTTAGGCTTGCTTTTATCGGACGGTTGGCGGTATGGTTAGTAAGGGAGTGCGGTGTGCGTTCATATCCACCATGAGTGGACATTAATGCGGACGACAAACTTCGAAAATTACTAACACTCTTATTAACCATACCGCATGTTAGGCAACGGTTTTATTTATTTTATATCATTTAAATATTTCAAAATCAGAATGTAAATACTTGTTAAATCGAGGATAAACATGTTCAGTTTTAGTTTTTGTGTTTTTGCCGTTAAACCAAATAGACCTTTTACCTTTATTTTTCCCTGTCTTGTTCTGAACGGATTCCTTTATGAAGTCAGCAGAAGACATTATCCACATTTTATCTAAACGATGAGAATAAAAAACAAAATAGTAATTCTCCCGTGGTTCGTGCGAAATTGCTGCAAAAAGAGCAGCATCTCCAAATTTGACATCTTTAGAGCGTGCTTTTATTTGAAGTTCAATAAAAGAGCCATTTCTTTTTCTAACAACAGCATCAATTGCAAAATCATCAATAAGTGGAATATAAACATCAAGTCCTTGTTCAAGCATTTTGCTAATAACAAAGTATTCCATTCTTTTTCCAAATCCTGCGTTATGTCTAAATGTCTTACTCATTACTGAAATCTTAAAACTGCAACAAAATTGTCATTGTCAATCCGTCTGTACAATACTCGGACCACTTCAAGATATGTTCTAATCATTGTTCTAATCCATCGACTTTTATTGTCAGGAGATAAAAAGGCCAATATCTGAGCCAAATGTTTATTATCAATAATTATTGGCGGAACTTCGAACTCTTTAGTCAAATCAACACTTTGCAAATCGTTTTCAATATTTTCGAAATTCAATGTTACTCTATCAACATGTAATTCCGTGGTAATATGATTGCTAAGAACATTTTCTCTTTGTTCTTGAGTCCATTCATTAAAGTTTGTCATAACAATAGCTATTGTTTATAATTCAAAATTTATCCAAGGTACACTGCTTTAAACTGTTGCCTAACTTGTTTATATATGCACCTCAAACATTATAAAGGTAAACTTACACACCCATATTAGAAAGAATTGTGCACTTTTAACGTAGTTGAATTACATGTATTATTGATACGAATATAAGAAAAATTTACAAATGATGTCTTAGCCCCCTAATTCACTGGACAAAAATTAATAATTTAGTTTTGTACAGTAAATTAGAAAGTCATGAGTAGAAGTAAGCGAAAATTTGAATTGGAAGAGAAACTCCAGATACTCCGGGAAGGG
>Ga0272448_1005023_pt1 | contig 14754 bp, 13 predicted proteins | sample YNPCB0191_FD_202220 | JGI IMG/M metagenome (GOLD analysis project Ga0272448, IMG submission 202220) | Hot spring sediment microbial communities from Yellowstone National Park, WY, United States - YNP-CB-019-1 | ecosystem: Environmental > Aquatic > Thermal springs > Hot (42-90C) > Sediment...
CATCTGGGGCATTAGTCCGATCGCCTATATCCCCAGCGAGGCCCAGGTGAACGTGCTGAACGACGACGGGTCGGCGCGGCGGCAGAAAGTGATCGTGGACGGCCAAGAACAGTTCGTGGGGGTGACCCAGCGTATCCCTATCTATCAGATGATCTTCCCAGGGGGCGACGCCCAGGCCGTCGGCAATTTCGAGTACCGCATCCCGATCGTGGGGCCGGTGACCCTGGCGGCTTTCTTTGACGCCGGCCTGAACAAGATCTTGCGCCCCGGCCAGCTCACCCTCAACCCCGACCGGCTGGCGGAGCTCAACAGCATGTTTCCGCAAGCGGGGTTCGACGGACGGGTGCGGATCGCGGAGGGCACGCAACGGATACGCACCTCGACCGGCCTGGAGCTACAGGTGCTGCTGCCGGTCGTAAATGCCCCCTTCCGTATATATTGGGCCTACAACCCGACCGTGGTTCGGCGCTGGCTGCAACCTCCGGTCGTGGTCGAGCGATCTTCGTTCCCCAACCAAGCGACCTTCGCCGGGGCGGTCGTGCTGTTCGGCCAGGCTACGCGCTTCTGGGAGCAGAAGAGCACTTTCCGTTTCACCATCGGGCGCACGTTCTGAGGAGCGATGAGGGCAGGGAGGACGGGCCGGCGATAGGCTATGATAATAGCTAGCCAAACCACAGGAGCGAAATATTCGTGAAGACAAACCTGATCCTTCCCTTGACCATGATTTCCGGTCTGCTCGGGGGTCTTTACGCACAGCCGCAGCCGACTAAGGTCGGAATCATTCATATCCAAAACGCGATTATCAGCACCAAGGACGGCCAGCAGGCGGCTGCCGAGCTGCAAAACCGCTTTGAGCCCAAGCGAAAGGAGCTGGAGAAGAAGCAAAGCGAGATCCAGAGCCTCCAGGAGCAGCTTCGCAAAGGGGCTAACACGCTGAGCGACGACGCCCGCCAGAAGCTGATGCGCGAGATTGACTCGAAGACCCGCAGCCTTAACCGCGAAACCGAGGACGCCCAGTCGGAATTCGACCAGGAGCAGCAGAAGATTCTCCAGGAGTTGGGCGGGCGCCTGATGCAGGTGATTGACAAGTACGCGCGGGACAACGGGTTCGCGCTGATCCTGGACGTCAGCTCGCCGCAGACCCCGGTGCTCTACGCCGCCAACTCGATTGACATCACCCAGGCCATTGTCGAGCTGTACGACAAGAACTCGCCCTCGGCCGGGCCAGCTAAGCCCGCTGCTACGCCGCCGGCCAAGCCCGTCGCCGCCCCCAAGCCTGGAACCGCGAAGTGAAAAATGGGGCCGCTCCCCCCTGCGGCCCCTCTGTTAGCACCGCTGCGAGATCACCTCAAGCGGCAGTTGCCCATTCCGGCCGTACTGCCGCCCGCCCCTGTGACCCTTCAGGCCGGGGATCGGAAAGCCTTCGGCCCAGCCGGCCCTTCCGTCCCCAGCCCGTATGAGTTTCTGTCAGATAGGATGCCGGCAGCTCGGCCTGGGATTCGTCGATTCTGCGACCTGCCCGCCTGCCGGCGGGCGGCAAAATTCAGGACGCGGGGTCAAATCTGGGCTTTGCAAGGCGGCGCCAAGGGTTTATAATGCAGGAATCCACCGTGGATAGCGAGCCGGAAACGCCGTTCGACAGCATCGAGAGCGCCCAGCAGTTCGTCGAATTGCTCTCGGAGGCGATCGAGGAGGCCAGGCGCGAGGTGGATGAGCAGATTCGCCAGGCTGGCGGGCCGCAGGACGAGCGGCGAAAACAGGCGCTGCAACTGGTGGCTTACAACCTGGCCAAGCTGGCCATGCATATGGAGACCAGCCGCCGCATCCTAAATGATCTTAGGAGCTTGCGGCGTTTGCTGTTGAGCGAGCGCTGGTTGGACCGGGCCGGGGCCGCGGCTGCTGCCGGGCAAGGCGAGGGACCGGCGGCCCAATAGCGGCTCCTGTGGCGGATTCAGACCTTGGAGTCCGAAAAAAAGCAAGCGGGCGCTGGGGTTGGGTGAAAGGGTGAGTGCGCCCGCTTTCGTAAAGGGGATTTGACCATAACGACGCAGCGGCTGATCGGAACGTTACAGGGGCCGCCCGAAAATTTCCCAGCGATGCTTCGGGAGCATTCGCGGCTCGAGCGCGCCAGAGGCGTTGTGCTTTGATGTAATCCACCTCAACACAGCCCCTCACATCTCCCGCCGGTTCTCAAGCGACTTGCTCATGGTCACCTCGTCGGCAAACTCCAAATCGCTGCCCACAGGAATCCCCATCGCAATCCTGGTCACCCGAAGGCCCAACGGCTTCAGCAAACGCGACAGGTACGCCGCCGTCGCTTCTCCTTCCACTGTGGGGTTGGTCGCCAGAATCACCTCCCGCACCGCGCCCCCCTCCAACCGCGGGAAAAGGTTGGCGAGCTTCAGATGCTCGGGCGTGATCCCGCGCAAGGGTGACAGAGCGCCGTGCAAGACGTGGTACAGGCCGCTGTATTGGCGGGTAGTCTCTATCGGCAGGATGTTATGCGGCTCTTCGACGACGCAGATCAGTGATGCGTCGCGCCCGGGATCCGAGCAGAACGGGCATAGTTCGGCCTCGCTGATGTTATTGCATTGCCGGCAAAGTCCCAGGCGGTCCTTGACCTCCAGCAATGCCCGGGCCAGTCGTTCGGCATCCTCGCGCGGCGCGCGCAGCACATGAAACGCCAGCCTCTGGGCCGACTTTTGCCCGACGCCCGGCAGGCGCTTGAACTCCAGGATCAGACGTGCCAGCGGTTCGGCATAGTCGGGCATAAAGCGGTCAGCCTTGCGCGCCCCTCAGAACAAGCCCGGCGGCAGGCCCAGCCCGCCCAGCATGCCGGACATTTTCTGCCGGGCTTCTTCATCCACCTTCTTGGCGGCCTCGTTGCAAGCCGCCATTACCATGTCCTGGAGCATCTCCACATCGCCGGCCACTTCCGGATCAATCTTGACGCCCAGCACGTTCTTCAGGCCGTCCATGCGCACAGTCACCATGCCGCCGCCGGCGGAAGCTTCCACCCGGATCTGGGCGATCTCCTCCTGAAGCTTCTGTTGCATCTGCTGGGCCTGCCGCATCATCGCCTGCATGTTGCCCATGCCACCCGGTAGTTTCACGTTGCGCTCCCGATGAACTATTGTTTCAGATCCCGCACCGCCCGGAGCTCTGCATCCGGGAAAACCTCCAGGAAGCGGCGGACCGCGGGATCGGAAAGCGCCCGGCGCGTCAGCTCCTCGCCGCTCTCGCGCGCCGCGGCGGCGGGCGCTTGCCGGGACTCGGCCTCCACCAGCTGAACCTTGACACGGCGTGCCCGTCCTACGGCCTTGCGCAGGACTTTGTCCAGCTCCGTGCTCCTGAGCGCCAATGCGTATTCTTTGGGCGCGGTCAGTTCCAACTCTCCGCCTGACTCGTGGATGTCCGCGTGCGCCAGGGCGTCTGCGGTGTAGGTCAGGCCAAGCTCCAGAGCCGCCGCGTGCAGTTTCGCCTTCCACCCGCCGGGCGCGGGACTCGGGGTGGGGCTCGGGCTCGCAACCGGCGAGACCTGCGGCGCATTTCCGCTCTCCAGGCGAGCCAGAGCCTCTTCGATCGGCGCCAGTTTGCCGGCTTGGACCAGCCGGATCAGTCCGATCTCCATGTGCAATCTCGGATCGAAGGAGAACTGCAAGTCGCGGTAGAGCTCCAGCGTCAGGTGCAGGTAGCGCGTGAGGTCCTCCTCGGAGAACTTCCCCGCCACCTGCTTCAAGCGCGCGCGCTCGCCGGCGGAGGCCGCCACCAGGCGGCTGTTGTCGCCCGCCACCCTCATCACCAGCAAATTCCGAAAATACCGCGCCAGCTCCCGGCAAAAATGTTGCAGGTGCCGCCCGCTCAAGACCAGCTCATTGACCACCTCCAGCATCCGCCGCGCATCGCCGGCAGCCAAAGCCTCGGCGACCTGCTCCAGCGCCTCCAGTGAGAACAGGCCTAGCAGGGCCCGTACTTCGGCGGCTTCCAGCCGGGCGCCGCAGCAGGCGATGGCCTGATCCAGTGCGGAAAGCGAGTCGCGCAGACTGCCGTCGCCGGCCTGCGCCAGCACCGCCAGCGCTTCGGCATCCGCCTCTATGCCCTCTTGTGCGCAGATCCACTCGATGCGGCGGATCGTCTCTTCAAACGAGATCGAACGGAAGCTGAAGTGCTGGCAGCGCGAGGCGATCGTAGCCGGGATCTTGTGCGCCTCGGTGGTGCACAGTACAAAGACCACCCATTCCGGCGGCTCCTCCAGGGTTTTCAGCAGAGCGTTGAAGGCCTCCGAGGTGATCTGGTGCGCCTCGTCAATGATGAAGACCTTATAGCGGTCGCGCGCCGGCCGGTAACGTACGTTCTCGCGCAGCTCGCGCATTTCGTTGATGCCGCGGTTGGAGGCGGCGTCAATCTCGATGACGTCTACAGAGTTGCCGGCGGCGATCTCCAGGCAGCTTGCGCAGGCGCCGCACGGGGTCACGCTGGGCCCGGACACGCAGTTCAAACAGCGCGCCAGAATGCGCGCCACGGTGGTCTTACCCGTGCCGCGCTGCCCCGAGAAAATGTAGCCGTGCGCGATGCGGTTTTGCGCGATGGCGTTTTCCAGCGTCGAGCGCACGTGTTCCTGGGCCACCAGCTCAGCGAAGGCCTGCGGGCGGTACTTGCGGGCAATGACCTGATACATGCGGCCGGTTTCGAACTCCCGAAGGTCAGGCCCCAGGTGGTCCGCGGCACACGCGCTACGCCGTTACCGTTGCTTCCTTCCGGACCTGGCGGGGTTCACGGCCGCGCGTTGCACGGAGCCCGGGGCCTGACAATCAATTATCCTAGCACGCGGCAGGCGAGGTTGATTTCTCTCAAGCAAACAGCGCCCGGCCTTGCTATCGGAGCAGATCTTCCAGCCGGATGCGGGCGTCGGTGCGGGCGTCGCGGTATTTGACGATCACCGGCGTGTACAGCGACAGGCCCCAATCACGCCCCGGTCCGTGCGCGACGGCCCGCGAGCCGGGCACCACCACGGCCTCCTCCGGTATCACCAGAGGTTGGTCTTCCGTGGCGCTATAGACCGCGCCGCGCACCACGTCGTAGACCGGTGTCGAGCGCGTAAGAATCGTGCCCGCGCCCAGCACCGCGCGCCGCTTCACTACCGTGCCTTCGTAAACGCCGCAGTTGCCGCCGACCAGCACTTCGTCCTCGATAATCACCGGCAGCGCGCCTACCGGTTCCAGGACCCCGCCTATCTGCGCGCCGGCAGATATGTGGCAGTTACGACCCACCTGTGCGCAGCTTCCAATCAGCGCGTGTGAGTCCACCATCGTCCCCTCGCCCACCCAAGCGCCCGCGTTGATGTACATGGGCGGCATGCAGGTGACGCCGCGACCCACATAACAACCATCGCGAATGCTTGAGCCGCCGGGCACCACCCGCACGCCGCTTCCCAGACTCAGGCGTTTCACGGGCCAGGTGGACTTGTCGAAGAAAGGCTGGCGCGCACGGTCTGCGCTCATGTCCACCAGGGCGCCCATCCGAAAACCCAGCAGGATGCCCTTCTTCACCCACGCGTTGACGCGCCAGCCGCTGTGCGAGCCCGGATCGGGTTCGGCTGCGCGAATGCGGCCTTCGTTGAGTGCCTCCTTGAATCGCTGGAACAAACGGAAGTGTTCCTCGGCGTGCTGTTCGGGTTTCTCCTCAAAGAGGCGTTCGATCTCGGTTTCAAGCATAGGCCGGGCGCGCCTCCAGCAGTTCCAATTCCCCCAGCACCTTCTCGATCCGGGCCATGCTCTCGGGCTTGGGCGGCGTCAAAGGCAACCGCCAGACGGGCTGCAAGAGCCCCATCTTCGCCATGGCCGCCTTCACCGGGATAGGGTTCGACTCGATGAAGTTGACTTCCATCAGCGGCAGATACTTGTAATAAAGCTCCCGGGCGGCGGCGAAATCGCCGGCTAAACACAGGCGCACCAAGCGCGTCATCTGAGCCGGAATCTGATTCGACGCCACCGAAATGAGGCCTCGCCCGCCCAGCGCAATAAGCGGCAGCGTCACCGCGTCGTCGCCCGACAGCACCGCGAAGCCCTCGGGAACCTGCCGCAGGATGGCGGCCATCTGCGCGATGTTGCCCGAGGCCTCCTTGATGCCTACGATGTTCTCGATTTCCGCCAGGCGGCGCACGGTCGCCGGTTCAACGTTTACTCCCGTGCGTCCCTGGACGCTGTAGACGACGATGGGCAACGCCACGGCGGAAGCGATCGCCCGGTAATGCTGATAAAGGCCCTCTTGGGTAGGCTTGTTGTAGTAAGGCGTCACCGAAAGCAGGCCGTCCACCCGCAGGGCGGCGAGTTCTTTTCCCAGCTCGATCACCTCGGCGGTGTTGTAGCCTCCGCAGCCGGCCAGCACCGGCGCACGCCCGCGCGCCTCCTCAAGCGTGATCTCGACCACGCGCAGGTGCTCGGCGCGCGTCAGCGTGGGGTTTTCGCCGGTCGTTCCGCAGGGAACCAGGAAGTCAATGCCCGCTTCAATCTGCCGCCGCACCAGACGGCGCAGCGCGGCCTCGTCCAGCGAGAGATCGCTGTTGAACGGCGTCACCAGCGCAGTGCCGCAGCCTGTAAACATGTCTTATGTCCTCCCCCAGAGAATCTCGCCAAACTCGAACATCCCTTTCTTGCCGATAACCCAGCGCGCCGCCTTCAGCGCGCCGCGCGCGAATCCTTCCCGGCTGCGCGTTGTGTGCCGCAGCGTAATGGTGTCCGCAGCGGAGTCGAAACCGATCTCGTGCGCGCCCGGATGCCTGCCGGCGCGGGTGGAACTGACGTCAATGCGCCGCGAGTAGCCGGCCTGGCGCATCTCCTGCACCAGCTTCAACAACGTGCCTGAGGGGGCGTCCTTCTTGGCGGCGTGATGGATCTCCCAGCCCCAGGCGCCGTAATCCTCTTCCGCCGCCAGCAGGCGGGCGGCCTCCGCCGCCAGCCGGAAGAACACGTTCATGCCCACCGAGAAGTTCGGGCTCCAGACCAAGCCGATTCCGGTCCGCTCCACCAGGGAGCGAACATGATCCAGCTTGTCCAGCCAGCCCGTGGCGCCCACCACCAGGTTGACGCCCAGGGCCGCGATACGCTCGATGTTGCCCACCGCGGTATCGGGCGTGGAGAACTCCACCGCTACGTCCACTGCGCGGAAATTCTCCACCGTGATCCCGGCGTAGCCCGCGTTGTTGAATTCATCGAGCTTCACAGCCACCTCAAAGCCGTAGTCCGGTGCGAGCTGCTCGATCAGCCGCCCCATCTTACCGTAGCCGACGATCGCCAGATTCATAAGTTAAGGAGCCAACAAGCCAAGGAGTCGAGAAGTCGAGCATAAGCCGGACCGAGGCCTTCTTGCCTTCCGATCTCCTCGACTGCTTGACTCCTCCTCAGTCAAATACCTCCGGATCCACCTCCCGGAAGAACTCCTGGTGCAGCGCCCGGACCGCCCGGGGCGCGTCCTGCTCCGCCACGACAAGACTCAGGTTGCGCAGCGAGGCGCCTTGCGAGATCATACGCACGTTGACGTCCGCCAGGGCCCCGAAGACGCGGGCCGCGATGCCGGGCGTGTAGCGGATGTTGTCGCCTACCAGGCAGACGATGGCCTGATTTCCCTCAACCTCCACCTCGGCAAATCCTCGCAACTGGTCGCAGATTTCTTCCAGTCGTGCAGTATCGTCAATGGTCAGTGAAACGCTGACCTCGGAAGTCGCCAGCAAGTCGACCGAGGTCTCGCAGCGGTCGAAAACCTCGAAGATGCGCCGCAGGAACCCGTAAGCCATGAGCATGCGAGTGGAGCGCACGTCCACCACGGTAATGCGCCGCTTGCACGCGATGGACTTGACCGGATTGAAGCAGGGGACCGCGTCGGCGACGATGCGCGTGCCTGCCGCCTCCGGCCGTCGGGAATTCAGAATAAGCACCGGAATGTTCTTTTCCACCGCCGGCAGCACGGTGGCCGGATGCAAAACCTTGGCGCCGAAGTAGGCCAGCTCGGCGGCCTCGGCGAAGGATATGGTCTTGACTCGCCTGGCGTCGGCGACTAGGTTGGGGTCGGCGGTGAGCATGCCGTCCACGTCCGTCCATATCTGGATCTCCTCGGCGTTGAGGCCGGCGCCGACGATGGAGGCGGTGAAATCCGATCCGCCCCGTCCGAGCGTGGTGGTCACGCCGTCTTCGGTCGCGGCTATGAAACCGCCCAGCACAACGACGCGCTCGTGCGCCGGCGGGATCGCCGCCGCCAGCCGAGCGTAGGTCTCCGCGTAGAGCGGGGTGGCATGAGTGTGCCGGCGATCGGTGACGATAAGCTGCCGCGCATCCAGGGTCTCAGCCGCAACTCCGCCGGCGCGCAAAGCGGCCGTCAGTATCCGACAAGAGAGGCGCTCGCCGTAGCTGGCCACCGCATCCGTCGAGCGCGGCGTCAGCTCGCCCAGCACGGCAAGTCCCCGCAACAGCTCGGCCAGCTCCCGGAAATGTTCCTCGATGAACTCCTCCAGTTCGGCGCGTTCGGTCTCTGTGGCCAACGGCAGGGCCTCTGCCAGGTGGAACTGGCGCAGCTCCGCCCATTGCTTCAGGGCTTGTTCGCGCCGGCCGGCGGCGGCATCGGAGGCCATGCCTAGCAGCCGGTTGGTGGTCTTGCCCATCGCCGAGACCACTACCACCGGGCGCCGGGCAAGTCGCTCCCTCACGATACCGGTTACGCGCTGGATGGCAGCCGCCGACTCCACCGACGTGCCGCCGAACTTCATTACGATCATTGCGCGAGCAAACCCTCCGAATGCATCAGCTCGGCGTTCAACACCGCCGCGCCCGCCGCCCCGCGCACCGTGTTATGTCCCATGGCAACGAACTTGTAATCCAGCACTGGGCACGCCCGCAGGCGCCCGACGAACACCGTCATGCCGCGCTCACGCTCCACGTCGCGCCTCGGCTGCGGGCGGTCACGCTCCGGCATGTAGATCAAAGGTCGCGAGGGGGCGCTCGGCAGGCGGCGCTCCTGCGGCAGGCCGCGAAATGCCGAGAAAGCCGCCAAAATGTCCTCGGCGCGCGGCTTGGCGGCCAGCTCCACCGCGACCGTCTCGGTGTGGCCTTCAACCACCGGCACGCGATTGCAGTGCGCGCTGATGCGCGCCGCCAAAGGCTCCACCGCGCCGCCCGTGAATTCGCCCAGAATCTTCAACGGCTCACTTTCGACTTTTTCCTCCTCCCCTCCAATGAAGGGAATCACGTTGGCGTTGATGTCCATGCTGGGCACGCCCGGATAGCCCGCGCCCGAGATGGCCTGCATCGAGGTCATGATCACGCGCGTAATGCCGAAAGGCTTGAGCGGGGCCAGGGCCATCGTCAGCACCACTGTGGTGCAGTTGGGATTGGTGACGATCAGTCCGCGCCAGCCACGCCGCTTGCGCTGGATTTCGGCCAGCTTTAGGTGATCCGGGTTGATCTCCGGGATCAGCAGCGGCACGTCCGGTTCCATGCGGTGGTTCTTGGAGTTGGACACTACGAAGTGGCCCGCCTGAGCGAAGGCGCGCTCGATCTCAGTGGCCACCGAAGCATCCATGGCCGAGAACAGCAAGCGCGGCGCGTTGCCTGGCCGGCATTCCTCCACCACCAGCTCGCGCACCGGCTCAGGCATCACGCCATCCAGCCGCCACGCCGTGGCCTCGGCATACTTCTTGCCTGCCGAGCGGTCACTGGCCCCCAACCACTTCACTTCGAACCAGGGATGGTTGTGCAGGAACTTCACAAAATTCTGGCCCACCATGCCGGTGGCGCCCAGGATACCGACCTCGATCTTACCTTGCATCAGTTTTCTTCTCCAGCCAGAAGCTTTCTTACCACGGCCTTATAAGTCTGCACCGCCTCGACAAGCTGCGCCTTGGGCACGCGCTCCTCCAGCGTGTGCGCGACGTGGATGCTCCCCGGGCCTATCAGCAGCGGCTCTCCCCAAGCCCCGCCGAAAGCGGGAATGTCGGTAGTGAAGGCCACCACCGTGGTCGGGAACCCGTCCAGCGCGCGCAGGCGTACGGCGGGCACCATCAGCACCTCGCGCAGCTCGACGCGGCCGGCCGCGGCCCGCCTAAAAGCCTCGCGGATGGGATCCGCGTCGGCTACCAGCCGCACCATGATTTCCGCGCGGGCCTCATCCGGAATTACATTGGGCGCCCGTCCGCCCGCGATGGTGCCGATGTTCAGCGTGCCCGCACCCAAGACAGGGTCCACCGGCTGGGGTAAGCGGCGAATCTGGTCCAGAAAATCCAGCAGCTTCTCGATGGCCGATTCGCCCAGCTCAGGGTAGGCCGAATGCGCCATGCGTCCGCGGGCTTCGGCCTCGTAGCGCAGCGCGCCTTTCGATCCCAGCGCCAGCTTGTTCTCCGTCGGTTCGCCGTTGACGAGCCATCGCGATCCGCGCCGGATGCGCGCCGCCGCCAGCGCCCCCGCGCTGTTGCGCTCCTCGCCCACAACAAACAGCAGGGCGATGCCGCGCAGTCCTTCCGCCAGCAAGCCTTCAACTGCCTGAATCATCGCGGCGATGATTCCTTTGGCGTCGCAGGCGCCCCGGCCCCAGATGAATTCCGCGTCCTCGCGCGAGGCAATGTGGGGAGGAACCGTGTCCATGTGGGTGGAGAGCGTGACGCGCGGCTGGTCCCAGCAGGCCAGCACGTTGAAGCGCTCCGCTTCGACTTCCAAACGCTCTACGCGCCCGCCGGTGCGCGCCGCCAGGCCGCTCAGCCGGTCCAGAAGATACAGGCCCACTTGCTTCTCCTGCCCGGTGACGGACGGGATGTCTACCAGCGCGCGTGTCAGCTCGAATACATTCATAACCACCGGCAGTGGATGGGATACGCAGACACGAGGCGGGACCTCGGTAGCGCTCCATCCGTTCCTTTACGGATGACAGTGGGCCGGTCTTAGCCGCACCCCCCAACCGCCGCCGGAAGACGCTCTCAACGGCGATTTCGGCGAATTCCCGCCTGCCGGCGCCCAACCGCGCGTTCGGCTTCGGTTCAAGGCCCCTTTCGCGCGGGCCTCCGAAGCGTCTCGGAACCGCCGGCCCGCCTACTGATGGCCTTCGCTCCTCTATCCGAGTAAATTGTCAGGATACCACGACCGCCCAGGTTTTCACCGCCGCGGGCCGCCTCCCCCGATGGTCCCGTCCCAGCGCGCGTCGCCTTGCGAGCCGTAATTGCGCGGCAGGCGGGTCCAGTCTTCGCGCATCAGCCCGTTCAGATCCCAGACTACGCGGCCGTTGCGCAGGGTCAGCTCCGCCTCCAGTTTCCGGTTCCCGCGCAGGCGCGCGCCGTAGACGTCCACGAAACCGAAGTTGCCCTGCCGTAAGTTCAGCACCGCCACGTCGGCCGCCGCGCCCACCGATAGGTGCCCCAGCTCCTCGCGATGGATCACCTGGGCGGGCCGCCAGGTGGAACGCAGGATCACTTCCTCCAAGGGCATGCCCAGGTTCAGCATCTTCGACATCACGTTGAGCATGTCCTTCATGCCGGCGTTCATGCTGCCCACGTGCAGATCGGTCGAAATGGTGTCCGGGTGGAAGCCCTGCCGCATGGCGGGCGCGGCCTGCCGGAAAACGAAGCTTCCGCCGCCGTGGCCCAGATCAAACAGCACGCCCCGCTTGCGGGCGCCGAACAGGTACGGCAGCACCTGACCATCTTCGTCGAGCATCGGCACTACAGCCAGGTAGGTGTGCGTGTAAATGTCGCCCGGCCGCAACTTCTCCAGCACCAGCTTCTGGAAGGGACGCTCGGCCGTGAACGAACCGAAATCCACCATCACCGGCAGTTCCGCCAGCCGTCCGGCCTCCAGGGTGCGATCAACCGCGATCCAGTCCGGCGCCGCGTAATGCGCGGTCTTGATGCCTACAACCAGTTCCTTGAACCGCCTCGCCGTTTCGGCGGTGGCCTTGGGGTCCATGTCGGCGGTGTCCTGCTCGATCTTGCCGCCGCCCATGCCGTGTCCCACGATGTTGAGCATAGCCAGCACGCGGGTGCGGGCGCGATCTATCACGCGGTCCTTGAAGTCCGGGAAATTGCGCCAGCCCGAACTGCCTGCGTCCACCACCGTGGTTACGCCGCTGCGAAAAGTGTGACCGTCCGGGTAGACGCTGAGGTCGCCCGAATAAGCCCCGCGCATCCCGGTCCCGGCGTAGACGTGCACGTGGATGTCCACCAGGCCGGGCGTAACATAAAGACCCTTTAGCTCGACGACCTTCGCCGCCCGTGAAGCGGGAATGTCTGCGGCCACCTCGGCGATGCGGCCGTCCTTGATGGCCACGTCGCGCGTGCCGTTGATCTGGTTCTTGGGGTCAATCAAGTGGCCGCCCTTAAGCAGCAGGTCGAATTCAGTCTGTGCGGCGGCCGCCATAGTCAGCAAAACAAACGCGAGCGCCTTCATAAGGCTGATTGTAGTAGGATGGGGCGGCGATGCCAACCGGCGCGGAGTGGTTCGTGCAAGCGATGAGCGACCCGGGAGGCCGCCGGTCTCGGATGATACGAAAATGATGAGAAAGCCGCTACGCGTATTCGCTCCCGCTCTTCTGATTCCCTTGTCGTGGGCCCAATCGCCGGCCATCAGCCCCGTCGAGGCGATTCACCTGGTGGAGGCGCACGTCAAGAACCTGACCGTCACCTCGCTGCGCCTCTGGGTCGAAAAAGACCTTCCCGTCTACCATGTCGAAGGACGCCTGGGCGCCGACCGATACCAAGCTGTCGTGGACGCCAAGGTTGCGCGAACGCTCCGGATCCGCAAGAACGCGGCCCCGTTTTACGAGTGGCCCGGCGTTCTGGTGGTTGCGCACCGCGGCGCAGCGCGATACGCTCCGGAGAACACCCTCGCCGCCTTCCGCAAAGCCATCCAGCTCGGCGCAGATCTTATAGAATTTGACGTTCGCGAAACCAAAGACGGCCAGCTCGTCGTGATGCACGATGAGACCGTCAACCGCACCACCGACGGTCGGGGGCGCGTCTCCGAGCTGACGCTGGATGAGATCAAGAAGCTCGACGCCGGTTCCCGGTTCGGCCCGGAGTTCCAGGGCGAGCGCGTGCCCACGCTGGATGAAGCCCTGGAGGTGATCAAGGCCGGCGCCCTTCCGGACCTGGACTTTAAAGCCGGATCTCCGGAAAAACTGGTGGCCGCCGTCGCGCGTCGCGGGCTGCTCGGCAAGGTCACGCTTTATTGCGGCGACTGGAACCTGCTTCGCCGCACGCTGGCCGTCTCCTCGCAGTTCCTCATCCGTCCTAGCGTTCCAATCGGCCTGCTTGGCCTGCCGATTCTGATTCGCGAACTCGACCCGCCCATCGTCAACGTTGACTGGCCGCAGTTCAGCGAGCGCCTGGTGGTTGAAGCGCACCTGGCGGGACGCAAGGTCTTTCTGAACACCATGGGCCCGAACGAGACGGAATTCGGCATCGCCCGCATGGTGGAGGCAGGCCCGGATTACATCCAGTCCGACCGCTTCGATCTGCTGATGCCTATGCTGCGCGCCCGCGGGTGGCGACGCTGAGGTCCGCGCGTCGCCTTTCCGGCGGTCCCGCATCGCCTGCACAAAGCCGACGTCGGCCCCGACTCCCGGCGATCTTGGATAATAACGTAAGCATGGCTTTGCTGCTGATTCTGCTCCTCACGGCCGTCCCCGCTAAGGCGGCGGACCTGTTCCAGGACGACTTCCGGCGCCTGCCCCCACGCGTGCTTTCGGAACCCATCAAGCAGTTGACCAACGCCATCCAGGAGTATCACTACCTGCCGCACCGCGGCGTGCCCCTGGATCCCTGGGAGAACGCCATCTGCCACACCGATTCCTGGGCCGGCGGCGACGAGGACGGCCACACTTACGTCGAGCAGCACGAGATCAACGCGCTGCGGCGCATCATGAATCCGATTTTGGTGACGGGCGATCCGGAGTGGGCTGATTACACGCTGGAGGTGAAGGTGCGGCCGCTGTCGCTGGCCGAAATGGCCGGCATCGTCTTCCGCTACCGCACCAACCGCCACTACTATTTGTTCGCCCTGACCGGAGGCGACCGGGCCGTGCTCCGCTTGCGCCTGCCCCTCGAGCGCCAGTTCCGCGTGGCCGAATGGAAGGAGCTGGGCGCGGCCGAGTTCCGCTATGATACGCGCCGCTACTACACGCTCCGGGTCGAAAATCAAGGGCCGCGCATCCGCGCTTACGCGGACGGCAAGCTGCTCGTCGAAGCCTCCGACGCCGAAATTCTCGCCGGCCGCATCGGCATCACGGCCAACATACCCGCCCGCTTCACCGACGTGCGCGTCAGCGCGGCTGATGAAACCGCACGCCTCATCCGCGAACGCATCGAAAAGCGCGGGGCCGAACTGGCTCGCTTGCGGGCCGACAACCCCAAGCCCAAACTTTGGAGGAAGTTCGAAACGCCGCGGTTCGGCGCCGGGCGCAACGTCCGCTTCGGGGACCTGGACGGCGACGGGCGGCCCGAGATGCTCATCGCCCAGAACATCCGCAAGGTGCAGGACAACTCCTTCGCCCAGATAACCTGCCTGACGGCCGTCACCTTGGAGGGCCAGGTCCTCTGGCAGCTCGGCCGCCCGGATCCTTATAACGACGTGCTGGCTCACGATACGCCCTTCCAGATACACGACCTGGACGGTGACGGCCGCAACGAGGTGGTCCTGGTGCGCGACTTCAAGATCCAGGTGCTGGAAGGCGCCACCGGCAAACTGAAACGCTGGACGTGGATGCCGGAAGCGCCCCGGGACA
>Ga0272448_1005026_pt1 | contig 14748 bp, 12 predicted proteins | sample YNPCB0191_FD_202220 | JGI IMG/M metagenome (GOLD analysis project Ga0272448, IMG submission 202220) | Hot spring sediment microbial communities from Yellowstone National Park, WY, United States - YNP-CB-019-1 | ecosystem: Environmental > Aquatic > Thermal springs > Hot (42-90C) > Sediment...
GCAGATGTCTCCCCTCACGAATGTGTAGCGGGGATCGCCGGCGAGCTCCCTCAGGTTGGACTCATTCGACCCGTATGAGAGGTTGTCGAGGTTTATGACTTCGCACTCCGGGATCCGGAGGCAGAGCCTTATGAAGTTGCTGCCTATGAATCCAAGACCCCCGGTGACCAGCAGCCGCATGCGACTCCCGACCAATCACTTGTACAGAACGAAGTCCCAGTCCCAGGGCTTCCCGACGCGGGGGTCGTTGACCTTCCCGTTTATCGACTTCGGGACAACGGTCGGGTCATCCCAGGGGCGCCTCAGCTCGTCAGGCGACTTGTAGTCGTAGAGCCTGGTCGTGAAGTAGACCAGCGTGGCTGGCTCGCTCCCCACCACCCTGAAGCCGTGCCAGTAATGACCCGGGATCCTCACGACCTGGAGGGAAGCTGCGGAGGAGACGATCTCGTCGAGCTCGGCGGTCGCGTCGTCGTAAGCGCAGATCTTTATTGCCCCACCTATGCAGACGAAGTAGTCGACCTGACCCCGCTCGTGCCTGTGCCAGGCCCTCTTCACGCCCGGGTAGGAATAGGAGAGGTTCGACTGGACGATTGTGTCGTCTCCCAAGATATCCTTCATGTCCGATCGGAAGATCTCTGTAAAGTTTCCCCGCTCGTCCACATGCCGGCTGAGGGGCTTCACAACGATGCCAGGAAGCATTCAGGGAACACCACGCTTTATCTGCAAGTATTCCTTTTTAAACTCTTCAATTGACAGCCCCAAGGGGAGCGGCTTCTCGTCGAGGGTGGATGAAGCCTTCGAAACGTCCAGCGAAGAGTCCCTGGGGCGCCTCGCGACCCACTTGCCGACAAAGTCAGACATGAGTGCCGGCTTAAGCGCCGAGTCCCCTCCCCCGTTGATCCCCCCTAGTCCCAACTTGAAGCCAAACGCCCTGGCCAAGGAGAGGCCGAATTCGTACCTGGAGACGCGCGAGGCTCCTGCCAGGTGATAGACCCCAGTCAGACCGCGCTCAGCGGCTTCGAGGAGCATCCTGGCGAGGCTGGAGTTCAGGGTCGGAGAGACCCACTGATCGGTGAGCAGGGCGATGGGTCTCGATTGGAGGAGGGATTCGGTTATCCAGAGGGCGAAGTTCACTTTCCCCCTCGAGGGGCAGGCGCCGTAAATCACGCTCGTGCGCGCCACCAGGGCTTTTTTCGAGCAGGAGAGGGCGTGCCTCTCCCCCAGCAGCTTCGTGTACCCGTAGAAGTTGACAGGGCTGACCTGGTCAGACTCGGAGTACATCCCGCGGGATCCGTCGAAAACGTAATCGGTGGAGACGTAGACGAAGAGCGGGGCGAATTCGGAGGCGGATTTCGCGAACCGCTCGGTCCCCTCCGCATTGATCCTCAGGGCGAGCTCCCTCTCAGCTTCGCACCTGTCCACATCCGTAAGAGCCGCGCAGTGGAAGACCACGTCGGGGGCGGATGCGCGCAGGGCGCTCTTGATTGAATCGGGGTCGGTCAGGTCCAGGCGGACCGGGGTGCCGCAGGGAGGCGGGGCGCTGGAGTACCCGGCGAAGACAACATGACCTGCGGCGATCGCGACCTCGGCGAGCTTTGAGCCCAGCAGACCGCCCGCGCCAGAGATCAGAAACCTCATCAGAGAACCAGCCCGCCAACAGTAAATTATTAAACATCAACCTCTGAGTAGTCCCCCACCGTGACCTTCACGGACCTCCCCCGGCAGTTCTTCCTGATCCTCGAGTGCTTCCCGACGAGGCTGTCCTCCAGGCGCTCCACGCCCTCGACCGAGGAGCACTCCATCAGAACCACATTCTCGACGCAGGAGTCCGCCACCCTCGCCCCGTCGCCGATGCTCGAGTAGGGACCGACGAAGGACCGCTCCACGACCGCCCCCTTTCCTATCACCGACGGGCCCCTGACCCTGCTGCCGATGACCTTGGCGCCAGGCGCTATGCGCACCCTGCCTTCCACAACGCTGTCGATGACTTCGCCCTCGACCCGGCGCTCCAGGTACTCGTCGAGGACGATCGAGTTCGCGGTGAGGATGTCGTCCTTCTTGCCCGTGTCGAGCCACCAGGAGTCGAGGACCTCTGCGCCTACCCTGAGGCCCATGTCGATCATCGCCTGGATCGCGTCCGTTATCTCGAGCTCGCCGCGCCAGGACGGCTTTATCCGCTTTATGGCCTCGTGGACCCTGGGGGAGAAGACGTAGGTGCCGACGACCGCGAGGTTGCTCGGAGGGTCCTTCGGCTTCTCAACCACCCTGAGGACGCGCCCCTCAGGGGAGAGGGCTGCGATCCCGAAGCGCTGGGGCTCAGAGACCTCCTTGAGCAGGATGAGGCAGTCCAGCTTTTCGTCGCGGAAGCGCCTGACGAGCCCGGCGATCCCCCTCCCCTGCAGGTTGTCCCCGAGGCACATCACGAAGTCCGAATCCCCGAGGAACGGGTAGGCGGTCCTGACTGCGTGTGCGAGGCCGAGCGGCTCCTGTGGGATGTACTCCACCGAGAGGCCCCACTCGGATCCGTCCTTCACGTAATCCTTCACGTACTGCCCGGTCTCCGGGGCGATTATTATGCCGGTTTCCCTTATCCCCGCCTGGACCACCTGGTCGAGGACGTAGCCGAGGATCGGACGGTTAGCCACTGGGATGAGCTGCTTCGCTATGGTGAAAGTGAGGGGGCGGAGGCGCGTGCCTTTGCCGCCAGAGAGGACGAGGGCTTTCATCTTGAGGGATTCCTCCAAACACAGTTGTGATGCAGGGCACATATGAAATTAGTGACTTGACATTGATATAAATTTATTTAAAATAATTTTTAATAGAAAAAATAAGAATTCTATTAAAGATCAATCTGCCTATTTCTAAAAATTTTTTATTATGAATAATACCTATTGAAAACAGGGGGCGGCAGACAGACGACAATCCTATGAAGTTTAAAGTAACTGTATAAATCGTCAAAAAAATGATTGGTTTCGATCTATGAACCAAAGACAGGTTAGATATTCATGACTTTGAGAACTAATAATAAAGTGAAGCATGAGGTTTTACATAAGTGCTATCAAAATGCATTAATGAATTTTTCTAGCAGTAAAAGATCATTGGCGAAAAAGGAGGGTATTCTCTTTATATAAGATGGTAATTACAGAATTACCTCAAAGCATTGGCAAGTGTAAATTATGCGAATGCTTAACTCCATCTCATCGAATTCCTGACGGATTAGTGATCAAATTTGGTTATAACCAGAGCCGACTTATTGGATGGGCGAATTGGTCCGAATCATTACTTGAGGACTTAGTTAAACAGCGTCACGGAGAGTACCAAAACTTAAAGCACACCATAGAAACATCGCACAATAAAAGTCATTTAGACCCTCAAAAACGGCGTGTGTCAGAACATTAAATCGTCCGTGGGGCGTCAATGTTAGCATAAGGACAAAAACAGAGCAAGAGGAGTAGCGAAAAGAACGATAATAAATGCTTTGAAATTGCGTTCGGCCAGGAGAAACTAGAAGGAGAGAACGAGGTAAAAAATAAATACATGCGAGAAAAGGAGTATTATAATTGACCTCCAAGGATCGAGGTATTTTTATGGAAAATGTATTTGATCGATCTGACATTTTTGTCACTATTTACGAATTTTCTTAAAAAAAGGGGGTTGGAAAACGGGCCTGCTCAATGCTTCGAAAGAGAAAATTAAGCGGGCATTAATGAATAACTCGATAATTCGCTACCATATAATTCTGTATTTAGAAAAGCGTAACAACCGAGCATTAAAAAAATTGAGAAAGATTTTAATCAACTATCTTGAAGCCAATTCAAAAAATGACGATGAATTTAAGGTTTTAAACTATATTAAAAAAAATGAACTTACTACATTTTTGCCAAATATAAAAAACCATCAGTCAGTCGAGATTTTAGTGTACAAAGATAATTGTAGCGGTTTAAGGTATGTAATTCATAATGGGAAAAAGCTGTTTTTCAAGAAAGTTATGAGTGATAAGGAAATTGTTAAATATTATAGAAGCTTATTGATAGAACAAGATCCAAGTTCTCCTCACTATTATTTTTCATGTGGCGCTGAAGTTCGTGAGAAAGATGTGGTATTAGATATTGGAGCGGCAGAAGGAATATTTGCGCTTGAAATAATTGAAAAAGCAAAGAAGGTATATTTGATCGAAGGGGATTTATCATGGATCGAGCCCTTGAAAGAGACTTTCAGACCATGGAGAGACAAAGTAACAATAATTCCAAGGTATGTTTCCGACGTCAATACTGAAGAATTTTTGACCCTCGATCGTCTGTTTTTTGGTAATGAGGTTAACTTTATCAAAATGGACATAGAGGGACATGAGGAGAAGGCGCTAAGAGGTGCAGACTTCCTCCTTTCTTCTAATGCTGACCTAACTATTGTTGCATGTTCATACCATACTCACCAAGCTGAAAATAATTTAAGGCGAATCCTTTATGAAAAAGGATTTTCAGTTGAAATATCTAGTGGATACATGATATTTTTTGACGGCGAAAAATTGCAACCTCCTTATCTTAGAAGAGGACTAGTTGTTGGTAAAAAAAGACGGTAATAAAAAATGCAGTCGAAAAATATAAGAATATATGTCGATGGTAGAAACGATAAGTAGTTCCCTAATCTTTACTATTTTTAACGCTATCAAAACTAATATTAAATAATTCCAATTGTTTATTTTTTATTTTTGAGATGTTTTTTAAGCATATAAACTGAGCCCATAGATAATACGTTAATTCGTAACCAGCATTTTTAAACGATTTATGATTGCCTACTGGCAAAATTGGTGCAAATAGTAAATATAATAATTTACACAGCTTACTCTCAATATAAATAATAATATTTTTTAAAGATTTATCTATATTCTTATAAAAAAAGTATAAAGAATAAATTTCTTCCATATAAATAAGAGTTTTTTTTTGACAGGACTTTTTAGATTCACAATGAAATAGTTTGGCATAAGGGGTGATAAATAATTGATCTGGATATTTTTTCCAAACTCGATATGAAAAATCTATGTCTTCTTTAAATGAATATGCTTTTAGTCTGGCTTCATCAAATAACAAATTATTAAAAACTGATCGATGATACGATTGATTACAACCAGATAACCATTGGCATGGAATAATTTTGTTTAATGGTAGTGGATAAATAGGGTGTGTTGAAGGTAAAACTTTGCACACATTAGCTTCATCATAACTGTAATTAAAGACCTTAGCAACAGAATACATAACAGATGATAAAATACCCTTAGGTTTATTTCTAATAATATGACCTTGGACGCCTTTCACATTTGGCCATTTTTCTTTATAGACATCAACAATATTTTTAAGATAAAAAGGATGAAGAAGAACATCATCATCCAAAAATAAAACAATTTCACCCTTTGATTTTTCTATACCGATATTTCGTGCTTCAGCTAACCCTTTGCTTATTTTATTTTTATAGTATTGAATATCAACCCCTAAAGATTTGAAATATATTTTCTCATTTTTTATAAGTAATTCAGTTTCGTGATCCTCACTATCATCGATAATTATTATTTCAAAGGGCTGAACGCTCTGAATAAATATAGTATTCAAAGCATTAACTAAATTTGACGGCCTGTTTTTGGTGCAGATAATTATTGATATATCAAATTGGTTTTTCATAATATTCTATAAAATTAATGTAATTATTGTTATAAACTATTAAAAATCGCGGGTCACTAATTGCAAAGTGTTCATAATTTGAAAATGAGTTGAAAACTTGCCAATTGGCAGCAGTGATGGAATGTAGCTTATAGTTAATAACATAACTATTTTTTGGAGGTATTGATCCAGAAATATTGAAAATAAAAGATATGTGAAGCTGATTAAAATTAGAAATATGATTAGGATTAAGATTTTGTTGTGATAGCTTTAATGCAATATAACCACTTGTAAATACATCTGAAGATAATATGTTATTTTTAATTAACGATGATCTATGCACATTTTTGAGATACCAAGATGCGAATGAATCAATATATGAATACATACCTAAATCGCGTTCTCCACTTAATAAATTATTTTGACATTGTATAGTGTTAAAAATAATGTTTATTGAGATCAACATTACTAAAAATATAATTAATATCTTTTTCAAATTTATAAAATCAACATAAAGCACAAACGAGCCTAAAATTGATAAAAGAAGCAATAGAGAAAGATCAAAAGTCCCGAGGTATGAATATACGATAAGATTAAAAATACCAACCATAATAAGAACTAAAGTTATATTATTATTCAATTCGTAATTCTTTTTATTAACTATATTAAATAATATAAATATAATTTCAAATAGTGAAATGAAAAATATTATTAATAACCATAAAATATTTAAATAGATTAGTATTGATAGAGGACTCTTTAAATAGTATGCGCTAAGTGGATCTTTCATTTGTTGAAAACGAAAAATAGTTCTAATTATTATAGAAAATGGTTCATCAGCACTTACTAAAGCCGGTATAAATGACTTATAGAACACCTCGTTAAAAATCATAACATAGACAAGGCAAAATAAAATCAAGAAATCTAACGCTGAAGAATGGATCGATCTTTTTTTGTCAAAATAATTACCAATAATATTAGATAATCTAAAGAAAAATAAAAATACAATCGCAGAAAATACCATTTTATACGACAATAAATTTAAACTAACTATTAAAATAAAAATTATTAAGTAATCATTATTATTTATGGAAGACGACTTACAAGCTAGTAAAAAAATGATTTGAAGAAGAAACAATGCTCCTAAACCATGGTCCCAAAACATAAAAAAACCGTAAAAATACTGAGCAGTGATAAATGATAAAATTATTAATGATACAATAAAAATTTTTACTTTCAACTTTTTCAATATTAGTATTATAAAAATTATGAAATAAATGGCCTGAAGAGGTAATACTGGCATAATAACGTGATTAATTCCTAAAATATATGACATCGCATTGACTATTATCAAAAAACCAGGATCAGAATATGCAACTACATTTTGATTATTTAATGCTTGGACTGCATCACTCATTCGCCAAAAACTAAAGCTATCAGAAACCAGTGGAAAATAAAATATCATAAAATATAAAATGAAAATTATAAATAATAATTCAATACATATAAAGCGAAATTTTTTTCTCATTATTAATGATTTATTAATGTTTTGTATTTGGAAATATAGTTTATAGAGGAATATTTTAGTTTAAATATAGAATATAATAAATTTGGATCATAGTCATCTTTTTTAAAATTAGTTAAAATATTTTCAAGATCTTTTTTCGTATGAAATACAAGAGAGTTATCTATCAATGATGAAATTTCTGGCAGGCCTCCTAAATCCGATGTAATAATTGGTGTGCCACAAGCAAGCGCCTCTAAAGCAACTAATGGTGCGTTTTCAGACCAGATTGATGGTATTATTAAAGCGACAGCGTTTGAATAAAGGTTTGTAAGAGTGTCATAGTTGTTAACTTTACCTAAAATTTTAATTCTATTCTGACAATTACTTTTAATAATTAATTCTTGTATTTTAAACTCTAAGGACCCACTGCCAACAATTAATAGATTTGCAGTGATCCTATCTTTAATTTGACAAAACGTCTTCACTAAGCCCAGTATCCCTTTGTGTTCCTCTAGAAGCCCAACAAATAAGAAATAGGGAAAATCATACGCGGATTTAACTAAAGAAGCAGGCTTTGGCACAAAATTGGGAATAGTTATAACAGGCCTGGAGATCCCAGCACCCACTAATGTGTTTCGCATATAATCACTTGGAGCTATTATAACATCTATGTTTTGGAGCATTTTGTCTAAAATGCCGGTATATCGCCACATCTGAGGAGGACGTTTCAATTGTAAACAACAGGAAAAACAATTCTGCCTATCAATGCAGATAGTTTTATTAGGCGTTAGAAGGTTGTTTCGCGGGCAGATAAGCCAATAATCATGCGCAGTATAAAGGTTTTTTGAAGCAAGAGCCTTCAAAATGGAGGGCCCAAATCCTGCTATGTTATGATAATGAATCACGTCAGGTTTTATTTTTTCTATCAATCCTAAGGCTTGGTTTGCCAAAGGATATGATGTGCCCAAAAATCCACAAACAAGTGGAGCTAATCTACCAAAATTAGATTTTAGTGGATGGAGAAATACTCCTTTATTGTTGGCAAAAGCACCAGACGGGGGGCTTGTTTTATTCAAGTAATAGGCATCAATACTGTATATTACATGAACCTCATGTCCTAATCGAGCTAGTTCGTTGGATAGGTAATATACGTGCATAGCATCTCCGCCCAAGTGGTAAGGAGGATAAAAAGTACTAACCATAACAAACTTTAGAGGATAATCAGTTTTAAAGTTGCTTTTCATTAGATATTGTTTTGGTTAATTATTATTTAATAAGCATTTATTTGGTAAAACCAATAATTCCAAATATAGCACCAAGTTTTCGATCAAAGAGTCGCCGTATTCCAAAAACAATTATAAACATCCATGTAACATAAATCAAAAGTATTTTTTCTAAAAAAAATAATTTTATTATAATTCATATTTAATAAAATTAAATATTCTTTCACTCATAATTTTTTCAGTAAAATTATTTATAACAGTAATTCGTGCATTTTTTGAAATTCTAGATCTTTCAGATGGATTATCCATTAGATAATTTACATTACTAAGCAAATCTGTTTCAGATTTATATTTAGTGAGCAATACATTTTTGCCATCTTCAACATAATCAATAATTCCAGGTACGCTGTTCACAATAACAGCCTTTTCCATTAACATGCTCTGCAACAAAGACATTTGACCAGTTGAATATGGTTCGTTTTCAATTGGTAAGATGACAAATTTAGAATTATGAATTAATTGTTTTAAACATAAAATATTTACTCTTGAAAATATTTTTATTTGTTTTGGTAGAGAATATTTAAAAGATGTTTTACCTACAATAACGAGTGGGATTCCAATTTTATTTTTTATCCATACATTTATTAGAGTTTCATAATCTCGCTTTGCATAACCAAAACTTAGCACATATTTTTCAGTAGGGACCGAGGTCAATGGTTTGAAAAATTCAGGATCTTCCCCATAGGGGATAAATTTACGCGGTATAGCACTAAAATATTTTTCATAAAACCTTTCATTAATTTTTGAATGATATACTATACCAGAAAGCGACTTTGTTGCATATTGTAAAATTTTAATCTGAAAAGGATTCTCGTTTTGTCCATTCAGACAACCAACGTCTATAATAATATGAGGCGGAGTAGACTCGCCAAAAAATGTTCTAAATAAAGACAAACCAAAACCACTATTATAAGAATGAGAAATAATAAGCTCAAACTTCTTATTTTTAAGAAATGACTTGATCTGTTGTAGAATCATTATTTTTAATTTTTTCTCAACTATGGAAAAAGGCATGATGCTAGTCGAGTCGATAATCTCAACAATAGTTTTCGGCCAATATTTAAAAAACCAATACGGATTGCCAATTACATTTTTATTTGCTGGTAAAAATTTTGGATCGTCGATTTGCAAGGAAACGACGTTAAAATTTGGTAAAAATAATATTCTCATATTTTTTAATCTTCTAGAGCGTTGTCATAGATTTTTTTTAACTTTTGCTTTCTTTCAAATACAGAAAATTTTCCAAAGATCGTAAAATCCAAAGAATTTTCTGCAAACTTATTTCTCTTTTTTTTATTTTCTATTAAAGTAATAATGGAATTTGCAAGTTCATTTTCTACATCAGGAAGCTCTTTGTAAATTACTGTTTCTAGATATTTTTTTATTTCATAATTATTCTTTCTAAGTAAATTTGATTTATAAGGAGTGGCTGGGCAATTTATTAAAAATCCATTTATACCATCGCTAATAATTTCTGGTATTGCGAATACATTTCCTCCTATTATTGGCAAACCCGCAGCCATTGCTTCCAGAAATACATATCCAAAGAAGTCACCATAACTCGGCAAGACAAAAATATCTGAGTTTAAATATAATTTATTAAAAAGAACATTCCTAGGAAGTGATTTAGTATAAATATGAAAATAACTTTTTTTTGAATATTTATTAACAATTTTATTAAATATTTGCTCGGAATCTTTAGAAGTTTTTACTACTGCATATAGTTCAACGAGGTAGCCGTATTTTTCACGCAATAATTCAACCACATGAAATAATTCTTTTCCTCCTTTCTCAAAAAAACTATTACTAATATGCAATATTCTTATTATATCATCTTTTTTATTAATATGTTTTTTATTTAACATTTCCTTTGTAATTAAAGGAGAAATCGCTGGGTATAAAACTTCAAGCTTCTCTAAAAAGTCATTTTTCGATGGAGAATATGCATTTACTATAGACACCATACATGCTTTCGAAAAAGGTAAAATTTTTTTACAATATTTTGTTGATAAAATTCTTTTTAACAGAGCTATGCGGTATGGATCGAGTGCTTTTTCATGTTGCAAGCCAAAAAAAGAAGAATAGTATTCTACATTGACTACCCATGGTTTTTTATTAACAACAGATACACCACTAGTTGTATGAATTATATCGCAGCCATTTGGAATGTAACATATCCGAGGCAAGCACAATGCAGTGTATAGCTTTGTTGCTAAATTTTTTATTGCAACATATCCGGGATCGTATTCTCTTACAATTTTAAAAGCAGATGTGCTCATATTTGATCTTACAGTATATCCCTCGGGTGGGAAAAGAATATAACTTTCATTAATAGGGTGAGGGTTTCCTAAAAAATAGACGGTTTTCACATATTCTGTCATATTATATTATAATATATTAAATTTTAATTTTATATAATTTATCATAATACAAATATCAATGCCCATGGTGCATATCATAAATCAAATAATTCTTTAGCGAATCATAGTAATATCTTATTGCAACAGATATGTCTTCAGGGTTTCGGATTATAAATTTTAGGTTCTCCCAAACCCATGCAGGATTGAAATAAAGAGAACGGTATAGTAATTTTCTAGCCTGGTCTAGTTCACTAGGCGAGAGCTGGGCTGTTCGCATAACTGAATTATGCTGATAGAACGCCTTCCAATCAAGGTTTTCAGTTATCCACCCATTAGTCTTCGCAATTTCGTAAAGCTCAGTTTTTGGGTATGGCACCGCCACATTAAATTGGGCGCCATTTGGACGCGTATTTTTAACAAACTGAAGCGTCGCTTTAACCGTATTCCAAGTCTCTCCGGGCAATCCGACAATAAAGCTGGCATAGGTTTTTATTCCTGCAGCCTTAGTCCACAGGATTGCTTTGCGGGCTTGCTCAATATTTTGGCCTTTCTTTGAATTTTCAAGTATCTTTTGGCTTCCAGACTCCACACCATAAGAAATGCCCCGGCATCCAGCTTTCCTCATTAGTTTTAGCAGATCAGGATCTACACAATCCACGCGGGTATTACAATACCAAACCACATTCAACCTTTCGTTTATTAGTCGCTGGCATATATCAGCAGCTCTTTGTTTATCCAAAGTAAAACTCTCATCAAAAAAAGAGATTACATTTACATAGTAGTCTCTAACCAAAGTACGTATTTCACTTAAAACGCGATCTGCAGATTTTGCTTTCCATTTTGTCCGCCTCACTGTACAATAGATGCAACCGAAGGGGCACCCCTTGCTTGTGTTTAAGATCATAAATCGACCGAAACCTGTAGCTTTATTTCGATAATTTCGCAAATTCACAAGGTCAAAGGCAGGGATGGGTAAGAGATTGTAATCTATGTCATTTTTTGACCTCTCGGTTTGAACCACGACATCTCCAATTTTGTAGGCTATTCCTCTGACCTCCCGTAGCCCTTCAAATCCTTTTTGTTCAAAGGTTTCAATAAGATCAGGGACGACTAACTCGCTTTCCCCCAAAGCATAAACATCCAGGCTATCACAGCTTTTCAAGATTTCTTCAGCAAATGATTGCAAAGTCCAGCATAATCCGACCGTCAAGGCGCGATGATTCGTCGCCTTGGCTAGGCTAGCGATCCTCATATCATTGTCGAATGTAGTAGGAGTAAAACGAAAGACAACGATGTCATAAGGGGCACATCTTGCAAGATGTTCTTTAATTCTCGGGTAAGTTAGGTTTTCTCCATTTGCATCGATTAAAGTGACTTCGTGACGGTTCTTTTTTAGAATAGACGCAAGTTGCATCAGACTATAAGGTGGAATCACGGAAGTCCGATCGGTTATCTCGCAGCGATCCTCACGGATCACGGGTATTCCGTCGTTTCTTGGCGGATTAATCAGCAGAATATTCATATTTACGCCTCCAAAATTTCTTGATAAACTTGAAAGGTTTTTTGACCCATTATATTTAATGAAAATCTGTTTTCAATTAGAGTTCTTGCATTTTGACCCATATTTTTTTGCAGTTTTCCGTCTCCCAAAATCTGGTTAATTTTTTCAGCTAGTGCTTGAAAATCTCCTTTTCTGATTAGAAATCCAGTTTCCCCGTCCTTTATAAGTTCGGCTACATCACCTACATTGCTAGCAACCACAGGCAAGCCGCATGCCATAGCCTCCAGGATGCTCATAGGAAAACTTTCAAGCAGAGAAGGGAGAACAAGAATGTCTCCGGAGTTATAAAATTTTGGCATATTATAATAGTCAGAATAATAAAATTCGTAGTTTTTCTTTGGTATGCCTTTTTTCCTAAGCATTCTTTCGTAAGGTTCCTTATTGCCAGCACCAATGAAAGTAAAAATTGTGTCTTTTTGTTCTCGAAGAACATAAGGAATAGCTTCAATAACAAACTGAGGACCTTTTATAGCTACAAGTCTTCCGCTAAAGATCACCCTCTTTCGATTATCCTTTTTTTTGTCAGGCTTGAACATATCTACATCTATGCCATTGGATATAACATCAATAATTCCTTTATAGGAATAATGTTTAATTAACTCTTCTTTGATAGCTTTTGAAACTGCGATTATTCTTCCCGGCCTCAATAGACTTAAAGATTCGTATAATCGTAAAAAAGGATATAACATAAGAGTCAATCTTTCTGAACTATCTAAAACACTAAGACCAACCCCGGAACTTAGGACACCATTCTTTTGTCCAAATAAGGTTGTATGATAAGTCACCACATGGGGAAGTTTATTTCCAATTATCCTAATCATCTGATCTGCTAGAGGACCTGCAGAATGTATGAGGTCCAGTTTGTTCTCCTTAATTAAGCTCGGTAATTTTTTAGCAATAGCTCGCTGAAAACGAAAACTTGAAAAGAACACATCATTAGCAGGTGAAATTGAATGTATCACAACATCATCAAAGATTTTTAGAGTATCTTTGTCTAACGAAGCTCCTTCCAGTCTCCTAAAGGTGGTAAAAACATGCAACTCTACATTTTTTGCCAACGCTTTACAAAGATTTATGGAGTATGACGCTACTCCGCCCCAAACAGGCAAAAACTCGGTGCTGAGAAGCCCAACTTTAATCATTTTATAGCCTTTGCTATTGGAGATATGTAGTTATTTTAGCTAAAGAAAGGCATTTTATGTATTTATTAATTAGACCTTGACCTGCTTGATTATCTCGCCTTCAATTTTTGTATCTTCGCTTCTTTCCCACAAGGGTCAATAATCTGTTTTAAATACACCATGTATTAGACGATAAAAGTAACCGTGGTCCTTCAGTCGCAGTCTTTCCATGAGTTGGTGTTGGTGGTACGACCCCCTCTCGATCCAGTTCGACTCCTGCAGGACTAGAATTCTCATGCTCCAACGGCTGTGCCGATCATCTCCGCTCAATCTTCTGCGACAGCCTGGATATGGCGTGCAGTACAAGCGACGCTATCAGGAGGAGCGTCCCCCCGAAGATCGAGAACATCATTAGCAGGGCGAATGGGACGCTGAAGTAGCGGGTCTCGTTGAAGGTCAGGAGCAGGTTGACCCCGAACGCGAACCCGATGACGACGAGGATCGCGCCGGGGACCCCCAGCAAGAGCATCGGCCGGTCCTCCGCCACGAGCTTCAGGGTGGCGCTAACGAGCTCCAGCCCGTGAGCCGCGGGGTTCTTGGTGGAAGGTCTTCGCACCCCTTTGTACCTCACAGAGATGGGCACCTCCAAGATCCGCATCCCGTGCTGGGCAGCCTTCCTCAGCTGCTCCGCCTCTATGCCGAAGCCTTTCATCTCGCACCAGGAGATCGCCTCCAGCGCCCTCCTTGAGTAAGCCCGGAAGCCGCTCTGCGTGTCCTTCACGCCACTCAAACCATTGCTCCTGACGAGGGCATTGATGATCCTCAAGCCGAACCGCCTGTATCGCGGGGCGTCTGTCGATGAGCCTCTGACGAACCTGGACCCGACGACGACGTCCGCTGACTTGCTCAGGATGGGTTCGATGAGCCTCGGGATCTCGGCCGGGTCGTGCTGCCCGTCTGCGTCTATCGTCACCACCACGTCTGGGTTCTGCGATTTTGCGTAGTCCAGCAGGACGTTCAGCGCGGCGCCCTTCCCCATGTTATGCGGGTTCGAGAACACTTCCGCGCCCATTTTCTTTGCAATCTCGGCGGTCTTGTCCTTTGACCCGTCGTCGCAGACAATTATGTGGTCGGCGTACGGCTTGGCGTTTGCGATGACCCCGGCTATGCTCGACTCCTCGTTGTAGGCGGGGATGCACACCACTATCTTGGGTTTCCTTTCTGGCCTGGTTTCGGAACCACCTTTTTCTTGCATATTTTGCAGC
>Ga0272448_1005027_pt1 | contig 14744 bp, 13 predicted proteins | sample YNPCB0191_FD_202220 | JGI IMG/M metagenome (GOLD analysis project Ga0272448, IMG submission 202220) | Hot spring sediment microbial communities from Yellowstone National Park, WY, United States - YNP-CB-019-1 | ecosystem: Environmental > Aquatic > Thermal springs > Hot (42-90C) > Sediment...
CTCGATTGGAGCCTTGACGGAACCAGCGGGCCGTTTGTGCTGAAGCGCTCGCTCAATTTCACGTTCTCGAATCCCGTCTATCTCGGCCCAGGGCAATGTACCGCCCCTCATTTCTTGGACACAGATAAGCATCAAGCGGCCTCCGGGGTCAAGACCGGGGGGCGGGCTTCGGAGGGGGTGAGGAAGCCCAGCCGCTCGGCGCGCCATGGGCGTTTGAATCCTCAACGTACCTTCACCGCTGTCCAAAATCCTACGCGGGGAGGTTTTCCGCCTTTCACCCGAAGCGGGGCAGAGGGGGGCAGCGGCCTCACCCCCGCTTCCAGCGAACGCCCTGGGGGGTGTCTTCGAGGAGGATGCCGCGGGCCTTGAGCAGGTCGCGGATCCGGTCGGCCTCGGCGAAGTTCTTCGCCTTGCGGGCTTCCTGGCGCTTCTGGATGAGGGCCTCCACCTCCTCGTCCAGAAGGAGCGTCTCCTGGGCGGGGATGCCGAAGACCGCCTCGAAGTCGGCGAGAAGCCCCTGGGCCGTTTCCAATCCGGCCCGATCCAGCTCGCGCCGGTCGAGGGCGGCGTTGGCGGCGCGGACGCCGTCGAAGAGGGCCGAGAGGGCCACGGCGGTGTTGAGGTCGTCCTCCAGCGCCTCCCGGAAGCGGCGGCGGAAAACGGCGAGGGGATTCTCGCCGCCGGAGGGGGTCCCTTCGGAGGGCCGGGCTTCGCCGAGGCGCCGGGCGAAGTCCCGGATCCGGCTCAGGGAGGCCTTGGCGGCCTCCAGTCCCTCGAAGGTGAAGTTCAGGGATCTTCGGTAGGGGACGGAGAGGAGGAGGTACCTCAGGGCCATGGGGTCCGCCCCCCGCTCCAGGAGGTCCCGCAGCGTGAAGAAGTTGCCGAGGGACTTGCTCATCTTCTCCCCGTTGACGAGGAGGTGCTCCACGTGGAGCCAGTAGCGCACCGGCGCCTTCCCCGAAGCGCCCCGGCTCTGGGCGATCTCGTTCTCGTGGTGGGGGAAGACCAGGTCCACGCCCCCGGAGTGGATGTCAAAGACCTCTCCGAGGTACTTCCGGCTCATGGCGGAGCACTCGAGGTGCCAGCCGGGGCGGCCGGGCCCCCAGGGGCTTTCCCAGAAGGGCTCGCCGGGCTTGGCGGCCTTCCAGAGGACGAAGTCCCGGGCCGACTCCTTGTCGTAGGAGTCGCTGTCCACCCGGGCGCCGTCGAGGTTCCCCGAAAGGTCCACCGTACAGAGACAGCCGTACTCGGGGAGGCTGGCGACCCGGAAGTAGACCGAGCCGTCCCGGACGTAGGTATGGCCGTTCCGCTCCAAGGCCTTGACCATCTCCAGCATCTCGGGGATGTGCTCGGTGGCCCTGGGGTAGACGTCGGCCGGGAGGCAGCGGAGGGTCGCCATGTCCTCGAAAAAGAGGGCGGCGTAACGGTCGGTGAGGACCTTGAGGGGGACCCCCTCGGCGTGGGCCCGGGCGATGGTCTTGTCGTCAATGTCCGTGAGGTTCTTGACGTGGACGACCCGGAGCCCCTCCCAGAGAAGGAAGCGCTTGAGGAGGTCCTCGGCGCAGAAGGTGCGGAAGTTGCCGATGTGGGCCACGTCGTAGACTGTGGGCCCGCAGGTGTACATCTTCACCAGGCCCGGTTCCAGAGGCTCGAAGGGCTCCAGGCGTCGGGTGAGGGTGTTGGTGAGCCGGATCAAGGCGCCCTCCGGAAGGTCCGGCCGGCCACCGGGGCCAGCACCTCCAGATCCCGCGAGAGGGCCATCAGGTCCGCGGGAAGGAGGGCCTGGGGGCCGTCGGAGAGGGCCCGTTCGGGGTGCGGGTGGACCTCCACCAGGAGGCCGTCGGCGCCGGCGGCCACCGCCGCCCGGGCCAAGGGGACCACCAGCCTCCGGTCCCCGGAGGCGTGGGAGGGGTCCACCAGCACCGGCAGGTGGGTCATCTCCTTGAGGAGGACCACCGACCCCAGGTCCAGGCTGTTGCGAAGGGAGGGGTCGAAGGAGCGGACGCCGCGCTCGCAGAGGATCACCCGCGGGTTACCCGCCTCCAGGATGTACTCCGCCGCCAGGAGAAACTCCTCCCGGGTGGCCGCCAGCCCCCGCTTCAGGATCACCGGGCGGGAGACCTTCCCCAGGGCCTTTAGCAGGGGGAAGTTCTGCATGTTCCGGCTTCCTACTTGGAGGACGTCGGCGTAGGAGGAGACCAGGGGCAGGTCCGCCCGGTCCAGGACCTCGCTGACCATGGCCAGGCCGAACCGGTCGGCCGTTTCCCGGTGGATGCGAAGCCCTTCCTCTCCCAGCCCCTGAAAGGCGTAGGGGGAGGTGCGGGGCTTGAAGGAGCCGCCCCGGAGGAGGCTTCCTCCCGCCTTCCGAACGGCCTCGGCGGCGGCCTCCAGCCCTTCCCGGTCCTCCACGGCGCAGGGGCCCGCCGCCAGAACCAGGGAGGGACCTCCGATCCGAGCCGGTCCCGCCTCCACGACCGTTCCCTCGGGGTGGTAGCGGCGGGAGGCCAGCACGAAACCTTGCCGGAGGGGCAGCACGCCGTCCACGCCGGGGAGGGTGGCCAAGGTGCGGGAGAGGTCGGCCGAAACCTCCCCTTCCAGGACGAAGAGGCCACGTCCGCCGGCTTCCAGCGGCCGGAAGGAGGCGCCCCGGGACTCCAGGAGGGCCCGGACCCGGTCCCGGTCGGTGGCGTCGGCGCTTTCCCGAAGGACGACGATCACGGTCCCTCCCACACGAACGAACATCATAGAAAACACCGGTCCAGGACGCAAGAATTTCTGGAGGCCCAAATCCCGCCGTCAGGCCCTGCTGCCCAGAAGCCAATCCGGCGGGGTTTTCCGTCTTCCACCCGAAGCGAAGCGAAGGCTTACAGGCGTTCCAGCCTTCCGGAGAGGGCAAGCCGGCGGAGGGCCTCCTGGGCCAGGGGAGGGAAGCCGGGGGAAGGGGAGGCCAGGAGACCGGCGGCCACCTCCGGCAGGGCCGGTGGGGCGGGGTCGGTCCAGGTGGCGGAGGAGCGCGTGACCAACTCCTCCGCCAGGGCGAGAAGGCCTCCCAGCGGGGAGGGAGACTCCACGCCGAGCGGGTAGCCCTTCCCCCCCCACCGCTCGTGGTGCTCCTCCACCAGGCGGCCGGTCCAGGAGAGCCCCAGGGTTTCGAGGATCCGCCCCCCCTCGGCGGGGTGGCGGGACAACCGCTTCAGGTGGCGCTCTCCGAAGGGCCTCAGGCGCCGGAGGAGGGACCACCCCAGCCGCAACTTGCCGACGTCGTGGAGGAGGGCGGCCCCTCGAAGGACGGCGGGGGAGAGGCCGAGCTCCGGAGCGGGACCGGAGGCTCTCCCCTCGGCCGGAGCCACCTCCAAGAGGGCACCGGCCAGGGCCGCCACCCTCCGGGAGTGGCCCCGATGGAGGTAGCGGTCCCGGGCCTCCACGGTGTCGGCCAGGAGCAGGACCCACCCCCCTTCCCGGTCCAGGTTTTCGAAGACCGCCTGCTCCCGGAATCCCCCGTACCGCTTTAGGTGGACCCGGGCCAGGAGGGCGACGAACTCGTCGAGAAGGAACCGCTCCAGGGCCAGGCGGCGTCTCGGGCGAAGGGTGTCGAAGGCCTCCGCCATCTCCTTCAGCGCCGTCGCCACGTCGTCGCCGGACAGGGCGAGAAGGGCCAGGAACCAATGGGCCGCCGGGCGGTAGGCGCGGGCGAGGTCGGTGGGGAAGCCGGGATCCCGCAGGAGCCCCAGGAGGCCCTGGGCGAGGCGAAGGGCACCGGCGTGGTCTCCCCGGCACCAGACCAGCTCCATCCGGTTGAACTCGACGTGGAGGCGGGTGGGAAGGGAATCGGTGAGGGCCTGGGCGCGGTCCAGCTCCCCCTCGGCCTCCCCGAGCCGGGCCGGATCCAGGGCTCCCGCGCGGACGCCCCGCTGGAGGGCGTCGGCGGCCAGGGCCCTGCGCAGGGCCTCCAGGTCGTCCGGCGTTCGTCCTTCCCAGAGGACCGTCTTCCGGACCTCTCCCCGGCTCCGGAGGGCCGCCCGGCGGAAGGCCTCCACCGCCTGGGGCCACCGCCGGCGCTCCACCTCCAGCGCGCCCCGGACGCTGGCCAGGGCGCCGTGGATGGGGTGATCGTCCGGTAGCCGCCGCGCCAGGCGGGCGGCCCGCCGAAGGGCCTCGGCGGCCTCGCCGGCCTCTCCGGCGTCCAGGAGGCAGGAGGCCAGCCTCAGGCGGGCGTAGCCTTCGATCTCCGGAAGGCCCCCGGCCTTCCGAACCACCGACTCGAAGACCTCCTCGCCCCCCGTTTCGTCCCCCCGATGGACGAGGGCTTCGCCGTACCGGTAGGCTTCGTGGAGGAAGGTCTCGCCGGCGGCGGCCTCGGAGTCGAGGAGGGACAGCACCGCCGCGGTGGCCTCCTCCACCTCCGCCCAGCCTTCGGGAGGGAGCGCGCTCAGGTGGGGGAGGCGTTCCAGGCGGTTCCGCAGGGAGGAGAGGGAAGCAAGGGGTTCCACGCCGGCTCCTTCGCGGCCATTATACCGGCGGCGGGGCCGGCCGTTTGACCTGGACCTCACCGGCCTCTAGAATGCCGACGATGGATGCCCTCCCCCTGCTCGCCGCCCAAGGCCTCTGGAAACGCTTCGGCGCCCTGCCGGTCCTCAAGGGTCTGGACCTCGCCCTCTACCCCGGCGAACTCACCCTCCTTCTCGGGCCCAACGGCGCGGGGAAGACCACGCTCACCCGCCTTCTCTCCACCCTGGCCCGCCCGTCCCGGGGCACGCTCCGCTACCGCGGGGAGCCCCTCGGCGAGAAGGGACGGCTTGGGCTCCGCTCGGAGCTCGGCTACCTCTCCCACCAGTCCTTCCTGTACGGCCACCTCACCGCCGAGGAGAACCTCCGGTTCTTCGGCCGGCTCTACGGGGTGAAGGACCTGGAGCGGCGGGTGGAAGAACTTCTCCGCCAGGTGGGCCTTCAGGAGGCCCGCCGGAGGCCCGCCAGCACCTTTTCCCGGGGAATGCAGCAGCGCCTGGCGTTGGCGCGGGTCCTCCTGCCCGATCCTCCTTTCCTCCTCCTCGACGAGCCCTACGCCGGCCTGGATCCCGAGGGGAGCCGGACGCTGACAAACCTCCTCACGACCCTCAAGGACCGCCGCCGGGCCATCCTTCTGGTCACCCACGAGGTGGAGGACTGCCTGCCGGCGACCGACCGGGTGGCCATCCTCGCCGGGGGCCGGATCGCCTGGGAATCGCCCGCCGCGGGCCTCACCGCCCAGGCGGTGAAGGAACGGTACTTCGAGGTGACCGGCGAGGGGAGGGTTCGGTGAACACCCTGCGGGTGATCTGGGTCCTCTTCGAAAAGGACTTCCGGGAGGAGCTCCGGCGGAAGGAGAACGTGGCCTCCTCGCTGCTCTTCGCCCTGCTCTCCCTGGTCCTCTTCGCCTTCGCCCTGGACCCCACCCGGGTGAACCTGAACGAGACGGGGGGCGGCCTGCTGTGGCTGGTCATCCTCTTCGCCGGCAGTCTCTTCATGGGCGGCTCCTTCCGGAAGGAGACGGAGAACGGGACCCTCCAGGCCCTCCTCCTCTCTCCCACGGACCGCTCGGCCATCTACGCGGGGAAGTTCCTCCTGAACCTCCTGTTCCTGCTGGTCCTGGAGGCCCTCCTGATCTTTTTCGCCTTCGTGCTCCTCGATTTCCGGCCGGGGCCGGGCCTCCCGGCGCTGGCCGGTTCCTGGTGCGCCGTCACCTTCGGCTACGCGGCGGTGGGGACCCTGCTCTCGGCCCTCCTGGCCCAGGTTCGGGGCGGAGCGGTCCTTTACCCCATCCTCCTCTTTCCCCTGATGGTCCCCCTCGTCATCGCCGCGGCCACCCTGACGGAAAGGGCCCTCTCGCCGAGGTTCTCCTGGACGGACCCCTGGTTGAGGCTGGTCCTTCTCTTTGATATCCTCTTTTTCACGGCCTCCCTCTTTCTCTTCGAGTACGCCGTGGAGGAGTGACCCTTGGAGAAACGGACGGGGACGGTGCTCTGGATCCTGGCCGCGGCGGCCAACGCCGTGGCGCTGGCCCTGGTCTTTCTCTACGCCCCGGTGGAGGTCCAGATGGGGGCGGTGCAGAAGATCTTCTACTACCACGTGCCCTCGGCCATCGTCTGCTACGTTCTGCTCTTTCTGGCCTTCCTCTTCAGCGTCCTCTACCTCTGGCGGGAGGAGCCCCTCTACGACCACCTCGCCTACGCCGCGGCGGAGGTGGGCTGGGTCTTCATCACGGCGGTCCTGGTGACGGGCCCCGTCTGGGGCCGCTCGGCCTGGGGCAAGTGGTGGGTCTGGGAACCCCGCCTCACCTCCTTCCTGGTCCTCTGGCTCACCTACAGCGCCTACTTCCTCCTCCGCCTCTTCAGCCGGGGGGAGGGCCGGACCGCCAAGATCGCCGCCGTCCTGGCCATCGTGGCCTTCTTTGACGTCCCCATCGTCCACAAGGCCATTTCCTGGTGGGGGTCCATCGTCCACCCCAAGAAGGTGGTGCTGGAACCCCCCATGCGCCTGACCTTCCTGGTCTCCCTGGTGGCCGTCTTCCTGCTGGGGGCGGCGCTGGCCTTCACCCGGACCCGGCTGGGGCTCCTGGAGGCGCAGAAGGCCGAACGGGAGGGGTGGGCATGAGGCCCCTCCTGGCGCTCCTGGCCGTCCCGGCTCAGGCTCCTCCCGACACCCGGGCCTACCTGGTCCTGGGGTACGGGGCCGTGGTCCTCCTGCTGGCGGGCTACGGGATCTTCCTGTGGCTCCGCTGGCGGCGCCTTCGTTGAGGAGGCTTCCATGGCGGGAGAGGCGGCGCCCCTCGTCACCCTGCTGACGGACTTCGGAACCGGCGACCCCTGGGTGGGTTCGCTCAAGGGGGTGCTCTGGTCCATCCAGCCGGCCTTCCGCATCGTGGACCTCACCCACGACGTTCCCCCCCACGACGTTTTCCACGCCGCCTACACCCTCTACCGCTGTTACCGGGACTTCCCGCCCTGGACCATCCACCTCTGCGTGGTGGACCCGGGGGTGGGGGGAGACCGTCGGCCCCTGCTGGTCATCACCGACGACCGGTACTTCATCGGGCCCGACAACGGCATCTTCTCCTTCGTCTATGCCTTCGACACCGTCTCCCGGGTGATCCACATCACGGCGGACCACTACTTCCGCCGCCCCCTCAGCGAAACCTTCCACGGCCGGGACATCTTCGCGCCGGTGGCGGGCTGGCTCTCCAAAGGAATCGACTCCTCCCGCTTTGGCGAGGTCGTCGAGGACCCGGTGACGCTGCCGGTTCCCGTGGACCGCATCGGAGAGGACGGACTGCTCCGGGGGGAGGTCTGCGCCGTGGACCGCTTCGGGAACCTGCTCACGAACGTGAGGCGGCAGACGCTCGAGGCGTTGCGGGAGAGCGCCGGCGGGCGGCCCCTTCAGGTGGTGCTGGGGGAACGGGAGATTCCGGTGGTGTCCGGGGGCTACGGCCAGGCGGCGCCCCTCTTCGCCCTCGTCGGCTCGTCGGGACTCCTCGAGATCGCCGCCCGGGAGTCCTCCGCCGCCGAGGCCACCGGGATCCGTTCCCGGGGGACTCCCGTGGCCGTCCGGGCGGGCTGAGGTTCTTTCGGGGTCCCCGCGGAGACCCCCGAACCGGCGTCACTCTTCGAAGATTTCGGTGCGCCGGGTGACGGGGTAGAAGGGGAAGCGCGCGGCGAGGGTCTCCGTGCCTCCCTCCTCCCGGTCCAAAAGGGCCATGACCGCCACCACCTCGAGGCCGAACTCCTGGGCCTTCTCGATGGCCTTGAGGGTGGAGCCGCCGGTGGTCACCACGTCGTCCACGATGATGACCTTCTGCCCGGGAGAGACGGGGCCTTCGATCCACTGCATGGTGCCGTGGCCTTTGGGCTCCTTTCGGACGATGAAGGCGTCCAGCGCCGGCCCCTCGGCGTGGGAGAGGGCCGCCACCGCCGAGACGATGGGGTCGGCGCCGAGGGTCATGCCGCCGATGGCCTCGGCCCGGATCCCTTCCCGGCGGATCACCTCCAGAAAACACCGGGCGGTGAGGTGGGCCCCCTCGCTGGTGAGGGTGGTCAGCTTGGAATCGAAGTAGTACTTGCTTCGCCGCCCCGAGGCCAGCAGAAAATCACCGATCTTCAGGGAGCGGGTCTTCAGGAGTTCCTTCAGCCGTTCGCGGTCGTCCATGGGCTCTCCGGGGAAAGGGGATGAAGCCGCGTGCTCCTCACGCCTCGATCCCGAACCGTCTTCGAAACCGTTCCAGGTGCGATCCCTCCCAGGTGAGTTTGCCACAGCAGGGGCAGGCGGCGAAGCGGCGGTGGGTCAGGAAAGTGTACGGGGGTACCCGTCCCCGCACCTCCTCCCGTGGAACCTCCACCACGGGGGCGTTGCAGGCCACGCACCGGGGCCTGCCGGCGGGAAGGGGGTCGAAGGCCCGGCGGAGGGCCTCCAGCTGGTTTCGGGGGTCGTCGCTTCCGGGGTCGAAGGAGCGGACCCCCCCCTTCCGGCACCGCTGCAGGAGGGGGCGGTCCCTCGTCACGAGCACCGCCCCCGATCTCCGCGCCTCCTCAAGGAGCCAGTCGTCTTCGGCCTTCCGCGCGTACCCGGCGTCCACCCCCAGGAGGCGGAGGTACTTGGCGAGGCGGCCCACCATCGCGTCGCAGAGGAAACGGGTTCCCAGGGGCGGGCCGTCGCCGAGCCAGGCCGCCACCTCCGGGGTGTAGGCCCCCTCCCGATCCCGGAGGGTGAGCGGAGGAAGGCGAAGGGGAGGGGACGGGGTTTCGGCGGCCTGGAGAAGAACGAGGTAGGGAGGGTCCCCCTCCCCGTGGCGGACCTCCCTCAAGAGACGGGGACGAAGGCCCACGCCGTCGAGGGCCTCGGTCCAGGGGGCGAGGGCCTCCCCCGGGAAACAGAGGCAGAAGCGGCCTCGGGCCTTGAGGGCCCTCCGGGCGGCGCGGGCGACCTCCCGGGGGCCAGCGGTCACCTGGTGCCGGGCGGCCGCCCGCTCCGGCGAAGGAGCGGCCCTTCCCCCGCCGGGGGGAAAGTAGGGGGGGTTGCAGACCACGAGGTCGAAGGCGGCCTCCGGGAGGGCCTCCTCCCGCCGCAGGTCTCCCTCCACCACCACCGCCCGGTCTCCCAGGCCGTTTTCCAGAAAGTTCCGCCGGGCCAGTTCGGCGAGGAGGGGGTCCCGCTCGATGCCCGTCAGGGCTCCCGGATGGTGCCAGGCGGAGAGGAGGAGAAGAAGGATGCCGGAGCCGGTGCCCAGATCCAGGACCCGCTCCCCTTCCCGGACCCAGGAGAAGCCCGCCAGCACCACCGAGTCGATGCCGAAGCGGAAGCCGTGGAGCGGCTGGTGAACGGTGAGGGCGCCTCGGAGAAAGGGGGTGGGGGTCGTCTCCATGGGGAGGAGCGGGCTACGGCTTCCTCTTGCGCGGGCGGGGCCCGTGGGGACCTCCCCGCTCCGCCAGCCGGTTGAGAAGGGCGGCGGCGTAGCCCGCCGAAAAGCCCGCGTCCACGTTGACGACCAGGAGGCCGGGAACGCAGGAGGCCAGCATGGAGAAGAGGGGGGTCTTGCCGCCATCCTGGACCCCGTACCCCACGGAGGTGGGAACGCCGATGACCGGCGCGCCGGTGAGGCCGGCCACCACCGAGGGGAGAGCCCCTTCCATGCCCGCTACGGCCACCACCACCCGTGCCTCCAGGAGGAGCGGAGAGAGGGCGGCCAGGCGGTGGAGCCCGGCTACCCCCACGTCCAGGCGGAGTTCGGCCCGCGCCCCCAGGTAGCGGGCGGTCCAGAAGGCCTCCTCCGCCACCCCGGCGTCGCTGGTTCCCCCCGAGACCACCAGGACCAGCCCCTCGCCGGGTCCGGGCTCGGGGCCCAGGTAGGCCAGGCGGGCCCGGGGATGGTAGGCGAGGGCGGGAAAGGCCCGCCGGAGAGAGGCGGCCCGCCGGGCTTCCAGACGGGTCACGAGGGCCGGAACATGCCGGCGCGAGAAGGCTTCGAGGATCCGCACGATCTCGGACGGCGTCTTTCCTTCCCCGTAGACGGCCTCGGGGAAACCGCGCCGCAGGAGGCGGTGGTGGTCCAGGCGGGCGAAGCCCAGGTCCTCGAAGGGAAGGTGGCTCAGGCGGGGTAGGGCCTCTTCGGGGGCCAGCTCGCCCTTGGCCACCCGCCGGAGCAGGCGGAGGAGGGTCTCACGATCCATGGCAGGACACGGCAAGCAGGGTGAGGTCGTCGGCCTGGCGCGCCTCGCCCTGGAAGCGGGCCACGTCTTTCAAAACCGCCTCCACCACCCGGTCGGGAGGCTGGTCCAGAACCTTCTCGAGGCACTGTCGCAGGCGGTCCATGCCGTACTCCTCGCAATCCCCGTTCATGGCCTCGGTGACGCCGTCGGTGTAGAGGAGAAGGGTCTCTCCGGGCCGCAGGGTGATCTCCACCTCTTCCAGGCTCTTCAGGAAGGCCTCGTCTCCCAGGAGACCGAGGACGAGGCCCCGCGGGGAGAGGAGGGTGGGACCGGTGGCGGTGAGCAGAAAGGGGGGGTTGTGGCCGGCGGAGACGATCCGGGCCGACCGGGAGGGGGGGTCGAGGACCACCAGCAGGAGGGTGAGGAAGGTCCCCGGCTCGCTCTGGGAGCGGAAGAGGGCGTTGAGCCGCCGGAGGAGCTCCCGGTGGTCCCCCTCGCCCAGGGCCAGGGCGTGGAGGAGCCCCTTGATCAGCGTCATGTAGAAGGCCGCCTTGACCCCCTTCCCGGAGATGTCCCCCACAAGGAGGAGCCAGCGGCCCCGGGGAAGGGGAAGGAAGTCGAAGGTGTCGCCCCCGACCTCCATGGCGGGGACACAGGCGGTGGCCAGGGAAAAGCCGGGGATGTCGGGGAGGGTCTTGGGGAGGAAGCGCTCCTGCAGGCCCTTGGCGATTTCCAGTTCGCGGGCGAAGCGCTCCCGCTCCCTCAGCCGGGCCAGGTAGTCGGGCTCGTAGCTCCGGAGGGCCGAGGCGGGCCGCCCGAAGACCGCCGCGTAGGAAAGGCCCAGTCCCACCGCGGCGAGGAGGCCGAGGGCGGTCCATCCCTGGAGGAGGACCAAGGGAAGCCGGGCGGTGAGCAGGAGGGCGGCGTTGGCCAAGGCCTGGGGAAGGAGAAGAGTAAGAATGCCGCCCAGCAGGCCCGTCCGCTCCATGGAGAAGAAAAGGACGGGTCCGACGAGAAGTCCCGTTGCACCGGCGGCGGGCGGAGGTCCGTAAGGAGAAAGGGGGGCGGTGGCCAGGGCGAAGAGAAGGGAGAAGAGTCCTCCGGCGGTGGGGGTGGAAAAGCGGGACCGCAGGAAGGGGTAGAGGATTCCCAAGAAGGGCACGGCCGTCAGGAAGGAGGCCGGAAGGGGCCCCAGAAGGGCGTTCCCCAGCAGACCACCGGGGAAGCGCAGGTTGGAGAAGTCCAAGGTGGCGGGCATGAAGGTCAGGCGGGCCGGGACCTCCGCCGAAGCCAGCCCGTGGAAGACCACCGGGACCCAAAGGAGGGCGGCCCCGAGGGCGCCGGCCAGGAGCAGCCTCCGGGCCATTTCCCGCACGGCCGTATGGCCGCCGAGGAGCAGGTCCGTATCCCGAAGCAGGTCCCCGAAGGAAGGCCGGAGGAAGGACTCGGCCACCGCCCAGACCAGGGCGAAGAAGAGGGCCGACAGAAAGGCCAGCAGGGCGGCGGCGAGGACCGTTTCCACAAGACCTCCCGCCGGAAGGGTGAGGAACCGGGCCAGGGTGAGGACCCCGGCGGCCAGGGCCACCTTCTGGGCGTGGCCCACGTCCACCTCGTCCCGCCTCAGCTTCTGGACCAGCAGGAAGAGGGCGGCAAGGACCAGAAAGATCCAGACCCCACCCGAGAGGAGGGGGGCCACGAGGGTACCCACGATGTCCCCGCCGTCGCCGTCCACGAGGAGGGGCTTCTTGTGGAAGCTCGTCAGGTACCCCGACTGGAGCTGGACGGTGAACTGGTAGGTGAGTCCCGGAAGCCCCCGGACCGGCTGTTTCCAGGTGAAGTCGAAGGTCTGCCGGCTCTCTTCCTCGCCGGTCCGGGTGGAGACCAGCGTCAGCTCCCCCACGTCCACGCCCAGCACCCGGAGGAGCCGGCGGGAGGCTTCCAGCGCCTCCTCCGCGGTGAGGTGCTGGGGGGCGGCGTCCTTGCGGGGGGGGATGGTGAGGGCCAGGATCTGGCCCGAGCTGGAGACCTCCGCCTCCAGAAGGGGGGCGGGTCCGTTGAGGGGGTCGCGGAGGGAGAGGGTGTGCCGGCCGTAGATCCGGTAGATCCAGCTCTGGACCGGGACCTCGCGGGAGGTCCAGTGGACCGTGGCCCGAAAGCCGAAGAGCTCCTGCATGCGCCGGAGGGTTTCGGTGTCCGACCGCTGGGAAAGCCGGACCTCCAGAGGATCGGCCGTCTCCAGGAGGCGCTGGGAGGTGGTCAGGACCTTCTCGCGGACCGCCCCCTCGTCGAAGCGGTCGAGCCCCAGGGGGGCGTTCACCTCCGGGGAGACCCGCAGAAGGTAGACCGCCGTCCCCGCGGCGGCGAAGAGGGCCAGGAGGAGAATGCCGAGAATCCGCCGGAACACCATGGGGACAGCATAGAGGACCCCCTCCCCCGGCGCAAGGAAAGGTTCCGACGGGCCCCCGGCCCAAAGGCCCTGGGGGCCCGGCGCCGCCCTGGGACCGCGGGATCGGCGAGAAGGGGGAGATCGGCGGATGTTCTTTTCGGGAGAAGGCGTGGACGGCGGGGATAAAGGACGCTACATTCCTACCGAGGGGATGGCCATGGAGCACCGATCGGCCCCGAGGGTGGTTCCCGGAGAGCCGCTTCCGGCCCGCCTGCGGACCGGCGTGAAGGCCCGGGTTCTGGACCTGAGCCCCCGGGGCGTGCAGGTGGAGGTCTCCGTTCCCCTCCCCATCCGGAGCCGGGTGGAGGTGGTCTTCCGGGCCGATCCGGGGGAGATCCCCGTGCGGGCGACGGTTCGCCGGTGCCGCGTCCACGGCCGGGAGGGGCCGGGCGCCCCGGAAGGCGTCCTCCTCTACCGGGCGGGGCTGGAGTTCGAACGCCCGGCCCCCGGCCTCCTCTCCGCTTTGGGGGTGGAGGCGGGGCGGAAGACCGGCGGGGAGATCCGCCTTCGCTCCGGCCCGGGAGAGCCGGGAACCTGAAGGCCGCTTTGGGGGGAAAGCCATGGAGAGTCGGGAAGAAAGGGCCACGCCCATCGTGAACCCCGCCACGGGGGAAGTTCTGGGTCACTCGCCCCTTGACGACGCCGCGTCGGTGAGGGCGGCCGTGGAACGGGCCCGCAAGGCCCAGCCCGCCTGGGCGGCCCTCTCCCCCCGGGAAAGGGGGCGGCGGCTCAGGCCGGTGCTGGGACGCCTCCTCCGCGAGGCCGAGGACCTGGCGGAAGCCATCCACCTGGACAACGGGAAGACCCGGACCGACGCGTTGCTGACCGAGGTCCTTCCGGCGGTCATTGCCCTCCGCTACTACATCCGCATGGCTCCCCGCTTTCTCGCGCCCTCCCGGCCGGCACCGGCCACCCTCCTCCTGGCTTACAAACGGAGCCAAGTGGTCCGCGTACCGTGGGGGGTCGTGGGAATCATCTCCCCCTGGAACTACCCCTTCGCCATTCCCTTCTCGGAGGTGGTCATGGCCCTTCTGGCGGGGAACGGGGTGGTCCTCAAGACCGCCTCCGAGACCCAGCTGGTGGGCCGGCGTCTCTTCGCCTGCTTCGAAGAGGCGGACCTCCCCGAAGGCCTCTTCGCCTTCGTCAACCTTCCAGGCCGGGAGGCGGGGCCCGCTTTCCTGGCGGCGGGCGTGAACAAGCTCTTCTTCACCGGCTCCACCTCCGTGGGGAAGGAACTCATGGCCCTGGCGGCAAAGACGCTGACGCCCCTCTGCCTCGAACTGGGCGGAAACGATCCCATGCTGGTCTGCGAAGACGCCGACCTGGACCGTGCGGCCGCCGGCGCCGTCTGGGCGGGCTTCCAGAATTGCGGCCAGTCCTGCGGGGGGGTGGAGCGCATCTACGTCCACGAGAGGGTCCACGACGCCTTCGTCGAGAAGCTGGCCGCCCGGGTCCAGGCCCTGCGGGTGGGCGGAGACGGAGGAGAAGGTTCGGACGTGGGAGCCATGACCACCGCCCGCCAGCTCCAGACGGTGAAGGCCCACGTGGAGGAAGCGCTGGCCCGGGGCGCCTGCCTGGCCGCCCGCGCCCCGGCGCCGGAAGGAACCGGCGGGCTCTTTCACCCCATGGTGGTCCTCACCCAGGTGGACCACTCCATGCGGGTCATGCGGGAGGAGACCTTCGGGCCGGTGGTGGGGGTGATGAAGGTCCGGGACATGGAGGAGGCGGTGGCGTTGGCCAACGACTCCAACTACGGCCTCAGCGCCTCCGTCTGGTCCCGGAACCGGCGCCGGGCCCTGGCCCTGGCCCGGAGGCTCCAGGCGGGGGCGGTGACCATCAACGACCACCTCATGAGTCACGGCCTGGCCGAGACCCCCTGGGGCGGCTTCAAGGAGTCGGGGTTGGGGCGGACCCACGGCGCCGAGGGCTTCGCCGAGATGACCCAGCCCCAGGTGCTGGTGGACGACCTGCTCTCCGCCCTCCCCCGGGCCCCCTGGTGGCACCCCCACGACGGGACGGTCTACCGCGGGCTCTTGGCCCTGCTCTTCCTCCTCGTCGGCGGGCCGTGGGAGCGGGTGAAGGCCCTTCCGGCGGTTCTCCGGCTCTTCTCCCGAAGCCTGAAA
>Ga0272448_1005028_pt1 | contig 14744 bp, 9 predicted proteins | sample YNPCB0191_FD_202220 | JGI IMG/M metagenome (GOLD analysis project Ga0272448, IMG submission 202220) | Hot spring sediment microbial communities from Yellowstone National Park, WY, United States - YNP-CB-019-1 | ecosystem: Environmental > Aquatic > Thermal springs > Hot (42-90C) > Sediment...
ACGGCGTGCCGATCCCGGTGGCGGACATCGACCTCGTGATCGTGCCCGGCCTGGGCTTCGATCCGCTCGGCAACCGTCTCGGCAGGGGCCGTGGGTTCTTCGATCGCTTCCTCGCTCATAAGGACTTCCGCGGTGTGGCCTGCGCACTGGCCTTCGAGGAGCAGTTCGTGGACCGGATCCCCGCCGGCCCGCACGACATCCCCGTCGATATGCTCGTCACCGACAAACACGTCCGACGTTTCGGGCGGTAGAGCCGCCGCCATCGCCGCTGCTGTTGCCATGCGCCGGTCCGTCGGGGCTTCTGCCCCGGTGTTCGCTTCGGTTATGCTCGTTGCGCCGCGACGCGCGGACGTAAAAGGAGTACGGATCATGAAGTGGGTTGGCGGTTTGTTCGCGGTACTCGCCGTCGGGCTCGTGCTTTCTGCACGCCGTGCCGACGCTGCGGCGGAGGGCGTGGATCAGCAGGCGGCGGATTGGGTCTCGCGGTTCGGCTTCTCGCCGCCGACGGCGGACACCGAGGGCCTCTGCCCGCCGAGCGGGGCCGGGCTTCCGACGTTCACCGTCGTGCCCGCGGCCGTGGGCCGGCAACTGGTGCGCATTTCGCTGCCGTTCGCGCCGGGGACATACCCCGCCGGTCTGGGTTTGGCCCTTCGAGCCGATGGGCAGGAGATCATTCCGGACGTTCGCGTGCTTACGTATCACCCGGGCCGGCCGCGTTTTGTTCGGCGCGCGATCGTTACGTTCCTGTTTCCCTTCCCTGATTCCGCCGCGCGTTCTTTCGCAGTCGCGCTCCGGACGTGTCCGGCGGACCGGGTCGGGCAGGCCACGCGCCCCGGCGGCTTTGAGGAACGGATCGGCGGTCTGACGCTGAAGCTGGGTGAGGCGTCGCTGGAGATCGGCGGGCCGAATGGCGCGGCCTGGCGCGCGGAGCTGATCGCTCCCGCCCGGCAATGGTCGGTGGCGCCGATCGTCGAGGTAATCGAGCGGGGCGAGCACTACCTCTGGGTGCGGCTGCTCGTGCCCGACGCCGTCTGGCCGCGGATCGTCGAACTCCGGGCCGACGGGCTCGGTACGGTAGCCCTGCGGGCGTCCGTGCAGCGACTGGAGAGCGGCGACGGGTATGCTCCCGATCTCGGGTGGCGGATTTCGGCGCCGCCGCTGCGTTCCGTGCAATGGGGCAACGTGGAGCGGGTCGTTGCCGGCGGCTCGATCCGGCACGCCTTCGCCCAGGGCGAACCCATCCGGATCATCGCGGGAAGCCGGCAGCTCGCGTTTCCGGACGCGGCCCTGCTCCGACGCGGTGCGGTGGAGGTTCGCCCGGTCGGCGACGGCTCGGAGATCACGTACCTTCGTTGCCGCGCGGACGAGCACGTGCCACATCAGGAAGCGGCCTGGCGCGAAGCGACGGTCGTCATCGGTCCATCGGACGCCGTGCCTTGGAATGCGCTGCTGGAACCTCCGCACCGGGTCAGTGTGCCAGCGGAGTCCTTCGACGCCCTGTATCAGAGCGGCGCGAGTGCCGATCTGAGGCCCTGGGATGCTCTGGATGCGATCCGACGGTATCACCGCGACGCCACGGTCGGTTCGGCGCTGCGAGGCGACGACTTCGGCAACGTCACAACGTTTCCGGCCGCGGTGTTCGGCATGAACCGTCTGAACCATTGCCCGCCCATCTTCGAGGAGTACTACCGCAGCGGGGACGCACGCCTGCGCGAGACGGCCCTGCAGTGGTGTGCGAATTATCACGACCTGTGCATCTGGTGGGGTACGGGCCGGCCCGGGGAGTTCGGCGGCACGCGTTACAACAATGCGAGTCGGCATTCGGGCGTTCACAGCAACGACGTCGCCTTCATGTGGCGGTCCAACACTGCCGTGACGTTCTGCACGAAAGGCTACGACTCGTTCTTCTATGCGTACGAGGAGACGGGCGATCCGCGCATGGCGACCTGCCTTCGCTGGCAGATCGAGTATGCCAGGCGCGCCGTTCACGCGGACGAGGGAGAATGCCGCAATATCGGCGATGTCCTCGATTTTCTGCGGCTGCACCGCTTCACGGGGCGCGGCGAGTATCTCGACGAGGCGCTTCGCCTGTTCCGCGAGCTGCGCACACGGTTGTCCACGGGCGACCTCTTCGACCAGGGCGGCAAGCCCATTGTGAACGATCCGCCGTTTATCGAGGATGATGCCGCGGGCCTCAAGATCGGCTATGCCAAACCGTACATCATCGGCTATGCCCTGCAGGGGCTTCCCGACCTGCTGCAGTACGCCCCCGACGAGCCGAAGCTCCGCGACGTGGTCCGGGCCGTCGCCCGCTTTCTGGCCGAGTCGCAGGATCCGGTAGGGGGCTGGCGCTACCCCCACCCGCTCTCCGCCACGGTCTCCGTCGGGCAGGGGATGGAACATGCCAATCAGCTTGTCCATGCCGCGCGCGCCCTCGAATCGCGTGGCGAGCCGATCGAAGAGCTGCTGGATGCCGTCGAGCGCGTGCTGCAGGCGCGGATCCTCGTGTGGCACAAGAGCGGCAAGCTATTCACCGGGCTCGGCGGATGGGAACAGGCCGCCGGTCTCCTCCGCGGCGGCCGGAGGCTCGGCGACCTGTACCGCAGGCCCGGCGACCGCCCCCGCGAGCGGGATTACGCCGAAGGGGTCGTCAGCACCGGCGGCGCCCCGCCCGAGGGCCTCGTCTACTTCTCGCCAGTGCTCGAATTCTACCTGGCGCATCGCCCGGCCGAGCGACTGTTCCACGCGAATCCTCCGTTGCAGAGCGTGCTGAACCGGGTGCCGGCCGAGCCGACGACACGTCCGATCTCGTCGCCGTCTACCCAGTACGCCCGTTATGGAATGGCCGACAAGCTTCCGACCTTCGCGGCGGCACAGAAAGGGCGGCTTACGTTTCCGCTGGCCTGCGACCCGGCCGGCGGGCTGCCGTTCGCCCAATGGCGGGCGGCGGCGCGGCAGACGCTTCTCGATTCCCTCATGACGCCGCCGCCGCGCGCCGCATTCGACCCAGCCGTCCTCGCCACCGAAGACCGGGGTACCTACGAGGCCCGCAAGCTCGTATTCAACATTTCGGCGGACTGCCGTATCCCGGCGTACCTGCTTGTGCCGAAGGGCGGGGGACCGTTCCCGGCGATCGTTGCCCTGCATGATCACGGCGCGCACTTCTCGATCGGCAAGGAGAAGGTCGTCCGTCCGTTCGGCGAGCGGCCGGAGATTCTCGCCGACGCTCAAGACTGGACGGCGAGGTACTACGGCGGCCGCTTCATCGGCGACGAACTTGCCGCTCGCGGCTACGTCGTCTTTGCCGCGGACGCCCTGTTCTGGGGCGACCGCGGCCGGCGCGAGGGAGTGGAGTACGCCGCACAACAGGAGTTGGCAGCGAATCTCATGCAACTCGGCATGACATGGGTCGGCGTGATCACCTGGGATGACATCCGCAGCGCGGAGTTCGTTGCAGCTCAGCCGGAGGTGAACCCGGCGCGGATCGGCGCGATCGGCCTGTCGATGGGGGGCCACCGGGCGTGGATGCTTTGCGCCGCGAGCGACCGCGTCGCCGCCGGCGCGGCGATCTGCTGGATGGCGACCACGGCTTCGCTCATGGTCCCCGGCAACAACCAGACCGTGGGCCAGTCGGCCTTCTCGATGCTCATCCCGGGCATTTCGAACCATCTGGATATCCCCGACATCGCATCGATCGCCTGCCCCAAGCCGATGCTGTTCTACAACGGCGAGCAGGACAAGCTCTTCCCGGTCCCCGGCGTTCAGGATGCCTATGTCCGGATGCGCCGGGTCTGGGACGGTCAGGCGGCGGGCGAACGCCTTGAAACGAAGCTCTGGCCCGTGCCGCACGTGTTCACCCGGGAAATGCAGGACGAAGCGTTCGCCTGGCTGGACCGGCACCTGGGCGGCACGCGGCGCCGGGACGACAGTCGCTGAAGAACCTCGTGTTGCCGAATCCACCGCCGCTCGCCCGAATCGTCTGCCGGACGGGTACCGCGCGAAAGGGACACTCGGCATGGGAAGGCCGTTATCCTCGCGGGGGCGTTCGGCCGTTTCGGGCGGCAGGCGTCCCGACCGTGGCCGCCGCGTCTTGGTTTGCCTCCGGCGTCAATCGTGAAGCAACGCCATGACCTCGCTGCGCGTGCGGGCGTCGCTCTTGCAGATACCGCGCACCGCCGAGGTAATCATCACGCTGCCGGGTTTCTGCACGCCGCGGCAGGTCATGCACGTGTGCGTCGCCTTCATTACCACCGCGACGCCCCGGGCACTCACCACGGAGATCAGCAGGTCCGCGATCTGATTCGTCAGACGCTCCTGCACCTGCGGCCGGTGCGAGAAGGAATCCACAACCCGCGCGAGCTTCGAAATGCCCACGACCTTCCCGTTCGGCAGGTAGGCGATGTCCGCGTGGCCCTCGAACGGCATCAGGTGGTGCTCGCACATCGAATGGAACGGAATCCGTCGAAGCACCACCATTTCGTCGTAGCGCTCCGTGAACATCGCGCTGAGATGCGCGCTCGGGTCTTCGTGCAAGCCGGAAAACATCTCCGCATACATCCGCGCGACCCGCATCGGCGTTGCGCGGAGCCCCTCGCGGTCGGGATCCTCTCCGACCGCTGCGAGGATCTCCCGCACGGCGGCGGCGATCCGGTTCAGGTCAACCTTGCCGGGTGACTTCTTGTCCGATTCCATCATCCGCACCTCACAGGGTTGCGATGCGCCGGCCCGCCCGCGCCTGCGCGGTGCGTTGCGGGTCGATTGCCATCCCGCGATTGTAGCACCGGGTTGCCGGTTGTGGTAACCTTCCGTCGATATTATGGCCGTTCGCATCGACGAGATTCGCCTCACGCACCTGCGCGTGCCCTTCCACGAACCCTTCGTCATCAGCAGCGGTTCCGTCGCGGAGAAAGACGCGATCCTGGTCGAGCTGGTCGCGGAGGGCCTCGCCGGCGTCGGAGAGGCATCCCCCATGGCCGGGAGCTTCTACAGCCGCCATACCCCCGAGGGCTGCTGGGATACTCTCGTGAACCGGCTGATTCCGCTCCTTCAGGGCGCCGGCCGGATCACGCCCCGCACGCTTCTTGCGATCAGCGAATCGCTCGACGATCCCTTCGCACGCTCCGGGGTCGAGACCGCGGCGTGGGACGCCCTGGCCCGCGCAGAGGGACGGCCCTTGTGGCAGTTGCTCGGCGGCTCAGCCGCCGCGACGGTCGAGTCCGGCCTTGCCGTCGGCATCTGCGACCGCGCGGATACGCTCGTGGAACGGATCGGCCGTTATCTTCAGCAGGACGGCTACCGGCGAGTCAAGATCAAGGTGCAGCCGGGCTGGGACGTTGAGCCGCTCAACGGCGTCCGCGCCGCCTGGCCGGATGTGCCGCTGATGGTCGACGCCAATGCGGCGTACCGCCGCGAGCACATCGACCACATCGCTTCGTGGGACCGCTTCGATCTGACGATGATCGAGCAACCGCTGCCCGCGGATGATCTCGACGGCCACGCGTTGCTCGCCTCGCGCTGCCGGACGCCGATCTGTCTCGATGAGTCCGCCACCAGCGCAAGGGTCGTGCGCGAGGCCGTCGGCCGCGCCGCCGCCGCAATCATCAACATCAAGCTTCAGCGGGTCGGCGGCTTCACGGCTGCGCTGGACATCCACAATACGGCCCGCGCCGCCGGTGTGGGCTGCTGGGTGGGCACGATGCCGGAGCTGGCCGTCGGCGGCTGGGGGGCCGTGCATCTGGCGACGCTGCCGAACATACGATACCCGACCGACGTGGAGTCGAGCGATCGCTGGTTCGCGGCGGACGTGACCGTACCGCCGATCCGCTGCCAGGATGGCCTCATTCGCGTGCCGAACGGCGCCGGCCTTGGCGTGTCCCTCGACCGCGACGTGATCGAACGCTTCACATGCCGTCGCCACCGGCAGGCGCTGCGTCTCGAACTGTCGATGACCGCGCCGGGCTGACGGCCGGCCTCAAGGATAAACGGCGTAAAGGGTCCGGCCTGCCGGCGCCGATCAGCCCGCTTCTTCGTCGCGCCGTCTGCCTTGCGCGAAGCCGAAGGGTTCCTCAGAATAACGGGCGGCGCTGCCGCCACATCGCGAAACGTGCGCGCACGATGCGGAGAGGTCGCGACGCAAGACGCTAATGCGTCAGCGCGTATGCAAGAATGTTCGCGTTTACCGCAGGGGCGTTGAGGATTTCGCTGCCGCCGCAACAGCAACATCCCTTGCCGGCGTTGGCCGTGTCATTGAGGCCGAGCTGGCTGTAGATCAGCACGAGCTTGCCGTTGATTTCCATGCCCTCCAGGTGGCCCGACGGTCCCTTCTTGATCTCCAGGCGCTCGATGTCGAAGACCGTGTGGAAAACCGGATGCGACAAGGCGAGCCGCTGGATCCTGCGGTCGGGAAAGATCCGCCGGATTTCCTCGCGGAAGCAGCGGTCCCAGTCGGGGCTGCTGCACCCGGCCGATGCCAGCAGAAATCCCCCGCGGTGCAGGTACTTCCGCAGGTTTTTCCGCTGATCCTCCGTCAACCGGAATCGGCCCTCGCCGGTCATCACGGCGAACGGATAGTCGTAGAGCTGATCCGAGTCGAGCCGCACGGGATGAAAGCGCTCATCCGTGCGGATGCCTGTCTCCGAGGCCAGGATCCGAAGGAACCTGTCGGCGAAGCATACGCTCGTCTTGTTGCGGTCGTATGTGAGGTTGGCGCAGCGGACGCGCCCCTCCTCCTGCTCGCGGCTTGCGTCCGGGGCGCTCGTCGGCCCGGCCCCCGGCAGGACCACGAGCATGGCCGGCCAGATGGCGAACGTCGCTCGCCTCCATCGCGATGCGTTCATCGACCGTCCTCCGCGAGCCGCCGGAAGTACGCCTCCGTCAGGTCTCTGTAACGCCCCGGCATCCGCTCGCCTTGGATCGGCCCCGCGTCGATCCGCACGGGTTCGTCCGGTCGGATGGTCTCCACGTTCGTGCCCTCGCGCGGGCGGGGCGACTCGATCGGCGGCGGAGCGTTGCGCGGCGGACGAGCGGCTGAGGCGGCCTGTCCCGTGGGCTTCCGGGCCGCCGGGGACTCGTCGTCGGGCGATGCCGTGGCAGGATCCCGGGCGTCCGGCGTTATGCCGGACCTCGTTTCGCGGGGCACCGTATCGGGCACTGCGGTCGCGTGGCGGCCTGGTGCCTCCTGCCCGTCGTCCGTCGGCCGCGACGCGCGGGCTGCGCCGATCACGCGGATGTCCGCGTCAATCCGATCGCGCGATTGCGCGCCGTCGGCGTCCGTGACGGTCGCGGTGAGGTGGCCGTCCTCCTGCAGTATGAACGCCGCACGCACCGCGCAGACCGTTGGGCCGGCTGGTTCGTCGGCTGAAGGCGCGCCCGGGCTGCCCGTCCGCGCAAGCGGCGCGGCCGTCAGGGTGCGCCCGTCGGCAAAACGCACGTCGCCCTGTCTCAGCGGCCGGTCCGACGTGAGCGTCAGTGTGACAAGCGTGCCCTGTTCCTCGCGGATGCTGCTGCCATCGAGGGGCGTCTCGTACGGCTCGCGGCCCGAGGCTGCCGGCGGGGCGTATCGAACCCTCGCGGCGGCGATCTTCGGTATGGTCGCGAGGCGCAGATACTGGCGTTTGCTGTAGCCCTCCGGGGTGTGGACGCGGAAGACCAGATCGTCGCGCACGCCGTCGAGCCGGGCGAACCACTGGCTCTCCGATCGGCGAAAGAGGTCGATACGCCCGGCGGCCGTGGCCGCGCCGTCGGACTCCGGCATCAGCCATGCCTGCTCGGGAACCGTGCCCGTCAGATCGACAATCACCCTCACGTCGTCCCCGCGTGCGATTCGCCCATCCGCGGCGCTGGACTCGTAGCGTACGGTGAATTGCGTGCGGCAGAACGGCGGGTGGTCGCCCGCCGGCTCGTAGAATCGCGGTGCAATGGCGCGCCACACGCCGGGCTGGACCGCGCCGGTCGCGCCTGAGAACAGGACCACGGCAGCCAGTGCGAGGCCGCGTCGGCGAAGACATGCCTGATCGACGCATGGGGCGACGGGCAGGTCGTTCGCCACGCGCTGCGATTGCTCGATCTGCGCATGCATGAGGGCAAGGCTCGCGCTTCGGGTGCGGCCGCCGGCGATGACGCGGCCGAACTGCACGGCGTTCACAAGGGCGTTGTGAGCGATGCCCCCTCCGCGTTCGAGCAAAACCGCAAAGGTCTCCGACGGCCGGCGACGGGCGCGCATGCCCGACCGCACTCCGGCGGCGATCACCGCACCCCAGCCGAGCAGCCAGCCGGCCGTGGTCGTTCGCCGTACGATGGGCGGCAACGGAAAGAGCAGGTCGACGATGCCGAGCGCCAAGCCGGCGATCAGAAGGTACGCCGCGCCTTGCAGCCATGCCGACCACCGCTCGATGCGGCCAGTACGTCGCGCGGCTTCGTCGATTCGGCGTTCTAAAATGGCTGTGGTCACGTTCGCTCCGGGTGGCTTTCCTGCAATACATTATACTGCGGCTGTCACAATGTGCCTGGCGTAGCGCAAGTCGTGTCTCAGCCGGGGGTTGAGTTGCTTGTGTTGCGCAGGGCCCTGTCAGATTGACCGCCGCGGTCTCGGAACCATTCGCCAAGGGCATTTCCGTAATACCTTTTTCTACAAGGACTTATGCGCGTCTTCCCTCGCCGGCACGCCTGTTGCCAACTTGTCGGGATGGTTGGAACGAACGGATATAGCGCTGGCTTGGATTTACGGTACGGAGGTGTTTCATGTTGCCGGTTCGCTTGGGTCGATGTGCGGATCTTCTGGCCGATCCGACGGGATGGCCGACGGGGGCGGAGCTGGTGGGCCGTGTGCATCGGGATTTCGATCGACTCGTTGAGGGGGTATTGGGCGAGCCTTGGGCTCGGCAGTTGGTTCCCTGCAACGTGGATATTCGCGAGGACGAGAGCCACTACTACGTGGAAGCGGAGATGCCGGGCCTCACCAGGGACGATATCGAGATCACGCTGGAAGACGGCGTCCTGACGATCTCCGGCGAGAAGAAGATGTCGTCCGAGCAGAGGAAGCACAACTATCACATTCGGGAGCGGCAGTACGGCCGGTTCTCGCGTCAGTTCTCACTGCCCGTCGCCGTGGACGAGAACAAGGTGGATGCGCTGCTCAAGGACGGCGTGCTCCGGATCACTCTGGACAAGCGCGAGGAAGCGAAGCCGCGGAAGATCACGGTGAGCGGCGGGTGAGCTTGTGCTCGGCAAGGGGGTGCGGGCGCAGCGTGATACCGTCCGCACAGGTTGTTCGTTGAACCGCCAGGGCCTGGCTGCGATTCAAGGTGCGGCCGGGTCCGCGTGCTGCGCGTTGGCCGCCACGATCGCCGCGTTTCGTTTCCACATGGCAAGCGTGGCCCGTTTCAGCGCCCGTCCGCGCAGGAGCCGGGCATAGTCGTCCGCGGTCCATTGGTCCACCTCCTGCGGCGTTGTCGCAGGGGCGGGCGGACGTGGCGCGAAATCGGGCTCGCGGGTTCGCGGAACGCGGCGGTTGAACGGGCACACCTCCTGGCAGATGTCACAGCCGTATAACCAGTCGCCGATAGCGCGACGGAACTCCGGGGGAATCTCCGCGCGGTGTTCGATGGTCAGGTAGGAGATGCACCGGCGGGCATCCATTACGCGCGGCTCGACGAGCGCCCGCGTGGGACACGCCTCCAGGCACCGCATACAGGATCCGCAGTGGTCCGTTGCGGGCGCGTCCGGGTTCAGATCAAGCGTGGTGATCACCTCGCCTAGAACGAAGTACGAGCCAAGCTCGCGGTTCAGCACGAGCGTATTCTTGCCGATCCAGCCGATGCCGGCTGCGGAGGCGATCTCACGCTCCACGATCGGCGCGGTATCGACGCAGATGCGGGATTCGAACGGTTCGGTAAGGGCCGCGCGCAAATCCGCGACGAGTCGGCGAAGCTTCTTTCGTACAACCTTGTGGTAATCGCGTCCCCAGGCGTACCGGGCGATCCGCCCGCGCGGCCCGGCCGTCTCGGTGGCGGGGGGGCCGGCGTGGTAGTTCAACGCCACGACGATGATCGACGCGGCGCCGGGCAGCATCGCGGCCGGGTTGGTCCGCGTCTCCAGGTTGCGGTGCAGGTAGTCCATATCGCCGGCGAAGCCGCGACGGAGCCATTGGACCAGAAACGGGGCTCGTGCCGGCCGTATCGCGGCGGCGACGCCGGTCCGATCGAACCCGAGACGTGCGGCAAGGGTCTTTACGAGACTGGTGCGTTCCTCGCGATCCACGGCGCCATTGTAACCGCTCCTGCGATATTGCCGCGCCGGTGGCACGGCGGTGCGGCCGTTCCGCCTTTTCCACGCTGTGGGTCGGCCGGCGGCGTAGCAGGGCGTGCGGCATGGACCGCTCGCCAGTCGCACGGGCCCCGCAAGCGGCGGGCGTTTCCCGGAATGCTTTTTGCGGACAAACCGTCGCGTCAATGCTATCATCCGAGGTACAGACCGGTATGGGTATGCCGGCGGATGCGGATCCGCCGGGGCGACGCCCTGCCGGGAGAGTGATTTGCGCGCCGGAGAGACTCATGGCAGAAACGAGGAAAGACATTGACCCCGCCGAAACTGCGGAGTGGGTCGCTTCACTCGACGATGTGCTCGCTCGCAAGGGACCCGACCGGGTCCGCCACCTGCTGAGCGTATTGCAGGAGACGGCCTGCCATCGCGGCGTCTCGCTACCGTTCACCGCCAACACGCCGTACATCAACACGATTCCCGCCGCGAAACAGCCGCTGTATCCGGGCAACCGCGAGATTGAGCGCCGCATCAAGAGCATCATCCGCTGGAATGCGATGGCGATGGTGGTTCGCGCCAATCGGGAGGCGCATGGCATCGGCGGCCACATTTCGACGTACGCATCCGTTGCCACGCTTTTCGAGGTGGGTTTCAACCACTTTTTCCGCGGCCGGAGCGAAGATTTCTCCGGCGACCAGATCTACTTCCAGGGCCACGCCTCGCCGGGGGTGTATGCGCGGGCCTTCCTCGAGGGCCGGCTCAGCGTGGATGAGCTCGTCCACTTCCGCCGCCAGTTGTCTCCCGGCGGGGGGCTTTCGTCCTATCCGCACCCGTGGCTGATGCCGTCGTTCTGGGAGTTTCCGACCGTTTCGATGGGCCTCGGGCCGATCCTGGCGATTTATCAGGCGCGGTTCAACCGGTACCTGGAGGATCGCGGCATCAAGGACACCTCCGGCTCGCACGTGTGGGCCTTCCTGGGCGACGGCGAGTGCGACGAGCCCGAGACACTCGGGGCCATCACATTGGCCTCGCGGGAAAAGCTGGACAACCTGATCTTCGTGGTTAACTGCAATCTGCAGCGGCTTGACGGCCCTGTCCGTGGAAACGGAAAGATCATCCAGGAACTCGAGGCCGCCTTCCGCGGCGCGGGCTGGAACGTGATCAAGGTGATCTGGGGCGGGGACTGGGACCCGCTGCTGGAGCGCGATCACGACGGGCAGCTTGTCGCGCGGATGAACGAGGTGGTGGACGGGCAGTACCAGAAGTACGTGGTGGAGTCGGGCGCCTATACGCGGGAGCATTTCTTCGGCAAGTCGCCGGAGCTGCGGGCGCTCGCCGAACATCTCACGGACGAGCAGATTCGCAAGATGCGGCGTGGCGGCCACGACCCGGAAAAGGTCTATGCCGCGTACAAGGCGGCGGTGGATCACGTCGGCTCGCCCACGGTCATCCTCGCCAAGACGATCAAAGGCTACGGTCTCGGCGAGGCGGGCGAAGGCCGGAACATCTCCCACCAGCAGAAGAAGCTCAATGAGGAGGAGCTTCGCGAGTTCCGTTCGCGCTTCGGCATTCCGATCGCCGACGAGGACATCGCGGAAACGCCGTTTTACAGACCGCCCGAGAACAGCCCCGAAATCCAATACCTGCGTGAGCGCCGGAAGGCCCTGGGCGGTTACGTGCCCGCCCGACCGATGGTCCCGATGCCGCTGAAGGCCCCGCCGCTGTCGCTCTTCGGCGAATTTCTCGCGGGCAGCGGCGGCCGCGAGGCCTCCACCACGATGGCGTTTGTGCGGATGCTCGGCCGGCTGTTGCGCGATCCGACGGTCGGCCGCTACATCGTGCCGATCGTGCCGGACGAGGCAAGGACGTTCGGCATGGAGGCGCTCTTCCGCGAGCGCGGCATCTACTCGCACGTCGGGCAGCTCTACGAGCCCGTGGACGCCGCGACGCTTCTGTATTACCGCGAGGCCCGGGACGGGCAGATCCTCGAGGAGGGCATTACGGAGGCCGGCGCGATGGCCTCGTTCATCGCGGCGGGCACGGCGTACGCCACGCACGGCGTGAACATGATTCCTTTCTACATCTACTACTCCATGTTCGGATACCAGCGTTGCGGCGACCTGGTCTGGGCGGCTGCCGACGCACAGACAAAAGGCTTCCTGCTCGGCGGTACGGCGGGGCGCACGACGCTGATGGGCGAGGGACTTCAGCACCAGGACGGCCACAGCCACCTGCTGGTGGCCCATGTGCCCAACCTTCTGGCGTACGATCCGGCCTACGCATACGAGATCGCCGTGATCATTCAGGACGGCATCCGCCGGATGTACGAGGCCCAGGAGCCGATTTTCTACTACCTGACGCTCTACAACGAGAACTACGAGATGCCGCCGATGCCCCCGGACGCCGCCGAGGGGATCCTGCGTGGCATGTATCGGTTCCGCACCCGCGAGGCCGGCGCCGACGGCCTGCGGGTCCAGCTCTTCGGCAGCGGCCCGATTCTCCGCGAGGTCTTGCGGGCGCAGGACATCCTCGCCGAGCGCTATCAGGTCTCCAGCGACGTCTGGAGCGTGACCAGCTACAAACAGTTGCGCAGCGACGCACTCGCGGCGGAGCGGTGGAATATGCTCCATCCCGGCGAGCCGCCGCGGACCTGCCACCTGTGGGATCGGCTTCGGGGGATCGATGGGCCGTTTGTCGCCGCGTCGGACTATGTGCGCCTCGTGCCCGAGCAGATTGCGCGCTGGGTGCCCGGCGACTATGTGACGCTCGGTACCGACGGCTTCGGCCGCAGCGACACGCGCGAGGCGCTCCGGCGGTTCTTTGAGGTGGATGCGGAATCGATTACTGTAGCGGCCCTGAGCGCCCTCGCACGGCGTGGGGAGAAGACCGAGGCGGCCGGCCGGATCGGGCCGCGGATCACCCGCGAGGCGGTCAAGCGGGCCGCCCTGGAACTGGGAATCGATCCGGATAAGCCGGACCCGGCCACGACGTAGTGGCCCGCGGTCTTGTTCATCGGCAGCAGCAGGGTTGAGGACATGATCACGGAATTCAAACTGCCGGATCTCGGCGAGAACATCGAAGCGGGTGATGTTGTCCAGTGGCTCGTGAACGAGGGCGATGTCATCCAGGCCGGGCAGAATGTGCTGGAGTTGGAGACGGACAAGGCCGTCATCGAGTTGCCGTGTCCGCATGCCGGCCGTGTGGTCAGACTTCATGTGAAGGCCGGCGACCGCGTTCCCGTCGGCGCCGTGCTTCTCACGATCGACACCGCGGGGTCCGGCGCTGCGCCGGCCGCCACGGCGGAGCAAACGCCGCCCGTGACGCCCGTGCGCGTGCCGCCGAAACCGCAGGGGCCGCCTGTGCCGCGGGCCGTTTTGGAACCGTCTGCGCCGCCCGCTCCGCGAGCGCCCGTGCCGGTGCCGGCGGCATCCGCCGTTGAGCCGGCGGCTCGCCCCGGCGCCGGTGAAGCCGTGGGCGCCAGTCCGGCCGTACGCCGCCTTGCGCGGGAGTTGGGTGTCGATCTTCGTCTGGTGGAGGGCACGGGGCCGGGCGGGCGGATCTCGGAGGACGACGTGAAGGCGTACGTGCGGCAGTTCACCACGTCCTCGCCGCCGGCCGTGACGAGCGGCGGCGTTGTCGCGCCGCCGTTGCCCGATTTCAGTCGGTGGGGGTCGATCGAGCGTCGGCCGTTACGCGGCGTGCATCGCAAGACCGCCGAGAACCTCAGTCTGGCCTGGCGGATGGTTCCGCACGTCACGCAGTTCGACGTTGCGGACGTGACCGAGCTGGAGGCGTCGCGGAAGCGCTACGTCGGTCGCAAGAAGGCGGCCGCCGCCGCACGGAGGTCGGACGCCCCGCCTCCTGCAGAATCCGTACAGGATGCACGCCCCCCGGGGGCGCCGGTGCCTGCGCTGACCATGACCGTCCTGCTCGTGAAGGCGGTCGCGCGGGTTCTCAAACAGTATCCGCAGTTCAACGCGAGCTTCGACGCCACGACGGGCGAGCTGATTCTCAAGCAGTACTACCACATCGGCGTCGCGGTGGACACCGAGCATGGGCTGATCGTGCCGGTCGTGCGCGATGTGGACAAGAAGGGCCTCCTGCAACTGGCGGCGGAACTGGACGACTTGGCGGCGCGGGCGCGGCAGCGCAAGGTCGATCTTGAGGAGCTTCGCGGCGGGACGTTCACGATCTCGAACCTCGGCGGCCTGGGCGGGACGGGCTTCACGCCGATCGTGAATTATCCCGAGGTGGCCATCCTCGGGGTGGCGCGCTCGCGTCAGGAGTCGGTCATCATCGACGGGCGGCCCGAGACGCGCACGATGCTTCCGCTGTGCCTCTCCTACGACCACCGCGTGATCAACGGTGCCGACGGCGTGCGCTTCCTCCGCTCTCTCGCCGACATCCTGTCGGATCCGTTCGATCTGCTGCTGGAGGGGCAGTGAGGCCCTCGGCTGGCGATGCTCTTTCGTCCGAACGCGGCCTTC
>Ga0272448_1005029_pt1 | contig 14742 bp, 10 predicted proteins | sample YNPCB0191_FD_202220 | JGI IMG/M metagenome (GOLD analysis project Ga0272448, IMG submission 202220) | Hot spring sediment microbial communities from Yellowstone National Park, WY, United States - YNP-CB-019-1 | ecosystem: Environmental > Aquatic > Thermal springs > Hot (42-90C) > Sediment...
CACATTTGTTCTTGAGCCAATTACTATAAAAGACCTTTTTTGTTCCAATAGGCGTCCTCATATCATAAATTTGGTGAATAAAATTAAAGATGCTTTTAAAAATTATAGGATTTCTATGTGATGAATTCCTTTTATTTCAGTTTCAAAATCAATATATTTAGAAGATTCTATTTTTTTTATTGAAAAATCCTTATTTTTACCATCAATAATACATTTCTTAATTTCTTTCTGTGAAGGGAGTAAAATATGAAAAAAAACTTTTTCTCCTGTGCCTGTATAATATATATCAATTTTGTTTTTAGAAAAAATATATTTATATGAGAAGTATGTTTCAGAGGAAGGGAAATAAGATACTACATATGCTTTTTTTATTCTGGCAGAAAGCCATTTCGGAGAACATAAAACTTCGTTAAAAATTTTTCCAACAGATTCTATTCCTCCAATACCCTCAATCAGAGATTGAAACCAGGGAGTTATTCCCCACATATCATAATTTGTTTGATGATGGGGTGCATTTATTCCAGGGACTCCATTTCTATAATACCATGTAAAGACAGCCCCATTATATTTTTTTACAATAGAATGAAAATCAAAAAGAAGTTTAACTCCATATTTCTCCATTCCATGTCGAAAACATCCTCTACAAAGTTCTCCGCCAACAAGAGGAAATAGTCCTCCATTGCAGTATTCTCCCTCTTTTTTTGACCAGGGATATGTTGTTTTAAAATAGTTAAGTTTATCAGGATATCCAGGTAAAAGAGACCACCATGGAAATTTACTTTTTGTTTCTTTTAATCTTTTAAAATATTCTTTAATAATGGAAACTGCTTTTTCATGGTCTGCAAAACCTCTTGTTATCGCAAAAACATTACTCATAGCAAGTTGTGCATCTTCATTGAAATCTCCATGGTCTATCTTGTCTAAATGAATATGATGTTTATATTTTTTACCATCCCAGAAAATTTCATTTCCCTTTTTATAATAATATTCTTTCTGGTATTTCCAGAATTCTGCTCTGGCTTTATTTCCAAAAATTTCATATATTTTTGAAAGAAAATGGCATGTCTCAAATGTTGCACTTGTATCTCCTTGCATAAGAACAAAACGAGAATTTTCAGTGAAGAAACAACTATCATCAATTATTTGAACATCCCACATATCACATGTATGCGGTCTTTTAATAAGTTTATATTTTTCGTCAAATGTCAAAGGATTTTCTGTAATATAAAATATGCCTGCTTCCATTTTAGGAAGTAACTTTTTAAGCCATAAATCATCTCCGTGTGCCTGCCATGATTTATAAATAAGAGAAGATGACACTGTTTCTATATCTGCCATAATTGACCTAAGTTTTCTCAAATGAAAATCTTTATGCCCATCTCCATATATATGGTCTGGAAGTTTTCCATCAGGCCACTGGTTTTCATATAAAATATCAAACATACTTTTAATGTCGGCTATAAAATATCTCATAGCAAGGACGCCATATGCTGGATATGCTATATTTTCCCAGGAATTATCTCCAGTTTTATAATAAGTTACAGGGATTCCATTTATTTTGACTTTATCTATTGAAAGTAAAATTCCATCCCTTAAAAATTTAAATAATCCATTTATTTTTTCATTATCTGTTAAAATCTTTGTTTCAACGTTCAATCTGAAACTACCATATCTAACATAAGTTTTATTTCCTGAAAGATATGTTGTTGCTTTTATGTAATGAACACCAGGGGCTCTACCTGCAATTATGTCTACCTCTGCTTTGCCTCTTTCAGATTTCACCTCTTTTTTAAAATATATTTCATGGTTTCCATCAATGATTTCAAAGCATACTTTCTGACCATTAAGTTTATCCCATTTTAAAATTACTTTTATTTCCTCAAGTGGGAAACATTCTTTAGGATATGTCCAGATAACACCTGCTTTTTTAAACTCCATTTTAAATTTCCAGTTTTTTCTTTTCAATATAAGCAACTGCTATATACTTATCAGCTGCACCATAATAAACCAGAATCTTCTCATCTTTTTCAATTCCTCCACAAGGATAAACAACATTTGGAGTAAAACCTTCTTTTTCATAATCTGCCTCTGGAACTAAAACCGGCTCTTTTTGAATTTTAACTACTTTATAAGGATTTTTACCATCAAGCCAGCATATTCCAACCCTGTAAATATTATACCTATCAACTCCATGAAAAAACATAACCCATTTATCTCCAACTTTTATAGGTGGAAATGCAATCCCTATTTTTCTTTCACACCATGGTAATACATCAGGAGTTAAAATTATTTTTGAATTTGTAAATCTTTTAAAATCAACTGTTTTTGAAAACCAGATTGAGGGTATTATCCTGTGAATTAAAATAAGTTTATCATCAAACTTCTCAGGAAAAAGAGCACTTGTTCTTTGAGCGATATCCTTCATTATTACTCCATATCTTTTAAATTCTTTAAAGTCCTTTGTTGTAGCAAGCGCAATTCTATCCCATGTAAATCCTGTCAAAACATAAACAATATAATAAATATCGCCTATTTTTGTTATTCTCGGGTCTTCTACTCCATCAACATCTATCCAGTTTTCTTCTTCTGGTTTAAAAACTGGTTCAGCACTTCTATATTCAATGTTAAAGCCATCATCTGAGATTGCAAGTCCAAGACGAGAAACAGGCCAACCAGAAGAACTTTTCATTTTATCTTTACCACCTGCCCTATAAAGAATATAAACTTTTCCATTATAAATTGCTACTGCAGGATTACATACCTGTTCACATTCCCATTGATTTTCTTCTTTTGGTAATAGGATTGGATTTCTTTCATATCTCTTTAAATATATGCTTTCCATTTTATATTTCCTTTCTTTTTAAAATGGATTATAATAAACTCAAAAGGTGGTAATGTATAATTGATTTTTATTGTTTTTTCTTTTTCATTAAACTTCACATTTTTTAATTCTATAAATTTCCCTTCTTCCGAAAGCAAATAACTTTCATAAAATTTTTTTATAAAAATAGTAGGGGATTTAAAGATTATTTCAAAAATCCTGTCTGACGAGAGATTTAAAATTAAAACAAATATTCCTTTTTTACCTTCAAAATAGTAAGGAATTACATATGGAGAATTTAATATAGATATGTAGAAAGGAATTTTTCCTATGATAGAAAATAAGTTTCTGATTAAGTTCTGTGTTTTTGGATTTAAAAAAACAGGCATTAAATTTTCAGAAGGAGAAAAACCAAAAACTCCAAACTTCGCCCCATATTTATTTTCAACCATAACAATTGCTGGTGAAATTATTTTATTTTCAAAATTAACAACCGACGCAAGAATTTCATATTTTTCAGCAAAAATATCCAGTTTTACAAAATTATCTGGATAAGTAAACCTTAAAGGAAAATATTCTTCCTCATATGGTTTATTCAATATACTTCTATGATAAAAAATACTTCCACAATCATCAACATCTATTTTTCTACCACATCTAACTCCTATCATTTCAGAAAGTCCTTTACATTGAAGTGTTTCAAGTGCATCCTTATCAACTACAATTCCTCCTTTTCTCATCATATTTTCTATGAGTTCATCTTTCATCCCAAATAACTCATTTCCTGAAAAGAGGCAGAAGTCCGGTTCGTCCCAGTTGTATGATAAAGGGAGTCCAAGAAGAGATATTATTCTGTCCCAGTAAAATCTTTTAAACATTGTGGAAATATCTTTATTTTTTGTTTTCGTAAAAAGAAGGGGAGATGAACTGTATGGGATCGAGATACCTTTCATCTCTGTATTTCTTCCTATCTCTTTCAATTTGTTAAAAAATTTTTTATTTTTCTCAAGGACATCTATAAATTCTTTATTTTCATTTAAAGAATGCCCATACTCATCAAAAATATTCAATAAAAGTGTTTCAAATCCATTTAAGTAGCAGAAAGATAATTGATATTTAAAAATCTGTTTTGACTTTGAAAAAATTGAATAGGGATAATTTTCTATTTCTGGTTGAATTTCAACATCTTTATCAACAAGGTTTTTTATTATCATGGGTTGAGAAAAGGCAACAGGAACTGAAAATTTTAAATCAGTACCATATTCCCTGTACATAGGTAATTGAGGTCTGCAAAGCGGTTTTCTATTTCCTGAAAGTGTTTTTATAATTTCATTGATATCCGCTCCCCAAAAACATTGTGGAAAACATTGAAGCATCAGCCCTATTCTTGTATTTGGGGATATGCTATGTACTGTTTTTTCTATTATTTCAGCAACTTCTTTTAAACTTCTGTTTAAAACTTCAAAGTATTTTATTTTTATGAATGATGGTGTCAATGTGTCTTTTAATATTTCTTCTTTTAATTCTTCTCTTTTTATTTTTATTCCTGTATCTTTTTCAAATCTTTCAATATGAAGATTGCAAAAGCAAAAAATCCCATCCATTATATACCTGAAATCATCATCAACATAAATAATATCCGGCTTCAATCCAGCAAAAATTTCATAAACTTCTAAGATATATTTTCTAAAATTTTCATCAAGAGGACAAACTCCTCCTTTTGACTTGACCCCATTTATATCAACCTTTCTCTGAAATGGAAATTCATTTTCTATTTCTTCTGGGAAATATATATGTCCGAGTGTTTGAAGTAGATTTACTCCAAATTTTAATCCCTCTCTTTTTATCTCCTCAACCCAGATTTTGAGTTTTTCAGCATATTTTCTGTATTCTTCTATCTTTATAAATGATGGCATACTGTTATAACTTGAGGAAAAAAATAAAATACCTTCACACCCTGTTCTTTTACAGAATTCAATTAAATCTTTTACCCTATCCTCGGCTTTTGTCTCACTTAAATAATATCTTATGTACATTCCCCTTCCTTAATTATCTTCCATAGCAGGGAAGCACTTGCTCCATAAAAACATCCACTAAATTTACCTGTCTTTAAGTTTTCCCATTCATAAGGAGCACCTTTGTTTCTTTCTTTTAAAATATGGTTTATAAAATTTTCAAGCAAATTTCTGCTCTCATTTTTATCAATTTTGGATAATGCATAAATATAAAAACCTGTAAAAAAAGCCCAGTATCCACCATTCTGATATGTTCCCTTTTCACATAAAGATTTCTCCCACATTGTATTTTCATCAAAATCATTATAGGTGGGAATATGCCTTACATATCCATTTTCATCAATACAGGTATTGTTTTTATATCCATCAAAGATTACTTTAAGGGTTCTTTCTTCTTTCTCCTTATCAAGAATGCCTGAATATATCGCAAATAAAGTTCCTAAAACATCAAATTGTTTTCCACATCCAGTTGAAGAAAAAAACCATCCTGACTTTTCATCATAAAAATTTTCTATTATATTCTTTTTAATTCTTTCTGCCTTTCCTTGATACCCTTCACTTTTTTTAATATCTCCTATTTTTTCTTCAATTTCTTTTAAACTTAATGCTGATTTATATCTTAGAAGTGAGGGGAATAACAACAATCCACTTTTTTTAACAGTATCACAAAATCCCCAGTCAACTGTATGTCTTTCTAAATCACTGAAAGGCAACTCAGTTTTTTTATCAATGTTATAACCTTCAAAAGCAAATTCTAATCTTTTAATTAAAGTTATCCCATCTATCTCTTCTTTGAAAAGATTAATATCGTCTGTCTTTTTAAAATATAAATAAGAAATATCAATAAAAAAATACTGGTTATCATGCGGAGGATAAAAGCCAAAACTTCCATCTCCTTGATTTTCTCCAGAACTATATGTTCCTGGAAAAAATACAGGTTTACCATCAAAATTTATATGGTCAGGTATTGAAAAAGGCGGAACAATAAGCCCATTTTCAAGTTTCCTTTCTTTTTCTCTATTCTGTCTTGAGGCAATTAGTTTTAAACAATTTTTTATCTCGCCTTCTTCAACAAGTCCACTTTCATAAATATAAAAAGCATCTCTAACCCAGAATGCAGGGTATTTCATATCTCCTGAAGGTACTCTTAAAACAAATAATTCTCCGTCTATATCTCTTATAACTTTACATTTTTCTATGACTATTTTCACATATTCTTCAAAAAAGTTTATCTTCCCTTTTATTTCATCATTTCTTTCACAAAATCTATTAAAAATTTCATGCCCATATCTTAAGGAATAGTCCTCATCTATAAAAGCCATATATCCAGCACATGAAATGGGTCCATAATCAGGTTTATGCCCATCTGCGACTAAAGTATGATGTAATAAATGACACAAAAAGCCAATCTTTCTCTTCTTTAATTCACTCAATTCAAATTCAAGCGTTTCTACTCTTTCTTCATCAGCCAGAGAACCCCATCCTGTTTCAGTTGCAAGTAATGGTTTATTTTTTTTATTTGCAAATTTAACACACTCGTCAAGAAAATAAATAAACTCTTTTTTATCTTTTTTCCCACCCCATATATTTTTCATCCAATAAGGATGGAAGTTTATAACATCTGAAATTAGTTCCATACTTTTTATCTCTTCTATACTTGGTGCACAACCAATACTTAATGGATGTCTAACACCTAATTTTTTACAATATCTATAAACAAAGGTAAGAAATTCTAAAACAATTTGTTTTTCCTGTCCTTTCCCATCCATAAAATATAGACCACTTGGTTCATTACATAAATCCCAAACCAGAATTCTTTCATCATTTATATAACTACCAGCAATATCGTCTAAATAAGAAGTGAAATATTTTCTATAATAACCTGGGAGATATTTCCACCCGTTAATATGTCTAAGTCCTATCCCTCCAAAATACGGGAAACCATACCAACCATTAAATAGAACAGGGATTGCTCTTAAACTATATTTTTCAAGAATAGAAAGAAATGTTTCAAAATTATATTTAAATCTTTTCCTCTCCCTTAAATAAGCATCCCATGACAGCCATATTCTTATTGTATTTATTCCTGGAAAATATTTTTTTCCCAGATAAATTTCTTTTTCAATAATATCTGGCTTAAAATAATACCAGATTTCATATCCATTTGCTCCATAACCTGGCTGGTAATTAAAACCCCTTATTCTACTATACTTTTTGTCTTTCAATATTTTCATTTCATACTTTATTTAAACTTCAGGAAATATCTATCTTTAACAAAATAACTGCTCCCAGGAACAAGTGTAAAGTATTGTCTGTCTCCCTTAAATAATCTGTTTCTCATAAAATTAAATCCCACTGTTTTACCTTCAGGATTATCTATATTTATAACCTCAAAAGGAAGTTTTACCTCTATAGAAAATCTCCCTTTTTCCCTATAAACAGCATAATCAAATTTAGGAATAGTTATTGTATCTTTTTTACCATTTTTTTCAATTTCCTGATAAATATTTCCTGCTCCATCTATTATTCCATGGAAATAACCCTCAACTCCATTTAATCCAAACAAAAATTCTATTCCATCGTTACTCCATGGATGGAAATCTCAATTATTTTCTGCAAATCCCCTAATTCAAATTTCCGTATCTCCATTTCTTGAGCCCCGTTTTTAACTCATCTTAGATTTTCTTCTGCTTTCTTATATATTCTATCCAGTTCCTTTTGGATCTCAAAATATCATTGAAACTGATGTTCAGCAGGATAGTCAAGTCGATTTTAGTTTAATCTGTCTCTACCTTTAAAGGAAGTAACTGAATATTCCTTGGAGTAGAAGAAAACGTCGTTTGCAGAAAGAACGTATCTGTTGCCGGATTAAACTGGTCGGGAAGAGAAAAAGTCTTGGTTATAATTTTGCCCGGTGACACCTGGTTTATTTCCATAGTGCCCAACAGTAATTTGGAATTTGTGGTATTCAAATTGAAAAATAATTTTCCACTGGTTATATCCCGGGTTGGCGTAATATTAAAGGTAATCTGTTTCCGGTCAAACATAGGGACTATTTGCAACGCAAAGTTATTATCTATCCAAGAAATTGTATCCAACCCCACTGCGGTTACTAACGAAAAGAAAAGTTCCTGTTCTTCACCCACCCCAAGAGGCGGGAAAACAATCTCCTGAGTCAGGGCAGGTGCTTCTGAAAGAAGACGACCTTGACTATCCCATATTTTTCTGTTTCTATTGATGAATGAAATCCCTTCTATTGTTGAATGTGCCGACAAAAATATTTGACCGATGACTAATTTTTTATGTAGGTCAATCACTGCCCACCACGGTTGAACTGGCTGAAAAACAAATTCACCTTCCACCGCTTTTTTCATAAGGACATACGGATTGGTAATTGTTTCCGTTTTCTCTAATGATATATTCAATCGGTTATGTACAGGAATTATCACAAAATCATCCCAGTAAAAATCATCTCCGGGTTGAACGCGGAAGTGTGGGCAATAGCTAACCGGATATTCAGATTGATTAATAATTTTTATCGCCAACTGAAGTTCTGTAGTCCTGTCCTGGAGTCGTAATATCTTTTCAATACCAATCTTATCTTCTCCCAAAAGACGCGTTAACTTAAGTGACACTTGTCTGCCTTTCCTGCTTATAATATTAACCAGGTATTCAGACTGATTTGGCTCATTTCTCCTTTTCCAAAAACGGTCTTCATAGCCGCCGGAGTTAGATTCCATCTTTGTCTTTGACAATCCCAGAAGGGGATTGTTTGAAATCTTCTGTTCTCGGTAAGGGAGAAAATAGTTATTGCCGGTTGGTTTATAAATATATTCGACAATTCGGCCACCGACTTCGGGAATAACAGTCACCTTCACATATTCATTTTCCAGAACCCAAGATTTATACCCTTGATAAGTTCCTTCAGTAATTGAAGCTGAGTGAATCGCTGTTTTTTGGGAAAAAAACAAAGAAATAACCAGGATTATTGTCTGCCGTGCAAATTCACCGCTCCGTCTCCTTTTACCATTCATCTTTTTCCTTAAAAAATTTAAACTGTTCATCAATAACAGGGCCAGTCCATCTTCCGTTGATAGTTAGTTCTGCCATTCTGGTCAATTGCGAAGGTAATCTAATCTTCTGAACCACTTTTTTACCAGGAATGAGATTTTTGAAAGGAATTGATACCTGCCAGTCTTTTGCAGATAAGGTCAATAGTGCCTCTTTAATTTCATTATGGGGAATCACCCATAATTCAAACGAACCTTCTTTCTGAATTTTTTCCAACCCCGAGGTGTAGATTCCTACCTCTGGATTGAGATACGAAAGATTAGAAACTCCTAAGAGGGGTATAAGGTATATAGTATAAATACGTTCTTCTCCTGATTTAACTGGCGGGAAAATAATCTCCTGGCTCATCGCTGGCTTACCCCATTCTTCACCACACCAGGCATAGAAAACAGTCCTTTCTTTTATCAAACTTTCCGGTCTAATAACCTGACCGAACCCAAAATCTTTTTTGCCATCACCAACTGCCCACCAGGGTTGACCAGCCAGGTACATTGGACCAACATCTTTGACAAATCTTCTTTTTAAAAGCATCTCTTCCGAGACAATTTCGGTTTGATTATAGAGAGAAAGAGGAACTTTTTCCGGACATTTGCGTAAGGGAATAATATTATAATCATCATAATTGAAGTCACCCCCAACCTGAACCATAGAGTGCATCCAGTAACTGTACTCCTGGCTGGTTTGGTTTTTTATCTTCACATCGACCTTTAGCACCTGGCTCCTCTCGGTAAGAGTAATAATTCGCTCGAGATTTATGTTACCCTGGCCACCTGGTCTTTTCAATACCAATGACACAGAATCTTCCTTACGTTCAATTAAAAACTGGTAAGTGAGCCGTGTTTTCTGAGGTCCCACCTCCCAGAACCAATCTTCCCACCCTCCAAAGTTATGGTCAACAGTACCGGCCAATGCCAAAAGAGGATTGTTGTCTTTGCTCTTTTCCTGATAGGGAAGAAAATAGTTACTACCTTCCGGTTTGTAGATAAATTCAGCAATACGACCACTCTTTTCTGGCAAAACCGTGACCTTCAAAAATTCATTTTCCAGAGTAACAGAATTAAAACCATTCCAGTTCCCTGCTTGTACTTTTATTTCACAGGCAAGTAATCCCGGAAATAAAAAAAGACAAAACCCAAACACCATCGTTTTCTTCACCATGATATCTCCCTCAGTACCGGCATATATCTGAAATTCTTATCTCATCTATCAAACCCTGAAAATACCAGCCACCAAATTCCATGGTTGATGCCAACGGAGGAAAAGGAATCTTTTTTGCCCTCCCCAACAATTCGCCATTCAGAAAGAGCCGGACTTCTGCTTTGTTCCAGCTAACTGCTAAGTGATACCACGTCTCTTTCTTGATCCGTTCCATACTAAACGCACACGAAGTCTGCGATTCAGGCAGGTTATTTACCCAGAAATAGAGGGGACTGGGTGGTTTATCTTTATCATTGCTGCGATCGAAAAAGATATACATCGCTTTGGAGTCACCTTCTTCCCCTACCATGGAAAATAGGTTTACCCGTCCATACCCGGTGAAATCAAGACTATTCAGCAAATAAAAATAAAATTCTATCGTACCTTCCTCACCAACCGGAAAGTTGTCTTTTGTCTTATACTGGATGGAGCTAATCGGCATTACGGAAAATGGATTCGGTACCTTGGAAAGGACCACGGCTTCTTTAAATCTTCCTTTTCCACCGGAAGTTATACTGGCGTTACCAACCGGGTTAGGGTCACCTTTTGCAAAGTCGGCTTTAAGACCTTTATTAAAATGAACTAAAAAAAGAGTATGTTCGTCAACCGAGAATTCGTCCTCTTCCGCAAGTAACTGTCCACATAACAACAGAAATACCCCTAATAAAATCATCAAACCAAATATTCTCTTTTTTCTTATCATACGACCTCCATTTTATTTAAAGTAAGGCAGAAAACTTTTTTCAATACCCAGCTTCTGAGCAATTGGGCTGTTACCATTTATATATTCTAGGACATCATATCTACCAGTAAAATATCCGTAAAAGACATATTTTTCATCCAGAATTTCCAGAAGGGAATAGACCGTCTTCTTTAAAAAGGGTAAAGAAGAACCGGCTACAATCATAGCTTTTCCCTCTACTTTAATAAGTCCCTCCTGTCCATGGGATAGACTGTTAATGAAGGGATTGGTCTCCGGCAAACCGAGAATAATATAGGACGATTCGGCCTCGCGGTCATGAACAACTTTTATGTTTTCAGCAAGGGTGTCTTTTAGAACAAACTTATAGTAAGTATCAAAATAGTTATTGAGCCAGGAGGCATATATTTTCTCCTCTTCAGTTGCTTTTGGTCCCAGGAGAATTTTTACCTTGGGCTTTTTGTTCTCAAAGAAAGGATATTCTTTAACCTTCTGCGGAGTATCAATTATAATTTTAGGTGATAAAGTCAAAATAAGGTTGTGCTCACCCTTACTAAGATTAAGCCGGGTAATCACCTGTCCCTCCTGCTGAACATATTTGAGTTCCTTACCATCAAAAACTAACGCACCGGAAATCCTGTCAACCGGAACCCATAACGAAATCTCAACATCCCTGGCGTCCGGACTTATAATCTTAAATTCCAGCCTACCGCTCTCCCCTCTGGGTAGAGAAAATGAGGCTTCTATTTTCAGGCTATCTCCTTTATCAAACATGCCGACTGTTCGGAGAATAAGCGGGTTACGAGCAGGAACAACTTCTGAAATTGTGGTGATATTGCCCCCAATTTTGTTCTCAATCTTGCCTCCCTCATATTTGGCTACCACATAGGTTCCTGAACCAAGGTATTCATTAAGAACTTTAATTTCCGTTTTCACATCCTCGAGATTACAGTTACCCAGGACCAAACAACTACCTACTCCCTTTCCGTACCGAGAAACCCACAGGGAACCATCCGCAACAAACCCGGGGGCAGCCTCCCATCCTAAGTTGCTGTTTAAATCAATAAGAACAGGCATATAGGAAACCATCTTGGGTACACCCAGGACATAGGTAGGAGCAGGATAAGAACCGGTCTTTAACGAGTACAAAAGAGTGTAATCAATTAACCCACAAAAAGCGGATTTTAAATCTTCTGGAGAAAGACTTTCCCATCCGGGTACCTGGTAACCGTACCACCAGGTAATTACCTTTTTGCCCAGAAAGAGTTTCAGGTGCAGCGGGTCATATCCATAGAGATGTATTTGTGGGGGGTGTTCGTAGATACACGCATCAGCAGCCAGCCAGGTGTAATATCCCTCCCCACCCGTCGCGTTAACCAATGTTCCCAAACGATACCCATCTTTGGAAAAATGTTGATGCACTTTCTCAGTAAACTTAGCCATGGCGGTCCCAAGCGTTGCGTAAACCCCCTTTCCTCTTTCATATGCTTTGCCAGGAGAAACCTCTGCTCCCTTTCCGTAGTGAGGAATAACAGGAACCCCTGTGTCACAACAGAAACTCTGGATTGGCCATTCTTCCATCAATCTTTCAAAATCACTAAATACTTTTTCGCCGTATCGGTTGCCATAAGGATACATTACCATGCAAGCCTGATTCTGATAAACCCACGGGTCATAATAGATTCTTATATTTGGGTCTTTTGGTTCGAGGATACACTCTGGAAAGTACTGTTTTGCTAATTCTTCTTCTGCACAGGTGGGAATTGCATACGCCATGCCGAGGATATCCTTTTTCTTTGCGTCTCTAAGCCGAGTTGTTCTCTCGTTAATATATTCCTGCACCTTTTCTTTGTTCATCTGTTCACCGGTTTTAGCAATCTTCCACTTCTCGCTGAATTCGCTGGGCCAAGCATCTCCAACTCTTAAACCAGCCACCGCCGCATAACACCAGTCATTACCTGCACAGGACTTACGAAGAAGTTCAAAGGTATTGAGTTGTCCTGGTGAACTGAAATCCCAGAAGAAATATTGCGCAGATGGCCTTTTTATCCTCGGGTCAATGTCAACTGCTGGTTTAAAAACATCAGGAAAAAAATCGTAATAACACTGAACCGCATCCAGATAGCCAAAATTATTACAAAAAGGAAAAATAACGAAAGTTATTGTATCTTTACCCTTAGGGTCAAGTACCATTCGGGTCGCGTAAGAAATGAGATTCCCTTTTACTTCGGCCTTCAGATAACTTCTTATCTGATGCGGCTCAATCCCCAGAGCAAAACCTTTTTCTCCGTAAACCGCAGATAAAGGAAACATACCCGCTAAATCTGAACGTTTTGCTTCTTTAGGAGTGAGCGTAACATCAAACCCATCCCAGAATTCCCACTGTTCGGAAAAAGAAAACGGAAAAGAAAGAGTCACCTCAATCCACCGCTCTTCCTGACCTTCATTCTGGAGTTCCACTTCCCAGAGAAGATAGCCATCCCTGGGTTGAATCCTGTGCGATGCGGTAAGAAAGGGTTCCCCGGTAAACTTCTGCAGATAGGAAAGATTTTGAGCCTCCTTTTTAAGAATACTCTTCTCTTCTTTTAAGAACACCTCTTTTTTACCATCAAAAAAAGTTACTCCACCGGTACCTGAAATGGACTTTCCGAAAAGTTTTAGTCCGGTAACTGATACTCTGTCTTCCTTACAGGAAAATTCCAGATTATTACCAACACCCATTGTGGCTCCGGAAACGATGCCAGAAAGTAGACTCCAGATTACTACCAGACTAACTACTAGCATCTTTCTCATAACCACCTCCAAATCTTTTAGATTATTTGTGTTCCTCTAATATGGACTTCGTCTGTCCCAAGCTCCAAAATTTTCGTGATAGTTACCATCTTTATCGTAGTAGACCCTGATGTTGTACGAATCTAACTTTGCCGGTGAACAGGCTTCTACATGACCGTCGGCAAAAGCAACATTAGCCATACCAGAGTGGCGGATATGGATACCCCCATCACAATTCCACCAAGGATTGAACTGGTAATTTTGTGAGTTTGTGCTCACACTATATGTATCAGCAAAAATACAATATCTTGATGGCTTGTCTATCCTAAATAGAAATAGATACAGCCCACCTCCTATAGCTGCCCAGTAACTCGGGTTTCCTGGCGGGCTTCCTCCATTGCAATTGATCCCATAACAACGATATGGGCTGTAATCTTTCGGAGGGTATGACGGACATTGAAAAATTCTTTTTGCTGAGTTGGAAGGAGTGGTGGTACTGAAAAGATAGGGGAAATAAGAAACGGTCCAACTCCAGTAGGTAGCTGGTTGACCATATATCAACATCCAACCATTGTAATCCTGAGCATACATCGCAGCGGCAATGCTAATCTGTTTGAGGTTGTTAGTACAACTTGCCTGGCGGGCTTTCTCCCTTGCCTGTGATAGTGCTGGCAGAAGCATTGCGGCTAAAATCGCAATGATGGCTACCACCACCAGAAGCTCTATCAATGTGAAGCCGCTTCTTTTTAAAATCTTTCCTTTCATCTTACACCTCCGTAAAGGTTTTTTATACATACAACACTGCACTTCATCATTCCCTCTCTCTACTCTTCTACATTCCACTTTCCATCACCCCCTTTCTTTTTTATCTCACAGTATATATTTTACCTCAAATCTTTCTCAAAGGTCAATCCCATGCTATTTTTACTAAAATTCCGACATAAGAAGTTTTTTAAATCTTCCTCTTTCTACTAATTTTCAATCTTTTATAATTTTCTACTTTTCAAACTTTGTTATATTGTACCACAACCTTATTATACCCCCCCCAGAAATTTGTCAAGTTAAATTCTCTTTCAGGTTAGGAGATAGTATCCAGGTAGATAGGGTATGGGGGAGCAATATATGGAGAAGGAGGCATTTAGAAGTATTGGTTCCTGGGAGTAAGA
>Ga0272448_1005031_pt1 | contig 14736 bp, 10 predicted proteins | sample YNPCB0191_FD_202220 | JGI IMG/M metagenome (GOLD analysis project Ga0272448, IMG submission 202220) | Hot spring sediment microbial communities from Yellowstone National Park, WY, United States - YNP-CB-019-1 | ecosystem: Environmental > Aquatic > Thermal springs > Hot (42-90C) > Sediment...
GCCCTGCGCAAAGCCGGCATAACCATGGCGCTGGTCGATACCGGCGAAATAGCCGCCCTTGGACATAAGCCCGACGGCTCCTGCTGGAAAATCGGCATCCAGCACCCGCGGCACCGCGATGCCTGCGTCGCCGTCGCCAGCCTCGCCGACTGCTGCATGGCCACCAGCGGCGATTATGCAACCAGTTTCACCGATGACCGTCTGTACCATCACATATTCGACCCGCTGACCGGCCGCTCGCCGCGCGAACTGGCCAGCGCCACCGTCGTTGCGCACTCCGCCGCACATGCCGACGCGCTGGCCACCGCTCTGATGGTGATGGGCGCCGAGAGAGGGCTTGCGCTGATACGCACCCTCGCCGGCACCGAGGCTCTTCTGGTTAAGAAATCAGGTCAGATTGTTGCCACATCGGCCTTCCCCGCCTGAAAGCACGCATACACAGGAGCACATATGAGATTCCATCGTCCGGGTTTCGCCTTTATGGTCGCGCTGGCGACGGTCGCGATCGTCGCGACAGCCGGTCGGGCGCAGACAACCAGGCCGTCGCTCAAGGAAGCACTGGCCGCACTCAAGATTCCTCCCGACTGGTTCGCCGACACCGCGCCCCAGTGGGATATGAGCCGGCCATGGAAGGAAGGGCGCGTCGAGATACGGCGGCTTCTGGCCATGTCGGACCAGCCCCAGCGCATCCGCGAGGCCGTCAAACTCACCTGGCTTTATGCGCAGAAAAACGACATCGGCGACGGCCACGAACTGCCCATGTATCTGTTCATGAGCGGCAACTACGCCTGGGCCGCGCTGGAATATCAGCGGTACCTCGCCAGGGTTGCCGGCAGGGGCGCCACGCATGCCTACCTGTGCTACGCGTCGTGTCTGGCGCATTTCGGCGAATACCAGCAGGCCCTCGAAGTGCTCGACAGGGCCGCGCGCGATCTTCCGCCCGACCCCTGGCGCATCAACGGCATGGCCAGCATCCAGAACCTGCGCGGCGACATATGCGCCGAAATGGGCGACCTGGCCGCCGCCCGCCGCGCCTACGAGGAGGCGATACGTCTGTATCCCCAGTCCAATCAGCCCTACGGCCGGCATCTTCTTCAGCGGCATGCCGCGAAAATCCAGAACAAACTCGACCTGCTGGCGATGCGCTCGCTGGAAAGCGCCCGTTTGCGCGACGGCACCTGGACCGGCAGGGCGCTGGGCTATTCCGACAAGTCGGACGTCATCGTCACGGTAGTGGTGCGCGACGGCCGAATCGCCGATATCCGCGTGAAACATGACGAAAAAATAGAACTTTCCGCCACGCGCATAATTCCCCAGCGCATAATCGAAAAGCAGAGCCTCAGGGTTGACGCGGTTACAGGTGCCACCGTTACCTCGCAGGCCATAATCGACGGCGCCTTCCAGGCGCTCAAGCAGGCGGGACTGAAGTGATTCCGTCATCACGACTTGTCCGTCGCACCATTCAGGCGCTGTGCCTTGCCGTTTTTGTGCTGCTGTTCATCCGCGCCTGGCCGTATGGCGGTCCGATCGCCCGGCATCGTCTGTCCAGACCCGCTTCGCCGGTTCCGCTCGACGCGTTTCTCAGTCTCGACCCGCTGGTCGGCATCTCCGCCGCCATCGCTGCCAGGCGATGGAACCCGGCCCTCGTCGGCGCCGCTCTGACGCTGGCGCTGTGCGTGATCGTGCCGCGGGCGTTCTGTTCGCACGTCTGCCCGCTGGGCACGCTCATCGACGCGATGGACTGGCTGGCCGCGCGGCTGCCGCGCCGGCTGCGCCCGCGCCGGACAATAGCGCTCGGCCGCGTGCGCTGGTATGTGCTGGCCGGTGTGCTCGCCGCCGCTGCCGCGGGGGTGATGCTGGCCGGCCATCTTGCCGCCATCCCGCTGCTCACACGCGGGCTTGTCTTCAGCGCCGGCTGGGCGCAACTGGCGCTGCTCAAGAGCCCGGGCATGGTTCCGCCTTTTCATGGGTGGGTGGCGGTGTCCGTCGCTCTTCTGGCGGGCGTCTTGCTGCTGGCGCTGGCGGCGCCGCGGTTCTGGTGCCGATGCCTCTGCCCGAGCGGCGCGCTGATTTCCCTTGCGAGCACGCTCAGTCCCGTGCGCCGCCGCGTGCTGGACAGCTGCACCGGCTGCGGGCGGTGCGTAACCGCCTGTCCCTTCGGCGCCATCGGCTCCGACTTTCGCAACCGCGACCTTGCCTGCGCCACCTGCCGAACCTGCGCCGCCGTATGCCCGGCCGACGCCGTGCGGTTCGAGCCATGCTGGCGGCCCGCGGCCGGCCGTGAGGCTTCTCCGGAGCAGTGCTCCGCCGAGCCGGGAGTATCGCGCCGCAATCTCCTTATCGCGGCGGGTGCTTCCGGCGCGGCGGCCGCGATCATCGTCAAACCGCCGTTCGCTGCCGCTCCAGTTCCGCTGCTGCGCCCGCCCGGGAGCGTGCCCGAGAGTCTCTTTCTGCGACTGTGTGTTCGCTGCGGCGAATGCATCAGAGTATGTCCCGGCTCGGTGCTCCACCCGGCGGGGCTGGCCGCCGGCATCCACGCGCTGTGGACACCGGTGGTTGTGCCCTCCCACGCCGGCTGTCATCAGGACTGCAACTTCTGCACGCAGGTATGTCCCACGGGGGCGATTACGCCGCTGACCGTTGATCAGAAACGGAAAACCCGCCTCGGGCTTGCCGCAATAGACAAAGGGATATGCCTTCCTCACTCCGGCCGGAGCGACTGCCGGCTGTGTTATCAGGAGTGCGAGGCCGCCGGCTATCATGCGATAGAAATGCGGACGATAACGCTCCAGGTGGGCGAAATACCTCCCGGCGCCGTCTCGCCCGAGGAGATCGAGTCCATGAGCCGCATCGAGGCGCCGCACATCGTGCCCGAGAAATGCGTGGGCTGCGGGTTGTGCGAATACCGCTGCCACAGCGCGCTGGTTCGCCGGCGCGGGATTCTTCCGCGCAGCGCCGTCGTCGTGATGCCCCCGCCCGGCCGCTGACGCGAACGTGAGCCGTTTCCGCCTGCGCTGTTCGGGCGCGCCATTGCTTCGCCGCCGCCGGCATCTCAGAATGCTCCGCGGCCGTATTCGTTTCTTCCCGGCCCAGGCGCGCATGAGCTACCGCATCGGGATCGACACCATCCACCTGCGCCCCACGCCCCGGCTGGCGCACACGGAATACTGCACCAGCGACCCGCTCAAACGCCATTTCCGCAGGGTTTTCGGCGACGTGCGCTTCGAGGACGCCTTCGAGATGGACTTCATCTGGCACACCGACGACGGACCGGTGCCCTGGTCGCAGCGCGGCCGCACCACCGACATGGGCCATGCCGCGTTCCTCGAAGCGGGAACCGACATGCGCCCCCCGAAGCCCTGTCCTTTTGCCGACATCGACGAAGTGCTCGCGTTCGACGCGGTCGCCGAATACGGCCTGCCGGATTTCGATGACCTCGTCGCATGGTATGAGAACCTCTACCGCACCCGGCAGGCCCAGTTCCCCGAGCAGGTGCTGACCGGCGGCTACTACAAGACCATCGTTTCCGGCGCCATCGAGGCCTTCGGCTGGGATATGCTTCTTCAGGCGGCGGGTTACCGGCAGGAATTCGAGCGCGTGCTCGATTCCTTTTTCCGACTCAGCATGCATCACTTCCGCGCCTGGGCGAAGACCTCCGCCCCCGTGTTCATCTGTCACGACGATTTCGTCTGGACCAGCGGGCCGTTCATGGCCCCGGACTTCTATCGCAGTGCCATCTTCCCCCGCTATGCGGAACTCTTCGCCGTCATAAGAAAAGCCGGCAAGAAACTGCTGTTCTGTTCCGACGGCTGTTTCACGGCATTCATCGACGACGTGGCCGCCGCCGGCGCCGACGGCTTCATCTTCGAGCCGCTCACCTCGTTCGATTACATAGTCCGCAGGTACGGCCAGACGCACGTCATCGTCAGCAGCCTCGTCGATTGCCGCACGCTCACCTTCGGCACTCCCGCCGATATCCGGCGCGAAATCGACGCCACCCTCGAGCGGGCGTTTCAGTGTCGCGGCTTCATCTTCGCCGTCGGCAACCACATTCCCAGCAATGTGCCGGTGGAGAATGTGATGTTCTACTTCGACTACCTCCGGAAACACTGGACACGCCCCTAGAAGGCGCGCAACGGCCTGCGGCGCCCTGTGCCGCCGCTCACTCCGCGGCGATCTTGACGCGGTTCTGGCCCTTCACCAGCGGTATCTGCCGCAACGTCAGCAGGCCGTGTTCGTCGGCCGTCGCCGTCCCGCGCCAGAGCTCTTTGCCGCCCGACACGTCAACAACCGTGGCGATGAACCGCGCGCCGGGTTTGACGGCCATCTTTTGCAGCCGCCGCGGCGTGATGTCCACGCGGCAGCCGTCTTTCGGAGCCCCCGCCGCCAGCGTTACGGTCATCTCCCAGGCGCGCTCCGTGTCGATGACATCGCTTGTCTGCCACGAAAGCCATGCGTTGTACTGCCCGACGGGATCGCCATCCCAGATATCGACTTTCAGTTCCTTGCGCCTGCCCGCCTTTATCTCCGCTTCCTGCCGGGCCTTCTCCGCGTTGATCTCCGCATCGCTGCGGCGCGTCGCCGTGCCGATGTTGTCGTCGAGCGTGCAGTTGGTGAACGCCGGCAGCGACTGGTCCGTCCGCACATCAACGTCAAAATTGGCGCCGATTCGCGTGCGCGTGAGGTGTCCGTCCATTCCCCAGTTGTATATGTGCGGGCGGCGCGTCTCCTGAAGCGCCCGGGCAAACTTAACCGCCTGCGGCCAGCCTATGCCCCCGTCGTTCTTGCCGTTCGATGCTATTATCAGCCCCGTCTCCGCGCGCAGGTTGTTCCTCAGCCACCACTCGTCGCTGAAGTAGTCCCACGGCGAGGTCTTTCCGTCGGGCATCGTTATCGCCGCATCGCGCGGGCCGTAGCTGTGCTGGTACGAGCCCTTGAACCCCGGCGACTCCTCCGGAATGTGCACACCCACCCACCCTATCGACCATGCTATGCGATCGCCATAACGTATCGCATACATCGGCGCGCCCGAAGCGCCCATGCTGTTGCCGGCGGTGAACACCCGCGTAAGGTCCAGCGCCCGCCATATGCCCCGCACCGCCTCGGGAGCGTCCTTGTGCTGCCGCGCGGCCCACTCCAGGAATCCCAGCATGCGCTGCATGGTGAACGGTCGCACGTGCCCGTCGCCGAATGTCTTGCACGTGTCTTTGCATTCGTGATACCCCGTCCACCAGTCGTAGGGGATCTGGTTCGATGCGATCAGAACCGACCCGCGGTGCGCGTTGTACCACCAGCCGTATCCGCCGTTGAGACTGCCGCCCCAGCAGTGCAGATGCAGCCCCACCGGCGCAGGCTCGACCTTCGCCGCCGGAAAGGCCACCAGATAGTCGATCGGCCGCGACGCCGTGGAACAGTGCGGCCAGGATTCCCACCGCGTATATACCAGCCTGACCAGCGGCCCCGGCCTGTACATCCACTCCTTGCCGGCCGGTATCTCCTCTTTCCATTGCAGAACCGGTTCGCCCTGGCCGGTAATCTCATCCACCGGCAGACTTGTGCTGTTGCGGTCGTCAAACTGCGACAGATCCTCTTCCCCGCGCGATGCCACAGTTACTGCGTAGTAAGCCTTGCCCGGCCGGTCGGGATTGTGCGCATATATTCCCGTTCCCCAGGCCACCGGCTCGCCGCCATCTGTGACGCAATACCGCAGCGGCGCACGCCTGTCGGTCTCGTCCTGCCAGTAAGTGCTGTTCCACGCCGTGAAAAAACCGCATTCGCCGACGAGCTGCGCCTGCGCTATCGTTTTCGACGTTATACGTTCCGTGCTGCGCCAGATGCGAAACGTCAGATGTCCGTGTTCCTTTGCAAACTCGCGCGCAAACGCTCTGACGTCCGCTCCGGTCTGGAATTGCGGAAACTCCCTCAGCCTCGGCTCGGCAAACGTGATCAGCGACTGCCCCGCGCGATGCGACAGCGCTATGGCCCTGACGGGCGGTACCCCGGCGGCCTTCGCCGCAGCCTCCAGACACGAAGCCTCCAGCCTCTCCACCCCGCCGGCCGTGCATTCGACGATGAGTTTCAGCGGGCGTCGCTCCGTAACTGCCGCCCGCACCTCCTCCAGCACATCCAGCCCGACAAACCGCGGCGGCATGAACTTCAGCAGTTTCTCGGGCCGGCCTTCCGGATATGCCCTTGTGGGCGATGTCGGCCGCTGCATGCCCTGCGGCATTCTCAGCCGCAGTTCGGCGCGGAATATCGTGGCATCCGCCGGCAACGCCGAAACGTCCACCGTCAGTAATCTTGTTCTGCCGTCAAACTTGAGCGTTCGACCAAACGTCCCCGTGTCATCGGCGGTGAACGTTACGGTCGCTCCCGCCAGCGCAACACCCGCGTTCCAGATAATAAACACCGCCGTTGCAGCGGCGCGTGCGATTGCTGTGCGCATGATGTCTCCCTGCTGCTGGCCCATGCGGAGCGGCGCGCCGGCGCGTCGGCAAACTGCGTGCGCAGACCTCATTGACCATTGCGCCCGCGCCTACAGCTCTTTTATCCGTATGTTCCTGAACTCCACGCGCGAGCCATGACCGAGAAAGCCGATGTGGCCCTTCTTGTTGGCCAGGCCCGGATGTCTCTTTAATTTGGCTTCATCCTTGATGTCGTCGAGGTTGGCATCCACGATCACCACGCCGTTGAGTTTGACGGTTATCTGCCGGCCGCGGGCGATTATCTCCTCTTCGTTCCACTCTCCCACCGGCTTGAGATGTCCGCGCTTGGCCGCCACCACGTCGTAGATAGAACCGTGATACTGCTCGGGTCGCAGCTTCTGGTATGCCGGCCCGCTGTCGTCGAGCACCTGTATCTCCATCCCCACATACGCCGCATCCCCCTTCAGCGGCGCCCGTATGCCGATGCCGTTGTTGGCGTTGGGCGTCAGTTTGAACTCGAAGCGGAATATGAAATCGGCATACTCCTTTTCGGTGAACAGGTTGCCGCCGTCCTTCGGCGTGCAGAACAGCACGCCGTTTTCCACCTGATACCCCGCCCCGGCCTTGCTGCCGTAAACCCAGCCGGTCAGGTCCTTGCCGTTGAACAGCGGCACAAAACCCTCTTCCGTTTCCGCGCCCGCGCACAGCGCCGCGGAGACCATCAGTACGCACATTGCCGCAAGGGTCGCTCTGGTGAGAACAGCACTCATGGTTGACCTTTCCTTCAGCACGCTGCCCGCGAATTGTTTCTGGTACGCGCGCCCGACGCGCCGTATCATATCGCCGTCTGCCCGCCGCAGTGGGGCGGCGTGTTGCGCCGGCCGCGATTCCAGCGCCGCTCCGCGCCGCGTGCCATTTACGGAGCGCCGCATGTTCATACACCTGACATCGACAGTGGTTGTAACAGCCGCCCTGACCGCCGCCGCGCTTGCCGCCGCTCCGGCCACTTCGCCGGCGGTCTGGCGCGGGGTGCATGTGCTGGTTCACGGAGACAAGGCCGCCGACGCCCTCGCCCGCTCTGTGCCCGGGCTGGCCGCGCTCGGCGTGAACACCATCATCATCGAGGTCGGCTACGCGTTCGAGTTCACCAGCCACCCGGAACTGCGCGAGGGCGGCTTTCTTACGCGCCGCAAGGCCGGCGAACTTGCCGCCGCGTGTCGCGCCGCGGGCATACGCCCGATACCGCAACTGAATTGCCTTGGACATCAGTCGTGGAGGGAACACACCGCGCCGCTTCTGACGAAATATCCGCAGTTCGACGAAACGCCCGGGCAGTTTCCACAGAACAAGGGCATCTACTGTCGCAGCTGGTGCCCGCTTCATCCGGAGGTGAACGCCGTCGTCTTCGCCCTCATGGACGACATCATCGACGCCTTTTCGGCCGATGCGTTTCACGTCGGCATGGATGAGGTGTTTCTTATCGCCTCGGAACACTGCCCGCGCTGTCGCGGCAAAGATCCCGCCGAATTGTTTGCCAGAGCCGTCAACGATTATCACGGCCATCTGGTGGCCCGCCGCAAGTTGGAAATGCTGATGTGGGGGGACAGACTGCTGGATGCGAAAACCACCGGCTATGGCAAATGGGAGGCCGCCGACAATGGCACCCACGGCGCCATCGACCGCGTGCCGAAGGACATCATCATCTGCGACTGGCACTACGGAAAGCGCCAGGAGTATCCGTCGATACCGCTCTTTCTGGAAAAGGGGTTCCGCGTCTGGCCCGCCGGCTGGGACAAGGTGGATGCAACCGAAGCCCTGCTCGATTTCGCGCTCAAACACCGCAACCCGCGCATGCTGGGGCACCTGTGCACCACCTGGGGCCGCCAGCCGCTCGACCGGCTCCATGAGTTTCCGCCCATCATCGCGGCGATGAAAAAACTCTCCGCGCGCTGACGATCGCCATATGCGATGTTCGCCTGCGGTGCGATCTGCCTTGTTCTGACGCACAGCGAAACCGTGTCGGACGGCTGATCGCGTCATCGATCGATGCGAACTCATGAAGCAGCGTGGCGAGCCGGCCGAAGGAGATGGCAACCGGACGAAACGTTGCTTGCCGCAGCCCGGCGACGCTCGAAACCGCCGTTCTCGTAAGAGGGTTCAATCCGCCATCACCCACCGCAGCGGGCGGAAGAGGCGCGCGATCTCGCCTGCTCCGGCTGGCGCCGGCTCCGGTTCATATCTGACGGCACGCGTGCGCAGCGGCCGGCCGGCGGGGTCTTTCTCCACTACCGCCCGGCCCTCGGCGTCGAAATCGATGGCGTTCTGGCCGTCATACCGCGTCCACCCCGTCCGTCTGCCGGCGGCGTCGTATCGATACACGTCGCGCCACGTTTTGGGCGCCGATATGGCCGGATCAACGTAGTTCGTCTTCCACGTGTGCGTGGCGACCCCGCGGAAGCCAACTCCCACAAGCACCTCGCCGTTGAATCTCTGAAGCATCGCCTTCTCATATCGCGTAAGCGATTCGCCGTCTTCGCCCGGCCGGGCCAGTACCGGCGTAAGCCGCAAAGCGCCCTCGCCCGCATCTATCACGCCGTATCCCGCAAGCCTCTTTCGCGCAGTGGCGATCGCGTTTCTACCGGCGGCGTCGGCGCTGCGGCTGAGGCTTTCCAGCAGAGCGGCATTGCCCGCCAGAAACATCGGATCTGCAACGGCGTTCTTAAGCCATCCTTCCACGGCGCCTTTAACGCCTCCGGGCAGGTGCGGCCGTTTCCGCGCAAGAACCTGATCGACCGCGCCGGCGGCCGACTTCGCCGCTTCCGCCGCCGCACGGGCGTCGGCCTCGGCCTTCTTGCGCATGGGCTCGGGCAGTTTGGCTTCGGCGGCTTCTTTGGCCTTCTGCTGCGCCGTCTTTTCCGTTTCGCGGGCCAGCGCAAGCGCTTTGAAGGCTTCCCGATACTCCGTTTCGGCCGCGGCGATATCGGCAAGTTCCTCGGGCTTGAGCGCCTTTTTCAGCAGCGCCGCGCCCGCCGGCGGCGAGTCGGCTCTCAGCGCCTCAAAAAGCCCCGGCCAGTTGGATATGCTCACCTCCGACCCGCCCATGCCGTAACCCACCTCCACCGCGCGCCCGTCGCTCACGTATGTCCGGCATTCGCTGTCGATGCCGAAAAACGTCAGAAATGCCGGCGGCGACCAGTACGCGCCGTTGTTCACGAAAAGGCCGATGTCCACGCGGTTGGATTCCAGCGGCGAACCTTCCGCCACAGGCCTCCGCTCGTGATACCGCAGCACTATCTCGACGATCGACGCCTCGGGGTTTTTCGCAGTGATCGTGATGCGCGACGGGTCGCCGCGCAGCACCGCCCAGCGCCAGGTCAGCGGCCTCTTGTTGATGTCGAAACTCGCCTCGGCGCTAACCACCATGCGCCGTCTGCCTTCGACCGACCGCCATATGCGCGCCACGACGGCCGGCGTATCGGCATGCTTTTCCGTCGCGCCCGCCGGCTCGAAGAAATCGCGGCCGTTGACGGCCGTATCCTCCTCCACCACCCGCATCTGCGCGAACGGCGGTATGGTCTGAAGCGTTATCTCGTGCGCCATCTGCACCATCTTCAGATCATCCACCCACGCCCCCTCGAAAACCGTCGGATGCGCCTTGCCCGTGAAATACTCCTCCGGCCGCGACAGATGTTTATTGCACGATCTGAAAATCATCTGCACGGTGGGCATGAGCAGTCCCGTTTCGACGAGTTTCTTCTTGACCTCCGGGCGGAAAGCCGCCAGCACGAACGGCATCGCGCGCATGAAGGGCTGGTCCGAGCCGCTCGATCCCTGCGAGCAGATCAGATACGGCGTGTTGGTGGGAAACAGATCCCCATAACCGTCGGGGCCGTTGTGTCCGGGATCGTGGTCGCGATGTTCCGGATAGATGTACAGGTTGTTGCGCACGTACTGTGTGAAAAGAAACTGAAGGCCCCGCGTGCTGGTGTAATAACGCCGCACGTTGCTGCCGCCCTGTAACACCGTTGCCGAGGTGGACGAGTTGCCAAAGGTGACATGCGGCAATATGACGTGCTGCGCGGCCCAGTCGGCGCGCCTGTCCAGCTGTTCCTTCGTATAGGTTACCTTCGACAGCTGCGGATACGGCGCCATGTTCAGTCCCGAGTGCTCGCGATCGCGGTTGTCGTAGTAATCGCCGATGTTGCCCGCCGCCGTGCCCTCGGCCCACCATTTCCGCAGCAGGTCTCCCACCGGTCCGCGGGCCGTGGTTATCGGCTGCGTGGCGGCCGGGGCGTCACCGCATCGCGCAAGGGGCGGCATCCACACCAGGCACGACAGCACGACGGCGGCGAAAACGCGCTGACATGTTCTCGTCATGATTCCATGCTCCATATGCGGCCGGTCTGATCGACGGTGCGCCGGCTTACGGTCCCGGCTCGCCCGACAGTATATGACCGCCAGCGGCGCGCACCATGGCATATTACGTTGCAGCATGAGCATGGTTGTACCCGCACAACGCTGCGGTCCCGGCCGGCGCGCATTTGCACCGGCGCGGGCAACGGTGATATGCTTGCCTTCGGGCCGGGGACAGTTCCACCGGCCCGCTCTATTCTCCGGTATGCCATGAGGCTCGCAATCGAGAATCTGAAGAAGGCCTATGTCGCTCCCGACGGGCAGGCTCTGCCCATCATCGACATCGAATCGCTGGCGATCGACGCCGGCACGCACGTCGGGCTGCACGGTCCGAGCGGCTCGGGCAAGACCACGCTTCTGCATCTCATCGGCGGGATACTTGTTCCCGACAGCGGGCGCATCATCTTCGATTTCAGGTCTCATGCCCCCGCGTCGCGCCCCGGCAGCGAGCCGCCGCCCGGCGCTGAAGCGCTGGTGGACATCGCCGCGCTCAGTGAGCCGCAGCGCGACGTGTTCCGCGGCCGCCACATCGGCTGCATCTTTCAGCAGCACCATCTTCTGCCCGGCTTCACCGCCCTGGAAAACGTGCTTCTGGGCATGAGCTTCACCGGCCGGAAACACGACGTGCAGTGGGCCAGACACCTCCTTTCGGAAGTGGGGCTGGCCGAACGGCTGGATTACCGGCCTGATAAACTGTCGCTCGGCCAGCAGCAGCGCGTGGCGGTGGCGCGCGCAATGGCCAACCGGCCGAAACTGGTGCTCGCCGACGAACCCACCGGGTCGCTCGATGCGGCCAGCGCGCAGCAGGTGCTCGACCTCATACGCCGTCTGTGCTCCGAGGTCGGGGCGACGCTGCTGCTGGTGAGCCACGATATGAGCATCATCAACCAGCTTCCGGTGGTGCTCAGGCTTTCCGACATCAACCGGGCCGGCAAATGAACCTGCCTTTTCTTACCAGCGAAATACCCGGCATTGCCGGCATCATCAGATCCCGCCCCGAGGACTTCTTCGTCGAGGAACTGCCGCTTTACGAGCCATGCGGGCAGGGCCAGCATGTGTACTGCGAAATCGAGAAAACAGGCCTGACTACCTTCGAGGCCGTCGATCGTATCGCCCGCGCCCTGGGCATATCCGCGCGCGACATCGGCTATGCCGGCATCAAAGACGCCCGCGCGGTCGCGCGCCAGACTTTCTCCATCAGCGGCATCGATGAACAGGCCGTGGCCGCTGTGCGCATAGCGGGCATAACCGTGCGGCGGGTAGCGCGCCACGGGAACAAGCTCCGGCTGGGGCACCTGCGGGGCAACCGCTTCGTCATAAAGTTGCGCGGCGTTGTGCCTGCCGACGCCGCCCGCGCACAACAGGTGCTTCAAATCGTCGGGCGGCGCGGCATGCCCAACTATTTCGGCCCGCAGCGGTTCGGCCGCCGCCAGGACAATCACCTGCTGGGCGCGGCCCTGATTCGCGGCGATGCCGAAGACCTGCTGCGACTGCTCCTGGGAAACCCCGATTCGTCGCTCGACGACGCTCAGACGATGGGCGCGCGCAAGGCCTTCGAGCGCGGCGACCTCAGGCAGGCCATGCATCTCTGGCCGCGCCACTGCGGCATGGAAAGGCGCGTTCTGCACAGGCTGCTCAAAACCGGCAACCCGGAAAAGGCCGTTGCCGCCATCGACGAGCGGCTGCGGCGGCTGTGGGTCTCCGCGCTTCAGTCGGAGGCGTTCAACGAAGTGGTGTCGCGGCGCATCGACTCGCTGGACAGGCTCATGGCCGGCGACCTGGCCTTCAAGCACGACAACGGCGCGTGCTTCCGCGTGGTGGACGCTGCCGCCGAACAGTCCCGCTGCGACGCGTTCGAGATAAGCCCCACAGGTCCTCTCGTCGGCTATCGCATGACGCTGCCCGAGGGCCAGCCCCTGGAAATCGAGCGCAGCGTTCTTGCCGCCGCCGGCATTGACCCGGCCGATTTCCGCGATGCCGGCCGGCTGAAGGTAAAAGGCGCGCGCCGGCCCCTGCGCGTCAGACCGGAGGAAACCTCCGTCGCCACCGGCACCGACGATGCCGGCGAATACCTCCAGCTGTCCTTCACGCTGCCGGCCGGCGCTTTCGCCACGTCGCTGCTGAGGGAAATCACCAAGCGCGATGTAACCTGACGCCGCATCCCGCGCAATGGCCGCCGGTGCCCCGAAGTGCTGCGGGCAGCGTCATTTCGCCGCGGCGTAGTACTTCGGCACGGGCCGGCCCAGTTTTTCCCATTGCCTGATAACCGCCTCGGCCTTTCCGCAGCAGTTCAGCGCATGGAGTTTGCCCTTGACCACCTTCACGATGGCATCGCGCCCGGGACCGAGGTACTTGCGCGGGTCGAACTCGCCGGGGTTGGTGGCGAACACCTCGCGTATCTTGGCCGTCAGCGCCAGCCGCAGATCGGTATCGATGTTCACCTTGCACACGCCGTACTTCGTGACGGCCATGTGTATCTGCTCTTCCGGCACGCCGCGGGCGTTGGGCATCTTTCCGCCGTACTTGTTGATGAGGTCCACATACTCCTGCGGCACGGAACTGCTGCCGTGCATGACCAGCGGCAGTCCCGGGCAGGTCTTCATGATCTGCTCCACGCGGTCGAACGCCAGCACGGCCTCGTGTTTGAACTTGTATGCCCCGTGGCTGGTGCCGATGGCCACGGCGAGGCTGTCGATGCCGGTCCGTTTCCAGAACTCGGCGGCCGCCTGCGGGTCGGTCAGATACTTCTGCACGTTGGTCTCGAAATCGGCAGCCCCCACGACGTGTTCCTCGATGCCGCCGAGCTGCCCCAGTTCGCCCTCGACGGTCACGCCGGCGGCATGCGCCACATCCACGGCCGCTTTGGTTATCTCGACGTTCTTCTCGAACGGCAGGTGCGAGCCGTCGATCATGACGCTGGTGAATCCGTCATCCACGCACTGCCTGACCAGATCCACCGTATCCCCGTGGTCCAGGTGGATGGCTATGGGCAGTTCGGGGTGTTCCTCGACCGCGGCGTTGATGATGTGCCGCAGATAGCGCATGTTGGCATACTGCCGCGCGCCCTTGGAAATCTGGAGGATCAGCGGCGCTTTCTCGGCGGCGCACGCCGTGATGATTCCCTGCGTGATCTCCATGTTGTTGACGTTGAACGCGCCGATCGCGAATCCGCCGTCGTACGCGAGGTCGAACATCGGCTTGGTGGTCATCAGAGGCATAGAAACTGTCCTTTCAGAAAAACTCGTTGTTCTGGAAAACCCCCGTGCCCGGAATACCAAGGTGGAGGCGCATCTGATTCTACGAAGACCCCGGGCGTCTTTCAACGCCGCCGCGCTGCCCTTGCGTACTCCCCTTCGTCATTCCCGCCTTCCTCCCCGTAATTCCCGCCCCCTCCCCGTCATTCCCGCTTTCGCGGCAATGGCGGATAAGGCGCTTCGCGGGACACATGCGCCAACGCCTTTGCTGGAACGACTGACAAGGGCTATCGCCCGAACGGGCCTCTCGCGTTCCCCGCACCGCGCCTACAGCAGCGCCACCGGATCGACGTCCACCGCGATGCGCTGGCTGGCGCCGAGAGCCCCCGCTTTGCGCGCGGCCGTCAGCACCGCCTGAAGCGCCCCGGCGCTGTCGCTTATCAGCAGTATCTGCATGCGCCAGTAGCCGGCGATACGCTCCAGCACGCACGGCATCGGACCGCGCACAGCCGCCGCCGCGCGCGTTTCGCCCACCGCCAGCGCGAGTTTCTCAGCCACTTTGCCCGCCACATCGGCTGCCTTCTGCTGATCCTGATCCCGCACCACAATGCGCGCCATGCGGGTTACCGGCGGCAGCCGGCACTGTCTGCGTGCCGCCAGTTCGGCGGCGGCGAACGCGCGGTAGTCCTGGCGTATGGCCGCCT
>Ga0272448_1005034_pt1 | contig 14732 bp, 11 predicted proteins | sample YNPCB0191_FD_202220 | JGI IMG/M metagenome (GOLD analysis project Ga0272448, IMG submission 202220) | Hot spring sediment microbial communities from Yellowstone National Park, WY, United States - YNP-CB-019-1 | ecosystem: Environmental > Aquatic > Thermal springs > Hot (42-90C) > Sediment...
CGCCAATTGGCAGCCGCTTTTATTGATAAAAATTTTAATAAATTCCCTGTTAAATCATTAAGTAATCTTTATATTGTGACTATGACTCAATATGATAAAAGTTTTGATGTGCCAGTGGCTTTTCCGCCAGAAAAAATCGAGACCTGTTTAGGAAAGGTGCTATCAGATAAAGGAAAAATACAACTGCGAATTGCCGAAACGCAAAAATATCCGCATATCACCTATTTTTTTAATGGTATGCGAGAAGAGCCGTTTAAAAATGAATATCGAATTCTTATTCCTTCAAGACCCATTGCCCGTCAAGATGAACATCCGGAAATGATGGCTTATGAAATTACTCAAAGAGTTGTTGAATCGATGAGTGAAGGCGTTTTTGATTTTATCTTAATTAACTATGCCAATCCTGATATTATTGCCCATACCGGTAACTATGAGGCCTGTCTTCAGGTCGTTAAAATTATTGATGAACAAATTGATAAACTTATTAAAACCGCCTTAGAATATAACGCCATTTTAATTATTACTTCTGATCATGGTAATATTGAAAGATTATTTGATCCTTTAACTGGTTTACCAGAAACTCAACATGATCCCAATCCCGTGCCGATTTATTTAGTCGCTAAAGAATTTAGGCGGCCGAGAAATGAAGTTGAAATTCAAAAAGCAGAGAAAGAAAGCATTGGTATTTTGGCTGATGTGGCACCAACAATTTTAGAATTAATGGGAATTCCTAAACCCAAAGAAATGACCGGACAGAGCTTGTTAGGATCTCTGATCGCTTAGAATCCCTGATCATTGACTACTGACATTTGACAGTTTATTTTTTTTTGTTTATCTTAATACTAAGCCCTTAATGGGCATTTTTTAGAAATAAATATATGTTAGACCTAAAGGCTTTAAATCGGGCGATTGAGCAAATTGCTCATGAAAGAGGAGTTAAACCAGAAGCAGTTTGGGGAGCAATTGAAGCAGCCCTTGCCACTGCTTACCGAAAAGAATACCGAAAAAAAGGAGAAATTATTAAGTGTCGACTTGATCCTAAAACAGGCCAGGCAAAATTTTGGCAAATAAAAACCGTGGTTGATAATTCCACTGTTCGTTTAAAAAAAGATGAGCAGCCGCGAACTGAAGCGAATAAGCCTGCGACTGAAGTCGAAGGCGAAACGCTTCCTTTATATAATCCCGATCGTCATCTTTGGCTGGAAGAGGCAAGACAAATAAAACCAGACGCTCAAGTAGGTGAGGAAATAGAGCTACCTCTTGAAGGATATGAAGAGTTCGGTCGGATTGCTTCTCAATCTGCTAAACAAGTTATTTTGCAGAAAATTAGAGAGATAGAAAGAGAATCTGTTAAAAAAGAATATCAGGATAAAGAAGGAGAAATTGTGAGTGGTGTAGTACAAAGAATTGAAAAAGGAAATGTTTATGTTGATTTAGGTCGAGCCACGGGCATTATGTTTTATAATGAAGCCATTCCTGGCGAACACTATCGAATCGGTGAAAGATTAAAATTTTATCTTTTAGCAATCCAGGAAGAAACCAAGAAAACTCCTGGGTTGATCCTTTCACGCAGTCACCCACAATTTGTGGTAAAACTTTTTGAGCTGGAAGTGCCAGAGATTCATGATGGATTAGTAGAAATTAAAGCGATTGCCCGGGAAGCCGGCAGTCGAACAAAAATTGCCGCTGCTTCAAAAGTAGAGGGAATTGATCCAATAGGATCTTTAGTTGGTCAAAGAGGTACAAGAGTAATGGCCGTAACTAATGAATTAGGCAACGAAAAAATTGATATTGTTGAATGGTCAGAAGATCCAGAAAAATTTATTGCCGCATCTCTTTCACCAGCCAAAGCAGTATCAGTAGAAATTTTGCCTCGGCGAGAAGCCAGAGTTTTAGTACCAGAAGATCAGTTAAGTTTGGCGATTGGCAAGGGCGGTCAGAATGTGAGGCTAGCCGCTAAATTAACCGGCTGGAAAATTGATGTGCGTTCTACTTCACGGCCCGATGTAGTACAATTTGATACAAAAAGGTTGAATCTGGAAGAAACAACTGCTAATATAGAAGAAGTAGCTGCTACGGAAAATAAGAAACAAGAAGATGAGCCAGAAAAAAATAAAGAAAAGGCCGAAACAAATGAAAGTTAATTAAATAAAATGATTGAAAAAATTTCTAGTGGTAAAAATCCACCAAAAGAAATAAATGTTTTTATAGAAATTCCTCAAGGGTCTTCGGTTAAATATGAGTTAGACAAAGAAAGTGGCGTAATTTTTGTGGACCGGTTTTTATATACGGCGATGAACTACCCTTTTAATTATGGGTTTATTCCTCAAACTCATGCTGAAGATGGAGATCCAGTTGATGTTTTAGTGATTTCTTCTTTAAGTGTTTCTCCGGGCACGGTTATTCCGGCGCGGCCTATTGGTTTGCTTGAAATGGAAGATGAGGCGGGTTTGGATAATAAGGTAATCGCGGTTCCATTACAAAAAATTGATCCCCAATTTGCTGAAGTTCAAGATGTTAAAGATCTAAATGAAAGCGTTAAGGCAAAAATTAAACATTTTTTTGAGTCCTATAAACAATTAGAGCCTGGCAAATGGGTGAAAATTAAAAATTTTTTGAGTCGAGAGGTAGCTGAAGAAGAAATTACTAAATCGCTTCGCTAAAGTCGAAAACGTATTTTACATTTTAACAATCTTGTTTTAAACTTAGATTTTATGGGCATAGAACACGATCAATATTTAATTCCTACAGTAATTGAAAAAGAAGCGCATGGCGAAAGGGCTTATGATATTTATTCCCGACTTTTGAAAGAACGGATCATTTTTATTGGTGGTCCAATTACTGATCCTTTAGCAAATTCAGTTATTGCTCAAATGCTTTTTCTTGAACACGAGGACCCGAAAAAAGACATTAAACTTTATCTTAATACACCGGGCGGGATAGTGACCGCCGGTCTGGCGATTTATGACACAATGCAGTATATCAAACCTGATGTTTCCACAATTTGTATTGGTATTGCTGCTTCGATGGGCGCCGTGCTTTTAGCAGCCGGCACTAAAGGCAAAAGATATATTTTGCCCAATTCGGAAGTGCTTCTTCACCAGGTAATGGGCGCCGGTGAGGGTCAAGCTGTGGAAATTGAAATTGCCGCCCGCCACATTATCAAAATCAAAGATCGCATTAATCAAATTTTAGCCAAACACACCGGCCAGCCGCTTTCTAAAATTGAAAAAGATACGGACCGGGATTTCTGGCTTACTGCTCCAGAAGCCAAAGAATACGGGTTAGTTGACGAAATTATAAAAGGGAAAAGATAGCAATATCGTTAAAAGCGTTAGCAATGTCATTGCGAGCGTAGCGAAGCAATCTCACATTAATGTAGTCATTACGAACAAAGTGAAGCAATCCCACCTTAGTGTAATCGCGAAGTGAAGTAATCTTACAATGGTGTAATTCCATTGTCCGATTGATTGAATAGTTTAAAGTTAGCCTAGTGATTACTTATCATTTTTTGCTTATCATTTTGTAACTTTTCACTTCTCTGTTTACTTTTCTGTGTTTACTTTTCTATAAATTTTACTATCATAACTTACGATCGTAATTTATAATAGTAAATTGAGCTAATAATGATTATTGGCTGCTGACAATGGTTATTCAATGATTATTGATTATTTGTATTTCCTCGACAAGCTCAAGAACTAAATATAAAACTCTGTCTAATTGATTGGACAGTTCAATTGATTGGACAAAGTTTATTTTGGTTATTCTACAAGTTTAAACCTTATCAATCCTGGTTCAGTTAATTGAACCAAATTTTATGAGATTGCCACGCTTTCTTCAGTCGCTCGCAATAACAAATAGGTAGTCATTGCGAGGGCTTTAGTCCGAAGCAATCTTACATTGATGTAACCGCGAAGCGAAGCAATTTAAGATAATGTAAGATCGCCACGGCCTTCGGTCTCGCGATGACAATAAAGCTAGTTATTGCGAGTGTAGCGAAGCAATCTTTTTAAAAGCAGCCCTGCCAATTAAAAAAATACTATCACGCGTGATAGTATTTTTGTTTTTCAATTATAACTCTCACCCGATTTTCATATACCAGTCGGCACCAGAATTAGGATAAAGAATTTTGATCTATCTTGAGGATTGTTATAATCCTTTAATACGAAAATAGGTGTCTCGGTTATCGTAGAGACTCCAATTATTTGTTTGCTGATTATAAGCGTATAAACCGCCTTCTGAGTAAATATCGCTGCCAGACGAAGGGATAACCAGATTCCAATTGCCTTCTGTTGGGCTATTTTCTGGCTCTATTACTATAAAGTAAGTACCCACCTCTAATCTAATTGAGGGAGTAAAAAAGGTAAAATCTTTGAAAGCACCAAGATAAGCAGAATAGCCGGGAATTTCAGTAAAAGATAAAGAACTTGAATAAAGAATATTTTCTGTATTTTCGGTCGACGGGGCCTTTGTTAGAGAAATTTTGGCTCCGGAAAAATTACTACAGTAGCTACAGAAATTAGCTAATCTAATGGTAAAAGAGGTAATATTTACTGCCTGGGCAAGATTAAAACTTTGGGCGATTTTTTTATTAGAATCTTCTCCTCCAAAACTTAAACTATTCCAACCTGAATGATTGGTTGTATCAGCTAAAACAATCGGCACAAGCGCTGTGCTTGAAGTAGAAACAGTTTCTGAACATAAATTAAATTCATCGCAGGCTTTTAATTCAAAGATATAATTTCCCGAAGAAGAAACATTTATTTGAATTGAATTTTGATTGCCTATCCATTGTTGTTTGTCGCCGGGATTATTTTCTAACCAATAATCTAACTGATATTTAATTTCTGAATCTAAAGAATCCGGGTCGGTTGAGGTTGCCCAACTAACCAGAAAATAAGGATTTTCTGATTCCGGTTGAAAAGTTACCTGAAAACTTGTTGGCGTTTTCGGGGGTTGATGCGGTGGCATTTGGCCAAAATAATATTTGGTTTTATCAATTGCCACCAAACGAAAACTAGGAATCGTACCGTTCATAGTTTGAGTGTTAGAAGTAGTATAGAAAGCAGCAGAAAGATAATCTTGATTTGTAAGATTTAACTCTTGGCTTGAACTGGCGGTTCGAATAATAAAATGATTATCTTCTAACTCGGAAGAATGTAGGGCTTGATTACAGGCGCCGCCGCTTGCATTACAATAATCTGGAGAAAGAGGAATAAGCAGAGAATTAGACTGGTTTCCGCCAGCGCATTGTTTATATTTTAACCTTAAAACATTTGTTAAATCATTTGGTTGCCAAGCTGGTCCCGGCGACTCTTCTATATTTATTTGCTTATCTGCCTCGCTGTTGAGATAAAAAACAACAAGCTGCCATTTATTTTGATTGAATAAATCAGGAATAAAAGGAAATTGATTATAATAAGCTTCGATAAGATAATCGGTGCTACCATTGCGAGGATCGCGGTAGAAATACAAGCCAGAAAGAAAACTTGGAACAGTTGTTGAAGCGGTGCTGGTGGCTGAACTAAAGCCGTTTTGATCAAATGCCTGAATAGAAAAAACATAATCTCGACCAACTTCATTAATGCTTTTTCTAAACGAAGTTAAAGTGGTGGTGGCGATGAGGGTAGATGTGGTACCATTTATTTCAGAAATATAATAGGTGAGGGTATTAGTGCTTGAATTTTGATAATTCAAAGGTGGCTGCCAATTTAAAATCAGCTCCATCGTGGTGGAGCTGTAAGTGATGTGAAAATTTTGAATTGCGTTCGCATTAGCGCTGGCGTTATTTGAATAATTAGAAAATTGAGATTCGGAATTTTGATTGTTTAAAAATATTTGATTTTGTTGGCCAGGAGTGGGCGAAGCTTCTTTCCATTCGTTATTAATTAACTGAAGCGAATTACCATTGCCATTTGCTCCCATTGAATTTTCATAAAAAACACTATCAATCACCGTATTGTTTTTATCAATTAATTTTAAAGTAGAACTAGTATTTTTTAAAGAAAAGGAGGAATCAATCACTGTTTTTTGAAATCCTTGATGTTCTGATAAAAAAGTTGAAGCTTTGTTAGCTAAAATAGCATAATCGCCGGCATTTAATATTATTGATCCTTGGCCGCCATTTTTGGGAGGAGAATTTAAAATATGATTGTCTCCATCATTAAATTTCCAGCCAGTTAAATCAATAGTATCAGCTGAATTATTAAAAATCTCTATCCATTCTCTGCCAGTGTCGTCGCCTTCCGGATTGTACATAATTTCTGTAATTTTGATTTCAGCTGGAGTTTGTTGTTGATTGTTATTTGTTGGTTGTTGATTGTTAGTCGTCGACTGCTGGTTGTTAGTTGAAACCACCCCACCGCCAGAACTTACATAGCCAGTGGTATTTTCTGCTTTAGGCGTGCCATCAATTTTATTTGACGTATGCCAATTAAAGCCATTTAAATCTCTTTCCATCGTTTTTCTTTGGGCGGTGCTTGTATTCTCGCCAGCCGGCCAATCCGGATTAGCCAAAACTTCATCAATTAAATTGCAGTTGTTATCAAAAAGCCGTAGACCCTCGTTGGTGTTAGAAAGCGTGCCGGTATAAACAAAATCAGCCGTAATATTGGGCACTGAATTATCATCAGTGCGTTCTAAAAGATAAAACCCGTTAGCGTTAATTTTTTTATTAATAACATTTCTTTTATCGGCGGCGCCAAAAATTATCTTAGTGTCGCCTTTTAAATCAATTAATTGCCAGCCAGTCAAATCAACTGCACTGCCCGAAATATTTTTCAATTCTATCCATTCGTCATTAGCGCTGTGGCTAGTGCCCATCCAAGCGACTTCATTAATAATAACTTTTTGATGCGAGGCTCTTTGGTTATCGCCATCAGAAAATTTACATTCTTTAAAAGAAATTGTTTTGGTTTGTTCTGATTTTTGGGGTTGAGTAGTAGTGGCTTGTTGAGTAGAAGTTGCTTGCTGAATTTTTTGCGGTTGTGGTTGATTTTTCTGAGGTTGAAGAGGTGAGAGTTCTTCGTCCTCTTCGTTTTGTTCCAGTTTTGCTGTCTCGAAGTTTTTAGAAGAATCAATTGTTTGTCCAATTGATTGGACATTGGTTGATTTATTTTCTTGATTTTTGTTTTCCTGGTTAGGGTTATTATTAAGATTGTTACTTTCTTGATTATTTAAATTTGTCTGTCCAATTGATTGGACAGTTTCCTGCTGGTTCAAACTAATTTGTCCCGCAGATTGAAAACCTTTTTCTGTTTCAAAAATATCAGAAAAGAAATTACCAACCTGCGCCACCAAATTTTTCGCCGTATCAACCACCTTAGATAAAAATGATTTATTTTCAGTTTTTGTTAAATCCGGATTATTTTTTGCTTTCTCAACTTCTTGAAAGAAAAGATTAATTATACCAGCAGCGTATTGAACGGATTTGGTAGAAAGACGGGACCAGTAGGAATCAACTACTTTATTTTCATCTTCAAGTTTTAATGCGATATTGTTTTTTGTTTCTAAAACCAAACTATTGTGATAATTTTTATAAACAAATAAGTAATAAATATTTTTAAGCTCATCTTGTTTAAATGCATAATAATAATCGCCATCTTTTACCACTCCTTCTGTTTGGGGCAATTCATATCCACTCTGTATTCCAATCGTATCTTTGCTATAAAAATTATTATTCGAATACTTTGCTAATTCATCAAAATAAGAATTTAAATTAGAAAGAATTATCGGAGATTTGTTTTGTAATCTTTTACTTAAATCTTTGTCAGGATTAGAAAGAGTAAATTTTTGAGTGTAATTTTCGTAAGGGCTATCACCAGGATGCGGATCATTTCTTGTGTGATCTGGCACTGAAGAATCTTCAATGAGATGAAGAATATGGCCAAGCGTAAACATTGCTTTTTCTTTCTCGCCTTGAACATAAAAATTTATTGCTCTTTGCCAAGTAAAATCACTTTCCGTTGTTAAGGCGCTAATTTTTTGCTGTTGAATCGCGGTTAAAATTGAAGCAATAGTGGCTGGTACTTTATAAGTCAAACTGTTTTGATTATTGCTATCCTGCGCCCAATCTTTTGATTTTTGCCAAGTGCCTAAAGTTGAATCAGTTAAACCGCGATTATAAACCGGGTCGTAAAAATGGTTCATCCAGCGTGGCGGATCATCTTCGCGTCGCGAACCATCAATTAGATAAGGAATTAAATCATCAGAAATTTTATTATTGGGAAAATGTTGGTTGTAAAATTTAACAACCTCATTGGTTAAAAAAGCATGAGTTCCAGCATCGTAGGCAAACGCGCTATTAAAATTAGCAATAAAAAATCCCAATACAAAAATTGGGATTATAAGCCTTATAAGCTTTCGATTTTCCATACGCCGGAATATTTATTTAATTTTATTTCTACTAATACCTCAACTTCACCCTTAGAATCATATTTTTTGAATAACGCCCCACTTTCGTCTTTAAAAGTTAATTTTGTCTTGGTAAGTTGTGATATTACTTCTTTTAATTTCCCCTTATCCTTTATCTTTTTTAATCCTTCTTCCCATTCCCTCCTTGTTAAATAATACTCACTTTTTTCATTCGTGTTTAAAGCAAAATACTTACTCGCCAGCTCAATATCTCCTTTTTTCAATGCTTCAATAAACATTTGTAAGGTTTCTTCTGGGGTTTTGCCGCCATAGGTGTCTTCGCGCATTGCTTTTTCATAATTTTTCTGCCATTCTAAATATTTCTCATAATTTTTTTGTGTTTCCCGGTTGATTTTTGCTTGCGGGCTGAAATATTTTTCCCAAACAAAAAAACCGCCAAAAGCGATTATTATAATTCCCAAAAATCCCGCCACAAATTTCCAATATTTTCTTTTTGGTTTTTCAGAATTCAGATCTTGTTGAATTTGCCCCTCCATTTTTAATAAAACTTTTTCTTAATAAAATTTTATTAACAAATTTTACCTTTTAATAAAAATAATATAATACCGTAAGCAAAAATCAATAACTCTCTCTGTGGATAACTTACTATTATAATTTACGATCGTAATTTATAATAGTAAATATTTTGGCGATGAATAATTTATAATTTTAAAATCTTGGTTTATATTTTCCTATTGTGCCACTTTTATGGACAGTGAAAATTTCGATATAAGGAAAAAGAGATAATTCTTTTAGTTCTGTTAAAAATTCTTCAGGTAATTTACTATAACCCACCCAAACGCTCTTTTGTAACGGTGAAAAATTTAATGCTAATAAATTTTGACGAAGCCAGTCTCTTTTTCGCCTTTCTTTTTCAGGAATATCAAAAGTGATAATTTTTAACTCATCGTCCTTTTTTATTTCGTATTTAATTTTAGGTAAAGTATTATTTCGTCTTTCTTCTAACTCTTCAAGTTTTTCTTTGCCTTTTCGGGTAATTACCCAAAAAGAGCTCCGCTTCTCCTTTTCTTTATGTTTTGCCACTAATCCTTGTTTCTGAAGATAGTTTAAAAGATTATAAAATCTTTGACGCTCTAATCTTCGATATTCCTCTAAAGTTAACTTTTGGGGCCTAGAAAACAATTCGTGATAAAAAGGACCATAGGTTATCATCCGCCGAAGTTTTTTATAAGAAGAGGTTTGGTTTGACAGTATTGCATCGAGAAAATCCATACTAAATGTTCCTAGTTCATTTAATATTTCCAGAATAAATTGAGTTAACATAGAATGAATAAAGATTTTTTAATGCTAATCTATAATTTACTATTATACACTACGATCGTAATTTATAATAGTAATAAAAATTAAAATAATAATAAAAATTATTTAAAAAATTTAAAGTAAATTTTGTATTTTTACAAAATTTTTACAAAATGTAAGGGAATTAAAAGTTTAAGATTTTTTCTCTAATGCTTTATCTATTGCTTCTTTGTCAAAACCAATAATAATTGTGCCATCGATGTCGATTACCGGCACGCCTAATTGATGAGATTTAGCAATCATTTCTTTTTGAGCCTTTTCATCTTGAGAAACATCATAATCTTCATAGTCAACATTACGCTCTTTAAGATATTCTTTGACCATCTGACAATAAGGACAGCTGGGTGTTGAATAAATTTTAATCATATTACAAAGAATGGGCACCCGACATTTCATTTTAATTGAAAAAATCGGGTGCCCAACTAAAAACTTTTTAAAATTTATTGGGTAATCTGAGAGGTTGGAGATTTACTGCCAAATATTTCCCAAAGAGCAAATATTACTACTAATGCTCCGACAATGACATTGCTCCATAAAGCTGTCGAGATGCTAGAAAAACCAAGAACCCAAGGAGAAACAAAAATCCAGAGACCCAAAACCAATTGAATCCAATTTAGATATTTCATATTTTTAAAATATTTTTTTATGCGACCTTTGCTTTCTCCATCATTTATTATTTGATGGAGGGATTCATTTTAATTATTATAGCATATTTGGCAAATAAAAAAATGCCAGCCGTTTATTTTTTACTTAGGGCTTCCTCAATTGCCTGACTAAAGATATTATACGGATAAGCGCCCTGAATCATTTTATCGTTGATAAATACAGTCGGCGTGGCTAATCTTTCTATAACCGTCCTGGCTTCTTTATTGTCTTTTTCCACTGCCGCCGCGTATTTTTGAGAGTCAAAACAAGTTAAAAATTCATTAGTATTCATTTTCAAATCTGAAGCAATTTTTTTGAAGGTTTCTCTATTTAAATTGCCCGTATTCTCATTATTGCCTAAAGTTTCCAATTCTTTCATTTCGGTTTCAAAAATAGCGTCATGATAAGCCCAATATTTTCCTTGGTCTTTAGCACATTGGGCTGCTTGAGCGGCGGCAGTTGATTCTGGTCCAAAGAGGGCCAATCCTTTATAAACCATTTTTACCTTGCCAGTTTCGACATAATTTTTGCGAATCAATAGTTCTGTTTCTTTAAAAAATTTTCCGCAAAAAGGACACTGGTAATCACTATAAATAAAAATAGTTACCGGTGCTTGGGGATCGCCCAGGACCACATCATCGTCGATTTGAGGAGATAATAATTTTTGCGTTGTTTGTTCAAGGCTAGCGGTTTGTTTTTCGGGTTTCGTATTTTTAAGTCCGGTTGAATAAATTAAAGCACCGGCAATTAAAACAGCCGCGATTAAAATGCTGGCTGTTAAAAGATAATTTTGTTTCTTTTGATTTTCCATGTTTTTCATCTTTATATTATTAATGGTGACATTATAATATATCTATGGACGGTTTGGCAAGTCCACCCGATGAGTAGAAGCGGATGGACGCGGATATCAACGCAGAACTACGCGGAATATTTTCAGGGTTAATCAGCGTACTTATCAGCGTAAATCTGCTTCTATAGGTATGATTGAATATTTTACCAATGCTTTAGTTTTAGACACTGAAGACAGCGTTGAATTTGATAAATCAATTTATTTATATACCAAAGAGTTAGGCAAGGTAGTGGCTAAAGCCAAAAGCATTAGAAAAATTACTTCTAAATTGGCTGGCCATCTCCAACCTTTGAATTTTGTTAGAGTGAGATTAGTAGAGAAAAGAGGTTTTCAAATTACTGACGCTTTAACCACCGACAAAATTAAACCCTCTCCAGAAGCTTTAGAGCTTTTACAATTTATAAAAGAAATGACCTTTGATCTTCAACCGGACAAAAATTTTTGGTCGGTGATTAAAAAAACCTTCAAGGATTTAAAAAATAATAAAAAAATTTCTTACCAGCCATTACTTAGGGCATTAGGATTTGCTCCGGATTTTAGTCGCTGTCATGTTTGTCATAGCAAATTTGTATCTTATTTTTCTAAAACTGAACAAGTATTTTTATGTCGGCGCTGCGCTTCCAAAGTTTCAAAAAATGAGATAATATTAATAAAATGATTCCCGCCAATCAAACTCCAACATTATCAGAAAAAATTAGCCGAATGAGTCGGTGGATTTTTTGGATATTAATTATCGGCAGTTTTATAGTATTAGCAGCTGCAGGTTTTTATTTTTACCAACATTTTAAAAGCCGCGAAGTTAATTTTTCTCTTAAAGCGCCACAATCGACTCTTTTAGGTGTTCCTTTTAATATTGATATTAATATCGAAAATACTTCAGACAATCTCTTAAAAGACATTAAACTTTCAATGGTTTTACCCGAAGGAGCGGCTTTTGTTTCGGAAAATCAAGAAAAAAGGGTTTTGAGCCGGAGCTTAGGAGATTTAAATAGCCACAGCGCTTTTCAGGATAAAATTCCAATTATTATTTTTGAAAACGAACAGTCGATAAAAAAATTTGAAATTACTATTTCTTATTTTCCTCCTACTTTAGGGCCAAAAGCCCGTTTTGAACAGACAAAAAGCGTTGAAGTAGCAGTTAGAGAATCAGCGATTAAATTAGATCTTGTTGCCCCGCAAAAAGTTTTAAACAATGAAGAATTTGAAATTGAAGTTTATTATCAAAATATTTCCGACATCGATTTTTCTAATGTCGAGCTTGAGCTTAATTATCCTGAATTTTTTACGTTTAAAAATGCTACCCCCCCACCGTCTAACGGAAATAATTTTTGGAAAATTGGCAATTTATCTAAAAACAGCGAGCGAGGGAATTTTATTATTAAAGGAAGCGTTCTGGGCACAGAAAAATCTTTCTTTGAGATTAAAGGTTTTTTGCGAGCCGAAGTTGCTGGCCAAAAATATTTGCTTAACAAAAAAGAAGCTACCTTAAACATTGCTCCATCTCCTTTAAATTTAAATATTACGCTTAACGACCAGCCGAATTATATTGCTTCTTTAGATAGCGATTTAAGATATAAAATTAATTTCCGCAATAACTCTGATGTGGGATTAAATGATGTGGTGATTAAGGCTAAATTAGTTGGTGAGATGTTTAATTTTCAAACGCTTCGTAGTCAGGGATTTTTCAACTCGAAAGATAACACTATTACTTTCAATGCTGCCAATACTCCTGGTTTGCAACTAGTGCCGCCTGGGGGTGAAGGATTTGTTGAATTTGAAGTTAAAACCAAAGAAACTTACCCGATTAAAAGAGTCAGCGATAAAAATTTTATTTTGAAAGTTGAAGCGGAAATTTCTTCGCCCACTGTTCCTTACTATGTGGCGACTGAAAAAACTATTGGTTTGGCTGAATTGAAAACTAAAGTGGCCGGAAATATTAAAATTAACAGTGAAGCTTCTTTTATAAAAGGAACTTGGCCGCCAAAGGTTAATCAACCAAGTATCTTTAATATTCGCTGGACAGTGGTTAATTATTCAACGGATGTCTCCCAGATTAAAATTAGAGCTTTTTTGCAATCCGGAGTGGTGTGGACAGGTCAGGCAAAAAGCAATATTAATACCGTACCCAACTATAATGAAAGAACCCAGGAGGTTGTTTGGTTGATTGACCGGATTACTGCTACCAAAGGAGTAATTTCTAAACCAGTTGAAGCCACTTTCCAAGTGGAAGCCACGCCCAATATTACCCAAATTAATCAATCAATGCCTCTTTTAAGTGAAACTACTCTTTCTGGTATCGATGAATTTACTAATATTGAGCTGAAAAGTTCTGTCCAGCCTTTGGATAGTAAAGCAGCCGTAGTTCAATAACAAAATATTTTAAATGTTTAGAATTAGAATTTAGAGTTTAGAGTTTATCATATGAATGACTTAATGACCAAAATAGTTTCATTATGCAAACGCCGAGGCTTTATTTATCCAGGCTCCGAAATTTATGGCGGCTTGGCAAGCACTTATGATTATGGGCCTTTGGGCGTTGAACTAAAAAACAATTTAAAACAGCTTTGGTGGAAATATTTTGTTCATCAAAGAGATGATGTGGTGGGTATCGATGGCGGGATTATTTTAAATCCTAAGATTTGGGAAGCGTCAGGTCATCTTAAAGAATTTAAAGATTCATTAGTTGAATGCAAAAAATGTCATCATCGTTTTAGGCCAGATAAACTCTCAAAATATCAAAATATCGAAATATCAAAGTGTCCTGATTGCGGCGGCGAATTCACCGCGCCCCGTTTATTCAGCGGAATGTTTAAGACCGTTATCGGGCCAATAGAAGAAGAAGGATTAGTTACTTATTTGCGACCAGAAACCGCTCAAAATATGTTTATTAACTTCAAAAATATTCTTGATTCAACTAGCATAAAAATTCCTTTTGGAATTGCTCAAGCAGGTAAATGTTTTCGTAATGAAATAACTACCGGTAATTTTATTTTCCGAACTATTGAATTTGAAATTATGGAACTAGAATACTTTATTAATCCTGAAAGTGATTGGAATAAAATTTTTGAGGAGTGGCTAAATTATATTTATGGCTTTGCTGATTTAATTGGCTTTAATCGAGATAATTTGTTTAATCATGAAATTTCAGAAAAAGAAAGGGCGCATTATTCAAAGCGCACGGTGGATATCGAATATAAATTTCCTTGGGGATTTGATGAATTATGGGCAATCGCTTATCGTGCTGATTATGATTTATCTCGTCATCAACAAATGTCAAAAAAGGATTTAACTTATTTTGATGAACAAACAAAGAAAAAATACATTCCGCATGTGATTGAACCCACTTTTGGTTTAGATAGAACAATACTCGCTGTATTATTAGAAGCCTATTATGAAGATAAAAACCGAGTTGTTTTAAAATTAAACCCTAAATTGGCGCCTTATAAAGTGGCAGTTTTCCCGCTTTTAGCCAATAAACCAGAATTAGTTAAAAAAGCCAGAGAAA
>Ga0272448_1005035_pt1 | contig 14732 bp, 10 predicted proteins | sample YNPCB0191_FD_202220 | JGI IMG/M metagenome (GOLD analysis project Ga0272448, IMG submission 202220) | Hot spring sediment microbial communities from Yellowstone National Park, WY, United States - YNP-CB-019-1 | ecosystem: Environmental > Aquatic > Thermal springs > Hot (42-90C) > Sediment...
GATTGTCAATCAAACCTACGAGGAATTAAATAATTTTACCAACTCTCAAGCCGCGATTCCTTCGGGCCAAGACGGCAAGTGGGATTTTTCTTTGAAAGATAATGGCGCCTCAGCAAACACCGCTTATTGTTTCCGAATAGTTAAATCCGATGGTTCACTTCTTGATACCTATACTGTAATTCCTCAAATCACCACTGCCGCGGCGCCTACTCTTACTTTGACTATTGATGCTGGGGCAACGATAAATTTTGGTTCTATTACGCCGGGAACCAGAAAAACTGCCACGACGCGATTAAAAGTGGATACTAACAGTACAAGTGGTTATCAGGTGTCAGTTGGTCGAAAAAGGGCAAGTCCGGCAGCGACTCTTGCCTCATCAGCAAATCCTTCAATTTATATCTCCGACACTGCTGGCGGGATAGATGTTTTTGATGGCTTGGGGGCAAATTGCACCGACGGAACGGGACCGGCTGTTTGGATAAGCGGCTCTTCGACGGGGCTCGGTTTTACTCTCTGGGCAGCCGATATTGGCAAAGAAACTACTTGTTGGGGGAGCGGCTCTTCTGAAACCGACTCCCTTAATAAGTATGCCGCCTTACAGGCATCTGCAAGCGCTTCAAACTTTCTAGTTACTTCAAGCAATGTCCCCAATCCTTCCTACGCTTCCGTGGGTTGGAGTATAGACGTATCCAATCTCCAGCAGATGACCGATTATACCGGAGACGTAATTTTTTCCGCCACAACCAACCCGCCATAGGGCCGAACTTGACTTGGCAAAAATTATGTTTTCAGATAAGTGGTGAAATGCCAAAAACCCGTAAAAAAATTAAAACCCCTTTCTTAATTTGGTTACTTGCCCTCATTCTGCCTATCAATGCTTCGGCCATAGGGTTTTCGTTTACACAGATACAAGAAATCATCACAGGCGGCGGGGCGGTTTCTTCCGTTGCTGAAGATTTTAATGAAGATGGTTTTGAAGATTTGGCCATTGCGAATAGTTTTTCCGGCACAATCTCAATATTAACAGGAACAGAAGCTGGTACCTTTGAGACCCCAATTAATTTGTGGGTAGGAAATAGCCCGTATTCCTTGGCCAGCGGAGATTTTAATGAAGATGGGCATATAGACCTAGCTGTGACAAATTGGGGAAGTTTGTCTGGTAATATTGTTGTATTGATAAACGATGGAGCAGGTTCGTTTTCTCTCTCGGCCAATTTACCAACGGCTGATACTTTTTACCCTTGCCCCGTAACTATTCTAACTAGCGACTTTAATAATGACGGTCATCTTGATCTAGCCGTTGGCCACATGAGAGACAACTCTGTTTCTCTTTTTTTAGGCAGCGGCGACGGAAGTTTTTCCTTGCCGCTAAATTTTAAATTTGGGACAGAGGTTATAGTTGGGAGTACCGACTATTTAGGGATTATGTCAATAAAAGCAGGGGATTTTAATAAGGACGGTAATCTTGACATAGCTGCTGTTCACAGCAAAGATTCTAAAGTTTTTATACTCTTTGGTAATGGTAACGGTTCATTTATTTCGGGAACTAGTTTGCCTATTGGTAGTAATTCTCGGTCTTTGGTTGTGGCTGATATAAATGGAGATGGAAACAATGACCTCATTGCGGGAGGTCAAGACAGCATGTTTGTATTTCTAGGAAATGGCAACGGAAATTTCCTGTTAAAATCGATATTTACTCTTGGTTATTTGCAACTTTCCTTTGTTACCGTTGATTTTAATAATGACGGCAATTTAGATATCGCTGCTCCACATTTTTCCAATAACACACTAGAAATTATGGCTGGGGAAGGAAATGGCGAGTTTACAGAGCCACTCTTTACATTGCCAGTAGGCAATAGACCCCGCGGAGTTATCGCCCCAGATCTTAATAACGATACATTGCCTGATTTAGTTGTGACCAACCAGTTGTCTAACTCCGTTTCAATATTTCTAAATACAGCCCCACCTCTTTTAGAGGTTAATATTGACATCAAACCAGACAGTTCCCCGAATTGCGTCAATCTTAAGTCCAATGGTTCTGTCTCGGTTGCAATTTTGGGAGACGGCATGATTGATGTAACCGAAATAGATATCTCAAGCTTGGAACTTGCCGGCGCCGCCGTCTTAGTCAAGAAAAATGGGGAACCGCAGGCAAGTTTTGAGGATGTTAATAGAGACGGTTTTACTGATTTGATACTGCATTTTCCGGTTCGGAATTTACGGTTAACAGGCAAGGAGACCAGCATGGAACTTCGCGGAGAACTAAAAACGGGCAGGCCGATTAAAGGCTCAGACGACATCTGTTTTACAGGCATAAAGTAGGCCAACTCATCATAGCTAAACAACTAAACAAACCTATAGTAACTTCGGTCTTTAACTTCGGTCTTCGCAAGACCGAAATTACTCCAATGACTGCTTTTTAATGCTTTCCAGATCAAGATCTTTTAACCACTCGTATACCCCTTCTTTGTATTGCCGGGCGCTCCCAAAGAATCCCAAAAGGAAATCGCGGTTGGTTACTAAAGGAAAATTATTCTTGCCGCTATAATCTAAGTGACTACTCCAACGGTAAGTTTCTAAGAATTGTATCGCCTTTTTTAAGTTATATATTTTGCGCTCCCGCCATTCCGGTGTTACTAAATCAAGAGGGTTCAGGTGAATATAGTAAGGTATGAAAACGAAGTGCGCTTCGTTTGTAATAGTTATAGATTTATATCTGCCCTGGAATAAAGCTCCGCTCCTTTTATATTTTTCATTAAAATATTTTGCATAACCCATATTTAATCTTTTTATAAATTTTGTTATACCGTCATTATCCCTTGCTCTTAACAAAAGATGATAATGATTAAGCATTAGGCAAAAAGCTAAGATGTCAACCAGCAATTTCCTCGGTTTCTTTTCAATTTTCGGTCTAATTTTCGGTCTTGCGAAGACCGAAGAATCAAGGAGGAAGGGGTCTTTTTTAACAATATAGTCTATGTCTCCAGAAAAGTTGGCGTCGTTGAACGCATAGAGATCGTGGATAAACCTAAAACGATCTCTATCTTCCAGAAAAATATCCCTCCCCTCTACACCCCGATTTAGCACGTGTACGATAGATCCTATGGTTATGTCCCGCTTTATGTAAGTCATCGGGTAATTGTGTATAATTATTACTAAAGGAGAATTATAGTATACCTTTTCGGTCTTCGCAAGACCGAAAATATAGTGCATAAATTAATCAACGGACTTAAAAGGATTAAGATTGATAATTGATACGAGATACTAAATACAAAATACTGAATACTATTTTACGGGGCGGCCTTTTACTGGCCGTGTTTGTGCCGCTGGTAATTTTTAGGAACGCCTTTTCGCCTTTTAATTTTGGGAAGGTGGTCGTTTTCAGGACCTTGATTGAGTTTTTACTTGTTATTTACGTGATTTTAGCGGTTAAGTATAGGGAATTTCGACCACCGCTTTTTAGTATTAAGCATCTAGTATCAAGTATTAAGCGGCGGGCATTAAGAATTAAAGATACAAAAGAGGCTGGGTTCGGGCCCGAAGCGCTTAATACTAACTACTTAATACTTAATACTAACTACTTGATACTTAATACCGTCTTCCTCGGTTTGACTCTTTTCACTGTTTCGATGGCGATTTCCACTTTTGTCGGCGTTAATTGGTATAAAAGTTTTTGGGGAGGCGGCTGGGAGAGAATGGGCGGATTGTTCAGCTGGCTTCATTATTATGCCTTCTTTGTGATGTTGGTCTCGGTATTTAGGGAAAAGGAGGATTGGTTGAGTATTCTGTGGCTTTCGGTCTTTGCGGCGTTAATTTCTTCTTTCTACGGATTTTTGCAAAAAAGCGAGTCGCTAGCCATTGTGGGAGCGGCCGCCGAAAGAGCAAGAATTTTGGGAACCATTGGCAATCCCGCCGCTTTAGCTGGTTACTTGCTCTTCAATTTTTATTTTGTTTTATATCTTTTTTCCCAGTATAAAAACAGAGGAGTGAAGGCGGTTTTAGTTATTATCGGCCTCGTCTTTGTGATGGCCATATTTATGACCGCGGTCCGCGGAGCCGTTTTGGCAACGGCGGTTAGTATTTTGTATTTGGTATTTTGTGTTTTGTACACGAAATTTTGGAAACAAAATACGGGACGTAATAAAATGCGTCTCCTCGGAATCTCTTTGGCTTTTATCGCTTTGCTCCTAGTGGGATTTTATTTTGTAAGCCGCGCTAATTTTGTACGCCAAAACCCGACGGTGGGCCGCCTGGTTAATTTTTCGCTTAAAGATCCCACTATAAGGAGCCGTCTTTTGGTTTGGAAAATTGCTTTGTCCGGAATTTTCAACGCTAATCCCTCCGCCATACAAAATACCAAATACAAAATACTAAATACAAAGTACCTCCTCTTCGGCTGGGGACCGGAAAATTTTGAGTCAATTTTTTCACTCCATTATAACCCCGCTCTTTCCAAAGGAAGCGGGACGGATATTTTTGACCGAGCCCATAACATATTTTTGGATACGGCGGCTAATCAGGGAATTATAGGTCTAATCGCTTTCATTTTTCTGTGGGCGGGTACAATTTTTTCTATCCGGCGCTTTTCCCCGGATACCAAATACAAAATACTAAATACAAAATACATCTTTTCCGCCCTGATTGTTGCTTATTTTATCCATAATTTCTTCTTTTTTGACCTTGCTTCCACATATATTATGCTCATGGTTTTTTGGGGGCTGATAAGCGTAACTTCGGGCAGAAGCGGGGATTCCGATGTTAATCAAACTTCATTAGCCGCAAACCCAAGCAAAAAACCGGCGGAACAGTCCCTAAAAATTTCGCCGGCCATTATATTGCCGGTAGCAGCGGCCAGTGCACTGCTGATGGGTATGCTTGCTTATTGGGCAAATATAAAACCGGCGTTTGCTAACTATTACAGCACCCGAGGATTGGTGGCTTTTTATAATGCCAAGAAAAATTCCGGCGAAAAATTTATTCAAAAGTATAACGAAGGAGTTAATTATTTCAAAAAAGCCCTTGACCTAGCCGGTTGGCTTAGAAGCGACATTTTACGGAAATTCTCGGAGCTATACATAGATACGGTCATTGTTTCGGAAGGGAAAGTTTTGGAGGAAGGTTTAAAAAACGACTCGGAGTTTTTGCTGAAAAACCTAACGGCGGACAAAGAAAGGAAGAATCTGGAATTTTCTAGTTATGTTTATGAATACAAAACGGAGCGGCTCCTTGCTCTTTATATAAATCCGGAGCTGTTCAACGATATAAAAGCGAAGCAGGTTGAAGCAATAAAAAAATTCCCGGCGGTGGTTGAGCTCTACTATGATTTGGCGGATTCCGATTTCTATTTAAAAGATTACAGCGGTTTGATTAAAGCCTACGAGAAAGCGTACGAATTAAACCCCTCCGTTTTGGAAAGTCAATTCGGTTTGGGGCAAGCTTATGTCCTCTATTCTCCCGACAGAGCAAAAACTCAAGAAGGAATGGCTCTTTTAATTAATTCTATCAAAAATGGCTACTTTGACCCCCAAAGGTTCGATTGGTTGGGCAAATCCTTGGAGGAAAAGAAAAAGTACAAGGAGATGGCGGAAATTTTTGAGGTTTTGGCGGGAAAATATCCCGAATATAATATTCAATTAGGTTATTCCTATTTGCTGCTTGGACAAAAAAACAAGGCGAAAGAGGCGGCAAACAAAGCCTTCTTGCTTCCCCTTAACAACAGACAGAATCAAATGCTTTTTGAAATCCTTAAAAGGGTTCGGTAGTCGCTCAAGAACGCTATTTCGGTCTTGCGAAGACCGAAAATTAGGTGAATTGCGTTGTTGTGGATAAATAAAGTCGCAATCTTATGTTATAATAATGATAAAGACGGCCATAATAAAGACACCCGATACTATTGCTATACAAGCACCGACTATTTTAACTATAAACATTAATTATTTTAACCATTGGCGAGCAGAAACACTAGCCAATAATAGAAACCTATGATAAAAAAAGAAATCATTTGGGTCGGAATAGTTGCCGTCGTTTTGTTCGTAGGGTGGTCGCTTTATGATAATCAGCAGTATTTTAGGGTTCTAGATATAAAACCGGCAGAAGCCACCACGGCAACGGCAACACTGAACGCTTCCGTTGCTGCAGGAGCGGTAACCCTTCAGATTACTTCCGGTGGCACGGTAGACTTTGGCACAATTACCGCCGGCACCCCCAAGTATTCCTCAACAGATTTTTATGTTAGCGCTAATGATACAGTAAATGTAAGCTTTGGCAGAAAGAGGTCGAATCCAGCAACGACGCTTGCTTCCAGCGCCAACCCCTCCTCATACAACATTTCCGACACAGCGGGAGGGGTTGATGTATTTACGGGCTGCAGCTCACCGGTTACAGCTGTTTGGGTGAGCGGCTCTTCCACAGGGCTCGGTTTTAGTCTCTATAAAGCAAGCGAAAACAAGAACACAACTTGCTGGGGAACTGGCACTTCTAAAACAGATTCAGCAAATAAATATGCCGCTTTACAAGCGTCAAGTAGCGCCAGTACTGCTTGGACGACGGTTTCAATAGCGACTAACGTTTACGCTTCTGTGGGGTGGGTATTAGATGTTCCTACTTCTCAAGCCGCTACCAGCTATACCGGTGATGTCATAATTAACGCGACGGCTACTCCTTAAAGCCGGAATGTTTGCAACCTTCATTACTATGTTTTCATCAAGCCCCGGCTTAGCGCTTGGGGCTTTCTTCAAATAATTTGAGTGTTTGTCTTTGATTTAGAGGGATATTTTTGCTAGTATTAAAGGGTTCGGGCAGATAAAAATATGATAAATAATGAATTGAGGAGAAGTTTGAAATTAATTGCCGCTTTTTGTTTTTTAGCGGTTTTGGCGCCGGCTTTTACGTCTGGCGCTCCGGTTGGCATAACCATTACTCCTTTAAAGTTTGTGATTGAAACGAAGCCGGGCGAGCGTATAGTCAAAGAGGTTACGGTTATTAATCCTAATGACTTTAATTTGAAAGTGAAACCGGAATTTCAAGATTTTAAAGTTGCCGAAGATAACACCATTCAGTGGATTCCAGCGGATGTTGAAAATCCTTACAAGATGACCGACTGGATACTTCTTGACCAAAGTGAAATTACTCTGAAACCTAAAGGGGAAAGAAAATTGCCGTTTTCTATCTCTGTTCCTCCCAATGCCCGTCCGGGAGGACATTATGCCGCCATATTTTTTACCGCCGTGATGGAAGAAACATCAACCGGCGTAGGGTCTGTGCCCCGAGTTGGGGCTTTGATAATTCTTAACGTGGCCGGGGATGTTAAAAGGACGGGGGAGCTGGTTAATTTTTCAGGGCCGCTTTTCGTTGGTTCCGGCCCGGTGAATTTCAAATTCACGATGCTAAACACCGGCACCACTCACTTTGAAACCAGTGGAACGGTAACATTGACGAACATTTTCGGTCAGAAGAAGGTTATTGAGTCGGAAAAGAAATTCCTCTATCCTGGTATTAAAAGAGATATTTTTGCCCAGTGGGACAAAAAGTCTCCGATAGGAATTTTTTGGGTTCGTGCCAATATTAGCGATGGCGAAGGGCATCAATTTTCAAAGTCAAAATTTATGATGGCCCTGCCGTTGAGGTATTTCTTGCCGGCGCTGGCCGTTCTTATTGTCATTATCCTTGCCTGGAGAGTGCTCAGGAGAAAATTCAGGATAGTAAGAGTTTAGGGTTTAGCAGAACAGCTAAATTGTGTTAAAATGAAAGGGTGAAACCCTTTTATTTTATTATTTTGGCATCGCTAGGACTTGTCGCGCTTTTTAACGTTTACGCCGGAACGGATATTAAAAGTTTGCATTTAAATGTAACGGTCTCTTGCCCTTCCTGCACCCCCACACCCACTCCGACGCCTAGCGAAACTCCTACCCAAACGCCCACTCCCCAGGTAGGAGGAGGCGGGGGAGGGGTGGTAGCTACCCCTGTAACGCCTAAAGCCGCGGTAGTAGAATTTAAGGGTCTGGCTTATCCTTGGGCAGCCGTTAGTATTCTGCGGGATGCTCAACTAGTAGGCACCGTAACGGCGGACGGTAGCGGGCTTTTTTCTTTTACTGATTCTGATTTAGCCGGCGGTCAATATAGTTTTGGGTTTTTTGCAACGGATGGCGAAGGAAGAAAATCTATTATTCTTTCCTTCGTTTTAGACGTTGTTCCTCAATCAACCACCGGCGTTGCCGGCATTATAATACCGCCGACCGTTTCTGTTGATAAAGAAGAGGTGTTAGTTGGAGAAATGCTTAGCGTCAAAGGGCAGGCGGCGCCCGATTCAGATATTTTGGTTGAAATTTTACCGGAAGAACTGACTTATCAAGCCAAAGCGCAAAGTAGCGGAATTTTTCTTTTGGAAATCTCAACCGCTGACTTAAAAACCGGGGTGCATACAATAAGGGTTAAAGAAAAATTGGCAGACGGCCGGGAATCAATATTTTCCGGAGCGGTCGGTTTCGGCTTGGGCGTGCCCTATAAAGAAAGGCGGTTTGAGATTCCCGGGCGCGGGATGGTCAAGGCCCCAGATTTTAACGGAGATGGCAGGATAAATATTATTGATTTGTCAATAATGCTTTTTTGGTTCAAAAAACCCATCCCGGCTGGGTTCTTTGCCGATTTAAACCAAGATGGGGTAGTCAATATAACGGATTTTAGCATCTTGGCTTTTTATTGGACCGGGTAATAGATTTTGGGTTTGCCTTCGGCACTTGCGGCAGAGCCGCAGACCCAAAATTCATATTTCGGTCTTGCGAAGACCAAATAGGTCAAAATTATTAATGTTTATAACTTGAGTGTCTAATTGGAGGGATGATTGCTATAATTAAATTGATGAGAAAAACACTGTTTTTTCTATTAGCCATCGGTTTTGTTTTTCTCCCGTTTTTATTTTTAATCTCCTTAGGAAGAACCGAAGCCCAGTCCGAGGCTTCTATTTTTCTTGCCCCCGCCGGCGGTACTTTTGCCGTTGGCAGCACTTTTAATGTTACCGTTGCTATTAACACTGGCGGGAAGGCAATTAATGCTTTCAAGGTTAAACTTCTTTTTCCTCCGGACAAACTGCAAGTTGTTTCTTCTGGCGCCGGTCAGTCAATAGCCGGTTTATGGATTATTCGTCCTTCTTTTTCCAACATTGATGGGACGGTAGAGCTTCAAGGAGCGATTCCCTCGCCGGGCATAAACACTGACTACGGTGTAATTACCACTTTAACTTTCAGAGCAAAATCGTTGGGGCAAGCGATAATAAGAGTAGACCAAAGTTCAGCGGCTTATTTAAATGATGGAAAGGGCTCAGACGCCAACGCGATTTTGAGAAATGGAATTTATAACCTTGTTTTGCCGCCGCCGGCGGGACCGTTGGTTGTTTCTCCTTCTCACCCCGATCAGGATAAATGGTATAATGTAAACGACGTGATTCTGGAATGGAATATCGACCCAGGCGTTGAAGGTTTTTCTTACGTTTTAAACGATAATCCGGTTGATGTTCCAGATAATATTTCCGAGGGCTTAAATACCAGCGCCGTTTATAAAAGTTTAAGTGATGGTGTTCATTACTTTCATATTAAGGCAATGAGAGGAGGCGCCTGGGGAGGGGTAACTCATTACGGAATAAAAATTCAAACATCCGGCCCAGCAAAGTTCAAGATAGATATTTTACCTAGCAAAAGGACATCTTCAAAAAATATTACCGTTCTGTTTAATACCACCGATACTTTATCCGGCATCGACCATTATGAGATGAAGGTAATTCCTTTAGATTCACCGGCTACAAAAGCAAAGATAAATGCAAAAGCTCTAATAGCTAGTAGTCGAGAAAAAACAGAGCAAATTTCATTAGTACAAACTCCGTTATTTTTTGAAGTTACTAGCCCTTACCTTTTAGAGTTTGACGATTATGGCACCTGGGATATTATTGTCCGGGCGTATAATAAGGCTGGAAATTACACCGAAGCCTCTGAAAGATTACGCATCGTTAAACCTTTCCTTGAATTTATTGATAGCACCGGAGTAAGCGTTGGCGGCTTGGCCGTGCCTTGGTTTGTTTTTTGGCCAATAGCTGGCATCGTTGTAGCCGCTCTTGCTTATCTGGCTTATCATACCTTCCGCTGGCATGTTCACATTAATTTGCGTCATCAAGAAGGGGCGTTAAAAGACCGGAGGGTTTCAGCAAAACTTGAAGAATTGAGAGAAAGATTTAATCTCCTTAAGGTTTTAGCTTTGTTTTTGGCTTCGGGAATTATTATCTATCTTTTACAAGTTTCGACGGTGGTGAAAGCAGAAATTACAACTAACCAAAGTTCACTATCAGGACAAGCTCAACTCCCGCCGCCAACAACAAATCTAGTATCTAGAAATATCAATAATAATGAATTATTCTACATTGGTGGTAGGGCGGCGTCTGGTAATAACGGCAAAGTTATCGTTTATCTTCAAAACCTAAGCACCGGCGAAACTTATAGCTTTGAGACCGAGGTTAGTCCTAATGGTGATTGGTTTTATTCTCACAATAAGTTTTTGCAGAGCGGAAATTACCTTCTCTGGACTCAACTAAAAATAGGAGATAATGTTAGCCCGCCGAGCGGCCAAATCCAGATGGTTGTTTCTCCGGTTGCAATACAGCTTGGCGCCTCTCGCTTAAGTTACGAGACAATCTATTTGGCATTGATGATACTCTTTTTGGCGATTGTCATTGGTCTTAGCGTTTTTATTGTTTATCACTTCAGGCACGGTTACCGAAAGAAGAAAAACCTAATGAAAGAAATTAAAGAAGCTGAGGAATCAATAAAGCGCGGCTTTGCAGTTTTAAGACGCGACATCCAAGCGGAGCTAGAAACTATTAAGAAAATAAAAATGAACAAGGAGCTATCCGAAGAAGAAAAAATGAGGGAAGCCCAACTTTTAAGGGACTTAGAGGAAATTAACGCAAGTATAGGCAAGGAAGTTTGGGATATTGAAAAAGAAGCAGAAACAGAGTCAGCATAGAGCTTTTAAATTTAAATCTAATTTATTTAAAGCATAAATTATGAAAAGCCGTTTCTTAATCGCTATTCTTATTGCTATTTTTGTTGTCTCTTTAGTTAGGGAAGCAAAGGCACAGACAGATGTTAGAGTATATGCTGTTTCAGAAAAAGAAAGCGTGGCAAAAAACGAGGATTTTGACGTTCAGTTGCGGCTTGACAATAAAGGGGAAAACATTAATGCAGTGGAAATATCCCTTGAGTTTTCGGGCGACTTGCTTACTCTGCGAGGTATAAATGATGGCGGTTCGATAATTAACTTTTGGGTAGAAAAACCCCGGGAGGTTGCCGGGGAAAAATGTTTTTCCGGTATAACAAAATGCGGAATTATAAAAATGTCTGGATTAATTCCTGGTGGTTTTATTGGTGAAGGGTTATTAGCAACCCTTTCTTTTACTGCTCGAAAGGAAGGAATAGCTAATTTATTTTTTAATCAATACACTTCTAAAGCCCTTTTAAATAGACCGGATGCAAAAGCTGCAAGCGTAACTTACGAACCACTGGAAGTAAAAATAGCAGGAGAATCGCCGTCCCAAGAGAGCAATAAATTGATTCTAGACTATTTTCCACCGGAAAAATTTACTATTCTTCTTGACAAAACAAAGTTAGCGCTGGACAATAAATGGTTTATAAGCTTTGTTGCTCAAGATAAGGGGTCTGGCATTGATCATTACGAGGTTAGAGAAAAATTTTTAGGTTTATTTGGTAACTGGAAAACAGCAGAGAGCCCTTATGTGCTTGCCCATCAAAGTTTATTTAGTATTATCGAGGTCAAGGCTGTAGATAAAACGGGACTGGAAAGAATAGAAAAATTTGTGCCGGCGCGGATGATTTATTTGATTTTAACTTTTATTTTTGGCTCAATATTTTTGATTCTCGCTTTAATTTTGAGGAAAGTTTTTAAAACTTGAAAGTCAGGCAAATATTTGGAAGTTAAGCTTCTAAACGTTTCTCCAAACAATTATCTCTTTAAAAGATGTTGGTTTTAATTTGTTTCTTTTGTTGAGATATGGTAAAAAATAATCCAAAGGTTTAAGGGCTATGGTACGGCCAAATTTTATTTCAGAAAATTTAAAGGGGCAAAGTAGCGAGGTTAGAAAATTAAAAGTTTATGTTGCTATGTCAGGCGGGGTGGATAGTTCTGTTGCCGCCGCTTTATTGAAAAAGCAGGGTTATGACGTAACCGGAGTTTTTTTTAAGCCGTGGCTATCGCCGGAAGGCAGGGCTTTTTGTAATTGGCGCCAGGATCAACAGGACGCAATGAGGGTTGCCGCGAAACTGGGCATAAAATTTAAGGTTTGGGATTTTTCAAAAGAGTACGGGGAGAAGGTAACGAAATATATGATTAATTCTTATCGCAAGGGGCTTACTCCAAACCCCGACGTAATGTGTAATAAAGAAATCAAGTTTGGATTATTTTTGAAGAAGGCTTTGGCGGAAGGCGCCGATTATGTTGCGACAGGACACTACGCTCGGCTGCGCCGAGAATTTTCAATTTCAAATTTTCAATTTTCAAACAAGTCTAAAAATTCAAAAACCTGTAAACTCCAAACTGTAAACTGTAAACTTTTAAAGGGGTTTGATTCTAATAAGGATCAGTCCTATTTTTTGTGGACGTTAACCCAGAAACAGTTGAGACATTGTCTTTTTCCGATAGGGGATTATACCAAGCCTGAGGTTAGAAAAATGGCTAAAAAATTTGGTTTACACACCCATGCGAAAAAAGACAGCCAAGGGGTTTGTTTTGTTGGTCAACTGGATGTAAAGGAGTTTTTAAAGGAATATATCAAGCCTAAGAGAGGAGAGATTAGACTTTTAGAAACAGGTCAGTCGGCGGAGATGGCTAAAGTTATTGGTTATCACGACGGCGCTTATTATTACACAATAGGCCAAAGGCATGGCTTGGACATCAAAATTGGCGGCGGACCGTATTTTGTAGCGGCTAAAGATATTAAGAAAAATATTATTTATGTCACTACTGATGAAAAGAACTTGGCGACAGATATTGCTAAGGTTGAAAAGGTAAATTGGATAAGTTGCCAGCCGGCTCTGCCTGCAAAAGCGGAAGTAAAAATAAGATATAGAAGCGAAGCAATTCCGGCAGAACTTGAAGAAGACACAAAGCCGGGCGCCTTGGTTATTAAATTTAAAAAACCCGCCCGAGCCGTCACCCCCGGCCAATCGGCGGTATTCTACCGCGGCGAAGAAATACTTGGCGGCGGAGTGATAATGCAATAATTTATTGGGCTTCTCTTCCGGCTATTTTATCATTCTCACATTCTCACATTCTTAAGAATGTGAGAATGTGAGGGCTGAGGAGATAAATGGGATTTATGCCGGGCGTGTCGTTAACAGTCTTTTTGTATTATTTTTGATTGCTGATTATAATTAAAGTATGGCTCACGCCTTCCATAGATTCAGGATTTACAAAAAAAGGGCCCATATTTTTATCGCCTTTGGAGTAATTGTTTTGCCAATCGTTTTTATTTTTCTTGCCGGCCGAATAAGCGAATTATCCGCCCACGCTTTGTTGGTCGGATTAGGTTTATCTCTTTATCGTCTTGGCTTTGCTTATGCGATTTCCTTGGTTTTGGGAGTGTCGTTAGCGGTTTTGCTAGGTTTGGGAAAGCGGGGAGATTTTTTCATGCCGGTTTTTGACATACTTCAAAATTTGCCTTCTTTCGCTTTGATTCCTGTTTTTGTGATTTTATTTGGCTACACTAATAAAATGGCAATTATTTTTACCGCCTCTTCCATTTTATGGCCGATTCTTTTTTACGTTGTCAGCGCTTTAAGGACCGCTAAAACAGATTTTAACGAAGCGGCGACAATTTTTGGCGCCACCGGTATAAAAAGAATTTTTTATTATTATATTCCCCTCAGTTTTCCAGCAATTCTTACTGGTTCAATCGTTGGTATCGCCATTGGTTGGGAAGCGGTTATAGGAATTGAAATTATCGGACTTTCCAACGGTATTGGAACTTTTCTTAACGCCGCTTCTAAGACCGCCGATCGCAGTGTTCTTTTGTTTGGTATTATTGCTCTTCTTTTGGTCGTCTTTTCAATAAATCGGCTGGTTTGGACACCGCTTATCAAAAAATCCCGTCTCTATGGAGAATAATTTAGCGCTTAAAATTTCGCATTTACACCACTCTTTTCCGGAAGAGGAGGGAAGAAAACTAGAGGTTATAAAAGATATTTCTTTTGAGGCTCAAAAGGGAGAGTTTTTATCTATTGTTGGTCCATCGGGAGGAGGAAAATCAACTCTATTAAGAATTATTGCCGGGTTGGTAAAACCAACAAGCGGCTTGCTGGAGCTGGGGTCCAGTAGAATAGCTATGGTCTTTCAAAACTTCGCTATTTTTCCTTGGCTGACCGCCTATGAAAATATTGAGTTTGGATTAAAGATGAAGGGAATAAATGTTCGAGAGCGAAAAAAAATTGTGCACGAAAAAATAAAAGAAGTAGGTCTTAGTGGTTTTGAAAATAAATACCCAAAAGAATTGTCCGGTGGAATGCGCCAGCGCGTGGGAATTGCCAGGGCTTTGGCCGTAAATCCGGAGATTCTTTTAGTTGATGAACCGTTTTCCAGCCTGGACGCTTTTACCGCCGAAAAATTAAGAAAGGATCTACTGGCTATCTGGCTGCAATATAAAATGACTGTGGTTATGGTTACTCATCTCGTGGAGG
>Ga0272448_1005044_pt1 | contig 14709 bp, 19 predicted proteins | sample YNPCB0191_FD_202220 | JGI IMG/M metagenome (GOLD analysis project Ga0272448, IMG submission 202220) | Hot spring sediment microbial communities from Yellowstone National Park, WY, United States - YNP-CB-019-1 | ecosystem: Environmental > Aquatic > Thermal springs > Hot (42-90C) > Sediment...
GAATTTCAATTATTTTTTTATCTTTTTCGTCTAACATATAAATCCCTCATAAAATACCAATCAGTATATATTTTTTATGTTTTTTAAAATTTATCGTAAAAATTTTTATAAAAAATGCCCAAAAAATTTATATAATCGTAAATCATTATATAGCTGGTGATTAAAAATGGAAGAGAAAATTCCTCTAATAGGAGAAAGGTTTCCTGAAATGGAAGTGCAAACAACGCAAGGAAAAATAAAATTACCAGATTTTTATAAAGGAAAGTGGTTTATTTTATTCAGCCATCCTGCGGATTTTACCCCAGTATGCACAACTGAATTTGTAGCTTTTCAGTTAAGATATGAAAAGTTCAAGGAAATGAATACAGAGCTAATAGGGCTCAGCATAGACCAAGTTTTCAGCCACATGAAATGGACCGAGTGGATAAAAGAAAACATAAAAATAAACAATAAGCCAGTTGAAATAAAGTTTCCATTGATAGCAGATTCATCTGGCGAGGTTGCAAAAAGATTAGGCATGATTAGCCCGTTCAAAGGCTCAAATACAGTAAGAGCAGTTTTTGTAGTTGATAACAATGGAATAGTAAGAACAATTCTGTATTACCCTCAGGAACTGGGAAGAAACATGGATGAAATTCTAAGAGTAGTTAAGGGACTGCAGATAATAGACAAGCAAAAGGTCGCATTGCCCGCAAACTGGCCAAACAATGAGCTTTTTGGCAGCGACGCCATTGTGCCGCCGCCTGCCGATGAAAATGCGGTGAAGGAAAGGCAAAAGATGGCTAAGGAAGGAAAGATAAAATGCCTTGATTGGTGGCTTTGCCATAAGAAGGTGGAAGAATGATTCCAGACAGGGTTTTGAAATTGTTGAATAATCAGATAAATGCTGAGTTTTACTCTGCTTATCTTTATCTTTCAATGTCAAACTATTATGAATCAATAAATCTCAGGGGATTTGCTAAATGGATGAGAATTCAGGCAAAAGAGGAGATGGGGCATGCAATAAAAATATATGATTATGTTATTGCAAGGGGAGGTAAAGTAAATCTTATGAAAATAGAAAAGCCGCCCCAGGAATGGAATTCTCCACTTCATGCTTTTGAAGAAGCATATGCCCATGAAGTGAGGGTAACAAAAATGATAAATAATATTTACACTGCTGCGATGGAAGAAAAGGATTATGCAACTGCTTCAATGTTAAAATGGTTTATAGATGAGCAGGTTGAAGAAGAAGCTTCTACAAATGAAATTGTTCAAAGAATAAAGATTGCTGGCGAGGAAAGATTGTTTTTAATTGATAGAGAATTGGGAAGCAGGAAAGGAGGTGATTGAAATGGCTAAGAAATATGAAGTATATAAATGTGAGATATGTGGAAATGTTGTTGAAATTCTTCATGGAGGAAAAGGACAGCTTGTATGCTGTGGGCAACCAATGAAACTCATGGAAACAAAAAAAGAGGAGCAGGGATATGAAAAGCATCTTCCAGTTGTGGAGAAAATGGGAAATGAAATTATAGTTAAAGTTGGAAGTATCCCACATCCAATGGAAGAAAAGCATTTCATAGAAATGATAGAGATAATTACAAAGGATGGAAAAATAATGAGGAAATATCTAAATCCAGGTGATAAACCAGAGGCAAGATTTCCTTTAGTGGAAATAAAGGAGGCAAGAGAATACTGCAACATTCATGGATTATGGGGAAAGGGGGTTTAATGGAAACAATAATTGATGTTAGAACAAGAGAGGAATATGTTAAGGAGCATATAAAGGGAGCGATAAACATTCCTCTTTACGATTTAAATTTTTACACTGATTTCTTAAAAGGCAAGAAAATAAAGTTATACTGCGACAGCGGTCATAGGGCTGGGCTTGCAAAAAATTTGCTGAAGAAAGAAGGTATTGATGCAGAAATTATAAAACCAGAGGAGAAAAAAAAGTACAAAAAAGAAAAGGGAAAAATAATATGTGCCCTGAATTATGTTTTTGTAAGGGAAGGAATGAGTGAGGATTTTGAAAAAAATGTGAGTGAGCTGTGTAAAGCAACAGATGAAATGCATGGCTTTCTTGGAGGAAAACTGCTAAAAATTGATGGCATATCCTCTGCTGGGAGTGGACTAAAAGGTGATTTAAGAAATGAGGAGATAAAACCGCTAAAATATATAATGATTACTTATTGGAGCAGTAAGGATGCACACGAAAAATCTCACAAAACAGAATTATTTACTAAAGCATTTGAAAAAATGAGGGATTATGTTGCAATGATGCCATATGAAGAATTTTATGAAATTTTGAGGTAATAAGATGAAAAAAATGACTGAAAAAGCTTTAATTGATGCTTTTGCTGGCGAATCAATGGCTCATATGAAATACATGATATTCAGCGAGATAGCGGAGGAGGAAGGATATAAAGATATAGCCCGCCTTTTCAGGGCAATTGCATTTGCAGAAAAAGTTCATGCAAGAAACCATTTAAAAAGCCTTAAAATGATAGGAAAAACACAGCAAAATCTTGAATTTGCGATAAATGGGGAAAAATATGAAGTTGAAGAAATGTATCCCGCATATTATGCAATAGCAAATTTGCAGAATGAAGAGAATGCAAAAAAATCAATTGAATACGCCCTTAAAGCAGAAAAAATTCATGTTAAATTATATGAGAAAGCTAAAAAAGGAGAAATTGAGATATACGAAATATATATATGCCCAATTTGTGGTTATACCCATGTTGGCACTCCTCCAGAAAAATGTCCTGTCTGCAAGGCAAATAAGAAAAAATTTAAAAAATTTTAGGTGAAAAAATGAAGAAATATAAATGTGTGGTATGTGGATATATATATGACCCAGAAGAAGGCGACATAGAAAATGGCATCCCGCCGGGCACCCCATTTGAGGCTTTACCCGCCGATTGGACATGCCCAATCTGTGGGGCGGGCAAGGAAGATTTTGAAGAAATATGAGCATAGAAATAAAAAAGGATATATATTATGTGGGGGCAATTGACTGGCATCGCAGGCTGTTTGATGAGCTTATTCCTTTGCCAGATGGCACAACTTATAATTCATATCTGATAAAAGATGAAAAAATTGTTCTTATTGATACTGTTGATCCCACAAAAGAAAATGAACTGGTTGAAAATCTTGAAGAAATAGGAATTCATAGAATAGATTATATCATTGCAAATCATGCTGAGCAGGATCACTCTGGCTCTCTGCCAGCAATAATTTCAAGATATAAAGAAGCGAAGATTTTAACAAATGAAAGATGCAAGGAATTTTTGAAAGATTTGCTCCTTATACCAGATGAAAGATTTGTTACGATTAAGGACAAACAGGAAATATCAATAGGGCATAGGAAATTGAAATTTTTCCTTACTCCATGGACTCACTGGCCGGAGACAATGATTACCTATGACATGGAAGACAAAATTCTTTTTACATGTGATTTGTTTGGCTCACATCTTGCAACGAGTAACATCTTTTCCAGAGATGAAAAATTATATTCAGCGGCAAAAAGATATTATGCTGAGATAATGATGCCATTCAGAAATAAAATAAGAGATTATATTTCCAGTATAGAAAAAATGGATATTGAAATAATTGCACCGAGCCATGGTCCAATATACAGAGAGCCAGAATTTATATTAAATGCTTACAGGGAGTGGATTTCAGATAATGTAAAAAATGAGGTTGTTATAGCTTATGTTTCAATGCACGGAAGCGTTGAAAAAGCGGTTTCTCATCTTATAAATGAATTGATAAAAAGAGGAATTGAAATCAAGCCTTTTAATCTCACAAAAACAGATATAGGCGAGCTTGCAATTTCACTTGTTGATTGTGCAACCCTGATAGTTGCATCTCCAACAGTGCTGGGCGGCCTGCATCCCGCAGCCATGCATGCGGTGTATCTTGTATCTTTACTCCGCCCCAAGGCAAGGCATTTATATCTTGTTGCCTCATATGGTTGGGGAAGCAATGTGATGAAGCAGTTGGAGAATATGGGAATAAAACTTACTGGCTCATTGATAATAAAAGGCTATCCCAAGGAAAAAGATCTGCATGCTATAAGAGAAATGGCTGAGGAAATAGAAAGGAAGCATTCTGAATTATGAAACCTGAGAGACTAAGAGCAATAAACAGAAGATTTAACAGACAGAGGACGCCTGAATGCCGTGCAAAAACAATAAAAAATGAAGAAGACATGATGGTTGTTGTTTTTAGTGGAACTGCAATTTTCTCCTGTTGTTTTGACGAGCATTTTGAAGATTACAGACGAATGCTGAAGGAAGTAAATGAAAATTATGAAATTGAAAAGGTTATAAAATGCAAAAATTCTTTCATTGTTCTATATAAAAAATTATCTGATGCAGTTTGCAACCCTCTTTAAACCTTCCTCTATTAAATTAAGATTTTCAACAAGCGGACCATAACTTATTCTTACTCCCTGTTTTAAAGTATCTCCAAAGCCTTTTCCAGGAATAAAAAGAACGCCTGTTTTCTTTAAAATTCTCTTTACAAATTCTTCTCCGTCTTCATTTACCTTCATAAGGGTATAAAGCCCTCCCTGCGGCGTGAGGCATGGCATATTCAAATATTCTTTTATGCAATTAATGGTGACTTCCGCCGCTTTCTTATAATCATTTTTTATCTTTTCTATGTATTTCTTCAAACTTTTATCTTGTATTGATTTTTCGATGTATGAGGTAAAAGCCATTTGATGCATTGTATCAGGACATAATATTGTGCATTGCTGAACCCTTTCCATTGCCTCAATCACTTCTTCATTTGCAATGATCCATCCCAATCTTCTTCCCAATCCACGCCCCCATTTTGAATTGCTATGCAGTGCAATTAACTCGGGATAGTCTGATGGGCCGAAGGAAAAGTAGGATGGAGGTTTTATAAAGCACTGTGCCTTATATGCATAATCTATTATAAGATAAGATTTATTTTCATGGGAGATGTCTAAAATTGTTTTTACAAATCCGTCACTAAAAACCTGTGATGAAGGATTATCTGGAGATGGAAAAATAATTAATTTTGGCTTCTCTTTATAATAGATATCCTTAAATTCCTCAGATAATTCATAATCTGGCTTATATTTCCATTCCTCTTCATCAAGAACTTTAAGTCTTATTATTTTTGCATCTTTATTTGCCAATTTTATCTGCCCGTTATAATTTGCATATGTCGGGTCAAAAATTAAAATTTTATCTTCTTTATCGAGAAGTGAGATAAATAAATCATGAGCGAGCTGGGTTGAAGATTGCCCAACAATAATATTTTCCTTTTCAGTTTTAACATCAAATAGTTCCTTTTCCATTTTTGAAATTGCTTCCCTGCATTCATCAAATCCAAGAGTGGGGCTGTATGCTCCTGATTCATGAAACTTTTTTCTATCCTGGCATATCTCCATATACTCCTCCCTCAACATCTCAGGCGAGTGATGCCCTACCCATCCCCCTCCAAAAGAAATCACTTCATCAGGGTCAAGCCCCATATTTATAATATTCTGTCTGCTGGCCATTTTCATTATCTGGCGTATGGGCGACGGCTCGTTAATCATCTCCCTTACAAGGCTGGATAAATACATAATGTTGTATATCAAATATGATTATATTTTTTTTGTAACCTTATTTCCTTTATTTCATATACTTTCTTGTCACCAAATGACTTTATTTCCGCATCAACTATTTCCATCCTGTATCTATAAATAGGACAATCAACAACAAGTGTTTCATATTCTCCTCCTTCCCCGCTTATATTTATCCTGTATCTGGTGCTCAACTTCCTTAATTCCTCTATAAATTTTTCATCTATAGTTCTCCCAAGAAATCTCTCATCCATGCCCTCCGCAGCGGTCGCAACAACAACACAGGAAAATCCCGCATTTATGATGTCATGAAGCAAATTCTCCTGATTCTTGCCCCATAAAGGAGCAAATGATTTGATACCCAATTCTTCTGCAACTTTTTCTATTCTTGTTTTTTGATAGTCGCTTTCTATTGCACCATATACAATTCCTCCAACATTTGCTTTTTTTATAGCTCTTCTTAAATCGTCAATCTCATCACCCGAACTTTTTTCAAAAATAAGAGGAATGCCCGTTGATTTTGATATAAAAGGAGTCATATCGATATTTTCTACATGGTACATCCATGAAAAATCTCTTGCTTTAATTGTTATAAGACATTTTATATTCCATCCATAATTCATTGCAATATACATTGCATAAATTGAGTCTTTCCCTCCACTTACAAGGCATCCAACATTCATCCTAAATCATGCTCATCTTTTATATCCCCAAATATTTCTTCTATAAGATCTTCCATTGTAACAAGTCCTAGAATTTTCCCATCAATTGATTTAATAATCGCCATATGTGTTTTTCTTCTCTGCATCTCTCTTAGAATATCATCTGCATTCATTGACGGTGAAATTTTAATTATCTGTCTGGCTATCTGTTTAACTTTTATATTTTTATCAATTGAAAGGGCATAAATAGCATCCTTTACATGAACCATTCCTATTATATCATCTTTATTTTCTCCATATACTGGAAATCTTGAATAACCCATCCTTAAAAATTTCTTTAAAAAAGATTCCACCGTTTCATTTCCGCTCACACTGACAATTTTTTCAGGTGGAATGCATATTTCCTTTACCTTTGTATCATTGAAATCAAAAATTTCTTCTATCAATTTCTTTTCCTCGCTTTCTATTGTTCCATTTTTTACACCGATATCAAGCATTATTTTTATTTCTTCCTCATCAATTTTTGATTTTTCGTTTTCCTTTTTAATTATTTTTAAAATCATTTTTGAAAAAGAATACAGGATTTTTGCTAATGGATAAAAAATTTTTCTTATTAAATATAAATGTCTCGCTATCCTGATTGCGAATTTGTAATTGTTAACACCGAATGATTTTGGCAGAGCTTCCCCAAAAACTATTACAAAAAATGTCATCAAAGCTGTGACTGCTCCTATACCAAGACTTTTAAAGAAATTTGCAGATATTACACCAGCAATAACTGAGGCGGTTACATTTACTATATTGTTGCAGATTGTAAGCGAGTTTATAACTTCTTCTGGTTTTTCAAGCAGTTTTTCAAGCAATATTGCCTTCTTATTATCTTTGATAGCTTCCCCTCTTATTCTTATTCTATCAACTGATACAAAAGCCATTTCTGCAGCAGAAAAAAATGAAGATAGGGCAAGCAATATGCATATCGCTATTACAGCAACTATCCACAACATTTTCTTCTGATAAAAAAGGAATTATATAACTTTTTTGTTTTGTTGTGCGTGCCTTTAAATTAATGAAAAAATTAAAAGGCAATAATTTCTTGTATTCGCCAATCTTTATATATTAAAAAATAATTAGCCCACATGGCAAGAATGCATGCGAGAAGGAAGGGCAAATCTGGCTCAAAAAAACCAATGGAAAGAATCCATCCTGATTGGAGTTTAAAACCAAAGGAAATAGAAGAATTGATAGTAAAAATGGCTGAAGAAGGTAAAGAGCCTGCTATTATAGGTCTTATTTTAAGAGATGTTTATGGCGTACCTGATGTAAAAGCAGCTGTTGGAAAAAGAGTTACTGATGTGCTTGAGGAACACAAGATTTTATCCCCTCTGCCACAGGACCTAGCAAATTTACTTGCAAAAAGAGAGAATCTAAAAAAACATTTGCAGGAACATAGGAAAGATTTACATAATCTCAGGAGACTATACCTTATAGAATCAAAAATAAATAGATTGATTAAATATTATAAGAGAGAAGGAAGAATTCCTGCGGACTGGACATATTCCTAACCCTTTTTTTGAAATTCAATTGCCTCCTCCAAACTTATTTCTCCCATAAGGACTTTTTTTGCCAGTTCTTTTGATATGGTTATATTCTTACTCTTTAACCTACTTATGTGCTGGATATTTTTTATTTCTCCCTCCTTTGGTTCAACACACATCTTATATCTTATCTCCTTCCCTGGTGCCATTGCTATTTTACAAGCAGAAATTGTATCATCGTCAAAAGATTGAATGAGCGATTCGTCAACTATCTGAATTGAAAAATTTTCTTCCTGAAGTAAATTTATTATTCTATTTCTAACCAAGCCACCGCCATTCCCTATTTTTATTGTTATTTTTTCGGGCGGCGCCTCGTTAATAATCTCCTTGATAGATAAAATTACTTCTTTTGGATCTTTTACAACAAACTTTTTTATAAGCATATTCCCGCTATAAACGGCTAGGCCTATTTTTTCTCCAGGATCTATACCAAAGAGTAGAATACCATTTTTCGATGCACTAAGGAGAGCTTTATCAATAAGTTTATCTATACTACATCCCTCCTCATAGCAAACAATTTTATCAAATTTTATCCTTGATTTTTCTTTGTCTGATGTTATTATTACATCTATACCATCTGGTATATCATCATCATAAGAAAGAGTGATGAAAGGTATTTTTCTTTTTTTAAGTACATCAACAATATCGTAGTAAAATGAAAAATTTTCTGTTATTAACCCTATCATTCAGATTTATATTCTTCATATTATTTAAATCTTTATTTTTGTGTTATAAAACGCAGTAAAGCTTTAATATTTAATTTTTTTATTGCTAACATGAAAAGGAGTATGGCAGCACTTTATACAAAACTTGCAATTGCTATAGCATTGTTATTTGGAATAATATTTGGACTGCTAACTTTAATTGCTTATATTGCAGGGTATGCCCAACCATTAGTAATAGCATTTATAGCACTATTTGTTGTTGTTTTACAGTATTTGATAAGTCCAAAGATTGTAGAATTTTCAATGAAGGTGAGATATGTAAGCGAGCAAGAAATGCCAAAATTGCACGAGATTGTTGAAAGGCTTGCAGAAAAAGCATCTATACCAAAACCAAAAGTAGGAATATCAGAAATAGATTTACCAAATGCTTTTGCATTTGGAAGAAGCAGGAAGGATGGAAGGGTATGTGTAACAAGAGGATTACTTGAAATTTTAAATGATGAAGAAATTGAAGCTGTAATTGGGCATGAAATATCACATATAAAGCATAGAGATATGATTGTAATAACTCTTTTATCAGTTGTCCCTCTAATGAGCTATTATATTTTCTGGAGCACCCTTTACGGGAGGGATAGAAATAAGGCATCTTTAATTTCTGGAATGGCTTTTGGAATTTATTTAGTCTCAAATCTAATAGTTTTATGGGTGAGCAGATTAAGGGAATACTATGCAGATTATGGTTCATATAACTTAACTGGAAAATCCCATCCTCTTGCCTCCGCCCTATACAGAATTACCGCTAATACATCACGCATTCCCCCGATTAAATTGAAAAGTGTGGAGGGTGTAAAAGCATTCTTTGCAACAGACCCCTCAACCGCCAGAAATGATATAAGCGATTTAAGAAGCGCCGATTTAAACCTAGATGGTCATTTGGATGAATATGAAATAAAATATTTCTCACAGAGAACCAAAGCAACCCCCTTTGAAAAAGTTATGGAAATATTTTCTTCTCATCCAAATGTAGTTGATAGAATAAAGAGATTAGCCGAATTATCATGAATAAAAATTTAGTAAAAATGGAAGTATATCCTCATGTATATCATGGCGATAATTACTCTGAGATATTTCTTGTTGATGATGAAACTGTTTTACCAATTTTTGTTAGTTATAACCAGGCGGAGAGTATAGTTAATGGTTTGGAGGGAAAAAGATATCATCGTCCCTTCACTCATGATTTATTTATAGAGGTAATAAATTTGCTTGGGGCATCGATAAAAAAAATAGTGATAGATGATCTCGTTAATGGTGTATTCCTTGCAAAGTTGTATATAGAATTTGTAAGAAATGATAGAAGCGAGGAAGTTGTTGTTGATGCCCGCCCAAGTGATTGTATAGCGCTTGCGGTAAGAGAGGGATGTGACATATTTGTTGATGAAAAAGTTTTGAAGGAAGCTGGAAAAAATAGGGAGGAAATGGGAATAGAGTATTAAAATGCTGTCAATCGAAGAAGGAGAAAAACTTGTTAGATATGCAAGGGATGTTATAGAAAAGCATGTTAAAGGAAAAAAAATTGATGAACTCGAAAATTTTGAGGAAAACAGGGGGGTTTTTGTTACAATAAATACATATCCAGAGAATGAGCTTCGGGGCTGCATCGGCATTCCAGAACCGATAATGCCCTTGAAAAAGGCAATAAAAGAATCTGCCGTCTCCGCCTGCCATGACCCGAGATTTCCTGATTTAGTGGAGGACGAGCTTGATAGAATTGTTATTGAGGTAACTGTATTGACAAAACCAAAACTTCTAGAAGTTGAACCAGAGAAATATGCTGAGCATATAAAGATTGGAAGAGATGGTTTGATGGTAGAAAAAGGAATATATCGTGGATTGTTGCTACCCCAAGTAGCGATTGAATATGGATGGGATGTTATTGATTTTTTAAGATATACTTGCATTAAAGCTGGTTTGCCAGAAAATGAGTGGAAAAAGAATACTACAAAAGTTTATGTTTTTCAGGGGGAAATATTCAGCGAGGAAAAACCCAAGGGAAAAATAAAGAAAAATGCTTGAGAGATATCACTCCATATTGGATGGAAAAACAGAAAATAATTATACAAAAAATAAGAATAAACTTGAAAAAATTATAGAGGAGGCGGAAGAAATATTCAGAAATTGCCATTTTTGTGAGTATAAATGCTATGTGGATAGAAATAAAAATAAGGGTAAATGTAGGGTAAAAAATTCAAAAATATCATCTCATTTCTTACATTATGGTGAGGAAAGAGTTTTGATTCCTTCATATACAATATTTTTCTCTGGATGTAATTTTTCCTGTATTTATTGTCAGAATTGGGACATTTCTCAGTTTGAAAATGGTTTATATATTGAACCAGAAAAAATGGCTATTTTAATAGAAAAAGCAGAAAAAAGTGGAGCAAAAAATGTTAATTGGGTCGGCGGAGAACCAACTCCTAACCTGCTATACATATTAAAAGTATTGAAAAATTGTAATTCAAATCTTCCGCAAATATGGAATTCAAATATGTATTGCAGTGAAGAAACGATGGATATTTTAAGATACACTATTGATCTCTACCTTACAGATTTTAAATATGGGAACAATTCATGTGCAAAAAATTTATCAAAAATAGATAGATATTTCGAGATTGTTACAAGAAATCATGAAATAGCTTACAGGAACGGGGAGATGATAGTGCGTCATCTCATTCTTCCAAATCATATAGATTGCTGTTCGAAGCCAGTAATTGATTGGATCTCTGAAAATATCCCAAATGCAGCAGTTAATATTATGGATCAGTATTATCCAACTTACAAAGCATATGAAAATCATGAAATAAATAGAAGAATAACACGGGCAGAATACAATGAAGTTTATTTATATGCATTAAAAAAAGGAATTATTCTGATCTGAATTTATTACAACCTTTTTCAGCAATTTTTCTTATTCTTTCCTCCCCCTTTATTTTTTTTATAAAATTTGCAACATTTTTTGGAACAAGATTTTCCCATTTTTCTTTTTTGGCAATTTTCTCCCTTATAATTTTACCCTGGTAAATATTTCTTTTAAAAAGAGATGTTTCAATAACTTCATAGCCATCTCTTTCAAAAAGTTCCTTTATCAACTGGTTGTTTGAAATAACTATATCAAAAGATGGTACAATCTCTTCAATATGCTTTGCATAAAGCCCATATCTATTTATATCTGGAACAGGGACAATATGGTAATTTTTAATTTTATTTTCTTTCATCGCAAGAATAATCATTTCGTATCTCTCACTACATGTAAATGGATTTTCAAAAGTGAAACTTTCATATGCGGACCCAATTGCAAAAATTATTTCATATTTTTTTGAATTTTCAGCGAGTTTTGCATGCCCCATATGAAATGGTTGAAACCTGCCAACAACCAAAGCACGCATAAGAAAAATAGAATAGATAAATAATTACTTTTCTGTTTTGAAAAAATTTATTTAATATTTGCTATATATTTCCAATGAAAGTTATTCCTCTTTTTTCTGATTCAATGGGCGTTCGCTCAATGGCAACTATAATTGAAATTAAAGAAAAAAGAATTTTTATAGATGCCTCCGCCGCCCTCGGGCCGTCTCGATACGGGCTGCCACCCCATGAAATTGAAATAAATGCCCTTTACGAAGCGAAAAGAAAGATAGGAGACATTGCCAAGGGATGCAACATTTTTGTAATAACCCATTATCATTATGACCATTATGACCCTGAAGAAAACTTTTATTGTGGAAAAAAAATATATGCTAAAAGTATAGATAGTTTTATCAACAGGAGCCAGCAAGAGAGAGGTAGCTATTTTCATCAGATTTTCAGTGATAAAGCCAAAATAATATACTGCGATGGAAATGAATATAGGGAAGATGAATTCAAGATAAAATTCTCGCCTCCTTTTCCTCATGGCCCGGAAGGAGCAATCGTAGGATATGTAATTATGGTTAGCATTGAAGAAAATAAAAAAATTATTTTTGCATCGGATGTTCAAGGACCTGTTTATGAAAAAGCTAAAGAATATATAATAGAGGAAAATCCGGAAATTCTTATAATGGATGGTCCTCCTTCTTATTTTCTTGGGTGGAAGTTTTCCATGGAAAATTTGCAGAAAGCGGAGAAAAATTTAATTGAAATAATGGAAAAAACTGATTGCGAGCTTATACTTGATCATCATTTGTTGAGAGATATTGATTACAGGAAAAGAATGAAAATGCTTTATGAAATATATGGAAAGAGAATAAAAACATTTGCCGAGTGGAATGGTTTAAAAAATACATTGCTTGAGGCAAGAAGAAAGGAATTATGGGAAAAATATTAAATAATTAGAGGTATCCACCTATCTTAAGGCTTGGGTCACCAAACAAAACCCATTCCTGAGCTGTTTTGCAATCAACAAGTTCAATTGTATATGGTCTTTCTCCTACCCAGTCTTTGCTCCAGTCAATGGGAAAATGATTGAGATAATCTGCAATCGTATTAGCCCATGTCTCACCAAGCACATCCTTCCCATCCATATAAACTTTGAAGAAATGTGGTTCAAGCCACCCGCCCAGATATTGGATGCAATCAGGCACGCCATCCGGCAAGCTGTCTGGAACTTCATCCACGGGCCCATCTCCTATTGTTCCATATCCCAAACCAGTGTTTCCAATAGTTGCTATGCTTCCTCCTCCTGTATTTTTCAGCATTAGCTCGCTCCAGCATTGAGGGGTCATTTCCCCCAAATAATAAGCCCATATTCCTTGAGTTAAAAATCTTAAGATACTGCTGTTAAACTGGCTGTTGTGGCATCCACCAACAACTAAAACCGGCAATTTTTCTCCATTACTAAGAGCTCTTATATTTTTCAATCCAAAATCAATCCATGTTTCAAAGTCATTATGGGGATGTGTTGCCCAACTTGCTGGATTTCCATGACCGCTGAAATAAACAAATCCTGCTCCCTGAGAAAGAATATTTTCTGCATTTTCAGGAGTAAATTGTATATCTCCTCCTTCAACATATATTCTTATTTTCTCAAAACCTTCCATAAAACTTAAGGCATAGTCACATTCAACCTGCCCCTCTATATAATCTGTTCCAACCTCTAAGTCGGGGAAGGAATCACCACCTATAACAACCATTCTTTTAAACCATTCTTTTCCAAATGCATTATTCTCATAATTTATTATTTTGTTTATTAGTTGTTTTACTTCCCAGTCATATCTTGCAGGCAATCTTCCAACATATACATCCGGATATAAATCAAGAATATCCTTGTTTTTACTATTCCATTCAGCAAATATTCCATTTTCATTGCTGTCCCAGTCATCAAAAGCTATGCTCCCATTTTCATAACTATACAAATCAGCAAAGTATAAATCGCTCAAATAACCAGTTTCCCAGCTTGAATTATCATCAAGATTTGTATATCTAACTGGAACATACCATTCCCAAAATTTCTGTCCCTTCATTCCCCCAAATAGCAGAACATATTTTATCCCCCATTCCTCCTTTGCATTTTTGATGAAATACTTCACTTTTTCAGCATCATCTCTGCCGTAAGAAGCAAAATACTTGCCACTATAAATTTCATCCGTTGAGACAACAAATGTTTTTATACCCTTGCTTTCTTTATGCTCTTTTAATGCTTCAATTTCATCCTTCCATTTTTGAGGACAGATGATGAGTAAATCATATTGGTTGATATTTTCATAATTTCCTTTCTCATATGTTATTTTCAATTCAAATTCTCCAGCATATTCAGCAACATTTAAAGCGGGATGATATTTTATAGGATACAATTCAAAAGTTAAAAATATTTTATCGAGCCCGACACCTATATTAAATATACCCCATTTATCCGGATAAACATCAAAATAATATTTATTTCTTACATTGCTAAACTCTCTCCCTATTGAAACAGCACCTATTGAGCAAGGTACTTCCTTGTTGAGTTTTATTTTTTCTATTTTTTTAGGAATTATCTCAACATTTTTTATCTCTGTTTTCAAATCAAAAATAAAAGTTTTTGTGAAAACTGGCAGGCAGGGGTAATAAGCATCATTTGTATAACCATTTGCTTCTTTAATTTCAATAAATCCATTCTCTAATATCTTTGGCTCCGAAAATATTATTTTTTCAGAAATTCTTTTTTCGTTATTAACACCAGTCAC
>Ga0272448_1005045_pt1 | contig 14706 bp, 8 predicted proteins | sample YNPCB0191_FD_202220 | JGI IMG/M metagenome (GOLD analysis project Ga0272448, IMG submission 202220) | Hot spring sediment microbial communities from Yellowstone National Park, WY, United States - YNP-CB-019-1 | ecosystem: Environmental > Aquatic > Thermal springs > Hot (42-90C) > Sediment...
GTACTCTTCGGCGGGTATGATGGCACCAGTTCTCTTGGAGATACATGGGCATACGACTTCTCTTATGATCGCTGGGAGGAGTTAACCCCATCGTTCTCTCCGTCTGCCCGATACGGTCACGCAATGGTATACGATTCAGAAAGTGACAGGGTCATACTCTTCGGCGGGACCGGGAGTATCCTGTCGGATACATGGACATACGACTACCAGCCACCTGTCCCGTGGGTTCCCGGAGTGATAGCGCTCTGTGCATCAACAGTGGTGATGGCACTCTTCCTCAGGAGAAGGAAAAACCACTCATGCTGAACAGGTCTTTACTGCCTGTTCCAGGATCTCGATTGCCGCATCGATATGCTCTCTCTGGATAATCAGTGGAGGAATATACCGGATTGAACTCTTTCCGCAGCCGAGAACGATAAGCCCGTGTTTCCAGCACTCTTCCTCGATCCTGTTTCTCAATTTCGGGTTCAGCCCCTTTGACTTCTTATCTTTAACGATCTCCGTGGCACACATCAACCCCTTACCCCGGACATCACCGATAACTTCATACCTGTCCATCAACTCGTTTAACCGTTTGAGAAGGTAACTCCCCTGTTTTTCCGCATTGGCAAGAAGCCCTTCTTTTCTTATGGTTTCGATGGTCGCAAGGGAGGATGCACAGGCTACAGGGTTCCCGCCAAAGGTGTTTGAATGTGCTCCGATAGCCTTCCAGTCGTATTCCGCACGAAAGATGATCGACCCGATGGGTATCCCCGACCCCATGCCTTTTGCTGTGCACACAATATCAGGGATGACCCCGTAATGCTCAATGGCAAACCACCTTCCTGTCCGTCCGAACCCTGCCTGAACCTCGTCATCGATGAACAGGATATCATACTTCTGTGCAATCCTTTTCAATTCGATGAAAAATTCCCGCGGCGGCACGATATACCCCCCTTCTCCCTGAAGGGGCTCAACGAAGATTGCGGCAAGGTCCTCCGGCGGAACAAACGAAGTAAGGTAGATCTCCTCAATCACCCTGGCGCACCAGATATCACACTCCGGGTACTCAAGTCTGTAGGGGCATCGGTAACAGTATGCATAGGGGACATGCGTTACCCCGGGGAGCATCGGTTGATACCTTGCCCGGTGTACAGGTTTACTGGCGTTAAGGGAGAGTGCGCCCATCGTACGCCCGTGAAACGCACCAATAAATGCAAGGAATAAGGGTCTTTCTGTGCTCCACCGTGCAAGTTTCAGCGCTGCCTCAACACTCTCGGTTCCGCTGTTGGTATAGAATACCTTTTTCCTGAACCTTCCCGGTGTAAGGGATACCAGTTGCTCAGCAAGGTCTGCCTGAATAGAATAGTAATAATCAGTTCCTGCATAGTGGAGAAAGAGTTCGCTCTGTCTCCGGATTGCATCAACGATTGCAGGGTGACAGTGCCCCACATTCAATACACCTACCCCGCTCGTGAAGTCAAGGTACCGGTTTCCATCAACATCTTCTACAAATACGCCCGATCCCCGCCTGACCACGATGGGCGCAGTCTTCGTGCTTGTGGCAAGATACTTTTTATCTTTTTCGATGATAGGCCGAGCGCAAGGTCCTGGCGGAGGAACATTGATCACAGGTTTTCTTTCCAAATCAATCACCAGATGGCAATTGATGAGTGGTATAAGATGTTTTTTGTAAACCGGTATAGACTCAGAGATATCGGGGGTCACCCCAGCCATAACCTTTAATAACCCGATTCGTGATTTACTTACTCATGAAAGGGTCAGACCCCACAACCCATCATGCATCCCCCCGGCAGGGGAGTAAACCTGAGGGAGCACCGGGCGGGGATCTGCAGGAGTACATTCGCAGGCTTGCTACAGTTCTTGGAGTTATTGTAGAGAACCCGGCAAAGAAGGAGAACGCGATCCGTATCATCCAGGGAAACATTACAAATCTCAAAAGGCTCACCTTAAAACCTGAAAAGAAACAGGAAGCCGCATTGATACTGAAGATACATGAATCCGTTCTGGGGTTGATCAAACAGATAGAAAACCTTGAATGGAAGGTCGAGGCACAGAAAAAAGCCCTCTCAGAGGAGGAGCACCTCGAGAATGATCTTGTCACCTCCATTATCGATATGAAGGAGTTTGAAGAGGTTAAGAAAAATTATGAAAAGATCAAGCAGGACTATGATCTGGTTCTGCAGAAAAAAGAGGAGATCGCAAAAGAACTCGTTGAGACCAGGGATAGACTGGAGAAGACAACAAAAGAGCTCAATCTTCTCAGGCATGAGATAAATACAGCATACATCCCGATGGAGCAGCATGCCGCTGAGATCTCGGTGATTGAGGCGAGGTATGCGACCCAGCTGGCTCAACGAGCACAGAATGAGGGATCGGTATCCGAACAGGAGATTAAGAAGCTCAGGGAGGAGAATGAGCAACTCACTGCAAAGATCAAGGAGTTGTTAAACGAGTTAGAACGAACGCGGGAGGAGGGGATATCAGATATCCGGGAGTGGTATCTTGATCAGCTCAAGAAGTATCGGGGGACATTTGACCAGATCATTAATGAGAAGGAGTCGCTATCAAACCTTTTGCGAGAAGAGGTGGAGAAAAGGCAGAAGATGGAGTTGCTCCTTGCAGAATACAAACAGAAGATTGAGAGCGGGGTGTACCTCCCCAAAGAAAGGGTTGAAGCAGAGATCAAAAGGCTGAATGATGCGATTCGTGAGGCTGAAGAAAAGAGAAGGAGTGCAGAGGAGTTGCAGAGCAGACTGAAGGACGATATCATCCGGCTTCACATCCTTGAAAAGGAGGTGCAGGAGAAGGATGCGCAGATTCAGTGGCTGAAGGCAAAGATCGGTGACGAAAAGATCAGTCATGATGCGGAGTTACAGGAGATTGAAGCCCGGTATAACCAGAGGATTAAAGAACTGGAAAAGACCTTTGAGCTAAAATCCCTCAAAGAAAAGGAGGCAATGGCAGCAGAGATTGAACGCCTGAAAAAGGAGATGGCATCACTTCTCCAGGCCACACGGGAACATATACGGAGAACCTGAAATCTAAAAACTGAAAAATCTACCGGGTGTTTTCCATTGACTCTGCAGGGATATAGAGGATTACCGGTAGATCCTGTGTGGTGCGCAGGAGGACCTCTATTCTTGGATCGAGTTTGAATTCCCTTGCCACAGATGGTTTAGACCATGCAACGAATAGAACCGCATCTGAACGGGAGAGTATCCTTTGCATCTGGACTAAGGAAGAATATGATGGTTTGATGTCTGCAACACTTGAGTTAAATCCCTGGACGATCAGGTCATCAGAGATCTTTTTGGCAGATCCTGACTCAATACCAATAACGATGATCTCTGACCTCTCCCGGTCGACACAATGGGATATCAGGGTTTTAAGTAAAGGTGGATAATCAGAACCCTCTATAACAAGGCAGAGTGTCTTTACGCTTTTTGGTTCTCCAAGGATAAGTATTCGTTCTATATTTACCATCGGGATAAGCCGGGTTATCCATCTTCCCATCTGTCTGCGGGTTACACCCTTCTCCGTAATCAACAGGAGAACCTCGCTCCTCTGCCGGGAGAGGGTATCCACCGCTGCATCCACCACATCACCACCAACAGCAAGTTCATAATCGATGTCAGAATATGAGCATGACCCGCACATCAACTCAAGTTTTCGCATGTGTGACCTTATCATCCTCGGTTCTATATCTGAAGGGGAGACCAGCTTCGATACAGAGATGACCCCCACCAGGTGGAGGCGACTCCCTTTCTCCATGGCGATACTTTCTCCGAGACGCACGAATCGGGAGATCGATCTGGTCAGCGGGATAACTGTCACGGATGGGGTTTTAACCTCGGAGACCACCTCGGGTGCAACTGTACGAATGGCGTCTATCGCCTCTTTTTTCCCGCGAGAAATGTAGTAGATAATCAATCCGGATTCAATCCACAGGATCGCAATATACCATGCGATCTGATCGAGCGTGAAAAGATACCCTGCAAGGATCGCATTGACTGCAATGGCAATAATCGGAGGAAGCGGATAAAGTGGTACCCTGAACCCGCGATGGGCGGATGGTCTCTGTCTTCTCAGAACGATTAATGAGATATTTACCAGTATAAAACTGATCAAAAACAGGAGGCTTGCACTTGCTGCAATCGTTTCCAACGGAAGGATAATCACCATCAGAAGGATGATTGACCCGGAAAAAAGGACCGCCTTTGTCGGGCTCTTTGAGATCCTGTGAAGGACCCCGAGTGACGGCGGGAGGTGTCCTCTCCTTCCCATGGCAAATGCAACACGAGAAGATGCCATGAGCGCTGAATTAAACCCGCTGAGCGCTGATATCGCACCCCCGATGATAATCATATATACCCCGAATATGCCCAGAGAGTTTTCTGCCGCGATGATCATCGCATTTTCCTTATACGATGCGAGTGTCTCCCACGGGGTTGTAGCGATGGCTGCAACTGTAATGAGAATATAAATCAGTACTACACTGCTGAGCGAGATGAAGATCGCACGCGGGATGTTGCGTTCAGGGTCACGGATCTCCTCACCAAGGGTTGTAATGAGTTCTGAACCTTCAAATGTTACATACATAAGACCCATGGCGATTATTATTCCGTCAAAACCTTTTACGAAGAATGGCTGAAAGTTCTCGGATGATCCCCGGAATACCAGACCCGCCGTTACAAAAATGGCAATAATAATGAGTTGCAGGAGTGTCAGCGCGTTTTCAGCAGTCTTGCTCAGAGATGTTCCGAGATAATTAATCAGGATCAGGATAACTGCGGCGGCAACGCTGAATACCCTGATAAGAGGAAGATAAATCGCACCAAACCCCGGGAGAAGAAGTGTGATCACCTCCCCGCCAAGGGATCCTCTGACAAATGGTATTGCAATAAAAAATGTCCCGAAGGTGATAAGGTATAATGCGCATGCAACGGTTCTGGCAAACCATGCCATCCACCCTGCAAGAAATCCGAACGGCGGTGGCATACTGATATCCACGGGGCGATACCCGCCACCCGCCTCCTTGAGCATAGAGCAGAGTTCTGCATAGGAAAATGCAGTCATCAGCATGACCAGACCGTTTAACACAAAGACGACGATGATTGCAGGTCCAGCAAGAGATATGGAAAACCCCAGGAGGGCAAATATACTCCCTGCGATCATTCCCCCCACTCCAACCATCACTGCATCAAATAACGAGATATTTCTTACGAATTTTACCTTGAACCGGGGGTTCTCTGCACCGTTCATCGGACTGGGGATTGAAGGGTCTTTTGCTATTTATCACTAGTGGATGATGGGTATAATAAAAATTAGCCTCATGTTCAACCGATTTTAGTAGCCATCAGGATCAGAATTCCGCAAGGTTTTCCCTCTTCCATTTGCAAGCGAATCGAGAGAACATCTCATACGACACTGTCACATATAATTTGGGGGATAACTTTGAGTGTATTTCATCACACCCTGTTTTCTCCTCCTGTACATGAGCAACAGAATCAGAAGAATCACCGCAACAACAATAATTGCCAGTGAAAGCATGATATCTGCTTTGAGTGGTTGTACCTGTTCTGTCTTCTTTGCATGAACGATGATCGATGTCTCGCTGGAGACCCACTCTCCCTGATAATTTGCAGTGACATTGATCCTGATCCTGCCTTCAGAAGTCGCTTCTATAACTGCAGAATTTCCACTGGATTGGATGATCCTTCCATCCTCAGTGACTTCCCAGTGGTATGTCACTCCAGAGGGTATCGTGTTTCCATCAGAATCGATACCCGCTGCAGTAAAGGTGCGCTTCTCACCTGCTATCATCTCTATTCCGATCGGCGAGATCCGGACATCACAGATATGCAGACATCGCGCTACAACAACATCACTCGTGTTCATCCTACTATCCCCGCCGAACGATGCGGTCACACCCACTACCCCGGATCCAAAACCCGTAGCAGTGAGTTTAACTGATCCCCCTGTTGTCCTGTTCAGTGTTCCTATTCCTCCGGTTACTGACCATGTGTATGCGGCCCCTGAGAGTTCATTTCCGGACATGTCGATCGCCTTTGCCGTAAACTCGAGTGTTGAACCGATCGTAATCGTCTGGTTCTTGGGTTCCAGGGAAACATACGAAAGCATTTGGGTCTGCGCCGTTACATGAACATTCGATGAATTCGTTCTGGTAATTCCTCCAAACTCTGCACTTACTGTAAGGATTCCCATCCCCGGGGTTGTTGCAGTGAGGTTCGTGAATTTCCCTGTATCAGGCACAACAGAACCTATCCCACCGGCGAGTGACCATGTATAATTGACCCCGCTCTTGATCTCGATTCCTCTGCTCGAAAACGCGCGGGCAGAAAACATCTGCACCTCGCCAACCTTCATATCTACAGTATGTGGTGTGACCTCGACATACTCTAACTTCGGTAAGGTCTTCGTGAATGAGACTTTCGTTAGATTTCCCCAGTTCCCCCTTATGTCCTTACCCCGTACCCAGAGATCGTGCACGCCAAGTGCCCATGCTGTAATATCAATAGATGTTCTGACCTCTTCCTCAGGGGAGTCAAAGGATCCATCCTTCGCTGAAAGCGGTTTTCCATTACCTGGCCCCGGATCCGACCCTTCAAACCACTCTGCACCTGCAATAATTGAGCCTCCGGAACTTATGTCTGAGATCTTACCCGTGAGCACGATATCAGTTGCCCCTTCTGTTGGGTTTGGTGTCACTGAGAGATTGAGAGCGTCAGGCCCCTTCATGTCTGATGAGGTGGTATACCGGATCGTCATGTGCGGTCTGAAGATGTCTCCTAGACTCCCGGGGAAGTACCCTGTTGCCCAGAAGAAGAGTCCATAACTCGTTGGACCTTCGAGCCGGAAGGATGACTTACCCTTGCTGATCTGATAGAGGAGATCGTTGATCTGCCCAGAAGAGAAGTTGAATGTGTTCCAGGACCGTGGTTTCAGGTCGTTCTGCGAAAGTGCTGGTGTAAGGTAGGCATCGACCTTTGCTCCGCTTATCGAGGTATAAGTCTTCGTCTGCCAGTTTGCATCCTCCGATGAGTTCAGAAGACCAAGCTTCCAGTTCCCTGAACCCTTTGTATCCCAGTCGACCCCATAGATGGATACACTCGCCCCAATAATGGTCGCCCCTGCAGGTATACCCGAAATCTCGAATTGGAATGCACCATAGTAGGTATTTCCTCCGGAACTGTATCCGGAGTACATCTTTGTTGATTTGAAGAAGTTCTGTGATGGATATGCAGAACTCACATACCCCACATATCCATAGCTAGGCACAGTATCTATTCCCTCCAAGGTCCTGAAGGTATAGTGTGCACCGGAGTTGTCACTCCGGAGCATGTTGTGTGCTGAATCCCATGCTGCAACATCAAAATAGTATGTTGTGTTCGGCACAAGCCCAACAAGGAGTACACTATGAGATTTTCTGAGTCCGAACTCCTTTTTGATATTTCCCAGTGCGGGAGATATACCGTAGAATATCGTTCCGTTCGTGGGTTCACTGGTCTCCCAGGTGATCACGACACTTGCAACATCCGGTAGCGATGCAACATTCGAAATTACAGGAAGAACAGAATCCGCTTTTGCGGTGGTTGTACGCTGCTTCGATGGGCTGGGATCTTGGTACCGAGCGGTGATTGTGTCTCCATCCTTAACTGATATTTTGCCATCGGGTGCAGGTGCGCCTGATACCACGGGAATCGTTCCTTTGAATATTGCGGTGTTCACGCCCGTCTCTGTCAGCGTGATGACTTCTGGTGTCCCCTCAGTGGTGCTCACCACCTCTGCAGTGGTTGTATCCTTCGTTCCCGGATCCTTATTGAAATCATTATCATGGATCACAATAGTCGCGGTGTCCGGTATCATGAAACCCTGTTTGTCAAATGCAATCGGAGGATAGATAATTACATCATCGAGAGATTTAGGCGCAAATGTGATAACCTGTCCGTTGGATGGCATTGAACGGATGTCATCTTCGACCCTGATACCGAAGTCCCCGCCAAAGTAAAGACCGGGTTCATCCGAGACGATTTTCCCCGCGGGGATGATCTCGGTACTCCCCGGGCCAAGGGTCGGGGGTTCATGAACCTGGGTGCCCATTCCATGCCCGAGTGAGTGAATAAAATGAGGAGCATATCCGTACTTTTCAAAAACAGAACGTGCAGCAAAGTCAGCATCCCCAGCGATTGCACCATCCTTAATCTTTTTCAGGGCCTCTTCCTGCGCCTCGAGTATGATGTTGTAGACATACGCAGCCTCCTCAGGGACAGGGTACATAAGGAATGTTCGGGTTTCGTCTGCACACTTGCCGTTCTTTTTCGGTCCATAGTCAGTCCATACAACCTCCCCTGGCTTGATCACCTTTGTATTATCATTTGAAGGGTCACCGTGAGGAATCGCAGAATCAGGACCTGATGCTACCAGTGTGGTGAATCCAAACGACGGGTCGGAACCGTTGCTCAGCATTGCAGCATCAATTGCGTTGATCACCTCTTTCTCAACAAGGTTTCTCTCATAAGCCTCATACAGGATCTCCTTTGCGGCATAGAACGCCTTGTCAGCGATCGCTGCGGCAAGATCGAAGTCGTCCATCGGAACAGTATCATCTTCAACCGAAGCATCAGAACACCCAGAAAATACAAACATGAATCCGATCACCAGTACCAGCGGTCCACAAACCCGCACACCTTGATACATCCTTGCCCACCAACCTGTTATTGTAATGATAATATAAAAACATTTTGTAATAGCTCAGAATTCCGTAAGGAATTCTGGAAGAAGAGTTTAGAAGGGGGACTCTGCATCAATAGTTTTCATCCGCCTGACTGTGGGGGTGGAGGGGTGGATGGCTGTGGTTGTGGCGGGGGAGGTGGGGGTGTAGAAGGTTGAGGTGGTGGAGGTGCTGGTGGAGGTGCTGGTTTTTCATGCTCTTCGAGGTTCATATATGCAAGGAAAAGGAATAAACCGGGAAGAACACCGCAGATCAGGCCGATGATTGCCCAGATGAGTGAGGCATTCTTTGCATCATGAAACCGTCCCTCATCGATGACACGGATCACCTGCGTATGCACCATATATGCACCCAGGAACGAGAGGATCAGTCCGATCCCATAATATATCACCTGAAAAGGGAACCAATGTGGAATGGTGAGGATCCAGAGGAACATCGTTACTCCAGCAAGGAGAAGAAATAAGAGCGAGAAAAGGAGATACATCAGTTTTCCCCAGTGTGCGAACTTTCTTGCATCAGCCACCCTCTGGGGGAGGGCAATCGGTGCTGGTTTCTCATCGATCCGTATGGTTTCGGAGATCTCCTGTGGCGTGAGGTTCATGGTGGGCTTGATTTTCCAGCGGTATTTAAATTTTTATTCCGATGGGGTAGTAGGATAATGCCAGAATGGGATGGAGGGATATCTATTATTTCCCCAGGATCTTTTTCAGGGTTTCTCGTTTTTTCCACTCTTTATGTATTTTTTCATTGAGAAGAGAATCGAATAAGATCTCGAGGTGCGGTCTCATCTCTCTGAGGCGCTGTTTGAGCCTGGCATCTTCCCCCCGCTTGATAAGATCATCGACTATTGATGTAATTTCTATGGCTAGTTCGATCTTTCTCCTTGTTTGTTCGTATGTCTGTTCATCAATCACGCCGTGCCTAAACTTGAGTTCATTCAGGCGCATCCCTGCCCGGTAACTGCAATCTACGATATCATCCCGGGAAAGCCATCTCGTCTCATAACTGAGTGAATACTTCCAGATGGGTGATGTGGAGGCAGAGATGTATTCTTCGAGGCTCCTGAAGATTATCCTGTATCCGTATTTTTCAGCCTCTTCAAAAATGGTACACCCGGGGTCAACAAAAGGTGCATAGGGAAAGATATAGGGGACAAACCGCCTATCGAACCGATCCATTAATCTTCCGCAGTATTCTACCGTCTCCATAACGGATTCTCTTGTCTGTTCAGGTAATCCGATCATAAAGAATGCCTCCACTCGTTTTGCTCCATATTCCAGGGCAAGGCGTATATTCTCTTCCAGCTGGATATTGGTGTACCCCTTTCCGAGGATCTTTCTGATCCTTTCGTCGTGAGTCTCCGGAGAGATCTCGAATGCAAAGTTCGGGATCGATTCCCTGATTCTAGCGAGGGCTGGTTCAGGTGCCGGCCGGAAAAGTTCGAGAACAACGAGGTTTTTTAGTCTGATACCTTTCAACCCATCGAGTAATGCGTATCCGTACTTCTCGCCCGGATGAAAGATGTCTCCGATGATGAACAGGGGTGCACGGGTGTACCTTTTAACTCCGAGGATGTCTTTGACGACCCGGTCTGCGGAACGAACCGCAATCACCCTCCTGTTGCAGTACCTTTCGGTTGCCTTTTTCGATCCGCCACAGAATATACAACCGTTATGACACCCCCGGCAGGTAAGGATCGGAATTACAGGTGAACCAAACCATTCGAGGTATGACCACCCTTTGAACGGTGTCATGCCACGAATGTTCCTGCGTTTTATTGCATGGCGAAAAATGTAAGGATAATTATTGGCATACTTCACCTTGGCAGGGACATGCGTCAGAGGGTTCACCCTGATGCACCCGTCCTCCTTCCATGTAAGGTTAGGAATATTGGTCAGTAAGGTTTTCCCCTGTTTTGTTATGTATCTCATGAGGGAAAGTAATGGTTCCTCTGTTGAATCCCCGCGAAGGATATAGTCGATCTCCGGGTATTTGATCAGTTCTTCATGAAAGTATGTAGCAGTATACCCTCCAAGTATGACCGGGATCTCCGGGTGGTACCGCTTGCAGAGTCTTGCGATCGCAATACTCCCCTGCGCATGCGGAAGCCAGTGCAGATCAATCCCGAAGGCATTCGGACGAAGGGATGCGATCAACTTCTCCGGGTCAAACCTTCTGTCGAGGAGCATCCTTGAAGCAAGGTTTATGATCCTGACCCTGAACCCGTGCTTTTCAAGGCATTCAACAATGGAGAAAAAACCTAATGGATAAATTTCAAAGATGGGGGTAGATGGGATCCCGTCAGCAATCGGTCCAAACAGGATGTGATGCTCTCTGAAGTCATAGACTGCCGGAGGGTGAAGGAGTATCAGGTCATCAATGGATTTCAGCACGGTTTACCCACATTTATTCAGGTTATATAACATTGATGAGATGCTGGACTCAAGATCAGATGACCTAACTTTTTATAGCACGAGTCCATATTCCCCCCGGCATGCACGAGATCATATACACCCTGATTCCCGGGGACTGGGTATCTGAGATCGCAAAACAGTATGGAGTGATAGTGAGACTTATTTCATCCATTCCCACGGATGACGGATCCCTTCTCGAGACAGTGGAATTATCCTCATCCAGAGACAACATTAAAGATGTGATCTCGCACCTGTCCAGAAGAAAGGATGTGAAATTCTGTGAGATGGAAATCCTTGGAAAGGACCACGCCCTTGGTATGATCCGGTCTGATGCTGCGATGATCAGGAACCGGATTGCAGGAATGAACCTCTTCATAGATGCGGCAAAGAGCAGCCTCAACGGATCGATAAGGTATATTCTTTTAACCTGTGACGAGAGTGTTATTAAAGAGTTCAGAAAAGACCTTTCCAGGCATGGAAAAATCGAGAGTATCAAGAAGATTTCTGGGAGGGTCATCACTGCAAAGGATGAGGAGATACTTAAACTTGCGATGCGTGCAGGGTTCTATGAATACCCGAAGAGATCCGGAATACAGGAAATTGCAAGGATGCTCGGTGTATCGCCCCTTGAGGTGGTAAAATCACTCCGCACTGCCCAGAAAAAAGTATTAACATGGTACCTCCTGGGCATGAAACTTAAACGATAAGATTCTATCCCCTGCGTTCTGAGCGTAACCCCTTTTTTCTTATAATCTCCATGCGTACTTCTTCGATGATTTCAGAGGCTCGCTCTGCATCATCTTTTTCTATTCCATAGTGTGTTACAACCCTGAACTGTGTATCCCCCAGGGCTATCACCAGAACTCCCCGTTTTTCAAGCAGACGCTCGAGTTCTTTTCCCGTGGTATGGAGTTTAGAAAAATCCACGAAAACGATGTTTGTCTGTACGCGATCCATATCGATGGACAACCCCGGGACATGATTCAACCTCTCTGCAATGAGCCTTGCAGTTGCATGATCCTCAGCAAGCCGGGTAACCATCTTTTCAAGGGCAACTATACCTGCTGCTGCAATGATGCCAGCCTGTCTCATCCCCCCGCCAAGCATCTTTCGATACCTTCGGGCGGACCCGATGAACCCTTCATTTCCGGCAACGATCGACCCCACAGGTGCGCATAGACCCTTTGACAGGCATGCCATAACGCTATCCGCCGGACGGGTTAACTTTTTTACATCAATTCCGAGTGCGACACTCGCGTTGAATACCCTTGCTCCGTCAAGGTGTACTTTCAACCCGTATTGATGCGCGAGATCGCATATCTCATTCATCCTTTGCGGGGGTGTGATCGTGCCCCCGTGCATGTTGTGCGTATTCTCCACGCATACCATCCTTGTAATCGGTTGATGGATATCCTGCGGACGGATCGCCCGTTCAATCACCTCCGGGTTGAGTACGCCCTTCTCACTGGGAATGGGTTTTGCAGTCAACCCCCCGATTACAGCATACCCTCCTACCTCATATTTGAATATATGGGAAAGTTCTTCCACTATGATCTCATCACCCCTTTCCGTCTGTGAAAGGAGTGAGACGAGGTTTCCCTGGGTTCCGCTTACCACAAAAAGTGCACCCTCCTTACCGAGCATTCTGGCAGCAAGATCTTCAAGTTGATTGACAGTCGGATCCTCATGAAACACATCGTCACCAACAGGAGCACCACGCATGGCATCACGCATCTCCTCAGTCGGTTGCGTTACTGTATCACTTCTCAGGTCTATGGGTTTGAATTTCATGATAACCCCTCCATGAAATGGGAGACCTCTTTTTAAATCTATCCAGCCAGAGAATAAAGATGATGCCATTGCAAATCTTTATGCTTGCATGGTTATAATTACCTCCATTATCGGGTCGGTCGCTTGACAGGAGGTCTGTGGCACGGTTCAGCCCCCTTCTAGTTATGCTATGTGATGTCATCTCGGAGCCCATGAGATCGTTTTAGAACGGCTTTACCTCGTGATCATAAGGCTTTAAATATTAGATGAGGAAATCTTTATCACCCGATGGAGAAACCTTTTTCTCCGTGTCGATACTTTTTTATACCGTATTACCCATTAAGTAGAGAGATGAGTTATCCTTCACGGCAGAATAATATGGAGAAAGGCGATCACTCCTCGAATATAAAAGATGTTCTCTCTCAGGCAAACTCATTTTACAGATCAGGGCAACTCAATGAAGCCCTCTCCCGGTATGACTATGCATCCATTCTCCAGCCGGCAAACCCGCATATATGGACCGCAAAAGGGAGGGTACTTGCGGATCTGCACAGGTACAGGGATGCGGCATCAGCGTTTTCGAGATCCCTCTCACTCATAGAAAAGGGGAAGTACAAAATCTATATTCCAGAATACGAAACCTCAGAGACCCCGGAAAAAAGAAGGGGACCCATCTCGCTTGAAGAGGAGAAACAGGGTAAGGTTGAACCTGCCGGTCAAAAGGTTTCCCGGGAGGAGATCCCGATCCCTGCGGATATATACTCCGAGGTTGAGTTGCCGGAGCATGTTTCCAGGACTATCGATGAACTGGAAAAGTACCTTGAGCAAGAGGCTGAAAAAGAGGAAAAGCCCGGGGTTCAAGTCCACCCTGAACTGAAACCCCAAATGGAAAAAAGAAAGGTATCTGTTCCTCCGGCACTGAAGAAAAAAAGGGTCGGGTTTATAAACGGGTACTCACGGAGGGTGTCTCCCGGGAAATCCCGTACGAGAGTAAAGAAGATGAGGGTTGTCACAGGAGTAATTATTGCCATAACGGTGGTTATCTCGGGTTCAGTGCTTTGGATTATGTATCCGATAGGCAGGGGTATTGTGATAGACGGGAACTTTGAGGACTGGCAAAATATCCCGCATATTGACATGTCCTCGAACAGTACCAGAGATCCCAGTATCGATATCATATCAATCGGATACTCGCTGGGTGACACTACCCTGTCGATTCATATCATTGTCCGGGGTCGGGTATTCTCAGGTGAGCCCTCCGGTGAGCCCGGCAGGGGGGATACACTGCACATCTTTCTTGACACGGACGGAGATCGCAATACCGGGTACGATATGAACGGGTTCGGTGCGGATATGCTGATCCGGGTCTTCGGGAGGTTCGGTGAGGTCAGAAGTTCTCAACTCTTCGTGTATGGGACACCGCTGGATAGAAATAATTTCAGTGCGTTCACACCGCAGGCAGGTATCCCTGCAAGGGCATCCGGGTCAGAGGTGGAGTTGCAGGTCTCCTCGCTGGGTTTCGCCCCGGGGTTTGGTATATATGCGGGAATGAAATCCTATGCGGGAGAGGAGGACTTTCTGGATTACCCTGTGGGTGTCGGGGTCCCATCCCTTGAAGTTATTCCTGATGTTCCCCCGGGGGGGTCATACCCGGCGGAAGAGAATGTCTCCCTCCTTTCCATTACACTGAGACCTCATACCACGGTTCATGATCTCCAGATAAAGATACATACCACACTCCCGGAATTGAAAGCCTTGGGGAGAGAG